>Ga0265342_10002707_pt1 | contig 15096 bp, 14 predicted proteins | sample 4CB327metaG_FD_203125 | JGI IMG/M metagenome (GOLD analysis project Ga0265342, IMG submission 203125) | Rhizosphere microbial communities from Carex aquatilis grown in University of Washington, Seatle, WA, United States - 4-CB3-27 metaG | ecosystem: Host-associated > Plants > Roots >...
GAAACCGGCGGGGGCACCGCCGGCGCCAAGGCCGCGGTGGCGCATCTCGCCGATGCCGCGTCCGATGGTCTCGATCCCAGCGACTACCCGACACCGGATTTCAAAGCCGCGACGTCGCCCGACGCCCTCGCCGACGCCGAGATCAAGCTGACCGCATCAGTGCTCGCCTATGCTCGGTATGCGCAGGCCGGGCGGGTGCACTTCAGCCGCGTCAGTGCCGACATCTCCTACACGCCGGTTGCTCCCGAGATTCCCGACGTGCTTGCCAAGATGGCCGATGCGAAAAATGCCGACCAGGCGCTCGACAGCTTCAACCCGCCACAGCCGGGCTACAAGGCCTTGCGGGCGAAGCTGGCGGAAGTTCGCGGCCGCACCGGCGAAGCTGGTCCGGCACGACTTGCCACCGGCCCGGTGGTCAAGGTCGGCATGCAGGACGACCGCGTCCCGCGGCTGCGCGAGCGCCTCGGATTGTCGTCGGGACAGGACACCACATTCGACAAGACGCTCGCAGATGCCGTCAAGAAGTACCAGCGCGACCATGACCTGTCGCCCTCGGGCACGCTGACCAACGCGACGGTCGAGCTTTTGAACGGCCCCCGGCACGATCGCGATGCCGATATCATCGTTGCCAACATGGAGCGTTGGCGCTGGATGCCGCGCGATCTCGGCAAGACCTACGTGATGGTCAACATTCCCGCTTATACGCTGCGGGTCGTGCGCGACGGCTCGCTGCTCTGGAACACGAAGGTCGTGGTCGGCCAGCCCGCCAAGCCGACGCCGCTGATCAGCGCCGCCATGCAGTACATTACGGTCAACCCGACCTGGAATGTGCCGCCCTCGATCATTCAAAATGAATACCTGCCGGCGCTGGCGCAGGATCCGCAGGCCCTCGATCGCATCGGCCTCAAGGTCGAGCACAATCGCGACGGCACGATCCACATCTATCAACCGCCGGGCGACGGCAATGCGCTCGGGCGCATCCGCTTCAATTTCCCGAACAAGTTCCTGGTCTATCAACATGATACGCCGGACAAGAACCTGTTCTCACGCGACAAGCGTGCGTTCAGCCATGGCTGCATGCGCGTGCAGGACCCGCTCAAATATGCGGAAGTTCTGCTGTCGGTGGTGCTGCCGAAGGAAGGCTACACGCAGGAGCGCCTGCACCGGATGTTCGGCAGTTCCGAGCAGAACATCAGTTTCCCGCAACACATCCCGGTCCACATCACCTATCAGACCGCCTATGTCGACGATGCGGGGAAGCTGGTGATCCTCGACGACGTTTACGGTCGGGATGCGCGGATGATTGCAATCCTCAAGGGTGATGAACGCCGGGTCGCGGAGATTCCGGTGGAGCGGCGTGAGACCACGATCACCCATCCGATTCGCGATCCGAGCGGCCGGGCGGGCACCAATACGGCGGGCGGCTTCAATCTGTTCGGGCTGTTTCGCTGAGCCGGGAAACCGGATCTAAACGACCCATTAACTGACGAAAGTTTCAAGCTGATTTGGCCGGGGGCGCAATGCGCCCCCGGCACGTTTTTGCCATACTCCCCTTCTAAATCACCTTACGGAGGGGGACCGGGGCGCCTGGTGGGCATTTTCCGATCCCAGTTTTGAGACCACTTTCGCCAAGGCCGCGCGGCCGATTGACCGCGGCGGCGTGTCGTAGAGCGCTGTCCTCATGCGAGATCGCAAGTGCCAGATTGTATCGCGCGCAAGACCCCACTGAATTCAGCGCGTGAGCAGGCGAAGCTGGTCGCGGGCAAACCCGGGACCAGGCCGACGACCCTTTGCGAGGTTCCACAACCTGCACAGACGAGGCCGGCCCAAGCGGGCGCCGCTCTCGCCGGCCGCGCCTTGAGATCGCTGCGCGCGCGCAAAAGCTTCGGCCTCGCCGCCCTCATTCTTCTGATCGGCTGCGATGGCCTGCAGACCGCAACCGCCGACGGCGATACCCGCACGCTGTCGATGCACCACATCCACACCGACGAAAACATCACCATCACTTTCAAGCGCAACGGCCGTTACGACGAGGATGCGCTGAAAAAGTTGAATTGGTTCCTGCGCGACTGGCGTCGCGTGGAAGAGACCAATATGGACCCGCACCTGTTCGATCTCATCTGGGAGGTCAGCCGCGAGGTCGACTCACAGAAGCCGGTCGAGGTGGTTTGCGGCTATCGCTCGCCGCAGACCAACGCCATGCTGCGACGACGCAGCGGCGGCGTTGCGCGCTTCAGCCAGCACATGCTCGGACGGGCGATGGATTTCTTCATTCCCGGGGCCGCGCTGGAAGACCTGCGCGTCGCCGGACTGCGGCTGCAACGCGGCGGCGTCGGCTTCTACCCGACATCGGGATCTCCGTTCGTCCACCTCGACACCGGCAGCGTGCGCCATTGGCCGCGGATGACGCGCGAGCAGCTGGTGCGGGTGTTCCCGGACGGCCGCACCGTTCATGTGCCCTCCGACGGCCGACCGTTGCAGAACTATGCGCTGGCGCTGGCCGACATCGAGAAGCGCGGTAACAATCCGTCGCTGCTGTCGCTCAATGCCCGGACCGCCGATCTGGCATCGGCCGACAAGCCCAAGCGCAGCCTGCTGGCGGCGCTGTTCGACCCGGGCAAGAATTCGGGCAATGCGGGTGAGGACGAAGAGAACGACGGCGAGGCCGCGGCCGCCTCGGCTCCCGCGGTCGCCGCCGCGCCGCGCCAACAGACCGCTGCGGCCGCAATCGAGCCGAAACGGGCCCCGACGCCGGGCGCGCCGCGCGCTGCCGCACCGGCGCTTGCAGCCGCGAGTACGGCGCCGGCGAAGACCAAACAGCCTGCGACCTACGAGCTTGCGTCCGTGCCGACCTTGCAACCCGGATTTGCCCCGGTCCGGCCAGCGCAGGTCGCGAGCCTCGCCAATGTCGCGCCGTCAGCCAACGACGTGATCTCCAGCCGCGGCTATTGGGATCCGGCGCAGAACGCCGCCGAGCAGCGCGCCAAGGCTTCGCCGCCGATCCGGACGGCATCGGCGGCCCCGGCAGCCCCGCCGGCTCGGTCAAAGACGGCCGTCCCTGCCGCCGATCCGAAACCCACCGCAAGCATCGGACCGTGGTCGGCGGTTTCCGGCGACGTGGAACCGGATGAAGACGCCGTCCCTGCCGACGTCGCACTCGCCTACGCCGCACAACACGACACCCAGACCAAGCCGGTGACGGCCCGCGCCACGCCGATGGGGGCGCTGCCCGCCCGGCCCGCCGCGGTCGCGTCGCTGAACCCCGCGGGCACCACCAGCGTCCTGCCGAAGTCCTCGCCGGCATTGGCCCCGCCGCCGGCCCAGGAACCAGCGCTCGCGCTGCCTCCCCCGGCACTAACGCCCGCCAAGGTCGGCGATCTGTTCGACGACCCCTGGATGCGCGCTCTCGTGGTGGCGCCCGATATTCGGAACTTCATGACCGTCACGTCATTCGACGCTCCGGACTTCCGTCAGCTGCGGCCGATGATGGAGAAGCCGGTGATATCCGTCAGGATGACATTCTCGCCCGACCCGCAGCTCGCCATGACCACCGATCATTTCAGCGGCAGTGCCGTGGTGTTTTTGTCGACGGTCAATTTCCTGACACGGACGGCGTCGCTGCAGTAATTCCAGCGATGCCCGTTGTCGTCCCGCGCCTCACGTCCGATCGTCGCTGAGAATTCCGCACGCCTAACATTCGCGAGCGAGTCACAGATGCTCGCTGCCATCGACTGGAGCGCGGGCAAGCCTGTGCTCGCCGACCGGGATTCGCCCGTCTCTCGGGGGTGACTGATCAGAGGCTTGCGAGATTTTCCCGGGGGCCGAAGTCACCCGGGTTCAACGACAATGTTCGGGATCAAATTCTGATTCGCGGTTGCGCCTTGTCACCCAAACGCCGCCCCGAATCGCACTGCAAGTTTTCTTGAGTCCTCAGATCATTCCCAGCGCGTGCAGATAGGTTTCCAGGATTGCCTCCTGCTCGGCGCGCTCGTCCTTGTCCTGCTTGCGCAATCGCACCACCGTGCGCAGCGCCTTGACGTCGTAGCCGTTGCCTTTGGCCTCCGCGTAGACATCGCGGATGTCGTCGGAAATTGCCTTCTTCTCTTCTTCGAGACGCTCGATGCGTTCGATAAAGGCCTTGAGCTGGTCCTTCGCAAATTGATGTGCGTGGCTTTCGGTGGCAGCAGCAGTCGCGGTGGCCGCAGCGGTAGCAGGCATATCGTACTCCTTCACGAGTGGCGCCGAGATTGGTTGGCTGCACGTTCAGGAGCGAACGGCCTCGCGTCAAGCAATGCGAGCAATCATCCACAACGGCGTCCTGCCGCTTAGCGCGTGATCAGGCGGAGCGCAAGTTGCGGCGTGTTGTCTGACGAGGCACCGGTAACGTGATGCGGATTCGCGTCCGCGATTCGATTTTCGAATCGAATCCCGCGCTTCGGTGCGTACGCGCGTCAATGACCGCGCGCGGACTTGTCGAACGTCGCCTTCTGCTCGGTGCTCGCTTCGCGCTGATGCTGGGTCTTCCATTCCTCGTACGGCATGCCGTAGATCGCCTCGCGACTCTCGTCTTTTGTCATCGCGACACCGCTCGCGTCAGCCGCCTCCTTCATCCAATTGGACAAGCAGTTGCGGCAAAAACCGGCCAAGTTCATCAGGTCGATGTTCTGCACGTCGGTGCGCTGGCGCAGATGTTCCACCAGATGCCGAAGAACGGCGGCTTCAAGTTCGATGCGGGTCTTGTCGTCGAGGGCCATGCGCATGTCTCCAGGTGGCGGTCAAAGATAGTGACCCGCGGCGGGCGTTTCCATAGCGGTCTTACCGACGCTCCGGCAGCCGCGAGAACCATCGGGCCGTGGTAGCGTATGGCCGCGCGGCGCGATATGGATGAACGTTCGCGATCCGGAGTCAAATGTCGCAGCGTTCGCTTCTCGACCAGTTGTTTCTCACCGCCGTGCGCACGGCGCATCCGGCAACCTGCCTCGTCCGGAGCCTCCCGGAGCCGATGGCGAACGGCCGGCTGATCGTTCTCGCCGCAGGCAAGGCCGCGGGTTCCATGGTGGAGGCCGCGGAGCGGCAATACCTCGACGACTTCAAACTCGCCCCGCGGTTTCTGACCGGCCTCGCCGTCACCCGGGTCGGATACGGACGCCCGACTCGGCTCGTTCCGGTGATTGAAGCCGGCCACCCGGTCCCCGATGCCGCTGGCCTTGCGGCCGCCGAGCGGACCTTGCTGCTGGCCGACGCGGCAACAAGCGACGATCTGGTGCTGGTGTTGATTTCGGGCGGTGCATCGGCGAACTGGATCGCGCCTGCCGAGCATCTGACCCTGACGGAAAAGCAAGACGTCACCCGGGCACTGCTCAAGTCGGGCGCCTCGATCGGCGAGATCAATACGGTGCGAAAACATCTGTCCCGGATCAAAGGCGGCCGGCTGGCGGCCCGCGCCCATCCGGCCGCTGTCGTCACCCTCGCGATCTCCGACGTGCCGGGCGATGATCCCGCCGTCATTGGATCCGGTCCGACCGTGCCCGATCCGTCCACGCTCGCGGACGCGCGCGCCATTGTTGCGCGCTACGGGCTCGCTGTCTCGGATGCGGTGACGACGGCGCTCGCGCACCCGGGCAACGAATCGCCGAAGCCACAAGATCCCATCTTCGACAACACCAGGTTTGCACTGGTAGCCCGCCCGGCCGATGCCTTTCGTGCAGCGGAAGCGGCGGTGCGCGCCGCCGGCTACGAATGCCTGTTTCTCGGTGACAGGGTAGAGGGCGAGGCGCGAGAGGTCGCAGCCGCGCACGGCCGACTGGCCGTCGACCTGCAATCGCAAGGTCGCCGGGTCGTGGTGCTGTCCGGCGGCGAACTGACCGTCACGATCCGCGGCCGCGGCCAAGGCGGACCGAACCAGGAATATGCTCTTGCGCTGGCCACGGTCCTTGATGGAACCGTTGGCATCGCCGCCCTTGCCGCCGATACCGATGGCACCGACGGGGGAACCGGGCGTCCCGATGACCCTGCCGGGGCCTATGTCGACGGAACCACCGGTTCCCGCGCGCGACTGATTGGCCTCGATGCTGCCGCGTTTCTCGCCAACAACGACTCCACTGGGTTCTTCGCCCGCCTCGGCGATCTCGTGTCTCCGGGACCGACATTTACCAATGTCAACGACTTCCGTGCCATCATCGTTGACAGACCCTGAGGCTTTACGCGGAATCCCACGCGTCCCCCATGAACGCCCCATCGACGATCACGAGACCACTGAACCGGCGGGTCCGCCGCGCCGCGGCGCTGTGCGTGCTGGCTTGTTGCCCGACGCTTGCGTTGAACGCCTTTCCCACGATGGCGCGCGCTGACTTTCGCCTGTGCAACAACACGACCAGCAAGGTCGGCGTCGCCGTCGGTTACAAAGACGGAGAAGGCTGGGCAACGGAAGGGTGGTGGAACGTCGCCGCCCGCGGCTGCGAAACCCTGCTCCGCGGGGAACTCGCGGCGCGCTTCTACTATATCTATGCGGTCGACTACGAACGCGGGGGTGAATGGTCGGGACAAGCCTTCATGTGCACCCGAGACAAGGAATTCACGATTCGCGGCACCGAAAACTGCCTCGCCCGCGGTTTTGACCGGACCGGCTTCTTCGAGGTCGACACCGGCGAGCAGCGTTCCTGGACGGTGCAACTGACGGATACCAACGAGCAGGCTTCGCAACGCCCGTCGATGAGCGGGCCCTCGATCCCGACCTCTCCAGGCACCCGCCCGGCCACGGCTGCGCCCTTCGCGCCCGGGGGCCCGTCCAAATGAGGCGACAACGCCGCACCAAAATCGTGGCGACGCTGGGCCCGTCGTCGTCCGAGCAGGCCGTGATTGCGCAATTGTTCGAGGCCGGCGCCGACGTCTTCCGCATCAACATGAGCCACACCTCGCACGATCGCATGCGAACACTGGTGCGTGCGATCCGCGCGGTCGAGACGCAGTACGTGCGACCGATCGGCATCCTCGTCGATCTGCAGGGGCCGAAGCTGCGGATCGGCACGTTTTCCAGCGAATTCATCATGCTGGAACAGGGCGCGAACTTCGTGCTCGATTCCGACCCGGCCGAGGGCGATATCGCGCGCGTCTACCTGCCGCATCCGGAAATCCTGGCGTCGCTCGAACCGGGTCACACGCTGCTGCTGGATGACGGCAAAGTGCGGCTGGTGGCGGTCGAGACTTCGCCCGATCGCGCAGTCACGCGGGTCGAGGTCGGCGGCCGCCTGTCCGCTCGCAAGGGTGTCAGCCTGCCGGACACGACAATTGCTTTTTCAGCATTAACCGCAAAAGACCGTGCCGATCTCGATGCTGCGCTCGACGCCGGCATCGACTGGGTGGCGCTGTCGTTCGTGCAACGCGCCGACGATATCGCGGAAGCCAAGAAGATCACCCGCGGACGCGCGGCGGTGATGGCCAAGATTGAAAAACCGCAAGCGGTGCTTCGGCTGGCGGAGATCATGGACATCACCGACGCGCTGATGGTCGCGCGCGGCGATCTGGGCGTGGAACTTCCGGTCGAAAAAGTTCCGGGATTGCAAAAGCAGATGACGCGGGCTGCGCGGCGGGCGGGCAAGCCGGTGGTGGTCGCCACGCAGATGCTGGAATCGATGATCAGCAGCCCGGTTCCGACACGCGCTGAAGTTTCCGACGTCGCGACCGCGATCTACGAGGGGGCCGACGCGGTGATGCTTTCGGCGGAATCGGCGGCCGGAAAATATCCGGTCGAGGCGGTCGCGACCATGAATCGCATTGCCGAAGAGGTCGAACGCGATCCGACCTATCGCACCATCATTCACGCCCAGCGCACGGATCCGGAAGCGACCGGCGCCGACGCCATCGCGGCTGCCGCACGCCAGATCGCAGAGACGCTCGACCTTTCCGCGGTGGTTTGCTGGACCTCGTCCGGATCGACGGCATTGCGGGTCGCGCGTGAACGGCCGAAACCGCTGATCGTCGCGATATCGCCGAACTTAGCGACGGGACGCAGACTGGCGTTGGCCTGGGGTGTTCATTGCGTGGTTGCCGAGGACGCGCGCGATCAGGACGACATGGTCGATCGCGCCTGCCGGACGGCCTTTACGGATGGCTTTGCCAAGGCCGGGCAACGCATCATCATCGTAGCCGGCGTCCCGCTCGGGACCCCGGGGGCCACCAACATGGTTCGCATCGCCTTTGTCGGTGCGAATGTCGTGGACGACGACTGAGGTTTACTGCGCTGCTGCTGCCGCCAATTGCTCGATCACACCCACCACAACATCCGGGCGCGCATATTGCGGCATATGGCCGATGCCTTCGAGCACGATGAGCCGACCATTCGGGATCGCGGCCGCGATCGCCTGCGCGTGGATCCGGGGAGACACGGTGGTGTCGCGGTCGCCGGTGATGATCACCGTCGGGGTGCGCAGGTCGTGATAGCGCGGCGCCTGCGCAGTGACGAAGTCTTTCAGGTCGGCGACGTCACGCGCATTGGCGAGGAATTCCGATGGCCGCAGCACCAGCGAAATCGCCGCCCGGCCGACGTAATCGTCAGGTCTTCGCTGAGGCGCGAACGCCGCCTTGGAGGCGCCGTCGATCAGAATCAGCCCCAACGGCAGCTCCATTGTGTGGGCGAACAGCGGCCCGATGATCGGCGTCGTCGATAAGCTGTAGTACCAGGCGATGCCACCGGGCCACGGATGCGTCACCGGCGCTATCAGCACCAATCCCGCGGTTCGTTCCGGGTAGTCCAGCGCAAAGGCGGTCGCCAATGCGCCCGACCATGAATGCCCAACGACGATCGAACGGGTGACTCCCAGTTGTTCGAGAACTTCGGCGACGAGGGCCGCTTGCCTGCCCGGGGACGCATCGGCGTTGCCGCCCAGCCTTTCACTCCAGCCATGTCCGGGACGATCAATGATGATGACCCGCCGCGACGCAGCCAACGTGTCGCCGAGTGACAGCCGCATGTCCTCGAGATTGCCGCTGGCTCCGTGCAGCAGAACCACCGGCGGACCGGTGTCGGCCGAGTTTTGCGGGCCCAACTCGACCACATGCAGGCGGCCACCCTTGACGGCAACCATGCGGCCGGATCTCGGATGAAGATTCTCGATACGCGCCACACCGATCACAGTCACCACGGCCAAGGCGCCGAGGCCCGCGAACGCAACAAGCAGACTGATGAAAATCATTCGAAGCGCCTGGATCACTCTTGGACTTACGACCGAACGGCAGCGCGGTTTCAGACCGCAATCAAAGCATCGCCCGCCGGCATTCGGATCCCAATGCCGCGACCGACAGATCACCGATGAACTAATTAAAGGAACGCCGATCCTCAGAATGAAGATCTCCGGCGCCGTAACGCCGAGCGTTGTGGTTTTCAGATATCCCGGCCTTCAACCTTTTCGGAGAGCGTCTTAACCTTTTCCGCTATTCCCTCCAGGTGAGGATCAACCGCCAGCGCTCGTCGAAAGGCTTCGAGTGCCTGCTTATCCTCGCCGATGTCCTGCAAAATGGTTCCCAGCCCCGCGAGCGCTCCGAAATGCCGTGGTTCGCGCGACAAGACCTGGCGGATATCGGCCAGTGCCTGGCCGTATTGCTTCTTCATATAGAAGATGGTGGCGCGTCGGTTCCAGGCCTCGATATAGCCGGGCTTGAGTTCAACCACGGCGTCGAGCAGCTGGATCGCAAGATCGAGCTTTTCCGCATCGACGGCGGCCTTGACCCGGGTCATGAGCAAATTGCATGTGTCGCTGCCGGATGCGACCCACACCGCCCAGATACGATCCTCGATCGCCTTGGCGCTGGTGGCGTCCGGGGCGATCTTGAGGGCCTCGAACAGAAAATCGAGATTGCGAACCCGCTCTCCACGCTGGGCGCGCGGCAGCGCCGACGGCGGTCCGATCCATTTTCCCGACTCGGCCGATGCTGGCTCAGATAGAGCCGCGAGCGCGAGTGCAGCCACCGCAAAATTGAGTAATCGCAGACTCATGCGACCATACTAAAGGGCGCTCGCCCACGAGCAAGGTGCCTGCGACGTCAAACAACCGTGAATATGACGATTTGGAAGCTCAGGACTGAGACGCTCACGCGTCGGTAGCTCAGCCCTGGCGTGCCTTGAAGCGGCGCTGGGTCTTGTTGATAACATAGACCCGACCCTTACGGCGCACGATGCGGTTGTCGCGATGGCGACTGCGCAGGGACTTCAGCGAATTGCGGACCTTCATAGCTCGACCTCGTCATGCCGCGGCGAGGCGCGGGTATGTCTGGAAAGTGGCGCGGACCATACGGAGGCGGTGCGCCGGCGTCAATCGTCGGGTTGACTGCGGCGACGCCATTTCTGTCGCCGGGCGGTCTCCGGCCAGCCACATGAAATTGCCATAGAATCAAAAACTTAACGACTGAGACCCGGTCACCTGGGAAGCCGCTCTCTTAGACTTGGACTTCGATGTCCTCCCCGACGATCCGGGTTGGGTAAGTCTTCAGATCGCAGGGGACCGGCAAACCCATGCCGGCTCCGGTCTTGACCTTGAAACAACCGCCATGCAGCGGGCATTCCACGACATCCCCATCCAGAACGCCGTCGGTCAGCAGCGCAAAGGCATGCGTGCACAGATTGTCGGTGGCAAAGATCTCTCCATCGACATGGTAGAGCGCGATCTGGGTGTCGGCGACCTCCACGCCCTGCATCTGACCGGATTTCAGCGCCGCAAGTGACGCGACTTTGGTCCACTGGCCTGCTTCAGTCATGTCGCACTCGTCCTTCGGGAAGGGGATATCGGCCAATCTGCAATAAGAGTGGGTGCGTGCCTAAGCAAGGCGCGATGCCGACCGTGGAGCGCTGTGAGCGGTAAATTCCGGCATGACCTTCGCAGCGAACAGGCGCAACGACGCCAGCGCATGCGCCACATCCAGGTTGGCGAAATTGATCTGCAACGATGCATGCTCGAACGGACCAATGGCGTCGACGACACGGTGGATGATTGACGTGATGTCCAGCGGCGTCCCGATCCACGCACCGCCGGATTCGATCTGACTTTCGACGGTAAATGTCGCCATCTTGGCCATCGCCTTGTCATAGTCGCGATAGTCCTTTGACACCTGCCCCTTGGTCCAGTCGCTGGTGGACTCCGTCAGCGCACGGAAGTAGGCGTCGAACGGTGCGCGTGCGATCTCCCGGGCGGCACTCGCGTTCTCATGACAAAACATATGGAACGCGACCATGACTTCGCCATTGCCGGGATGTCCGGCGTCACGCCAGGCCTTGCGATAGGACTCGATCAACGGTCGGATCGGACCGATGGGAATGGCCATGAGCGCGTGCCCGTTGCGGCCGGCAAATTCGAAACTCTCCGGTGTCATCGTGGCGGCGATATAGAATTTCGGCCGCGGTTTCTGCGTCGGGCGCGGCAACGACGTGACGCCGTCGAAGGCATGAAATTGGCCGCGATGACTGACGTTCTCGTCGGTCAATAACAGGGCGATCTGTTCGAGGCCTTCGCGAAAGCGGGCCTGCGATTCGTCCGGGGACAGCCCGAAGCGGCGGAACTCGTGAGGAAGAAACGCCCGGGCGAAGCCGACGTCGAGCCGGCCGCCGGAGATCGCGTCGAGCATGCCGATTTCGCCGGCCAGCTTGAGCGGGTGATTGAAGATCGGAAGAACCGCGCCGGTCACGAGGCGCATCATCTTGGTGCGCTGGGACAGGGCCGCTAGAAAAACAATCGGATTCGGGCTGTAGCCGCCATAACGCTCAAAATAATGTTCCACAGCGCGTGCATGGGTGAAGCCGAGCTTCTCCGCCTCCTCGGCGATGGCGAGCGATTCGGCAAAATAGTCCGCGGCGTTTTTTTCATCGGGACTGACGCTCGGAAAAAATTGCACGCCGAACTGCATCGGTTCGCATCCCCTCCTGGCCCAAGCGCCTTGTGGCGTTGTGGCCTTGTGTTTTGATTTTGCACGGGTCGATTGAGATAGCCAACGCCGTGCTGCTGACTTTCGTCGCGGGCGTAACCTTAATCGGCGAATCGAACTCTGGGTTCGACTCTCGGGGCACGATAAGTGGTGGGCGCGACAGGGATCGAACCTGTGACCCCTACGATGTCAACGTAGTGCTCTCCCGCTGAGCTACGCGCCCGGACCGTCTCAGGACCGTATGGGGCGAATTCCTATATCGGCTCAGGCCCGCCCGGGCAAGCGCTGGCGCCGGCTTGCCCGCCTCAGGCGGCAAGCATCTTTTGAACCTCGTTGACGAGGTCACGGAGGTGAAACGGCTTGGACAGGACCTTGGCGTGCTTGGGGGCCGAAGAGTCGGGGTTCAGAGCGACCGCCGCAAAGCCGGTAATGAACATAATCTTGATGTCGGGATCGAGTTCGGCGGCACGGCGGGCGAGTTCGATCCCGTCCATCTCGGGCATCACGATGTCGGTCAGGAGCAGTTCGAACGGCTCCTCGCGCAACCGTTGATAGGCCGAAAGCCCATTGTCATAGGAGATCACGTCGAAGCCCGCATTCTGCAGCGCCTTGACCAAAAAGCGCCGCATGTCGGTATCATCTTCGGCGAGGAGGATCTTCGTCATTTCATGGCTCATCGACATCCCAATGCGGGGCCGCGGGCCAATGCGTCTGCCCCCGCCCCTTATCCCCTTCCTTCATCCCATAAGCCCGACAGCGGGTAAACATGGGGTGAACCAAGAAGCAGCTTGGCATTTTCCACCATGGCATAGAAAATGCCATTACTGATATCTCTTAAAGGGATAAGTGCCGTCTTTGGCGGGCGTGGCTGGTACGCCCATTTTTCTCACTTGTGAGCGCTGGCCGTCTGACCTCATGACCGACCCCCGAACCGAGTTCAATCCGCCATTCGAGATTCTGGAACCGACAGAATGGGTCGGTGCGATCGTCTTCAACTCACCGCATAGCGGTAAGATCTATCCGCGGGCGTTCCTGACCTCGGCGCGGCTTGATCTCGCGTCGTTGCGGCGTTCGGAGGACTCCTTCGTCGACGAGCTTTTTCTCGGGGTGGTGCGGAGCGGTCACCCGTTAATGCGGGCGCATTTCCCCCGCTGCTATGTCGACGTCAATCGCGAGCCCTACGAACTCGACCCCCGCATGTTCGAAGGCCGCCTGCCGTCCTTCGCCAATACCCGCTCCATGCGCGTCGCGGGTGGTCTCGGAACGGTCGCGCGCGTGGTCGGCGATGCGCAGGAAATCTACGATCAGCGGATTCCGGTCGACGACGCACTTGGCCGGATCGAGGAGCTCTACAAGCCATATCATCGTGCGCTTCGACGGCTGGTGACCAAGGTGCATCGCGATTGTGGCGCCGCGGTCCTCGTCGACTGCCATTCCATGCCCTCCACGGCGGGCACCAAGGACGAGCGCCCGCGCGCGGATGTGGTGCTGGGGGATCGCTATGGCACCAGCTGCGTCGCGGTGGTGTCGGAAACCATCGAGACCGCGCTGACCGAACTCGGTTATTCGGTCAGCCGCAACAAGCCCTACGCGGGCGGATTCATCACCGAACACTACGGCAATCCATCCGCCGGATTGCATGCGATTCAGCTCGAAATCAATCGCGGGCTTTACATGGACGAGCGCAACTATGAGCAATCGCCGGGATTCGCGCGATTGGCGGCCGATCTTGAGACGGTCGCCGACCGGCTCAGTCGGATGCCGATTGACGAAATCCGCCCCTACCGTGCGGCGGCCGAGTAATTGCCAGCATGGCAGCATTACGCAAAACACATGACCGCAGTCGGCTTTGCTTGTTCTTCCGGCGCTCCGCCGCAAACCGCGCAAGATAAACCCGACGCAGGCCGCACCGTTTGAGGCCATTTCAGCTGGTTTAAAAAGAAAAAAGGGCCGCTCGCGGGTGCAAGCGGCCCAAGTCTAGGGAGGAAACGCCCAAGGAGGGCGGCGGTAAACGCGAGTAAACGCGCTACCGCGCTGCAACAATATGTCAGTGCGCCGCACAAAAAGCAAGGGGCATTGACCTATTTTCACAGGCCCTCCCCGGCCGGCAAAATACCGGCGGAATTCCCGAGGATTCGCGGCATCTCGGAGCGCGTTAAGACCGGTTCATGGCGACGATCGCACGATCGAGATCGGTCATGATCGCACATCGAATGACAAATCCTGTGCAGGCTGAAATCAACCGATGGGAGCCGGCGCCGCAGATAAGTTTACCCAATCGGCGTACCATCGATCGCGTTGTTCAATACCGGTGACCGTTTTGCCGATCGCGCAGTTGCACTGTGCCGCGACGCTGGTCGAAACCGCATATCCACCACGATGGCTGGAACCAGGGGGTTGTCATGACCGCGGTCGATTTCGCAGCTTTTGTCGATCAGCTGGCCACGGTTTCGGGAGAGGCGATTCTGCCGTTTTTCCGCACCGCCCTCAGTGTCGAAGACAAGAATCCCGGCAGCGCCTTTGATCCCGTGACCGCCGCCGACCGTGCCGCCGAGACAGCAATGCGCACGCTGATCCGACGAACGTTTCCCGATCATGGCATCGTCGGAGAGGAATACGGCAACGAACGCGCAGATGCCGAATACGTCTGGGTCCTCGACCCGATCGACGGTACGAAGTCGTTTATTTCCGGCATGCCGGCCTGGGGCACGCTGATTGCACTGACGCGGTTCGGCAAGCCGGTGTTCGGGGTGATGCATCAGCCGTTTTTGCGCGAGCGCTTCAACGGCGACGGACAAATGGCGCGCTATCGCGGCCCTGCGGGCGAAAGACAGTTGATCGTGCGCCCCTGTTCCGATCTCAAAGACGCCGTCCTGTTCACGACCAGTCCGCGGCTGATGAACGAGAGGGACCGTGGCGCCTTCAACCGGGTCGAGGACGCGGTGCGCCTCTCGCGCTACGGCGGCGACTGCTATGCCTATTGTATGCTTGCCGCAGGCCACGTCGATCTCGTGATTGAGACCGAGATCAAGCCCCACGACATTGTCCCGCTGATCCCGATCATCACCGGAGCGCGCGGCATCGTGACCACCTGGAACGGCGATGCGCCGGAAACCGGCGGGCGAATTGTCGCCTCGGGGGACCGGCGGGTGCATGCCGCCGCGATCGCGTTGCTGATGCGGTGAG
>Ga0265342_10002713_pt1 | contig 15080 bp, 12 predicted proteins | sample 4CB327metaG_FD_203125 | JGI IMG/M metagenome (GOLD analysis project Ga0265342, IMG submission 203125) | Rhizosphere microbial communities from Carex aquatilis grown in University of Washington, Seatle, WA, United States - 4-CB3-27 metaG | ecosystem: Host-associated > Plants > Roots >...
CTCATCGGCGACGCCTTGGAAGCCTTTGGCCAAGAGTCTGAAGAGGCTATCATGGCGGCTCTCACCCCGGAGGATCCTTCCCATGACCACTCGCACCCTTCTCTGCCTGGCTTCTATGTTCGGACTTTTGCAGTCGGCCTCCTATGCTGCCGCGGGCTGCAGCATTCACAACGATACCCCTTGGTCGTTCACCGTGACCTCGGGCAATACTTCGAACCAGATGGTCAATTCGCACAGCCAAACCGGGATCGCGAGCGGCAAGATCGTGGGCAAGAGCAAGGAAGGCAAGACCATCGGTGGCTTCTGCAAGGACGGCGACAAACTCGAGATCACGGACGACCACGGCGTCCCTGTTCTGATGTCCAAGTAGGGCCCCGGACCGGCCCCAGTTTCACGGCCTGGTTTCGGCCAGCGCCAGGATGCGCGCAAATTCGGCGGGAAGAATGCCGACGACACTGATGCGCGGCTTTCGGACCACAGCGAGGTCGGCGAGCGCCTTGTCGGCCTTGAGGGTGGCGAGTGCAACGGGCTTGGCCAGGGCCTTGACTGGCGCCAAGTCCACGGCACACCAATCGCCGTCGGTCGCGGTGGGATCCGCATAGCCTTCCTTCACCACCTTGGCAATTCCGACGATCTCTTTGCCCTCGCCGGAGTGGTAGTAGAGAACGAGGTCATCCATTTTCATGGCGCGCAGATTGTTGCGCGCCTCGAAATTGCGCACGCCGTCCCAGCGTGCATGTTTGTCATGCTGCAGCTTTTGCCAGGAATACGCGGAGGGTTCGCTCTTCACGAGCCAGTAGCTTTTCACCATGACTGTGAAGGCTAGCATTCTGCGCGGTCGAGGCGAGGGAGAGTGCCCGCTGTCTGGAGACTTCTACGGGCACCCGGCGCGCTCGTAGGTCGTGACAGTAAAGACCGAATCTACGGTCGTCGCCAGGATCAACTCCGTGCTCGAGGCAGTGTAGCTCTCGACCGGGATCTGCACCGACCCGGTCGATGACGTCAAACACACGGTGGTCTGGTTGAGCTGGTTACCCGACGCGGTGGCGGTGGCAATGGCAACCAACGTGGTATCCACACCGCCCTGCGCATTCAGAATATCTCCCGAGTAGTAGAATTTGGTTCCGCCCTCGAGCACCACGAGAGTGAAGCGCCGCCCGGTTCCGCTGCTGGAGCCCCAGGCCTCGGCCTTGACCGCGTAGTATACGCCATCCCTGATGGTGCCACCCGTGAAGGTGGGCGGGTCGCCAACCCCAGCCGTGAACAACACGGAGGGGGCGTCGTTGACGACGGTGTTGCACGTTGCGTCGTCTGATGAGAAATTGGGCGCCCCCGGACAGGTTGCCGGGCTGGTGGCAGCGATATCATAGAACGCATCGCGTTGCACCAAAGGAGTGTTGGCATCAGGGACTGGCACAGGTGTCGCCGGACCTGATCCGCAACCCAGCAAGGTCAGGGTCGCGGCAAGAGCAATCCGGCTAACGTTTCTCTTGGCAGTCATACGCTGGGCTAGCGCGCACAGTGCGCTATTCGAGGACAGGTATAACCCGACGCGTCCACATAAGCCCGCCTTTCCTGCGCAAGAGCGCAAGCGAAACTTAGGATCCGACTGCAGAGAATCGTCCAATTCCCCGTCGGGAAGCAGGTCTTCGCTCAATTTTCCCCATTCTCATCCGATACCCTGAGGTGTCTACTTGTTGAGAGGAGAACGTGAACTGATGGTGTCGGGCGAGCATGGGTTCAGTGCGTGGCAAAAATGGTGGTTGGGGTCACGAGTCGATTTCTCAACGACCTTCTTGACGGCGCACGACCTTCTCACCCATGGTCCTATCTGCGACCGCAACCGAAGTCCACGTAGAAGTTGAAATCGATGACAAACAGCGCCAGCGAAACCGAAATGGATCAGTTCACAGGGGCCAAAGTGTTTTTCGCGACCAAGGCGCGAGACCGCGATTGCTTGGGCGAGAAGATCACAGAATGGATTCGCGAGAATCCAGGCCATCGCATCGTGAGCAAGTCGGTCACGCAATCGTCCGACAGCGCGTTCCACTGCATCACCATCACGCTGTTCTATCAGCACGAGACCTAGCCCGATCCCGGGCAATCACTCGCTGAGGGCTTCCAGCGCTTTCAGATCGACGATGCGCAGTCGTTTCTCGTCGACTAGCTCGACCACGCCAGCATCGGCCAGCTTGCGCAGCACGCGCGAAAAGGTTTCGCTGGTCAAGTTCAGCTGCGAGGCGATGTGCTTCTTGAGCCCGGCCAGTCCGATAATCCCGGCACTTCGCCCGGCGTCTCGGCTGCGCGCGTCTTGGCCAGCCTGAAGAAGGTGACGCGCCACCCGACCGCTGGCATCGCGCAGTGCGATGTCCTCGAGTAAGCCAGTCAGGTGTCGCACCCAGTGACTCATCCCGACCAGCAGCTCCAGGCAAAATGCGTGCTCCTCCCGCAGCATCGCGAGGACAGCGGCCGCCGGTAGCAAAGCGCACTGCGCGGATCGCGTCACCTCGGCATAGGCAGGGCAGGGAAACCCGCCGATCACCGCGACCTCGGCAAAGGTTTGCCCGGCGCCCGCCATGTGCAGCGTGTGCTCCTTGCCGCCCGCGCCGAGTCTGTAGACGCGGACGACGCCAGTGCCGACGCAGTAGATGCCAGGACAGGGATCGCCCTGCCGGAACACCAGCGTGCCCGTCGCAAGCGTCACCCTGCGCGCCATGTCCACCAGCCGGCGCCGGTGCACAACGCTGACGCCGCGAAGAAGCGAGCATTCGGCGATGATTGACCCCTTGTCCATGGCGCGAAGATTGCGCGTTCACTTGATCCAGATCAAGGCGCCCAGCCCGCGAAGTTGCCATGGTGGGTACCTCATCCACCCAGAGTTCGAAAGAACCACCCAGGGTTCTTTCCAAAAATCCGCGTGAGAGCCGACGGGCTTAGCCGACGGAACTCAACGCGGGAGTTCGAAAGAACAAGAAAAGGAGACCGCCCCATGTACTGCAATCAATGTGAGCAATTCAGCCGAGGCTGTGCCAGCGCGGGCCCCGGAGTCTGCGGCAAGGATCCGGACGTGCAGTCGCTGCAGGAAATCATCCTGTTCGGCCTCAAGGGTATGGCGGCCTACGCTCACCACGCTCGCCGCCTGGGCATGGTGGACGAGACCGTGAATGCCTTCATGGAGGAAGCGCTCTTCTCCACCATGACCAACGTCAACTTCGACGTCGGGACGCTGTTCCAGATTGCCATGGAGCTCGGCAAGAAGAACCTGCGCGTGATGCAGATGCTCGACGAGGGCCACGTGAAACGCTTCGGCCAGCCCTCGCCCGTCGAGGTCTCCGAAGGCACCCAGGCGGGGTCCGGCATCCTGATCACGGGCCACGACTTGGTCGATCTCGACGACCTGCTTCGCCAGTGCAAGGGCACAGACGTCAAGGTCTATACCCACGGCGAAATGCTGCCCGCGCACATGTACCCCAACCTTCGCAATCACCCCAACCTGGCCGGGCACTTCGGCGGCGCCTGGCAGGACCAGCGCAAAGAATTCGCCGCCTTCTCGGGCGCCGTGCTGGCCACCACCAACTGTGTGGTCATCCCGCCGCAAAGCTACGCCGGCCGCCTCTTCACCACGCGCGTGACCGCGGTACCGGGCGGTAACCGATTGACCAGCAACGACTTCTCGGGCGTCATCGCCAAGGCAAAGGAATGCGCTCCCTTGCAAGCCTCGACCATCAAGAAGTCGACCGTCGGCTTCCACCACTCCGCGATCCTGGCTCTTGCTCCTACCATCGTCGAAGCCGTGAAGGCCGGCAAGATCAGCCGCTTCTTCGTCATCGGCGGCTGCGACGGCGCCGAGTCTGGTCGTAACTATTTCACCGAATACGCCAAACTGACCCCACCCGATTCGTTCATTTTGACCCTCGGCTGCGGCAAGTACCGCATTCGCGAGCACGACTACGGCACGCACCTTGGGCTGCCCCGCCTGATGGACATGGGCCAGTGCAACGATTCCTACGGTGCCATTCAGGTCGCCGTGGCGCTAGCCGGCGCCTTCAACTGCTCCGTGAATGAGCTGCCACTCACCTTGGTGGTGTCGTGGTTCGAGCAAAAGGCAGTGGCCGTGCTGCTCACGCTGCTCTCGTTGGGGGTGAAGAAGATCGCCATCGGACCCAATCCTCCTGCGTTCATCACGCCCGGCGTGTTCAAGGTCCTGCAAGACGAGTTCGACCTGCGCCTCACCGGCAACGACCCGGCCAAGGATCTGGCCGTGGCCATGGGCCGATAGCAGCGCCTACGGTTTGCGAAAAACCAAGAACGTCTGGTAGGGAAGCAAGTCGGGTTTTTCCACGACGAGCGCCAATCCAGCGTTCTTGGCCAGCTCGATCTGCTTGGCGCGCGGGAGCTTCAAGTTTTCGGGCGGGCCTTGCGGCAGTTTTCCTTCTTTGAATTCGACCAAGGCCAGGCGCGCGCCAGCCTTCATTTCGCGGGCCAGTTTGCCAAGCCACAATGGCTGGCTCGGCACGTGGTGAAGTACGTCGCATAGGAAGACCCAATCGGCCGATGTTGGAATGCCGGGATCCTCGGCTTGGCCCAGCACCACGTGAAGGTTTGGCACGCCATCGATCATGGCCTTGTGGTGCATGTGGCGAACCATCTCGGGCTGGATGTCGGTGGCAACCACGGAGCCCCGCGGCAGTGCCCGCGCCAGCCGGAAGCTGAAGTACCCCGAGCCGGCTCCCACATCCACCACGGTCTCGTCGCCCTTCAGACCGAGCGCCGCAATGACCGCGTCGGGGCGCTGCCACTTCGCCCGCTCCGGCCGTTCGAGGAAGGCGATGTATTTCTCGGTATCCTTGAACGGACGCAGATCGGCAGGGTGGATTCCCTGCTTGGCCAGCGGACACTCGATAGCGGGCTGGCCGGCGTCCAGCACGCGCCCGCGCTGGGCGGTCACCTGGCTGGTTTGCCCTGCCAGCGTCGGCGCCGGCTCAGACTTGGTGCGCTCCTTGGCACAGGGTGCGGTTCCCAGAAGAACAAGGATAGGGAGGATTGCGAGCGGGGCTTGTTTGCATGGGCATATGCCGTGGTGACTACCGCCGGTTCCGGGATCCGCCTGCGCGGGGGACTGCCGAGTGAGTGACATCGTTGCTTACGATAGCATCCTGCCGCGCATCGAGTGTCATGCGCCAGTTCGTGCTAGAAAAATACCCCCATGGGGTGGCACCTGGCACGACCCGCAGTGAAGGCGCGAGCATCAGGCCCTCGCCGGCCTGGAGCGCGCTGCGCGCTCGTGGGATCCCTAATGGTGCACGGGGCACTGGCCTGGATGCTCTTCTCGAAGGAGCCCGCGAAACCGGCGCCTCCTCCTGAAACGGTGGAGATTGCCTTTGAAGTGTCAGAGTCCGCAACCACGCCTCCGGCTGCTGCTCCGGCATCCACTGGAATCCCGTCGCACGCGGAGGTACTACCGCCGGCGTCCCCGTCGCGCGTGAAGGGATCGGTTATTCGTGGCGGCGCGGCGAATACCACGACCGAAGTCGCGCAAGGTCCCATGCCAAGGAACGACGGCGTTCTTCCGGCAGCGGGTGCCTCGTTGGGTGCCCCATCGAATGCCCTGCCCAATCGCTTGGCCACCTTCCAACCCGCGCATCCCAATCTCCAGGGGCCAATGCAATTTCCTGCACCCAGTGAGAAGCCTCGCGATCTTCTCGCCCCGCCAGTCGCGAAGAACGGCACAGCGCCGAGCGAATTGCCCAAGCTCATTGAGGGAGGCGCGGGCGTCACTGCCAGCGTGGCCGAAGACGGTAGGATTCAATTCCATGAGCCCCAAGGCGTCGCCTTGGACCATTCGCCAATTCAGACCGTGGGCTCAGGCGTAGGCGTGGGCTTGTCGGGCCACTTCGATGGCACCGACCAAGTCATGAAGCTCGCGGGCCAGGATCCCTACGCGTCCGTCAAACGCACGATGGCCGACGAAACCCGCGAACAGAGGTTGTGCATGGCCAGGCGGTACCAGGGCGAACGGCAAAAGCAGGAGCTGTTCAGCCTGTCGACGAAGGTGAGGCACATCGCCGTCCGCACCGATCTATCCGCGGCCGAGCGCCGGGAGCTCGTCTTCGCCATCTGGGACGAGTGCACGGAGGATTCGGACTTGGCAACCGACTATGGCGCCATGGCACGCGCGACGATCTTGTCGATTGTGCGTGAGGCCTTCCCCGAAGGCAGTGCCGTGGCCTATCAGCCCGCAGAGCTCTTGGCACTCAACGAACGGCGATCGTCACGTCAACCGTTCGCGCCCTACGATCCAAGTCGGATGCAACGCACTCGTCACCCTGACGCCGGCGCACCGACGGAGTGCCCGTAGTCTAGCCACCAGCTGCGCTACGGCGGCTGGTGTGCAATGTGGGATAGGTCAGGAATTCGGGCAGGGTGCGGCCGGCCCCTTCTAGCCACGCGCGTGCGAGCCGGCGTCCAAGCACCCGGTCGGCCGAGGTGAGCATCTGGTAGGCGGCGTCCCGCACCAGCCGTTCGCGCACGCGATAGCTCGCCTCGCCTGCCTTCACCTCGCGCTCGACGAAATCCCGCATGACCAGTACTTCCATCCACTCGGCTATGCCCTTGCGTGCGGATTCTCCGAGCAAAGCGATGAGAGCGTCGACGCTGAAGGATTTTTCACCAAACAAGCTGGCCGCGCGCAGCACCCTGCGCACATCGGGTTCAACGCCATCCAGCCGTCCTTCCACGACGGCATGAACCACGTCCGGAACCCCAAGCGTGCCCCTGTCGACATTGGCCGCCATCTCTTCCAGAAACTGCGGGTTTCCTTCCCAGCGTTCGAGCACAAAGTCCGCGCCTATTCGCGATACCGATGGAATCCAGAAGCGAAGTAGGCTCAGGCCCAACTTGGGTGGCAGCGGTCGCAAACGCAAGCGCCGCACGGAGCGCGCGCTCCACAGCCCCGGGAACCGGTCCTCGACCTCGTCGCGCCCTGCGCCGATGACCATGAGGGGTCTATCGTGCAGCCTGTGCAGCACTCGATCCAGGAGCTCGAGACTCGGACCGTCGGCCCACTGCAAATCTTCGATGACGAGCAGAAACCCGGCTGCCGTACAGCGACTCTCGATCCAAGCGGCCAGGGCAGTCTCGACGTGCTGGCTCGACTTGCCCTGCACGTCGATACCCGCCGCAGACAACAACGAGGCAAGGGCGGGATAGCGCCGCTCGATACGCAAGAGCGTACCGCTGGCCATGGCCAGGGTGGGAGGCGTGCCTTCGATCCCGGACAAGAACTCGCGCAAGACTCTCGACTTGCCCAAACCCGGCGGACCGAGAAGCAAAACCGAGCGCGCCACTTTCTCGTCGCGGGTTTCTTCCAGAACCGACAGCAGGGTCGCGATGTCGCGGTCCCGGCCAAGGAATGGACTTAGGCGACTTGGCCACGGCTGCTCGCTCGCAAGGGCGCGGGTCTCGTCGCGAAGCTGCGTGTTGCCTGGCGGCCCGCCCGTGACAAATCGCACGGGCAATAGCCGGCGCGTTGTCTCGTCGATGCGAATGGTGCCGGCGTCCTGCCCGTCCATCAACAACGGCAAGCGGTCCATCAGTCGACCGACCGGCAAACGACCAAGAAAGCTGGCACGTCCAGTGGCAAGGGCAATCTTGGCGTCGGGCTCCAAACCGCGCAGCGCCAGCGCGGCGGATGCAAGCTGGATGGCTTGCTCGTAGGCCGTCGACACGGTGGGCGCGGTCAGTAGCAACGTGCGGTTGATGAGCCGATCTATCTCACACGCGTAGAGCTCCAGGAGGCGTCGAATCTCGCCAAGGCGAACGTCGTCCGCGCTCTTTGCAGGCCGTTCGGTACTCGCCCAAGATGCCTCCGCGCCCTTGGGCCCGCGACGGCGATCCTCCGTCGGCAGGTCAGGATTGCTCCCCGACCCGCGTTTGCCCAAAGATACCAGCATGGCGGAAGCCAGGTGATCCTCGCTTTCGCTGATGCTGGCGCGCCTGGATTGTGCAGGACTGGCCGCGGCACTTTCCCCGGTGATTCCGCCGAGCGCCTTCACGACGGCGGCAAACTCGACAGCCAGTGCCGCCGCCGATTGCGGGCGCTGGGCTGAATCAGGGGACAACATCGCATGAACCAGTGTGGCCACGGCCGCAGGTATCCCTGGGCGGCGAGAGGTCAGCTCGGGCACGCGCCCGGCGCAAACTTTGGTCATGACCTCAAGCGGAGTTTCACCCGTGAACGGCGGCTCGCCGGTCAGAAGCTCGAACAGGACGCACCCGAGAGAGAAGATGTCGGCGCGACCGTCCACGTCGGCGCGACCGCGTGCCTGCTCGGGCGACGTGTACAGCGGCGTGCCCACGGTCGAGCCCTTGCGCGTAAGGCGCTTGGAATCGAAGACCCTGCGGGCGATACCAAAGTCGAGCACACGAATCTCGGACAGCTTCCAACCCACCAAAAAGATGTTGCCCGGCTTGATATCGCGATGGACGATGTTGCACGCGTGTGCGGCCGAGAGCGCCTCGAGCACCAGTCGAGCGACATGCGCCGCCGCAGCCGGTCCAAGACTTCCGCGTCCCAGGCGGTCTTCCAGGGTCTCGCCTTCGAGCCATTCCATGGCGATGTAAGGCGAGCCGTTCGGCGTCACACCGTGATCGAAATAGCGCACGATGCCCGGATGGGACAACTCCGCCAGAACGCGCGCCTCTTGGTCGAAGCGCGCCTGTTCGATGGTGCTGCGCGAATGAAGAATCTTGAGCGCAATCAGCTCTCCGCTGTCCCGATCGATCGCTTGATAAACCGTTCCCATGCCGCCCATGCCGGCTTGGTTCTTGATTTCATAGCGTTCCGAGAAGCGCGTGCCGCTCCCCGGCGTGCTCGGTGTCACGGGAGACATTATCGACATACGTTAGTGCTGCTTAAAGAGTTTCAAGTGCATTTTAGTGCGCTTCTCTGCTATCATCATAACATCCGGATGTAGCGATGATAAGTCTTTCGGAAACCATTGATATCCTGAGGCTCTTTGCCGACGCGACGAGGGTGCGTCTTGCCGTACTTTTGGACGGAAACGAGCTCTCAGTAGCCGAAATCACGCAGATCACGGAAATGCCACAGTCGCGCGTGTCGACTCACCTTGGCAAACTGCGCGAAGCTGGCGTCCTGCGCGATCGCCACGATGGCGCATCTACCTACTACGCTATCAACGACGCCACCATGCCAGAGCAGGTGCGCCGTTTGTGGAATCTGGTCTCCGAGACACGGGATGAATCGCTCCTGCGCGCCGATCGGGCACGCTGCCAAGACGTCCTGCGCGCGCGACAAAAGAGCGGAAGCTGGCCCGAGTCGGTGGCTGGGCAGATGGATCGTCACTACTCGCCAGGCCGGACCTGGGAAGCGATCGTGCAGAGTTTTCTTCCTTTCATTCAACTGGGCGACGTGCTCGACGCTGGCTCGGGCGACGGCACGATGGCTTCCTTGCTGGCTTCGCGCTGCCGCAGCATCACCTGTCTTGATTGCAGCGAGAAGGTTCTACAAGCCGCTCGACAACGGTTATCCGGGCTGGGCAACGTCGTCTTCGCCCCCGGAGATTTCCATGCCTTGCCTTTCCCCGATGGGTCCTTCGACCATGTGCTACTGCTCAATGTTCTGACCTACACCAAGGATGCGGCCCAGGTTCTGCGCGAAGCCGCGCGGGTGTTGCGATCGGGCGGCAATCTCACGGTCAGCACCCTGGCTCATCACTCCCACAAGCACGCTACGGCGCCCTACGGCCACGTGAACCAAGGCTTCCGCCCAGAGGCGCTCCAAGGCTGGCTGACCCGGGTCGCTGGCCTCGAGGTTCAGCGCTGCGAGATCACCTCGCACGAAAAGCGCTCACCCCACTTTGCCGTGGTCAGTGCTTTTGCTCGCAAACCTGACAGTCTTGCCGAACCTGCCGAACTTGCCCAAAGTACCGAACTTGCCAAGGAAACCCCATGAACCGCGAAGAACGCATCGCCTACCTCCATTCCGCCCTTGCCCAGCGCATTCTCGTCATCGACGGTGCGATGGGGACCATGATCCAGCGCCACAAGCTCGGCGAGGCCGACTTTCGCGGCCAGCGTTTCGCCAGCCACGGACACGAGCTGCGTGGCAACAACGATATTTTCGTATTGACCCGCCCTGAGATGGTGGAGGAGATCCACGGTGCCTACTTGCAAGCCGGAGCGGACATCGTCGAAACCAACAGCTTCAGCTCCACCCGCATCGCCCAAGCGGACTACCAGCTCGAAAGCGTTGTCTACGAGTTGAACGTCGCTGCCGCGCAGGTCGCCCGCAGGGCCGCCGATGCGTGGACGGTGAAGACGCCACATCGGCCACGCCTCGTAGCGGGCGCCATGGGCCCGACCAACAAGACCCTGTCGCTCTCGCCCAAAGTCACCGATCCCGGCTACCGGGCCGTCACCTTCGATGAAATGCGCGACGCCTACGCTGAACAGGTGCGCGGCCTCATCGACGGCGGCTGCGACCTACTCCTGGCCGAGACCGCCATCGACACGCTCTCGCTCAAATCATGCCTGTGCGCCATCGAGGACGTGTTCGCCGAAAGGAAGCTACGCCTTCCCGTCATGGTGTCGGGCACGATCACCGACAAGAGCGGCCGCATCCTTTCAGGACAGACCCTGGATGCCTTCTACACGTCGATCGCGCACGCCCGGCCCCTCTCGGTGGGGCTCAACTGCGGCGGCGGCGCCACGCAGATTCGGCCCTACATGGTCGAGCTGTCGGAATTGGTGCAAGGCCACATCAGTTGCTACCCCAATGCCGGCTTGCCCAACACCATGGGCGGCTACGACGAGAGCCCGGAGCTGACTTCGCGGCTGATTCGTGAAATGGCCGAGGCTGGGCTGCTCAACATCGTGGGCGGTTGCTGTGGCACCACGCCCGATCACATCGCTGCCATCGCCAAGGCCGTCGAGGGCGTCCGCCCGCGGCCGCTGCCTGAGAACAGGTCCACGAATCTGCGTCTGGCCGGACTTGACACTCTGACCGTGCGGCCGGATTCCAACTTCATCATGATCGGCGAGCGCACCAACGTGGCGGGCTCGCGCAAGTTCGCCAACTTAATCAAGGCAGGCGACTTTGCGGCCGGACTTGCCATCGCGCTGGATCAGGTGCGCGGCGGAGCCAACGTCCTCGACGTCAACATGGACGAAGCCCTGCTCGACGGCGAAAAATCCATGACCCAGTTTCTCAATCTGATCGCCAGCGAGCCCGAAATCGCACGCCTGCCCATCATGGTGGACAGCTCGAAGTGGTCCGTCTTGGAAGCTGGCCTCAAGTGCTTGCAAGGCAAGGGCATCGTGAATTCGCTCTCCCTCAAGGAAGGCGAGACAGAATTCCTGACCAGGGCACGCGCCGTCCAGCGCTACGGAGCCGCCGTGGTGGTCATGGCTTTCGACGAAGAAGGCCAGGCGGTCACCAGCGACCGGCGAGTGCAGATCTGCCAGCGGGCCTACCGCTTGCTGGTCGAGCAGGCCGGGTTCGATCCAAGCGACATCATCTTCGATCCCAACGTACTGGCCGTGGCCACCGGCATGGAAGAGCACAGCGGCTACGCCAAGGATTTCATCGAGACCATTCCACGCATCAAGGCTGCTTGCCCAGGCACGCGCATCTCGGGCGGCATCTCCAACCTGTCGTTCTCGTTCCGTGGCAACGATCCGGTGCGCGAGGCGATGCACACCGTGTTCCTGTACCACGCCATCCGGGCCGGCATGGACATGGGCATCGTGAACGCCGGTCAGCTGGGCGTGTACGCGGACATCCCCGAGGATGTCCGCGAGCGCGTGGAGGACGTCATCTGGAACCGCCGCCCCGACGCCACCGAGCGGCTGATCGAGATCGCTGGGCAAGTCAAAGGCGAAGACAGGAAGCGTGCTGAAGATTTGAGCTGGCGTGAAGACACTGTCGAGAAACGGCTGGCGCATGCGCTCGTCCACGGCATCACGGATTTCGTCGTCGCCGACGTGGAGGAAGCGCGGCTCAAGCTCGGCAAGCCCATCGACGTCATCGAGGGACCGCTCATGGCGGGGATGGGCGTGGTCGGCGATCTCTTCGGGGCGGGCAAGATGTTCCTGCCCCAGGTGGTCAAGAGCGCGCGCGCCATGAAGGAAGCGGTCGCACACCTCTTGCCCTTCATGGAAGCCGAGAAGACCAGCACCAGCAAACCCCGCGGGAAGATCCTGCTGGCCACGGTCAAGGGCGACGTGCACGACATCGGCAAAAACATCGTGTCGGTCGTGCTCGGCTGCAACAATTACGAGGTAGTGGATCTCGGCGTGATGGTTCCGACGGCGAAAATTGTGGATACGGCCATCGCCGAGAAGTGCGACATCGTGGGTCTGTCCGGCCTCATCACGCCGTCGCTCGACGAGATGGCCCATGTGGCCGAGGAGATGGAACGGCGCGGACTCAACCTGCCCCTGCTCATCGGCGGCGCCACCACCAGCCGCGAGCACACCGCCGTCAAAATCGCGCCCAAGTACCACGCCAGTACGGTCCACGTGCTCGACGCCTCGCGCGCCGGGCCGGTGGTCAGCGCCATGCTCGACGAGACCCAGCGGGCGACCTTCGACGTGAAGAACCGGACCGAGCAAGAGGATGCCCGCCAGCTCTTCGCGGGCAAGAAGAAGCGTCCGTTGCTTCCGTTCGCCGAAGCCAACGCACGCAAACCGGCCATCGAGTGGAAGGCTAGCGATCTTCCAACGCCATCGTTCACCGGTCGGCGGGTGATTGAGGATCAGCCGCTCGACGAGCTCGTTCCCTACATCGACTGGACCTTCTTCTTCACCGCGTGGGAGCTGCGCGGCAAGTTCCCGGCGATTCTCGAACATCCCAAGTACGGCGCTCCAGCGCGCGAGCTCTTTGCCGACGGCAAGAAGAAGCTCGACGAGCTGGTGAAGGGCAAGCTCATTCGTGCCTCGGCGGTCTACGGCCTCTGGCCCGCAGCCAGCGAGGGCAACGACATCGTGCTGTTCACCGACGAGAGTCGCGGCCGCGAGTTGCTTCGTTTCCCCATGCTGCGGCAACAAGGAGGCGAGGCCCCCTATCGCTGCCTCGCGGATTTCGTGGCCCCGCGCGAGTCGGGACTTCCTGACCATGTGGGGGCGTTCGCCGTCACCGCTGGCATCGGCCTCGACGAGCTTGCCGTGAAATACCAGCAAGCCCGCGACGACTACAGCTCGATTATCGTCAAGGCCCTGGCCGACCGTCTGGCCGAGGCCTTCGCCGAATGTCTCCACGCCCGCGTACGCCGCGAATGGGGCTACGGCACCGCCGAAAAACTCAGCAACGAAGAGCTCATTGCCGAGAAGTACCAGGGGATCCGCCCCGCCTTCGGCTACCCGGCCTGCCCTGAACACAGCGAGAAGGTAAAACTCTTTGATCTCTTGCAGGCGCCGGCCGTGGGCATCACCTTGACCGAGAGTTTCGCCATGTGGCCGGCCGCCAGCGTCAGCGGCATCTACCTCAGCCATCCCCAGTCGCGCTACTTCGATGTCGGCCGCTTGGCCCGCGATCAGGTCGAGAACTACGCGGCCCGCAAAGGCATCACGGTCGCTGACGCCGAACGTCTGCTCTCGCCCAAGTTGGGATACTAGGGATTTTCACCGCAGAGACCGCAGAGAGCGCAGAGGTTGCGGAGAAAGTAGGGGTCGGATCTAGGATCCGGAAGCCCCCTTTTCCTTCCCTCCTCTGCGCTCTCTGTGGTGAACATCCGGATCCGCCAGTCCCGCGCATGGACTTGGCATCGCCATGAGCACCCGGTATGGTTTGACCCATGTCGGACTCGTATCTTGCAGTCGTGGTCTACGTTCATGTGCTCCCCGAGTCGGTTGCGGCGTTTCGCGCGGCCAGCTTGGCGAACGCAGCAGCCAGCCTTGGCGAGTCTGGTGTGGTGCGCTTCGATGTCCTGCAGGAGAGTGCCGATCCAACACGCTTCGCGCTGTTCGAGGTCTACCGAGGGCAAGAAGGCGCAGCAGCGCACAAGCAGACGGCGCACTATCAAGCCTGGCGGGATACGGTGGCGCCCATGATGGCCGAGCCACGCACGAACAAGTCCTATGCGACCGTGACCCCGACCGCGACGTGGGAGATCGATGGCCGCGTTTGAGCTGGCCGCACCCGGCCGGATCGTGTTCGGCGCGGGGGCAGCGAAACAGGCAGTCCCTGCCCTGAGCGCGCTGCGAGCCAAGCGGGTGTTGCTGGTCACCGGGCGATCCATACAGCGGAGCGATGGCCTTCGCGTCAGCCTGAAACTACCCACGGTGACTTACGCCATTTCGAGCGAGCCCACCCTCGACATGGTGAACGAAGGCAGGACGCTGGCGATGAGCGAGAAATGCGATGCCGTGGTGGCGTTGGGCGGTGGCAGCGCCATCGACGCGGGCAAGGCCATCGCCGCGTTGGCCGGCAACGACGGCGAGCTGCTCGACTACATGGAGATCGTCGGCAAGGCCCAGCCGCTGCCGCGTCCCGGCCTGCCCTGCATTGCTATTCCCACGACGGCGGGGACGGGGGCCGAGGTGACTAAGAATTCCGTGCTCGCCTCACCCGAGGCGAAAGTGAAAGCCAGCCTACGCAGCCCGTATTTGCTGCCCGTGCTTGCCCTGGTCGATCCCGATCTGCTCGATGGCATGCCCAAGTCCGTTTTGGCGCCCACCGGCCTCGACGCCCTCTCTCACCTGCTCGAGTCCTTTGTGTCCCTTCGGGCAAACGCCTTCTCGCTGGCCTTGGCCAGGGAAGGCATGGCCCGTATCGCCCGCTCGCTGCGGCCCGCATTCGAGCACGGACTAACCCCCGAACGTCGAGAGGACTTGGCTGTCGCCAGTCTCTTCGGCGGTCTTTGCCTGGCCAATTCTGGGCTTGGAGCCGTACACGGATTTGCTGCCCCGCTCGGCGGCATGTGGAAGGCCCCGCACGGAGCCGTGTGCGCCGCCCTATTGCCCGCCGTCATGCGCGCAAACATCGCGGCGCTGTCCGAACGAGCCCCGCAAAGCCCCGTCCTTGGCCGCTACCGAGAATTGAATGTCCTTCTCGCCGCAGG
>Ga0265342_10002716_pt1 | contig 15061 bp, 13 predicted proteins | sample 4CB327metaG_FD_203125 | JGI IMG/M metagenome (GOLD analysis project Ga0265342, IMG submission 203125) | Rhizosphere microbial communities from Carex aquatilis grown in University of Washington, Seatle, WA, United States - 4-CB3-27 metaG | ecosystem: Host-associated > Plants > Roots >...
GAGCCTTGGCAGGCGCCACTTCGCCGATCTGTTAACCACCACCTCACATCTCATTGCATTATTCGTTGTAGTATTGATCCCGCGGTTCATCCAGCCGTTCGATCGCGCTAGTTTTCGCTGGCGAGATTGCCCCTTGGTAAGCGATCCTAGGATGATGAGCATGGATGGGGTGTTCGCTCCACGATTGCATAGGCCTTTCAACCCATGACGGACCAAGAGCTGATCAACAGGGCCCGGGCCGTGGTCAAGCCGCGCAGGGTCGGCAAACACACCACCGGTGACGTAGGCTGCGCCTTGCTGGCCGCCGACGGCCAGGTTTACGTGGGCGTGTGCGTGGACGTGTCCTGCGGCATCGGCTTCTGCGCCGAGCACAGCGCCATCGCTGCCATGGCCACGGCCGGCGAGTACCGCATTCGAAAAATCGTGGCCGTGCAGTTCGACGGCAGCGTGATGGCCCCGTGCGGCCGGTGCCGCGAGTTCATGCGCCAGCTGGATCCGGAGAACTTGGACGCGGACATCGTACTGGCCGAGGGCCACAGCAAGCCGCTCAGGGAGCTACTGCCGTACCCCTGGTGACACCGTGGCGAACCCGGGCGTCTTGGACGGCCTCGTCGACCTTCTTCAAGAGAGCGCATTGGGGTAGACTGGCCCGTGGTCCGGACTGCCCCGCTCAGGACGTGCCGGCAGTGGCCGAGTGTGCTGTCGTGGGGTCTCGTCGGTCTGGGCATCGCGGCGCTTGCCTGGAGATTGATCGACCTGGACCTCGCCCCGTTCATCGGCGATGAAGCCTACTTCCTGGATGCAGCGCGGGGACAGTTGACCTCGGGCCACCTGCTGACTCGCTCGACCATCGTGGGAACCTCGGGCTACTACTACGGGGGAGCCGTGTTCTGGTTCTATGGGCTGGTGCAGATGCTCGCCGGCCCCTCGGTAAAGGTCGCCCTTGGGACCATGGCTGTCACGGTGACAGTCGCGCAGGGCTTCTTCGGTGCGTCGGTGGCGCGAGCACTGAGCCCGTCGCGGAGCTGGCGCGGGCTGCTGCGTGAGGAGGGGCGCTGGCTGCTCGGCGCCGTGATCTTACTCATCGCCAGTTCTCCCTACCAACACTTCTGGTCTCGCCTTGCGTGGGACCAGCTGACCCTTGCAGTGGCCTTCGCCGTGGCAGGTCTCCTGATCAACCTCCCTGGGCGCTCGCTGGTGCGCGCGGTGACGATCGGTGGCCTACTCGGCCTCGGGCTCTCGTCGCATCCCATGCTGGTTCCCTTCGCGCTCATTGCGGGCGTGGCGACCAGCCTCGGCAGCGAGCGCCCGGTGCGGTGGCGTGACGTGTTTCTGCGTGCTACGGGCCTCGGCATGGTCGCGGTACTGGTCCTGACGCCATGGCTGCTCGACCTGTGGCAGCAGCGGGGTCAGGCCGGCAAGTACACCCAGGCTACGACCTTCACGCTTGAGCGCGCGCTGGAAGTCTTCCGTGCTCCAGGCACCGCGGGCATCGAGTATTTCTTCGACCGGGAATGGTCGGCCTTCCTGGCGTCGACACACGCGCCGCTTGGATGGCACGCGTTCGCACCGCTCACTCAAGTGCTGTGGGTACTGCTGGGCCTCGGTGGGCTGCTCATGGGTCTTCGCGGCGAACACCGGCGCCTGGCGGTGATCGGTCTCGCAACCCTCATCGCGTATCCGTTGTTCTACACGTGGCGCAGCATCCCCATGGAGCCGCATTACCAGTTCCCCACGGGGTGGGCCCCCGTGCTGGGTGCTGCACTCTTGCTGGCCTCACCTTCTCGCGTTCTGCGAAGTGTCGCACTCGTTGCGGTGCTGCTGGTCTCTGCATGGCAGGTGGACTTCGTGGCTGGCTGGCGCGGATGGCTCGCCGAGCGGGTCGGTACACGCGGTGTGCACTACGCGGTTCCGCTCGGCGAGCAGACGCGGGTCGTGGAGGAGATCTGCGAGCACGACGCAGGGCCCGTCGTCGTCAGCCTCGAGCTCGCCGGTTTTCCAGCATCTTTCGAGTATCTCGACTCGCTCAGCCCAGCATGCGCACGACGCAAGATCCGCTGGTGCGGTACTGGCCGCGCGTGCGCCCAGCCTGGCTCCGACGAGCTTGTCGCACGTGTTCGCTACGCCGACAGTGAAGGAGCCCGGCTGGCAGTGACGTACTCCCGCCGGGCAGCGAGCGCTGCCCCAAGCGCCGAGGCACCTTGAGCTCCGCGGTCAACGACTTGATGAGAAAGCTCGGCAGCGAAACGAATCGTGGTGAATCGTGCGGGCAGCCTGGTGAACAATGCGGGCTAGTGCGTCGCTGAGCCCTAGGGCATGATGGTACACCCATGGACAGCCCATCGACAGCCGGCAGGGACTCCGCTCGCCCCGCGGAACCCATCCAGAAGACGCCGTCCTTTGCTGGACGTTCGTGGGGGCAGCGACTTTCCACGGTTCTGCTGAGCCTTGCGTTGGTCGCGGCCATCGTGATCTTCCTGTCTGTCGTTCACGCGCACTATCCCATCCAAGGTTGGCTGTTCTGGCACTACCTGCTGGTTGCCGTCCTGGCCGGTCTTTGGGCTGTCAGTTGCGCGTCTGCGGGGTGTTTCTTGTTCTCCCGGTTCACCCTGCGTGCGTGCCACAACCCAGCCGATCTCGTACTTGCATTCCCCCTCGGCGTGCTTGCATTTCAACTGGCGATCTTCCTTCTTGGTCTGGTAGGGGTTCTAGGTAGTCTCGTATTCGCTCTGCTGCCTCTGGCCTTCCTGCTGCTAGGGCTGGGGCAGTTGCGCGAAGCCCTTCGCGGCTGGCGCAGCCTGGTTCGAACGCAAACCCTTCCCGATCTCGCGATCATCGTGTTCGGTGCCGGTGCCATCGCATTGATGTACTTCCAGATCTTGTCACCCGCCCCGTTCAGCTGGGACGCGCGCTGGTACCACCTTCCCCTCGCCCAGCAGTATGCCCTGGAGGGCACAGTGCGGACTTTCCCAGAGGGCTGGTGGCTGGCAGCCTATCCACATTCGGCGAGCCTGGTCTATACTTGGGCGTTCCTGCTGCCGGTGGGCATGCCTTTCGACAAGCTTGAGCTCTGCGCCCATCTCGAGTTTGCGGTCGTGCTTGCCACGATCGCCAGCATCCCCACCTTCGTTCGCACGCTGGTTCCAGGCGTTTCGGCGCGCGGCACGTGGGTAACGATCTTCCTGTTCCCGAGCATCTTCCTCTATGATGGCAATCTCCACGCAGGCGCCGATCACATGGCAGCGCTGTGGTGTATTCCCGTAGCGCTGGCCATGGTTCGAGTGTGGACGTCGTGGGCAGTGCGCGACGGTCTTCTTTTCGGGGCTTTCGTCGCCGCCACCATGCTGTCGAAGTATTCGGCCTGGGGCGTCCCGGTCTTTCCATTCTGTCTCTTTCTGGTGCGAGCAGGGTGGTTGGCCTGGCGGCGTTTCCGCGGCGGCAGGCAGCCTTTCCTTGCAACCCTGCTGGCTTGCACCACTACCATCCTGCTGCTCAGCACGCCCCATTGGCTGAAGAACTGGATTTGGTACGGCGACCCGCTCTATCCAGTGCTCTATCGATGGCTCCACGTGCACCCCTGGTCGGCGGAATCACCGGCTAGCTTGCGGGTGTTCATGTCCTTCCAGACTCCACCCAGTCCCGGCTGGCAAGGGGTGAAGGATGCACTTCTTTCCACCATCACCTTCTCCTTCAAGCCAAACGATTGGTGGTCAAACCACCGCGATGTGCCCATTTTCGGCTCGCTCTTCACCTTGACCCTACTGTGCTTACCGTTCGTGCGCGCCGGCATTCGGTTGTGGCTGGCCTGCCTAGGAGTGATGGTCACCCTGGTGGCCTGGTATCTGACCAACCACCAGGATCGCTTCCTGCAAGCCTGGCTGCCCATCATGGCCGGGACCACTGCTGCCGCTCTGTCGTTGATGTGGCGCCGGCGCCGTCCGGTGGTCCGAGCGCTGGTCGTGGTTCTGGTCGGGCTTCAGATGGTTTGGGGCGGCGACGTGCCGTTCTTTCCCACCCACAATATCGCGTACGACTCGCCCATGCGTATCCATTCCAATTTTCTGGCCTCCGGATTCCAAAAGAGCGAGCATCGCTTGCGACCCTACGGCGCCATGGGCGCTATCGGTGAAACCCTGCCGCGCGACACCCGCCTGCTGGTGCACGAGATCCAACTCCAGCTAGGACTTGGGGTACGCGTGGTGAACGACCAGTGGCAGGGCCTCATCAGCTACGCCGCGCTTAAGTCACCGTCGGCCATCTATGACCAGCTGTCCAGACTGGGAGTCACCCACATGCTTTGGGAGACCGAACACGTCACGGGCTGGAATTCGCTGGCCAGCGATCTGGCGTTCCTGGGGTTTGCGCTGAACTTCGCCTCGATTCCCGTCACCGTCGACAAGTACACGGTCGCGCGCCTACCGGCAACACCGCCGCCGCCTGGGCTGCGCGACCGGGTGGTCATGCTGACCTGTCACGGTCCGTACGCCGAGGGTCTTTATTCGCTCGGCAATCTGGTCATTCCAGAGCCCAACCAACCTTGGGCTTCGCCGGAATCGCCCGTCGCGGACTTGCCGACCGCCTTGCAGGAAGCGGGGTTCCTGGTGGTAGACCCGCGGTGCAATCCGAGCCTTCCCGCAGAAGTCGAAAGCCTCTTCCATAACCCGATGGAGCGCAATCCGCTGAAGCTCTACGTGCGCAAACTGCCGCAGAGCCCGTAATCCCCTGGTGCCCGCGTTTTTAGCTGGATTCGACCTGCCACTTGCGGTTGAGTACGGTCGAGGACAGGAGGATCGCAGCGCATTCTCCCCCGGGACAAGGAAACGACTAAGAACACCATGGCTTTTGCAACAACCCAGATTTCCCCTGTCGTCAACCCCACGGTCAGCGTCATCGTGCCGTGCTTCAACGAGAAGCCAACCATACTGGATCTGCTTCAAAGTGTGATCGACGCACCTTTCGCAAAGGAAATCCTGGTCGTCGACGATGGCTCCACGGATGGCACGCGCGATCTCTTGGTTGAACGGGCGTCGTCGCTGCCTTCGGTGCGCTTGCTTTTTCAAAAGACCAACCAGGGCAAGGGAGCTGCCTTGCGTCGTGGTTTTCAAGAAGCCATCGGGGACATCGTGATCGTGCAGGACGCGGACCTCGAATACGATCCGCGCGAGATCCCGAGTGTGATTCGGCCCATCGTCGAGGGGGATGCCGATGTGGTCTATGGCTCCCGCTTCCAGGGCGGCCCGCATCGGGTGCTCTACTACTGGCACTCCGTCGGAAATAGCATTCTGACCACCCTGTCGAACATGCTCACCAATTTGAACCTGACCGACATGGAGACCTGCTACAAAGCATTTCGGCGAGAGGTTATCCAGTCCATCCGCATCGAGGAGGATCGCTTCGGGTTCGAGCCCGAGGTGACGGTCAAGCTGGCCAAGAAAGCGGGCATTCGCATCTATGAGGTCCCTATTTCGTACCGCGGTCGCAAATACGAGGAAGGGAAGAAAATCGGTCTCAAGGACGGCTTTCGGGCGCTTTACTGCCTGACCAAGTACGGTCTTCGCCGTTGAGACTGCCTTTGCAGCGAAGGCCTATTCATCCGGTGCAAGTGGGTTGGCCAGCAAGGTACTATGCGAGCTCATGCACTCTGCCCAAGAGCCTCCGCCACGAACTTCGTTTGAAGTGCGACCTCGTGTGATCGGCCGGGCGATTGGCGCGCTCTTGGTCGTCACCGCGCTGACTGGCGTATTTGCCGCGGTCGCACCCCTTCGACGTCAGGCATTGGACTTCCGAAAGCGCTTGGGCATTTGGGCGACCGCCGACTCAGCATACTTCACCGCAAAGAGCGGCGCAGGACGCGGCTTCGAGACCTTGCCTGCGCTGGTGCGGGCCATGGCAGAAGTGCTTTCCCGAGAGAAGATTGACACCTATTGGGTCAACCCCGAACTGACCGCCAGCGGACAACTGTGGCAGCGCGTGGTCGAGGGCAACTGGCCGCGAGTCCCAAGTAGTACGGCGCGGGCCGTCTTTCGTCCACTGGGGACGAGTCGGGATCCATCCTGCCGAATCGTGCGGATGCCCACGGTCAACTACGAGCTAGCGGTTTGCCCATGACCTTGCACCTGGCCATCTCTATCCTCTATGCCCTGGGCCTTGGAGCCCTGGCATACGAAGGGCTGGCATTGCTGGACGCTTGCAAGCCGGGTTGCATGAAAGGTGGACTGGAACCGTTGCCCCCTGCCGAGCTCGCGCGCGCCCTCTCGGGCCGTCTAGGTATGGGCCTCTTGCTCCACACGCTGGCGATTGTGAGTGGACTGCCGTTGCGAGAGGTCTTGCTGACCGGAGCGATCCTCGCCGTGATCGGATTGCTTTGGGCTGGCCGGCAAATTCGCAAGCGACCCCTGCGCCATCAAGTTTCGTACGCGTCGCTTGGTTGGGTGGCGCTGGGTCTGGCCGTGATCGCCGCGACGTCCGCCGTGCTCCCCATGGACGTGCTGTGGGCGAACGACGCTCGCTCCATCTGGTTCTTTCACGGGAAGCTCATCTACTACGCCGGTGGCCTGAGGGCGGACGCGGGCTGGGGCGAACACGCCCTCGATTTCTCGCATAGAAATTACCCGAAGCTCGTGCCGATTCTGGCCGCGAGTGAGATGTTTCGATTGGGCTACTGGAACGAGTTCCTGCCCAAGCTGGCTTTGGCGCCTCTGGTTGCTTGTTACGTCTTTGCCTTCCTTGCAGGACCGCGTGGGGTGGCATCCATCGGCGCCGCATGCGTGGCCGTCATCGCGTTGCTCGCGGGAGGAGCCCTCTTGCACGATGGCTATGCCGATGCGTACGTAGCCCTGCCCGCCGCCGGTGCGCTCATGGCGACGCTACGCTGGTTGCGTCGGGGAGCGCACCAGGATGCGAAGCATGCGTTCGTGCTTCTCGGACTTGCACTTGCGACAAAGGAGGAAGGACGCCTGTTTGCCTTGGCGTTGGCCGCAGGCCTTGCGCCCTTCTTTCTTTCAAAGAGGGTGCGAAAAGTCTCAACCAAGCTCCTTTCGGCACCAGGTTGCCTGGCAACCTTGGTCTTGACCCTCCTGCCGGAGCTGGTGTGGATGGTCCGTGCGAACGCGTGGGGTCTTCGGAGCGATCTTAGGCTCGATCACGCGGCTGTGCAGCGCATGGCGACGCGGGTCCATTCTGGAGCGCTCGCTACCATCATCCAGCATTTGCTGGCTCCTCGCTCCCGCTGGTTCGACGCCGCCACCTCGGCACTGCTAGGGCTTTTGGGGGCCACCGCGGCCATCAAGGTCGCATCCTTGGCACTCACCCGTCGCCTGCAGGTCATGGGTGTGGTCTGCCTCCTGACCGGTTTTGTCTACTTCGCAGAGCTCTGTTTGGTCTACCTCATGACCCCGCATGACCTCGGATGGCACCTCGAATCCTCCGCGGACCGAGTCATGCTCATCGCGTTCATGTGCGTCCTCGTCTTCATGGGCGACGCTCTCGAAGACCTGGAGCGCTTCAAGCTTCGCCTGCGTCGCTAGGAGGGATTGTGAAGAGGCGTGATGCTTGGGAGCTCATTCGAGGCGCGGGGGCACGACAGCGGACCGCGCGCTCGGCGTGCGCGCGTGCTGGGCTTTGCAGCGGTCCAGTGTGGCGGAGTTGCCTGTGAAGGTGTAGCCCCCCTTCCTGGAACGCTTGGAGAACAAGCTGGCTTCCAAGATGGTGCCTGACCGCTTGAAGATGACGCGTGTGGCGTGGCCGCCGCCCGCGGTGGTGAAGCCAAAATTGTCTTGGTGAGCGTCGTACATCAAGGTCGAGGGAACCGCGGCACGTCGGGCATAGTCCGGAAAAGGGACGCCGCCAGAGCGCTTCTTCGAACCCTTGATGAGTTTGGTCACGACCTGCGCACCGCTGGCATCGAGACGCGAGATGGCCCAGCGCTCTTGAACGCCGAGCTGCCAACAGCCGAGCAAGGGTCGAAGAAGTTTCTTGGGGATCTTCGGCGTGGCTTTATAGTCCTCGCTTGGTGCAGCGGCCGGTTTGACTGCGGTCGGCTCGACGGTAGGTTCGGGCTTCGGGGAAGAAGTCGGCTCCGCCAGCTCTGGTGCCGCCGGCTGCGCATCGACCGCGGCGTCGGATACCAGTGGAGTCAGGAGGGCAAACGCGACGCTCCCCCGAAGCAAGACTGGGCCAAGCCAGGCTACCGTGAATGGTTTCATGCCGTTCATTGCGGCTACTACCGTACACCAAGACACGAATATGGAAACCCTGGAAGGCTTCCATACTAAGGGCCTCTTCGAAGGGCGGCGGGCTAGGAGCCCGGCGCCGATGGTGCGCACGTTGGGCAGCCGCAGGGTGCAGGACTCGGCAGGAGTGGTCGCGCAAAGGAGGCCACGCGCGGACCATGGCATCTGCTAGCCTTCCCCCATGCCCACGAAGCAAGCCCCCATGCATTCTGGCTTCAGTGCGCGGACGACGGCGCGCGAGGTGATTGGCAAACGCCTGCTCGATGGCGTTACCGCGGTGGTGACGGGAGGGTACGCGGGCGTGGGGCTCGAAACCACACGCGCGCTCTCGGAGGCGGGGGCGACTGTGATCGTTCCGGCGCGAACGCCGGACAAGGCCCATGCGGCGTTGGCGGGGCTGGTTCGCGTTGAGATCGATAGCCTCGATCTCTCTGATCCCGCGTCCATTGATGCCTTCGCGGCGCGCTTCTTGGCGTCGGGCCGGCCTGTGCACATGCTGGTGAACAACGCCGGGATCATGGCGACGCCGCTCGTCCGAGATGCGCGCGGTTTCGAGTCCCAGCTTGCGACTAACCACCTCGGCCACTTCCAGCTCACGACGCGATTGTGGCCAGCGCTGCGCAGCGCGCTTGGTGCGCGGGTGATCTGTCTGTCCTCGCGAGGTCACGCCCGTGGCGCGGTCGACTTCGACGATGCGCACTTCCAGCGTCGCCCCTACGACAAGTGGATGGCGTACGGCCAGTCCAAGACTGCGAATGCGCTTTTCGCGCTCGCGCTCGACGCCCGCGGCGAGGCCCGTCGCGTCCGCGCGTTCTCGGTCCATCCTGGGGCCATCCTGACCGAGCTCGTGCGCTGGCTGACGGAGGAAGAGCTTGGCGCGGTCGTTGCTCGCGCGGGCGAGCCATCGTCCTTCAAGAACGCGGAGCAAGGGGCGGCAACCAGCGTCTGGTGCGCCACGAGTCCGCAACTCGAAGGCATGGGAGGCGTGTACTGCGAGGACGTCGACATCGCCGAAGCCGTGCCCGCCGATTCTCCCGAGCTAGGTGGGGTGCGGCCGTGGGCGATGGATCCGGACCTGGCTGAGCGGCTGTGGACGAAGAGCGAGGAGTGGACCGGCGTGACCTTCGCCGAGTCGTGAGGAAGGCCTCACGGCAGGTCGAAGAGCAGCGCCTCTCCGCGACCACCGGCCGAGGTCCGCCCGGCGAGCACGATCTGTGTTTCTCCGGTGAGGGCGGCGCCACTGCCGGCGCTCAGCCGATGCGGTCCGTCGCTGCCGCGCAGCTCGATCTCGCCGCGTGCGACGTGCACGTAGGCGTGGCGCCCTGTCGGGATGACGTGTGGGGCCTGCTCGCCGGCGCCGAGCAGGCCGATGTACAGCGAGGCGTTCTGGTGCATGAGCAGCGAGCCCTCGCGGCCGTCTGACGAGGCCACGAGACGCAGCCGCCCACTGCGTTCGCTCTCGGAGAACGCTTTCTGCTCGTAGCCTGGGGCAAGACCGGCGCGCGTCGGCAGGAGCCAAATCTGAAGGAAGTGGACGGGTTCCACGGTTGAAGCGTTCTTCTCGCTGTGGCGCACGCCCGTACCGGCCGTCATCCGCTGCACCTCGCCAGGTCGGATGATCGATCCCGTTCCCAAACTGTCCTTGTGCTCGAGGGCGCCCTCGAGCACGTAGCTGAGGATTTCCATGTCGCGGTGGCCGTGCGTCGGGAAGCCGCAGCCCGGCGTTACGCGGTCCTCGTTGATCACGCGCAAAGCGCTAAAGCCCATCGCCGCCGGGTCGTAGTAATCACCAAACGAGAAGGTGTGCCGGCTGTCGAGCCAGCCAATCTCGGTCCTGCCACGGGTCTCTGCCAGCTTGAGCACTATCATCAAAACTCCCCCCAGATTCAGTAGATGCCCCTCAAGGCCAGAGCGATTCGGCCGGGCGAGGCAGGCCTGGCCGATTGCAGGCCGTCTCGTAGAATCGAATGCACAGCGCCTCAAGGCGCGTGAAAGGTTTGGCATGAACATTTCTGACATCGAGAGGCACCTGGGGGCCGACGCCTCGAATCTGCTCAACTATTCCTGCAAGGGCATCGCGAAAACTTTGCTGCACGCGCCAGGGGGCGATTTCGTCGATCGCGTCTTGCTCGACAGCGACCGCTCCATTCGCGTACTGACGCAGCTCGAACGCGTGCTGCAATCGGGTCGGCTCAAGGGCACGGGCTATGTTTCGATTCTGCCCGTGGACCAGGGCATCGAACATTCGGCGGGCGCGTCCTTCGCCAAGAACCCGCTCTATTTCGACCCTTCCAATATCGTGAAGCTTGCCTACGAGGGCGGCTGCAACGCCGTCGCCTCGACGCTGGGCGTGCTCGGCATCGTCAGCCGCAGATGGGCGCCCAAGATCCCGTTCATCGTCAAGCTCAACCACAACGAGCTATTGACCTTTCCCAACAAGGCCAGCGAATTCTATTTCGGCGCAGCGGAACAGGCCCATGACATGGGCGCGGCGGGCGTGGGCGCCACCATCTATTTCGGCGGTGAAACCAGCCAGCGCGAGATCGAGGAAACCACCAAGGTCTTCGAGCGCGCCCACGAGCTCGGCATGTTCACCGTGCTGTGGTGCTATCTGCGCAACAAGGCGTTCAAAACCAAGGAGAAGGATTTTCACGTAGCGGCCGACCTGACTGGCCAAGCCAACCACCTCGGCGTGACCATCCAGGCCGACATCATCAAGCAAAAACTACCCGAGAACAACGGCGGCTACCCCGCGCTCAACCAGAACGGAAGCTACGGCAAGTTCGACAAGCGCATGTACACCGACCTCATTCCCGAGCACCCCATCGAATATACGCGCTACCAGGTGGCGAATTGCTACATGGGACGCGCCGGTCTCATCAATTCGGGTGGAGCTTCGGGCGACAACGATTTCGCCGAGGCGGTAAAGACTGCCGTGATCAACAAGCGCGCAGGGGGCATGGGCCTCATCTCCGGTCGCAAAGCCTTCCAGCGGCCGATGGCCGAAGGCGTGCAACTGCTCAACGCCATCCAGGACGTCTATCTTTGCAAAGACGTGACCTTGGCCTGAGTTGTCGACCATGAGGTGGGCGCGCGCTGCCTTCCCATCCGCTTTGCACCACCGACAGCAAGACCTGCACCTACGGGTGCGGCACTGGCAACGCACGCACGTGCACGCAAGGCGCATGGTACTCAGCCAATGGCGGGCCGTGCCCGGTATCGAGTCGTCGGGCGAAGAAAGCTGGCCACCTATGAGTATCGCGATCCCGCGCTGGCCGGCAAGCGCCACCTCGGCTTCATCATCGAAGATGTACCGGGAAGTCCAGCGGTCGAACGCGACGGCAACATGGTGGACCTGTATGGCTATGCCAGCATGTCGGTTGCCGCGGTGCAGGCGCAGGGCGAGGAGATCGCCAAGCTTAAGGCGGCGTTTGTGCGTCTCAAGCGCCAGTCGCAGCGCAAATAGCTCACTCGTTCTGTTCCAGCGTGAAGCTCAGGAAGGTAATCTTTTGCTCGCGCTGGATTTGCAGCACCACGGCTCCGCCCTTGGGCACAGCCTTGAGCGTACCTTTCAATTGCTCCAGGGTAGCCACCTTTTCGCCATTGACCGCGTAGATCACGTCTCCGACTTGCAAGGGCACATCGGCCATCGACGCCGGCGCCCGTGCGGCGACAACGATGCCATAGCGGAAACGCAGGTCAGGGTTCGTAGCGGCGTTTCGAGAATCGATCTCTATCCCGAGCACGCCCAACGCGGCGACCGCATTTTTTTCCGGGTCCGCGATTGCTCCGTACTTTTCCGCAGGATCTGGAAGTTCGCTGACCGGAACCTTGAAGATAAGCTTCTTTCCCTCTCGAAGGATCGCCAGCTTGACCACCTCGCTGGTCTCGCGGGCGATCAGCGCAAAGGTCACGAAGGGGAGGGATTCTACGGCCTTGCCGTCGATGGCGACCAGGATGTCTCCGATGTGGATCCCGGCCTGGGCCGCTGCGCCATCTGGAACCACATCCGAAACGATGACGCCAAAATCCTGGGCAAGCCTGAGCCCTTCTGCCATGACGGGATGAATGGTTTGCAGGTTGAGCCCGATCTCAGGCTGGCGCAGATGCCCGGTCTTCTTCACCTGGCGATGAAAGACATCCACCAGGATACTGGGGATGGCAAAGCCCAGACCCTCGTTGCCGCCGGACTCGGTCATGATGAAGGTGTTCACGCCCACCACTTCGCCATCCACGTTCACCAGTGGCCCCCCAGAGTTGCCCGGATTGATGGCAGCGTCGGTCTGGACGTAGACCATGGACGAGTCGGGATCGGTTTGACGAGCGACGTTGGAGACGATGCCCATGGTCACGGAATTGCGCAGTCCCTCGGGACTGCCGAAGGCAAAGACCATCTCTCCTTGCCTGAGACGACGGTAGGCCCCAAGCTTCAACGCCGGCAGTTTCGCCGTCTCCACTTTGAGTAACGCCAGGTCCAAGCTGTCGGAAACCCCGACGATACGCGCCGGGATTAAACGGTTGCGCGAGGACAGTGAGGACTCGACGGTGTAGTCCTTGGGCCGGGGCACCAATATCTGCACGCGCTGGGCATCCTTGACAACATGGGCGTTGGTGATGATGTAGCCCTCGGCATCGACGACGAATCCCGATCCGATGGCGCGCCGTCTTCCCGCGGGCACGTCCGCGTCGCCGTCTTCTTCATCCATGACGCCGAACCCAGTGACCATGATCTGGACAACGCTGGGCGAAACCTTGCGAATCAGTGCGCCCACTGAATCGTTGAGCCTGCGCAAGGATTCCGAGGACCGTTCCTGGGCTTGCGCCCCCGTTCCGGTCGAGGCAATTCCAAGCAGGACGACGAGAATGGCTTTCGAGATGAGGCCAAACGGAGACATGGAGATCGCTTATAGATCGGCATCCCTTGCTTGACCACCGCGACTACGGGCTCGGTTGCCAGGCAACCTCGACGTCGTTCAGGTGGCCCTGGTTGAGCGAATCCAGGCTGCCCGTACCGTTGAGAATTACCGTATTGTTGGCGTCGAGGCCGGCCACGAATACTTGGACGGCGCCCGAATAGTGGTTGGCAATCTCAACCGTGTAGCTCGTTCCATCCAAGAGAGAGATTGGCTGGCCATCGGGAGACACTATATCGATGGTGCGCGATTCGCCGCCGATCATGACCTGCGATGCCAGCATGGTCACCGAGTCGACGGTCGAGGGATCCAGGTTAACTCGGAGCACGCTGTCGGCGCTCCCACACGCAACTCCCGAAATTACCAGAAGAGCCAAAACGAAAAGGGACCTTCGCACCGTGTTGGCCGCCATCGTAGCCTCGTCGTGCCTAGAAGGCATAGTTTCCAAGTGGCGTTTGGGGGACGTCGGTCTTGGGCCGCGGCCGGTAATGGTATGCCGCGAAGGCTCCGGCTCCGACCACAGCCACCGCTGCGCCCACCCATATCCAGGCATGACTTCTGCTGGCCTGCTCCGGCTCTGGAACAACCGGCTGCGTGGTCAAGTTCGCTGCGGCGCGACGCTTGGGCGCAGCGGGCGCCGCTGTCCCAATCGCCACGGAGCCCGCAGCCGGTAATTGTTTTTCTTCGCCCACAGGCGCGGCGTCCAAGTCTCCCCACTTGTCGACGTGAGTGTCTCCCGGGGCGCCTGACTTTCCTTCTCCTGGCTGGGCGGGTGATTTTTCCCCGGAGGGCTTCGCCGGCTGCGCCCCGCCGCGTAGCGACGCAATCCGAGCCTCGATGGTCGCCCGATTGGGCGCATTGGGCATCTCAGCAAGAAAGTTCTCATAGTCCTTAGCCGCCTGACGATCCTTGCCTATCTTTCGGTAACACTCGGCGCGGTTGAAGAGCAACGCCGGATCCTTGAGCAGCCGATAGGCTTTGGTGAACTCGACAACGGCCGCTTTGCAGCGGTTCTGCGCCGCGAGCCGGTTGGCCTTGGCCGCGTGCTTGCGGCCGATGGCGCTGCCTGGCGCGGCGAAAGCAGGCATGTAGATGAGGGCGACCGAGACCAGGACAGCGATCGCAAGAATCGATTGGAGCGATCTCATCTTCTTCTGACCTCCGTCTGGTGTACCCATTCGGTTTGGCGCTTCCCGGTGGATAGATACCTCCACCCTGTTTTCGTCATGCTTCTGCGCACTCCAGGCCGAGGGACAAAGTTCACTACTCAGTAATGTTACTGGACGTTCGGAGGTTCGGCCACACCACCAGCCATAGCCAAGGCCAACGCCGCGGCGGCAATGGCGCCCATTGGCGGCGGCTGGGTACCGCCTGATCGCAGCCTATGAGTAATAGCGAGACGGATCTGCCATACTTCCCGACGCCATGACCGGCCACCGCATGTCCCTGCACTCGTTGCTTGCGTTGGGATTCACCTCGTTGGGCTTCACTTCGACGGCGCAGACGCAGACAATCACGGTAGATCCATCTCAGAGGCAACAGGTCATCGAGGGGTTCGGCGGGTTCGGACCGGCCAAGGTGTGGTGGAATTCAGGTCCGTACTTCGATGAGAAGTGGCTCGACAAGCTCGACGACCTAGGAGTCACCATCGTTCGAACGCAGATCTACTGGGATTTCCAGAACCAAGACAGGACCTTCAACCTGAGCCCGACGTCAGGCAATGGCAAGCAGATCGAATACCTCAAGGCGTTGCAGAACAGGGGTATCAAGATTCTGGCGACAGCGATGACACCACCCGTGTGGATGAAAGAGGCCACCGACAACAGCTTGGCCCCTTTCTGCGACGGGCAGTGCGGAGGCAGGCTTGCCCCATCTCACTACCAAGACTTTGCCGACTACCTCGTCAGCTACGTCAAG
>Ga0265342_10002717_pt1 | contig 15061 bp, 13 predicted proteins | sample 4CB327metaG_FD_203125 | JGI IMG/M metagenome (GOLD analysis project Ga0265342, IMG submission 203125) | Rhizosphere microbial communities from Carex aquatilis grown in University of Washington, Seatle, WA, United States - 4-CB3-27 metaG | ecosystem: Host-associated > Plants > Roots >...
GTGTGCCCGCCAGCCATACGCCATGGTACCGCAGATCGAAATGCTTAGATCGGGATCGCATCGACGAGGATCGCGCCGCACTTCGTGTTCGGGCGCCGCCCTCGTGCGCTCTATAAGACCCGCGCTTCTATTGTGTCCCCACCATGCTGGCCTCAACGACGGCCACGCGAGTCGCCGCGCACACCAAGACGAATGTGGTAATGCATTTTCCCCTTGACAAGATCGCTGAACATCTGTTCAGCTACCCGTCATGTTCTCCGTCGAGGATTTGAGTCGGGAGATAGCGGACCTGGCGGCGCACATGGATGCGGCCACGCACAGGCTGCTGACGTGCATTCGGCAGTTCGACGAGGCGGGCGGGTGGCACGAACAGGGGGCGTTCTCGTGCGCTCATTGGCTGGCTTGGCGTATCGGGCTCGATTCGGCTACTGCGCGCGAGAAGGTGCGGGTGGCGCGGGCGCTGGGCAAGTTGCCCGCAATCGACGAAGCCCTGCGCGTGGGCAAGCTGTCGTACGCGAAGGCGCGGGCGCTCACTCGCGTGGCCACGCCTGAAACTGAAACCAAGTTGCTGGAGGTGGCCCTGGTCGCCACGGGCGCGCAGCTTGAACGTGTCTGCCGGGGCTACCGTCGCGCGCTCGCCCCGGATGAAGTGCTGGCGCCCGAGGAGCGGAGCGTGCGGCGGCGGGACCTGCCGGGCGGAATGGTGAGGCTGGAAATCGTGCTGGCGCCGGACGAGGCGGACCTGCTCCTGCGTGCACTCGACCGGGCGCGCGAGGTGGTGCACGAGGAGACGGACGTTTCCGCGGAAACGTCGAACGCCGGCTCAACCTGGCCTTCGCGCGCGGATGGCATGGTGGCATTGGCAGAGAACTTCCTCGCTGGCAACCCCGCGACCGGTAATGGCGGCGAGCGTTTTCAGGTCATGGTTCATGTGGACCAGGATCCGTTGGCACCTGACGGTGTTCTTTCGGCCAGTCTGGATGACGGTACCCGCGTTTCCGCGGAAGCGTTTCGCCGCATCGCTTGCGACTGCGGCTTGGTGGCACTGGCTGGCGACGGAGCCGAATTGAACATCGGTCGTCGCGCGCGCTCTATTCCGCCAGCAATTCGGCGGGCGTTGGCCTTGCGCGATGGTGGTTGTCGCTTTCCGGGCTGCACGCACACGCGTTTCCTGCACGGCCATCACATCCAGCACTGGCTAGCCGGGGGCGAGACCAGCGTGTCCAACCTTGCCTTGCTGTGCACCTTCCATCACCACTTGGTTCATGAGGGTGGCTGGACTGTCGCTCGTGGCGAAAACGGCGAAGTGACGTTCACCGGGCCAGACGGGCGTGCGCTGACTGCCGAGTCGCCGCGGCAGGTGGTCGATGATGTGCTTGAATCACTGCACGAGTGGGCAGTTGATCGCGGCCTGAACCTTGGCCCGGACAGCAACTTGCCCCTCTGGGATGGCACGCGGCCCGACTACGACTGGGCGGTGGGCGCGCTGTTGAGGGCGGGCTAGAAGCAATTTCACCCCGCCAGCGCCGCCTTCAAGAGAGCGGCGGCCACCATCCCGATTCCCGCCAGGCAGACAAAGAAGCCTGCAGCGCCCACGCGAAACCACGGCAGAACTTCGCGGCGGCCCTGCTCGTCGAGCAGGTGATGACGCGCAACCGGCGACCACAACCACCCGCGCACCTCCGAGCCCAGGCGGACGAGAGATCTGCGCAAAGCCAGATGATAGGCAATGCCTGCGCCACCTCCGCCGATCAGGCCAACCAGCGTGAGAAGGATGCCGAGCAAGAGCTGCAAGATCGGCCCTGGCACGGCCAGCAGGCACAGGTAGCCCAGAAGTCCGAAAACAACCAAGGCCTCTAACACAGCCGCGCGCCTCTATCGCAAGTTCATGATCCGTCTCCGCCGTCCAGTATTTCGCGCATCTTGGCCACCAATTCTTTGGTCGAGAATGGTTTCTGGATGAAGAACACGCCCTCTTCAAGAATGCCGTGTTCGGCGATGACGTCGGCGGTGTAGCCCGACATGAACAGACACTTGGTCTGTGGGCAGATGGACAGCAATTTCGCCGCCAGGTCTCGGCCGTTCATCTCGGGCATGATCACATCGGTCAGGAGCAAATGAATCGCGCCCGCGTGCTCCTGGGCCACGCGCATGGCCTCCCCTGCCGTGCTGGCCGAAAGCACGCTGTAGCCAAGCCCTTCCAATCGGTTCTTGGTGATGCGCAGGACCGCGGGCTCGTCCTCCACCAGCAGAATGGTTGCCCGACTGTGCTCGCCTGACCTGTCTGCCTCTTCCCGCTGTTCCTCGACTGCACCTGCGTGCCGAGGCAGGTAGATGGTGAAGGTCGCGCCCTTTCCTAGTTCACTGTGGAAATCGATGAAGCCGTTGTTCTGTTTGACCGCACCGTAGACCGTGGCCAAGCCAAGACCGGTGCCCTTGCCCAAGCCTTTGGTGGTGAAGAACGGCTCGAACATGTGCGTCTGGGTCTCCTCATCCATGCCACAGCCGGTGTCAGTCACGGCCAGCCGTACATACTCCCCAACAACAGCGCCTGCGTGCGATAGGACGTGGTCCTGGTCGAAAACACTGTTCCCGGTCTCGATGGTCAGCCGGCCGACATCGGCGATCGCGTCGCGCGCGTTCACGCACAAATTGACCAGGATTTGGTCGATCTGCGACGGGTCCACCTTGATCAGCCACAAATCCGGGGCCGGCTGCCAATTGAGGTCGATGTCCTCGCCCAGTAGGCGCCGCAACATCTTGAGCATGCCCATCACTGTCTCGTTCAGATTCAGCACCTTGGGCGCGACGGTTTGCTTGCGGGCAAAGGCCAGCAATTGCCTGGTCAGGTCGGCCGAGCGTTGCGCGGACTTGCGAATTTCCTCCAGGTCGGTGTGGATCGGCTCGGAGGGGTCGATGCGATCCAGCGCCATTTCCACGTGGCCCATGATGACGGCCAGGTTGTTGTTGAAGTCGTGGGCCACCCCGCCCGCCAACCGCCCCACCGATTCCATCTTCTGGGCTTGCCGGAGCTGGGCATCGACCCTGACACTCTCCGCCTCGGCCCGCTTGAGATCGGTGATATCCCGGCCGAAGGCCGAAATCCCGAACACCCGGCCGTCCCGGGTCATCAGATTGAAGCTCAGGCGCAGGGTCCCGTTGCCGGGGTAGGTGGTGTACTCCGCCGTATGCGGTCCTTCGCCCAGCGCCTGCGTGTACATTTCGCGCCAGCGTTGGACATAATCCCCGGCGGGAAAGAGATCTTCGGGTCGGTCTCCGAGCTGGATGGTGATTCCGCGCTTGTCGAAAAAGTAATCTCGCAGCCCGCGGTTGAACGTCAGCAGACCGAAGTGCTCCGGATCGACGGCCCAAACCAAATCCGACGTGCTTTCAATGATAGCGTCGAGCGTCTTCTGCGACTCGACCAGCGCCTCCTCAGAGCGCTTGCGGCCAATCGCGATGCCAATGCTGGCGCCCAGACCTTCGAGAAAGCCGATCAACTCCGGTGTGAACTGGTTCCGCCGGTGATCGTTGATCTGCAACAGACCTATGGTTTTCTTGCCGACCCGCAGAGGGACGAGAGCTACGGACTCGTAGCATGCGCTGTTGCAGCGATTGCGGGTGTAGCTCTGACGCTCCATCTCCGTAGTCGCGGCCAGCAGATCGGTCCTGCAGTTGCTCCAGAAGCTGCCGCCTTTGGTGAAGAACGGCTGGCTCGGGTCAGTCCGCCCGCGAAGCAAGTTGCCGCACATACACTCCAGTGCGGCATCCCCCTGGGCGTCACGCGCCAAATGGCCGGTCTCGTCCCGCACGCAGAGGGAACTCTCCGGCTTCACGAAACGTTCAAGGAAGCCGATGGTCTCGTAGTATGGGCAGTCCTCGCCTTCACACAGGCGGAGGGCCACGGCCTCGAAGCCCCAGGCGTCCTTGATCAACTGCAGGATTTCACGAACCGCATCCTTGGTGCTGGATGGATCATTCAGAGCTTCCAACACCTGTCGCGCCAGTCGTTCCCGCTGCTGAGCGCGGATCGCGGTTTCATTGGCCCGCCCGTTCGCTTCCAGAATGCGCATCATCGCGGAAACCCGCGACAGGAGTTCGCGATTGTTGACTGGTCGGGCGATGTAGCCGTCCGCGCCGACATCCAGTCCGTCGGCCTGCTCGTCAGGTTTGGTACGCGTCGACGACACTAACATGAAGAGAGTGTCCTTGAGATCCGGATGCGCCCTCACCTGCCGACACAATCCGATTCCATCCAACTCCGGCATCGCCACATCCGAGAGGATGAGGTCCGGTCGCACGGCAAGGGCCTCCACCAGCCCACGAGTGCCGTTCTCAGCCTCGAATACCAGGTACCCGGCCTTCGCCAGTAGGCGCACGGTGCCCGCCCGGATCTCGGGTTCGTCCTCGACCACGAGGATCTTGTTGGGGGTCGGCATGCCTTCGTGCATTCTTCGTCGTCACTTCTTCATCGGCTGAACAAGCCATTTCTCAAGCACCGCCGCGGGGCCCGCGGGCGTGACCGGCTTCGCCCTGAACGGATGGCTCGCGTCGCCTCCAGGTTTGGAGCCGCCTTGCGCTTGGTTGCCGCCTCAGCCCCGACCGGCCAGCGATTTCGCCACGGCAACGGCCTCTCGTCCGTCGCGCGCCCACGCATCGGCGCCGGTCTTCTGCCACAATCCTGGGTTTGCGTTGAACTGGTAGCCGCCCACCAGGGCCTTCATCTGCCCGGACTTGTCGGCGGCGCGGGCCGCGACGATGACATCCCTGACGCTGGCGAGGTTGAAGGTCATGTTGGCCGAGATCCCCAGAACATGAGGCGCGTGCTCGCGGACGGCGTCGGCAACGGCCGAAGCGGGCGTGTCGGCGCCCAGGTAGATGGCATCCCAGCCGTCCAGCTCGAAGAAGTCGGCCACCATGCGCGCGCCGAGTTCGTGGCGCTCCCCGCCCGCGCACGCCACCACGATGCGCTTCCCGGTCTTGGGGACGCTCATGATTCGCGGATAAAGCCGTGCGGTCACATTCAGCGTGACTACCGTACAGAAGTGCTCCTTGGCCACGCTGATCCGGTTGGTCATCCATAGGCGCCCGACCTCATGCTGCACGTCTTGCAACACGCACAGATACACGTCGTGCAGGTCAGCTCCGCGCTCGACCGATTCCAGAACGAGATTGCTGGCTACATGGCGATCTCCGCGCAAGAGGGCCTCCAGGTACATCCTGGCCAGCGGCCGGAGAGGACGGCCGTCATCATCGAGGAACGCGGCCACGGGCCGCAAGGCTGCACGCATCTCCGCCAGCCCGGCGTCGAGAAAAGCCGCGGCCGTCACACCCATCTCAGCTGAGAGGCGCTCGACAATCACGTCGCGCATGCAGGTCAGCGTGACCACGGTGGACGCATCGTCGAGCCCGAGACTGGCAAACAGGATTCGCAGCCATCCCACGTACTGGGCGAACAGCTCGGCGTCGTCTGCCTCGATGGCCGCGGTCAAGAACGGCAGGTGATAGTTGACGTCGCGCACGCTCAGCGCCCGGCCGCGGGCTCCGTACTTCTCCCACAAGCCAGGCTGCAAGGCGTACTGCCGGGTCACAACGTCCTCGGCGATGAGCGGGGCCTGGCGCGAAATCTCTGCGCCGACGGTGGCAAGATCGGACGCTCCACTCATGTCTTCGCCCCCTTTGCGACAGGAATACGGATGGTAAAGGTCGTGCCCACACCGGGCGCGCTGTCGGCGCCTATGTTACCACCGTGACTGTCGACAATCTTCTTGGCGATCGCCAGTCCCAGCCCGGTGCTCTTCTCGCCAGCCGTCTTTAGGACGCGCCCCCTTTCGAAGACGTTGAAAAGGCGGGCCAAGTCGCTCGGGTCGATGCCTGTGCCGCAATCCTTGACCGCGACAACCCACTCGTTGTCCATCACTGACGTGCGCACCGTGACTGTGTCGCCAGGCTTGGAGTGCTCGATGGCGTTGATCACGAGGTTGTTCAAGACCTGCTCCATCTTGGCGGCGTCGACCTGGATGGGCGGCTGAGGCGGCGCATCGACCTGGCAGACGACGCCCTTGCGGCGTGCGTGAATGTCTGCCACGGCCATGCTCGCCGCCACGATGGTTGCCGGATCCACAGGAGCGCGGTGAATAGTGAGCTGTCCCGATTCAATGACCGCCACGTCGAGAAAGTCATCGATGAGCCGTGCCATGAAATCGCAAGAGGAGCGAATGATTCCCAGGAATCGGCGCTGTTCCTCGTCCAGGCGTGGGCCGGCCTCGTCGATGAGGAACTCCGTATAGGTGAGCATCGCGCCCACTGGCTTGCGCAGATCGTGCGCGGCCATGCCCAGGAAGCGGTTCTTGATTTCATTCAGCCGCGACAGTTCGGCGTTTTTGCGCGACAACTCGCGCGTCAGGTTCCCCAGCTCGTTGTTGAGGGCAACGATCTCCTGTTGCACGAAAGCTAGATCGGCGTGGTCGCTGGCGCCCAGGAGCAGAGTGGAATCTCCGAGGGCGACACACGCGATCCGGTAGGTGCCGAGCGCCCCGCCAGGTGCTGCGAGATGCACGAGCTGGACTCTCCTCTCACGGGCAAGTTCCTGCGGACTCAAGGTCCCGTCAAAATCGACCGCCAGCTCGGCAAAGGCCCTGCCAACGACCGACGCGCCCAGCGTCTTGCGCGCGTGGGCGTTGGCCTCGATGACGTGGTTCTCGGCATCGAGCACCAGGACCAGCACTGGCGCTTCATTCCAGAGAAAATCGCGGCAGGCCTTGTCCAAAATCGCGTCGTTCATGATGGGCTCGATTCGTCGCGCATCGCGAGTGAGAATATCTCGCAGATGTTTCCCGCCCAGAAGCAGCCGTCGGCAGTCAGCGAGATGACATCCCCGTCGATCTTGGCCAGGCCGATCTCGACCAGGTTGCCGATGATCTCGTCGACGAACCTAGGTTCTGGGCACTCACGAATCCGAGCCAGCCGCATGCTTTCCCCGAGCACGTACAGTCGCCGGGCTTGTTCATGGGCGTCGTTGGCTCGAGCTGCCGTCACCGGCCATGGGCCGCCTTCGCTCCATCCGCGCAGGTACTCTTCGATGTGCGGGGTGTTGAGGTAGGCGAGGCGATTGACGTTCCCCGCAGCGCCCGCGCCCAACGCAAGCACCTCGGCCCCGCGACCACACGCCGTCACGTAGGCAGCAGTGCCGGTACTCGCATCGCCGTACTGGACCGGTGAGAAACGCGTCCACCCAGGCGCTTGCAACAGGGCGCTGTCTGCTGCGGTGAAGAGCGTGTACTCGGTGGCAAGATCGACAAACGAATCCCGGCGCTGCGCTACAAGCTGGCGACCGAGCTGAGATGACGGAAACGGAACCAAAGGATAGACGCTGGCGCCGGTTGCGCCACACGAGCCCACGAGATCGAGATCGGTCTTCCAGGTTTCGACCGTCTGGCCCGGAAGACCGTAGAGGAGGTCCACGCACAGATTGGCAACGCCCGCGCGCCGGACCTGAGCGACGCGAGTCAGCACTTCCTCGCGCGACGAGTGTCTACCGAGCGCGTGTCGGCGCTCGCTGTCGAATGTCTGCACGCCAATCGCGACACGGTTCACCCCGGCGGCGAGCAGAACCGAGAGGTCCGCGTCTTCAAGCGCCGAGACCGTGCTCTCGACGGTGATTTCCGCATCTTGCGCCAGGGGCAACGCCGCAACTACGTCGCGGACCAGCGCCGCAAGTACATCAAGGGGCAGCAGCGTAGGAGTCCCTCCGCCAAAATGAATCGCCGAGAATGGCCCGGCTTGGGTCCAGGGGCGCGCCGCGAGGACCGTCAACTGCCGTCGCACAGCGGCTGCGTACTCACGGACCGCGTCGGGCGAGGCCGGAATTTCCCGGCGATAGCCGCAGAACGAGCAGATGGAGCGGCAAAAAGGGACGTGCACGTACGCCACCCGCTCAACCAGCGGGCCTGTGCATTCGAGCGCAGCCTCAAGTTCCCGCTGCGCCTCAGCGACGGGCGCGAGTGGCAAAGCCTCGCGCGCCGCACGAGGCGTGCGCACCCGTCGCGGGAACAGCGCCCAGGACGGCGCTCCCGCGCGATGCGCGTGAATCGCCTGGTGGAGTTGATGGGCTTTTGCCATGCGAGGCGTTTCAAGGATAGCACCTGTCTCTGAATGACTCGGAAGCCCCTTGCCGACGGGAGCGAGACAGGACAAAACTGTCCTTTTCGAGTCTGAAGTTCCATGCCCCAACACAATTCCGAACGCCGTCTCGCGAGCGGCAACGAAGCCGTGGCACAAGCTGCACTTGACGCCGGGGTGTCGCTTGGCACCGGCTATCCAGGCACACCGTCGACGGAGATCCTTGAGGCTTTCGACGCCATCGGCGGACGAGCGCAGTGGGCGCCCAATGAAAAGGTCGCGCTCGAAGTCGGCATCGGCGCCGCTTTTGCCGGAGCGCGCGCCCTGGTCACCATGAAGCATGTGGGCTTGAATGTGGCTGCGGACCCGCTTTTCACCGTGGCCTACACCGGCGTGACGGGCGGGCTGGTGATCGTGTCAGCCGACGATCCGGGCATGGCATCCAGCCAGAACGAGCAGGACAATCGCCGCTTCGCCGTGGCCGCCGGCCTACCCATGCTGGAGCCGTCTGACTCACAGGAGGCCTACGACTTCACCCTGCTGGCCATCGAGATCTCAGAGCGCTGGCACATTCCGGTGCTTCTGCGCATGACCACGCGCGTGTGCCACTCGGCCACGCTGGTGCAGACCAAGGGTCAGCTTGCACCGCCCAGCCAGCCCAACTTCGTGCGCGACGTGCCGGGTCGGGTGATGATTCCGGCCTACGCGCGGCCAGCGCACCATCGTCTGCGTGCCAAGCTGGCCGAGATCGCGGCTTGGAACGAAAGCGACGGCCCGATACAGGTTGTCGACGGCGACCGGGCACTCGGAATCATCACATCTGGGATCTCGTACCAGCATGTGCGCGAGGCCGCGCCGCGGGCGCGCGTGCTCAAGATTGGCCTTAGCTATCCCCTGCCCGTCGAGGCCATGCGTCGCTTCGCTGCCGGCGTGGATCGCTGCCTGGTCGTGGAAGAAGGCGATCCCTTCCTTTACGAAGCCGCGCGCACGGCCGGCATTGCCGTCGAGCAGAAGCCCGAGATGTACCGTTTTGGCGAACTCAACGTCGGCCGCGTGCGCCGAATCGTGGCCGGCGACGTCTCGCCCGAGCCCGCCCTGCCAGCGGGCAAACCGCCCGAGCTGTGCCCGGGCTGTCCCCACAGAAATGTGTTCGAGGCGCTGCGCGACCTGGGTTGCATCGTGGCGGGCGACATCGGCTGCTACACCCTGGGCGTGCTGCCGCCTTTTTCCGCCATGGACACTTGCGTCTGCATGGGCGCGGCCATCGGTGTGGGCCTGGGTCTGCGCCACAGTTTGCCACCCGAGCAAGCGCGTAAAGTGGTCAGCGTGATTGGCGATTCCACCTTCGTGCACAGCGGGATCACGGGCTTGGTGGAAATGGTCTACAACCCGCCGGCCACCGGCCATGTGCTGGTCATCCTCGACAACGGCACCACGGCCATGACGGGAATGCAGGAACACCCGGGCACGGGTCGCAGGCTCGACCACGAGCCCACCGGCCGTGTGGTCTTCGAAGATCTGGCGCGCACCCTGGGCATCAAGAACATTCACATCGTCGACCCGGTCGCCGACGAGCAAGCCATCGAGCGCGTGCTGCGCGAGGCCCTGGCGCGCGACGAACTGTCCGTCATCATCGCGCGCCGACCGTGCCTGCTGGCCGCCGGTGCCATCAAAATTCGGGAGAAGAAAGCCAATGCCGGAAAGTAGCAGCGTGGTCAACGTCGTGGTCGCCGGTCTGGGCGGCCAGGGCGTGCTCAAGGCGTCGGGCATCCTGGCGGACACGGCTTTTCGCGCAGGGCTGGACGTGAAGAAGAGCGAAATTCACGGCATGAGCCAGCGTGGCGGATCGGTTTCCAGCGACGTGCGTTTCGGCGAGCGCGTGTTTTCGCCCATGGTCCCGGCCGGCGAGGCCGATTTTCTCGTGGTCCTGACCGCCAGCCAAATCGATGTAGCGCGGTCCATGCTCAAGGCGGGCGGAGTCCTGATTCATCCGGGCCTGGTCGACGAGACGCGTCTGGCCAACAAGCGCAGCCTGAACGTGGCCTTGCTCGGGGCGCTTGCTCGCCAGCTCAATCTTGCAGAGAATCTCTGGCATGCGGCCATCAAGGCCGCGTTGCCCGAGAAGCTTCACGCGGCCAATCTGCAGGCCTTTGCCATCGGAAAGAACCCATGACCTCGCCTTCGCAAGAACCCAAGCCCAGCTATCATCCCGCCAGCGCACCCGACTTCGTGCCTGTGCCGCTTCTGCGCAAGCTGCAGCTCGAACGGGTGCAAGCCATCGTGGCCCATGCCACCGAACGCGTGGAGCTGTTCCGCCAGCGCATGCAGAGCCGCAAACTGGCGCCGGCTGACATCCAGACTCTGGACGATGTCGCGCGCCTGCCCTTCACCACCAAGGCCGACCTGCGCGACACCTATCCTTTTGGCCTGTTCGCGACCCCGCTGCGCGATGTGGTGCGCGTGCACGCCTCCAGCGGCACCACGGGCAAGCCCATCGTGGTCGCCTACACCAAGCAGGACGTCGATGTGTGGACCTCGGTCATGGTGCGCAGCCTGGCGGCTTGCGGCCTGCACGAAGGCGATATCGTGCAAAACGCCTACGGCTACGGACTTTTCACCGGCGGCCTGGGCGCGCACTACGGCGCCGAGGGCATCGGCGCGGCGGTGATTCCCATCTCGGGCGGCAACACCGACCGGCAGATCATGGTGCTGAAGGATTTCGGTGCCACCGCCATCTGCTGCACGCCCACCTACTTTCTGCACCTCATCGACCGCGCGGCCACGTTGGGTGTGGACCTCAAGGCCCTGCCCCTGCGCGTGGGCGTGTTCGGCGCCGAGCCCTGGACAGACTCCATGCGCCGCCACATCGAAAACGCGACCAACATCCAGGCCTTCGACATCTATGGCCTGTCCGAGATCATCGGCCCGGGCGTGGCCATCGAGTGCCAGCACCACGAAGGTCTGCACATCTTCGAGGATCACTTCTACCCCGAGATCATCGATCCCGAGACCGGGCGGGTGCTGCCCGACGGCCAAGAGGGCGAGCTGGTGCTGACCACGCTGTCCAAGTGGGCCATGCCCATGATTCGCTACCGCACGCGCGACATCACGGCACTCATCCCCGGTGCTTGCGCCTGCGGGCGTTCCTTGCGGCGCATGCGACGCATCGGCCGACGCAGCGACGACATGCTCATCATCCGCGGCGTCAACGTGTACCCGTCGCAGATCGAGGCCGTGCTGCTGGAGGTGGAAGGCACCCTGCCCCACTACCAGATCATCCTCACGCGCGAACATGGCCTGGACCAGATCGAGGTGCAGGTCGAAGTCACGGCCCAGGTCTTCAGCGATCGCGTGGGCGCGCTGGAAGCGCTGTCCGAGAAACTGGCCGACACGCTGGAGCGGGTGCTCGGCATCCGCATCCGCATCACGCTGGTGGAACCGCAAACCATCCAGCGCAGTGAAGGCAAAGCCAAGCGGGTCATCGACAAGCGAGGACAAACATGAAGATTCAGCAGCTTTCGATCTTTGCGGAGAACAAGCCCGGCCACATCGCGGCCCCCTGCCGCCTGCTGGCGGAAAACGGCGTCGACATCCGCGCCTTGTCGGTGGCGGACACGCAGCACTTCGGCATTCTGCGCATCATCGTGTCGGACCCGATCCGGGCCACGCACGTGCTTGAGGCCGCCGGCTACGTGGTCAAGCCCACCGAGGTGCTGGCGGTGGAAGTGGAAGACCGCCCGGGCGGGCTGGCGCGCATCTTGTCCGCCTTCGAGCGAACCACCATCAACATCGAGTACATGTACGCCTTCCCCTTTGGTCATGGCGAGCGCGCCGTACTCATTTTCCGCTTCGACGATCCCGACGGTGCGGCCCAAGCGCTGCACGCCGCGGGCATCAACATGTTGGCCAAGAACGACCTGTTCAATCGCTGATGGCTGTCGCGAAGATCATTGCCGAGCAGCTGGAACGCGCCTCGTGGATCCGGCGCATGTTCGAGGAAGGCGCGCGCCTCAAGAAAGAGCGCGGCGAAGACGCCATCTTCGATTTCACCCTGGGCAATCCCGAGGTCGAGCCGCCGGCTCTAACCTTGGCCACTCTGCGCCGGGTGGTGGAGAGCGGCCGACTGCACAGCCACGGCTACATGCCCAACCCTGGGTTTCCCGAGGTGCGCGCCGCCATCGCCGACAAACTGCGCCGGGAAGTCGGTCTGCCCTTTGCCGCCGAGCACGTGTGCATGACCACCGGCGCGGCAGCCGCCTGCAACGTCATCTTGAAGTCGATTCTCGATCCCGGCGACGAGGTCATCCTGCTGGCGCCTTTCTTTGCCGAGTATCCCTTCTACGTGGGAAACCACGGTGGCCGTGTCGTGGTGGTCGAAACCGATGCGGAATGCCTGCCGGATGTCGAACGCATCGCCGCGGCCATCAACCCGCGTACCCGCGGCATCATCCTGAACACGCCCAACAATCCCTCGGGCCGCGTCTATCCCGCGGCCCTGCTGCGCGATCTGGGAACTATGCTCGCGCGCCTGCCCAATCCGCCGCTGGTCATCAGCGACGAGCCCTACAAGAGCCTGGTCTACGACGACTGCAAACAGTCCGAAGTGGCGTCGCTGATTGCGCAGACCGCGATCTGCTTTTCCTGGTCAAAGGCCCAGGCCCTGGCGGGCGAGCGCATCGGGTTTCTCGCGCTGTCGCCGCGCCTGCCTGATTGGCCGCAGATGGCCGCGGCCTGCACCTTTGCCAACCGCACCCTCGGGTTCGTCAACGCGCCGGCGCTGTGGCAATTGGTCATGGCCGAAGCGGCCGACGCTTGCGTAGACACGAGCCTTTACCAGCACAAACGCGATGTCTTTTGCGCCGGTCTGACTGCGGCTGGTTATGACGTGCGCAAGCCCGAGGGCGGTTACTACATTTTTCTCAAGACTCCCATTCTTGACGACGTGGCGTTCGTGGGTCACTTGGTCAAACAGGGCGTGCTGGCAGTTCCAGGAACCGGCTTTGGCCGCGGCGGACACATCAGGTTGTCCATGACGGTGCCGCTCGACACCATTGAACGCTCCCTGCCCGCTTTCCAGCGCGCGCTGCAAGCGGCGCGCAGCTGAACACGCCTATTTCGGCGCGCATGGCACCGTCATCCGGTAGTCGTCCATGACGAAGCCGGCACCGAATTCATTGATCACGGATTCGGCAATCGCGAAACCAGCGCGCTCGTAAGCGCGAATTGCTTTCTGATTGTTCTTGTTCACGAAGAGCGAGATTTCCCGCGCGCCCAGGGCCGTCGCGACCTGCATCACCCGCGCAAGTCCGGCGCGGCCCAGTCCCTGCCCGTGGCGCTCCACCTGGACGTAGAGTTTGTGCAGTTTCAACTGAGCCGCTCTTTCATCGTACGAATAGGCCAGGAAGCCGACCGCCTCCACGCCTTCCCGGATCAGCTCCCAGCACGTTCCGCTCTGCATCTCCGTGGCAATCACCGCGGCCCCGTACATCCGGTCAAGCATGTACTCAATCTGCGCCGCCGAGATGATCCCGGGATAGTGGGCGCGCCAGATCTGACCGGCCAGCCTCTGCAAGAGCGGGACGTCGCTGGGCGTAGCGAGGGCAAAGCTGACGTTGGACATGGCGAGGCACTTTCTAGCCGATTCACGGCGTCGGGGCGAAATAGCGATTGATTCCGTCCATCGCCCGATAGGCCACAACCTCGCGGTAGCCGTGCAGGGTGAAGTACTCGCTGATAGCGCGGCCATGCTCAGCCGAATGAATCTCGACGCACGCGAGGCTCGGCTGGAAACGGCCGATTGAAAAACCAGCCAGCGCGGCTGGCTCGGCACCCTCGATGTCCAAGGACAGAAAGTCCACATGGGCGACGCGTTCATGGTCCAGCAGGTCGTCGAGTGTAATGGTGGAGACCTGCCGTTTCTGGTAGCTCCCGCCGCGTGGGTCCTCACCGGTGCCCGACGAGAAGTCCCTATCAGGGCTGGCGTAGAAGTCACGCTCCAGCCCGCTCTTGTCGCCCACGAAATAGGAGAAGAAGCGCGTGGCTGGACGTTCCCGTGCGTAGTCATCGGCGTATTCGGCCAGCGCATCCACTGCGACCCCACGCCAATCCAGGTGCTTTTCCAGGTAGTACGTCGTACTGTTCTTCACTGGATCGCCCGCCCCCACGTCGAGAAACACGCCATTGCGACGATCCTCGAAGAACGCGCGAATCAGCGTCTCCTCGGCATCCTGCGAGTAGAGCGCGTCGCCGTAGCGTGCGTGCAGAACCGCGGGATCCACCGTCCGGGGAAAGCGGTGCGCGTCTCGATTCCCCGGGCGACAGCCGCTCGCCGCAATCAGAGCAATCGCCGCCCAAACGAACTTCGCCCCGCGCCCAAGCAAACGTTCAACTCCAGATGCCAGGAATAGACTGGCCACAGAACGCGCAATGGCCTGCCTTCAGGCTCACCGATTCCACGTGAAAACCGTGCCGCGCCACCACCGTCTTGTGGCATCGCGGACAATAGGTGTTCTCGCCCTCAATCCCGGGCACGTTACCTGTGTACACGTACTGCAGTCCTTCGGCGAGCGCGATATCGCGGCAGCGGATGAGAGTCTCGAAGGGCGTGGGCGGCACGTTCTTCATCTGATATTGCGGCGAAAAGCGCGTGAAGTGCACCGGCACGTCTGCGCCGAGATGGGTCTTCACCCAGCGGCACATGTCGCGAATCTCGGGCTCACTGTCATTGGCGCCAGGAATGCACAGGTGCACCAACTCCAGCCACACCCCGCTTTGGCGGACCGTCTCGATGGTTTTCAAGACCGGCGCCAGCTTTCCCTTGCACAGTTTGCGGTAGTAGTCCTCGGTGAAGCCCTTGAGATCGATCTTCACTGCATCGAGGACCTTGCACGCCTCTTTCATCGGTTCGACTTCGCCTGAACCGCCCGACACCATGGTGGTG
>Ga0265342_10002720_pt1 | contig 15046 bp, 17 predicted proteins | sample 4CB327metaG_FD_203125 | JGI IMG/M metagenome (GOLD analysis project Ga0265342, IMG submission 203125) | Rhizosphere microbial communities from Carex aquatilis grown in University of Washington, Seatle, WA, United States - 4-CB3-27 metaG | ecosystem: Host-associated > Plants > Roots >...
ATATCATCCGGGGGAATTTCAAGCGTTGCAAAAAGACCGCTCCAGGTTCGAGGTCGTCACGGGAGCAGTGCTTACCCAGAACACCGCGTGGACGAATGCGGAAAAGGCCCTTGGAGAGTTGAGGTCCCGACGCATCCAGACGCCGGCACAAGTTCGAGCCACCGAAACGGGCCGGCTGGCGAGCCTCATTCGCTCATCGGGCTATCACAACCAGAAAGCGCGCAAGCTCCAGATCGTGGCTTCCCGATTCGTTGGGCGCGGCGCGCTGAAGGAGCAGCATGCTCCCTCGCGAGAGGAGCTGCTCGGACTTTGGGGGGTCGGGCCGGAAACGGCGGATGCAATTCTGCTCTATGCGTTTCGAAAGCCCGTTTTCGTTATCGATGCATATACACGCCGCCTTCTCGGCCGCATGGGCTTGCTGGCGGGCAACGAGGGCTACGACGCCGTGCAAGCCCTGTTTCATTCGTCTCTGCCGTTGGATCACGTTCTTTTCAACGAGTACCACGCCTTGATCGTGCAACACGCGAAAGTCGCATGCCGCGCGCGGCCCTTGTGCGGAGAGTGTCCGATCAGCGGATGTGCGTCGCGCAATCCGGGAACTTGATCGCCCCTTTGATTTGCGGCAGAATCGTTTGCCATGAGTGAGAGTTCCGTGAGTCGCATCGTTGTGTGTGGTCATCTCTGTCTGGATATCATCCCGACGTTCCTCGGCGCGGGTGCCGCACAGGACTGGGCGCGGCCGGGTCGGCTCACTCAGATGGGCGCCCCGGTCATTTCCACCGGTGGTGCCGTCTCCAACGTGGGGCTCGCGCTGCATCGATTGGGAGTGCCGGTTCGATTGGCCGCGCGGATCGGGGACGACCCGTTAGGCATGCTCATCCTGGACCGTATCAAGGCGACCGGCGGCGATCTCGCCGCGGGCATCGCGCGCGTGCCGGGTGAGATCACCTCGTACTCGGTGGTCATCAATCCGCCGTCGGTGGATCGCAGCTTTCTTCATTGTCCGGGCGCGAACGACACATTCCAGGAAGGGGACGTGTCGGAAGCGACGCTACGGGATGCCGCGATTTTCCATTTTGGCTATCCCCCGCTCATGAAGAAGATGTGGTCGGACGGTGGTATCGGCCTTTCGCGGCTGCTCGAGCGAGCGCGCGCTGCTGGGGCGCTCACATCCTTGGACATGAGCCTGCCGGACCCCGCGAGCCCCTCAGGCGCCGTGGACTGGGATGCCTACCTCGCGCGCGTCCTGGGTCGAGTGGATCTGTTCGTGCCGAGCGTCGAAGAGCTCGTCTCCATGATAGACCATGCGGAGTTTGAACGTCTTTCTCAGGGGCTCGGCGGGGAAGGTGTTCTCCGCATGGCCACTTTTGCCCTCCTTGAACGCCTCTCCGACAAGGCGCTGGAGTACGGTGCGTCGGTGATTCTTATCAAGCTCGGCGACAGAGGCGCGTACCTGCGCACCGGCAGCGGCGGATTGCGCGGGATGGCCGGTTGGGAGAATCGGGAGCTTTACACGCCCGTGTTCAGAGTCCCCCATGTCGTGGGAACCACCGGCGCGGGAGACTCGACCATCGCGGGCTTTCTGGCCTCCATCTCGAAAGGGCTCGCGCCAGGTGATGCGCTGAGTGTTGCCGTTGCCGTTGGAGGCTGTTGCGTCGAAGCCGCCGATGCCACTTCGGGGATTCGCCCTTGGGGCGAGACGATTGCCCGGATGAAATCAGGTTGGGAAAAAGCGGCGGTGCACGTCACGGAACCGGGATGGAAGGAAGTCGCTCAGGGAATTTGGGCGGGGCCGCTCGACGCGCCGTAAGAGAGCTTCCTCCCTGTATCCCGTTCGGCTTCAGTTCCCTGAATCGAAAACAGTGGCACCGAGCTCATAACGCTTCAGGTCGACGCTCTTGCGATAAGCCTCGATATCAGCCATCTCCCGTGCCAGGTCCGAGAATTTGTAGGCGAAAACTCCCTCTTTCTCCTGGGGGACAGGCTCCGCGCGGCGGGCCGCGGCCAGGCGATCGAGGATCCGTCGGCATGTCCCGGCAAAGTCCTTCGCATCAAGGGGAGTTCCTGAAGCCGGAATGTCGCGGGCATCCACCCGCGCTGGGTTGGCCAGAACGTAGGAGAACACCCTCCGCCGTGCCGTCTCCTCGCGAATTGCCCGGTTCTCTGCTGAGAGTCGGCTTCGTCTCAAGAGGGCGACAATGAAGAAGACGGCGGAGAAAGCGACCGGCACGATTCCGAGGACGGACATGATCACGCCAACCGGATGGCCGCTGCCCGCGCTGCGGAGCGCCTGACCCACGAACGAGTAGAGTAGCGGGCCGTTTTTTGCGAATCCGCCGATGCCTTGCGTCAGGGCGCTCACGAGAAAATACGAGCCGAACGCGAGATTGAAGGTATTGAAAAAGATGATCCAGCCGTTCGTGCGCTTCTTGTTGTCTGAAAAGTGGAGGAGCTTCTTTGACACGATGTCACCGAGCGAAACCCTGCCGGGCACGTGTTGGCTCGCCTCCGAAGTGCGCATGAGGGCGGGGAAAGTGTAGATGACCGTGCCGTCTTCCGTGACGCCAGGCTCGCCCTCGAACTCCAGGAGAATCCTGTTGAGATATGCGTTCGCGGGAGCATCGTCGAGCCCGGTGAGCGCCATGAGCTCCTCCAGCGTGATCACTCCCTTGTGACTCATGATATAGGCAATTACGTGTCGGCGTTCCTGCTCGTCCCAACCCGTATTCGGATCCCCTTCACCGAATACGAAGCCGAAGACGGACTTGTAGAACGCGCGCCCGGGCTCCTGATTCCTGCGCGAATCTTTTGTGAGGTTGGACCAGAACCACATGCGGAGGATCAAATCGAGCAGGCGCATGACCAGGTACATCCCGCCCAGCCCTCCCGAGCGGCCGCGACCGCGGCTATCCTTGTTGGCCGCACTGGCGGCGAAGGAGGCGACGACGGCAAGCAGCGCAATGGCGACAAAGAGCACGAAATAGCCGACCAGCATCACGACGATCCAGATCTTGAAGAGGAGCGAAAGCACCCGCAGCGCGCCGCGGCTGAAAGATTTCCAGAATTTGCGCAGCGACGGCCCGAAGCCGTGCGCCGTGCTCCGCATGCCTCCGGGAAAGTAGTACAGGAGCTCGCCCGATTCGGTCACCTTGAGGCGGCCTGCGTATTCATCCAGTGCTAGCTTCGCCACTTGCTCGATCTGGTACTTGGGCAATCCGGTGCCGGCAATCATGTCCGCAATAGTGGATGCGCCCCGCTTCTTCTTCAAATAGGAGACGAGCTGATCCTCGACCTTTGTCACGGGAAAATCATAGACCTTTGGGGCGTTCGCCACGCCGTGCCTCCTGCTCCTTCGAGCCTTTCAAGGCAACGATACAAGAATCCTCGGTCAATGGCAAACCTCACCCGCCGTCTGCCCACGGAGGGCGCGTGAGGCCTTGACAGAAAAAGAGCCATCCGTTAGGTTCATAACTTGTTGCGCTTGCAACATTTGGATTACGTGGAGGTACCCACCGTTGGCCAGGAATCTCTCAGCTGAAAAGAGCGACAGACAGGGCGAAAAAAGACGCCTAAGAAACAAGATGATCAAGAGCCGGGCGAAGACCCTCGTGAAGGATTTCGTCGAGCTCGTGGATGAGAAGAAAAAAGACGAAGCCCAGAAGGCCCTCGTCGAGCTTTCCTCTTTCCTTGATAAAGCCGTTTCAAAGGGCGTTTATCACGGCAACACCGCCGCCCGCAAGAAATCAAGGATGCACCACTTGCTGAGCGGGCTGAAAGCGTAGTTGGTCCGGTAGCGTGGCCCAGGAAAAGCTTTCCAAGGCCGAGATCGTCGAAAACATCTACCCGCTGGTCAAGGTCAGCAAGAAGAATATCCATCGGATCATCGATCTGTTTTTCGATCAGATCAAGTCCGGGCTTCTCGAGGACCGAATCATTGAGCTGCGGGGGCTGGGGACGTTCGAAATACGCACGCGCAAAGGCAGAAAAGCGCGGAACCCCAAAACGGGCGATTCCGTGGTCATCCGTGATCATGGCGTCGCTCATTTCCGCCCCGGGAGAGAGCTCAAGCAGAAGGTTTGGGATCTGAGGGGCTAGAAGTGCTCGCGTCGGCGAACCGTCGGACCACTGCGAGCGTCTTTGTCGATCTCGGTCTTCTTGCCGTATCGGCGCTCCTCTTCGCGCTCTCGTTTCCCAGTTTCCTCTCCAACGAGGGGTGGTTTCCTCTTGCCTTCGTCTGTCTTGTCCCGCTGTTCGTCGTCGCGCACCGGGCCTCGTGGACCGCGGCCCCCTTTTACGGTCTTTTTTTCGGGTATGTCGCCTACGCCATCTTCAATTTCTGGCTTGGCAAATTCAGCCCTGTCACCCTTCTCGTCGTTCCGCCAATCTATGCGGCCTATTTCCTGGTGACCCTGCCAGCGCTGAAGCTGGCCGACACGCTCTTTCCTCGTCATGCCTACCTGCTCCAGTCCGCCCTGTGGGTCTGCTACGAATACTTTCTCAAAAGCAACGGCTTTCTCGCCTACTCGTACGGCAATCTCGGCTATTCGCAGTACCCGTTCATCGCCCTCATCCAGATAGCCGATCTGGCCGGGGTGTGGGGCGTTTCACTGCTCGTTGTCTTTCCCTCCGCACTGCTGGGGTGCGCTTTTGCAGATGGTCTTTCGGTTCTCCGCATGGAGTGGAAGCGCTACGTCCCTGCTGCGGCCGGGTTCCTCTGCGTCTTTGCGTGCGCCGTGACCTACGGCAGCTTCACACAGGTGGACACGCGCACGGATCGCTCGTGGAAGGTCGCGCTTGTCCAGCAGAACGTGGATCCCTGGCAGGGGGGTATTACCGCCTATCGGCAATCCCTCGACGCGTTGGAGCGGCAGAGCCTCAAGGCGCTCACGGAAAAACCGGAGATCGTGATCTGGTCGGAGACCTCGTTCGTCCCCGCCATCGACTGGCATACGCGCTATCGACCGGATACGGAGAGCTATGGTTTGGTGAAAGAGCTGCGCGATTTCCTCTCGGTCCAGAACGTGCCGTTCGTCGTCGGCAATGACGACGGAGAGCTGAAGCGCCACGAGGACGGCACCGAGGGCCGGGTCGACTACAACGCTGCGCTCCTTTTCGAGAAGGACAGGATCGTCGATACGTATCGAAAATTGCATCTGGTCCCGTTCACCGAGAGTTTTCCATTCCAGAAGAGCCTTCCCACGATCTATAATTGGCTCTCGAGCTCCGATGTGCATTTCTGGGAAAAAGGCGAAACGGTGACGGTGTTCAGTGCCGGCGGCGTGCGCTTTTCCACCCCCATCTGCTTCGAAGATACCTTCGGCTACCTGGGGCGCCTCTTCGTGAGCCATGGGGCGGACGTGCTCGTGAACATAACCAACGACGCCTGGTCCCGCTCCGTCGCATGCGCCATGCAACACATGACGATGGCCATCTTTCGGGCCGTCGAAAACCGACGCTCGGTGGTCCGCTCTACAAACGCCGGTATGACGAACATCATCGATCCCAACGGACGGATTCTCGCCCGTTTGGCGCCGTTCGAGGAAGGGTACCTGGTCGGCGGCGTGCCGATTCATACCGGGACCACGACGCTCTATACGCGGTGGGGCGATTGGCTGCCCTTCGCGCTGGCGATCCTTGCCGGGGCGGGCCTTGTTGCGGGCATCGCGCGGAAGGCGAGCGGCCGCCGCGCGGGGCGTCGCGGCCGGGCCGGCCAGACGGCGCATCATTGACAGCGGATAGGATCTCGGGCAAAATCAACTCACGGGGGACGCAGAACCCTCCCAAGGGGGGCGCATGAAGCTCAGAGGAAGGATTCTCATCGTCGATGACGAACCCATCAATCTCGAGTTTTTCGACGTGATGTTGAGCAAGCTCGGTTTTCTCGTGGAAAAAGCCGCCGACGGCGAAGAAGCGCTAGAAAAAGTCCAATCCTCGAATCCCGATCTCATTATACTTGACAATATCATGCCCAAGCTATCCGGGTGGGAAGTGACCCGTATGCTCAAGCATGACCCGGTTTACCGCAAATACAGCAATACACCCATCATCATGTTCTCCGCAATGAACGAGGTGAAGGATCGCATTGAAGGATTCGAGCAGGGCGTGGATGACTACATCACGAAGCCGTTCAACTTTGCCGAGGTTCTCGCCCGGATTCGCGCGGTCCTGCGCGGTCGGGAGCTCTCACGGCAGTTGAGTCGGAGGGAGAAAAGGATCGCCGTGGTGGAATCGCTCAACAGCTCCCTCGTGTTTTTCACGCAGCATATCAAGCGGCCCATTTCCGGGCTCCTCGCGCAGGCCGACAAAACCGATAGTACGGATGCCGCGAGCGTGGAGACGCTTCTCGCCCAGTTGCGTCAGGAGGGCGGTGAAATTCTCGCCACGTTGCGCGGTTTGGAGGATGAGGTCGGCGAGTTGCAAGGACGGGGGGAGAGGCTCAAGAGAGGTGACCTTTCCGTGGATGATCTGGAAAAGAAGCTGCGCAAGCATCTGAAGAACTGGAAGAAGCGCCAGGAAAAACTCGCGGAGGCCGACGAGCGCCCCGCTATCGGCGCTGTGGAAAAAACAACCCAGGGGGCGACGCCATGATCACGGAAGAGAAAAAAAAGGTCATCGAACTCTTTGCAGAAGGGCGCAAATTCTATAAGCTCATGAAGTTCGAAGAGGCCCGGGACGCTTTTGCAAAGGCGCTGAAGCTGGATCCCGAAGACGGCCCCTCCAAAGTCTACTACGCGCGGTGCAAGTTCTACATCGAGACCCCGCCTCCCGAGGATTGGGATGGCGTATTCGTGATGAAGACGAAGTGAAGAAATGGCAAAGAACGAAGATCACAAAGGCATCGAACGGATCACAACGACGCTGGGCAGGGAGACGGACTTCAACGGCGTCATGCGCTTCAAGGATTCCTTGAAGATCGACGGCGCCTTCTCGGGGGAGATCGTCTCGTCTGGTTTTCTCTACGTGGAACAGGGCGCCACCATCACGGCGAATATACGCGTGGGCTCGGTCGTCGTGGGCGGCACCGTGAAGGGCAATATCGAGGCCACCGAAAAGCTGGAGATGCTCACCACGGGCAAGGTGTTCGGCAATATTCGAACCGCGAAGCTCAAGATCGCCGACGGCGTCGTGTTCGAAGGTAAATGTGAAATGATCAAGAATCCGCAGGCGATCAATGTGTTCGCCGGGCCGGTGGATCAACTGAAGAAAAACGCCCAGAGTGTGTGAGACAAAGACCGCCGTCATCATATCGGCGGGCACCGAGCTGACGGAAGGCATCACCCAGGACACGCACGCGCGTTTTCTGGCCAGCGAGCTCACCTCACTCGGTTTTTCCGTGCTTCGCTCCTCGCAGATTCCCGATGATCCTGTCTTGTTCCGGGAGGAGCTCGCGGGCGCCCTGCGTGCCGCTTGCCTGGTGATCATCACTGGAGGCCTCGGACCGACCACGGATGATCTCACGCGCGAGACGGTCGCGGAGGCCGTGCACGTCCCCCTCGTGTTTCATCAGGATGCCTGGGACGCCCTGCTGGCGCGCTTCGCCGGTCGTCCGGTGGCGGAGTCCAATCGCAAGCAAGCCATGGCCCCCCAGGGCTTCGCTCTTCTTCCCAACCCGAATGGCACCGCTCCCGGCTTTTCCGGCATGATCGAGGACGTCTTGGTTGTCGCTCTTCCCGGCCCCCCTTCGGAGTTGCGCCCCATGTTCACCGCCAGCGTGATACCACTGGTGCGCACGCGTTTCGGGGCGCCGTCGGCGGGGGACATACTTTGGGGTACGGCGCTCATGGTGCCGGAGTCGAGCCTCGAGCAGGAGCTGCGCGTTTGCCGTCGGCCGGACGTGTCGTGGGGCACGCGCGTTGAAGAGGATCGTATTTCCTTCAGTCTTCGCGGCGGCGCGGCGGCGGATCGAGCTGCCGCATTCGGACAGCTGCAGGATCGGCTGGGTTCGGTGCGCATCCGCGAGGGCGAGACCCGACCTTCGCTCCTCCTTACCGAGGCGCTTCTGGCCCGCGCGTCAATGCTCGTGACGGCGGAGTCGTGCACGGGCGGGCTGATCTCCAAATACCTCACAGACCTGTCGGGCAGCTCGCGCATCTTGTGGGGAAGCTTCGTCACGTACTCGAACGATGCCAAGGAGAGAAGCTTGAAGGTTTCCACGGACACGCTGGAGAGCCACGGCGCGGTCTCGGAAGAAGCCGTGCGGGCCATGGCAATCGGCGCTCTCGAAGCCTCCGGTGCTCGGGTCGCCCTGTCGGTTTCGGGAATTGCCGGTCCTGAAGGCGGCACGCCCGAGAAGCCTGTCGGCACGGTGTGGCTGGCCGTCGCTCAAGGCCCGACGGACTGCGAGACCAGACTTTTCCAGTTTTCGGGGTCCCGAGATATGATTCGCAGAAGAGCAGCGGTGGCAGCCATGCTCTTTGCCGAAACACGCGTGCGCGGAATCAACTTCCTTGACAGTCACGCGAAGTGGTAATATATTCGGAGTGTAAGATCCTCGGACAGTCTTCTCACGGTCTTCGTGTAAACTACTAATCTTGATATAACGCGAATCTTTTTAGGCGCGAGTGGATTTGATAAATGGAGCAACATCATGGGAGCGAATGATCAGGAAAATGATTCCCCACAGCAACCCGTTGAACAGCCTCGAGAGTTGGAGCTCACCAACGAGTCCCTCATGACGGGCGACAATGGCGATCAGCAGCCCATGCATTCGACGCATGATCGCGGGGACGGGGGACAAATGCATCGTCCCAAGCGCCGTGTCGCGCGCCGTAAGATTCGCGTCGAGCTGATCAAGGAGCCCCTTCCTGGGCAGCAGGACGACGGCGACGAGGCGCTGCCTGAAGACGTCTCGGCAATGACTGAGCCGGTAATGAGCGAGTCCCAGCCTCTTGCCGCCATCCCTACCATGGGCGGCGCCTACGCCGCGGCCTCCGCTCCCGCGGGAGTAGGAACGAACGGTACGGATACATCCGGCAAGGCGCCGACTCAAACCGACAACAGGCTCCACATCAACGACCTGAGCCAGATGAGCATGCCGGATCTCCGCGGCCTGGCCTCCAAAATGGGCGTGAATCATGAGGCGCTGATCTCCATGAAGAAGCAGGAGATCATATTTCAGGTCCTGAAGGGACATACCGAGCGCGGCGGCGTGATTTACGCCTTCGGCGCGCTGGAGATCCTGCCCGACGGCTATGGCTTCCTTCGGTCGCCGAACTACAGCTACCTGCCGGGGCCCGACGATATCTATATTTCCCCGTCGCAAATACGCCTTTTCAATCTGAAAACGGGCGACACGGTGGCGGGGCAGATCCGCTCACCCAAGGAAGGGGAGAGATTCTTCGCCATGCTGCGGGTTGAGACGGTCAACTTCGATCCTCCTCTGGTGGCACAGACCCGTGTGCCGTTCGACAACCTGACGCCTTTGTATCCGGACAAGATCTTCAATCTGGAGACCACCACTGAGGAGATCTCCACCCGGCTCATTAATCTTTTCGACCCCATCGGCAAGGGACAGCGCGGCCTGATCGTGTCGCCCCCGCGGACAGGCAAGACCATCCTTCTGCAAAAGATCGCCAACGCGATCACCACGAACCACCCCGAGGTCTTCGTCATCGTGCTCTTGATCGACGAGCGACCCGAGGAAGTGACCGATATGCAGCGCAACGTGAAGGGCGAGGTCGTTTCCTCCACGTTCGACGAGCAGTCAACGCGGCATGTGCAGGTCGCGGAGATGGTCATCGAAAAGGCGAAGCGCCTCGTTGAGCACAAGCGAGACGTCGTGATCCTCCTCGATTCCATCACTCGCCTGGCCCGCGCGTACAACCAGACCGTCCCCACTTCTGGAAAGATCCTGTCGGGCGGTGTGGACTCCAACGCTCTGCACAAACCCAAGAGATTCTTCGGCGCCGCGCGCAATATTGAAGAGGGCGGCAGCCTCACCATCGTTGCCACGGCCCTGATTGAAACCGGCAGCCGCATGGACGAGGTCATATTCGAAGAGTTCAAAGGAACAGGCAATAGTGAAGTCATCCTGGACCGCAAGCTGGCTGATCGGCGTCTGTACCCGGCCATCAACATCAAGAAATCGGGCACGCGCAAGGAAGAGTTGCTCCTCACCGAAGAGCAGCTCCAGAAGATGTGGGTGCTTCGACGGGTTCTCAACCCTATGGAGGACCAGGAGATACTAGAGCTGATGATTGACAGGATGAGGAAAAGCAAGAATAATGAGGCCCTACTGAAATCTATGAATACGTCCACTGTCACGGACGCTTAGTGAATTCTAGGAGGATAGAGATATGAAGACCGAGACGCATCCGACATATCAGGTTACGACCATCACCTGCGCTTGCGGGAATGTGATACAGACGAAATCCACCGCAAAGGACATCAGGGTGGAAATCTGTTCCAAGTGCCATCCCTTTTACACAGGGAAGCAGCACCTCGTGGATACCGCAGGTCGCGTGGAGCGCTTCAAGAGGAGATACAACATCAAAGGATAACCAAGCCGAAGGCTCACGTTATCTAGCGAAACCGTTAAGCGGGCGTAGCCCGCGAATGGGATCATGAATGGCTGCCGGCAACTCTCACCAGGGTTTCGGCAGCCAGTTTTTTTATTCGATCTCAGTACGTTCCCTTCCAATAGGGTTTCCCGCATTTCCCCGCGCCTCCTCTTTCAGCCCACGGAGGAGTCGTGTAGTATGATTCGTTCGGAAAGGAAAGGAAGTGAGTGGAACCTACCGCCGGATCGCGCGTTCGGGCACTAGAATTGGACTCCGTCTGCCTCGAAATTGAGGGAAAGAGGATTCTGGACTCGATCACCTGGAGCGTGATGCAGGGCGAGAAGTGGATCATCCTCGGGCTGAACGGGAGCGGCAAATCCTCTCTCTTGAGGCTTCTCTCTGGCTACGGCTATCCCTCGCGGGGCTCGATGCGCGTGCTAGGACAATTCTTCGGCCGTGCCGACTTGCGCGAGCTTCGCAAGCACGTCGGCTGGGTTCACGCCGATCTTGCGGCCGACATTCCCGGATTCATGACCGGTCGGGAAGTTGTCATGAGCGGGGCCGAGGGAAGCATCGCTTTGTACGAGGATCGGGGCGGGGAAGAAGGCCGTGTTGCGGAGGAGGCGCTGTCCGCCATCGGCGCGCATCACCTGAGCGCCAGGCTCTTTCACACCCTGTCCACCGGGGAACGTCAACGAGTGTTGATCGCGCGAGCCCTGGCTGCTGGGCCGCGCCTCCTGCTTCTGGACGAGCCGTGCATCGGATTGGATCCGCTTGCCCGCGAAGATTTCCTCGAGTCAGTCGGCGCGCTGTTCGCACGGCGACCAGAGCTCAGCGTCATCTCCGTCACACACCATGTCGAAGAAATCATCGAAGGCTACGATCGGACCTTGCTGCTCGCCGCGGGGGGAATTGTCGCGCACGGTGAACGGCACGAGGTTCTTTCCGGGCCGGGGATCGCCGCGATCTACGGCGAACGCTGTCGCATCGAGCTGCGCGCCGGCCGCTACACGATGCATTTCACCCGGAGGCCCCACGGTGGATAGGCGGCCCGTCGTCCAGAAGCTCGTGCGCGAGCGCGACGCGTATTTCACGGTGAGCTGGTCGCGCCTGAAGAAAAGCGACAAGTACGAGATCGTGCGTTCGGTGCCTTCCGACGCCGGCATTTATGAGCTTTACTACATGGACGACAAGCGCAAACTGTGTCTCTTCCACGTCGGCAAATCATGGTATGGCGGTCTGCGAAACGAGATTCGCCTGCGCACCGATGCCGAGCTGGAAAGCGATCCCAAACGTCGCGTGCTTTTGGAGGAGGAGGAATGCTGGTACCGCTGGTCGCTTCTCAGCAATAGCGACGACATGGCAGATATCCTTTTCTTTTACGCGCAGACCTACCTTCCCGGTTCCCTCAAGGTGGAACATTCCGGTCGCTATGAACGGATTTTCGTAAAAGAGCAGGACGCGGACAGGATCGTTACGATCTGAGGCGGCTGTTCAGAACTCCTTGAGCTTCTGCACCATGAGATGAATGCGCCGGGAAAGCGACACAAGGAGTCGGCGGGTCCAGAGCGGGCTCGCGGCGTAGATATCGGCGAAGTTCTCTTTGGAAAACTCGAGGGCGTAGACGGCCCCTTTGGCGATGACGGTCGCCGAACGGACCGATTTGTCGAAGAAGCTCATCTCGCCAATGAACTCTCCCTTGCCGAGGGTCGCGAGGACCTTGTATTTCTCACCCATGCGGCGGGTGATGTAGACTTCTCCCTCCAGAAGCCAAAAGATCTTCTGCTGGATATCGCCTTCCCGTATGAGGATCTGCTTGTCGGTGAATCTTTTTCCAAACTTGCCCTTCACGGAGTCATCGAGGGCTTCTTCCGCCTGAAAGGCGATTTTCATGATCTCGTTATATGAATCCATCAGCGACCGCCCCCCTCGAGGATGCCCAACCTCTCGCCGAACTCCGCATTGAGGATGCGCAGCTCCCGCGTTAGGCCGGTCGTCGCCGCGAGGGCCAGCTCCCATGAAACGCCTGCGGCAGTGAAGAACCCTTCCACGTCCCATCGATAGAGAATTGTCCGCTCCATCGCGTGAACGACACAGAGTCGCTTCGATTCGGCGAGGGGCTCGGTGAGACCGAAAATGCCGTCGGGGGCGCTCCACAAGGTGAATGTCGACTCGCGCAGGGGATATTCGACTTTAACGAGCCCCGCGATGACGTAGAACACGGGTTTTTCGCCTACCGGATCGCCGGCCTTATAAATAAGGCTCCGCGAGGCGACGGTGATCTGTTCTCCATACTGGAGATAACGGGGCAGAATGTCCATTCTGATGAATTCTTCGACATTTTCCACGCTTTTTATTGAATTCTTTTCAACTTTTGTCTATACTGCCCACAATCCTCAAAACGCATTTTCCGCGGGGGAATTAATGGATCCAGTGAAACAAAGCCACGTAGAGGAGTACGGCAAGGCGCCTGAGATAATAGCTTCGGCGCCCGGACGCGTAAACCTCATCGGGGAGCATACTGACTACAATGACGGCTTTGTATTCCCAATGGCTATCGATTTCACCGCGCGCGTCGCCATCACGCGTCGGAAGGATTCCCATCTGCGCTTTTTTTCCGTTGACTACAAGGATCGCAAACGCGCCACGTTGCCCACGCTCCGCTTTCGCAAAGAGGACAGGTGGGCGAATTATCCCAAAGGCATCATTGCCCAGTTCCTCGATCTCGGTCATGCGCTGGGGGGAATGGACATCACCATCCACGGCGACATTCCCCAGGGCGCAGGCCTGTCCTCATCGGCGGCGCTGGAAGTTGCAACGGCGCTTGCCATCCAGGATTTGTATGGAATCGAGATCGGCAGAGAGGATCTCGCGAAGCTCGCCCAAAAGGCCGAAAATGAGTTCGTGGGCGTGAGCTCGGGGATCATGGACCAGTTTATTTCCCGTCTGGCAAAAGAGGGGCACGCTATGCTCCTCGACACGCGGTATCTCACCTACCACTACGTCCCTCTCGCCCTGAAAGGCGTGAAGATCCTCATCACCAACTCGAAAGTTCCGCATGGCCTGGTGGATTCAGAGTACAACAGCCGGCGGGAAGAGTGCAAAAAGTGCGTGGAGCTCCTGAGCGCGAAAAAGCCGGGCACTGCTCTGCGCGATTTTTCGGCCGCGGATATCCGCGACAGCATGGGCCTCATTCCCGAGGCGACCCGGAAAAAGTGCCTTCACGTCGTCGAGGAAAACCAGCGCGTACTGGAGGCGGAAGAGGCGCTGCGGAAAAAAGACCTCGTCACGTTCGGAAAGCTCATGAACCGTTCGCACGAGAGCCTCCGCGATCTGTACGAAGTCTCCTGCCCTGAGCTGGATTGGCTGGTGAAGAGGGCCTGGGAGACGGAGGGTGTATACGGCTCACGCCTCACCGGCGCGGGGTTCGGCGGCTGCACCGTGACCCTCATTGAAGAAGACGCTATTCCCGCCTACAAGGAGCACATCCTGCAATACGAACGGATATTCGGGTTCCGACCCGAGCTGTATGTCTGCCGACCTTCCACCGGCGCCAAAATCGTCGAGAATCGGGTGCTCAAGACATGAGAATCCTGCTGACCAACGACGACGGGATTGGCAGCGACGGAATCCAGACCCTTTTTCGCGTCCTCTCTCCCAATAACGATGTTTGGGTCGTGGCTCCCGAGGCGGAGAAAAGCGGCGGTTCCCATTCGATAACGCTTCACGACGCGTTGCGTGTCCGCAAAACAGGCGAGAATCAGTATTCGTGCCGCGGGACGACGGTTGACTGCGTCCTTGTCGCCGTCATGGGTCTCGTGCCGCAGGGGATCGACCTCGTGATATCCGGCATCAACCACGGGCCGAATCTCGGCACCGACATTTTGTATTCCGCCACCGCCGCCGGGGCGCGTCAGGCCACCCTCATGGGGATTCCATCCGTCGCTCTTTCCACCGGCAATTATCGAGCGCCCTTCGATTTTCAACCCTGCGCCGAGTTCGCCGCGCGTAATCTGGATGTCTTCCGCGCTCTGGGCACTGACGACCATTTTTTGAACATCAATTTTCCCGCCACGGGCACCGCGGGAGCCAGGACGGTCATCACGTTTCCCTCGCGCCGCATCTACCGCGACGAGATGACGACGCACGTCGCACCGAATGGTGACATCTATTGTTTCATGGGAGGGAAACCTCCCGAAGCCCTTCTCGAAGAGGGCTCCGACTGCCTGGTCGTTACGCAGGGGGGAATTTCCATTTCGCCCATCCACGCGCATCCGCGCAACTGGGGCTCCATCGAGGAGAGCTATCGGGGGGTGACGTTCCTATGAATGAGAGGCTCGAGCGCGCGGTGAAGCTCTATCACGCGCATCGCTTCGACCAGGCTCTGGTCGAGTTGCGCGCGCTGGAGACCGAGGCGGGTACAAATCCCGAGATCGATTACTACGTCGGTCTTGCCCTGACGCAGCTGGGGAAGTACGAAGATGCCCTTCTCGCCCTCGAGAAGGTGGTGAGCTCACACTTCAGCTTCCTCCACATCATGCAGGCCC
>Ga0265342_10002723_pt1 | contig 15036 bp, 10 predicted proteins | sample 4CB327metaG_FD_203125 | JGI IMG/M metagenome (GOLD analysis project Ga0265342, IMG submission 203125) | Rhizosphere microbial communities from Carex aquatilis grown in University of Washington, Seatle, WA, United States - 4-CB3-27 metaG | ecosystem: Host-associated > Plants > Roots >...
AGAAATGTTCGACGATCAGTTGTCATGCGGCTGAGCCTCCGAAGAACCTGGGTTTGGTTTGGACCATCCGGTTCGTAATCGAGGCCGCGTTCCGACGGCACGACGGTATGGTTGCATTCTCGCAACGACGAGCCCCGGGCTTCGGTCAGGCCTCGTAATTACTTGGGCCAATTTCGGGTGCTGGCGACACTTGAGCGAAGTCGACCACGCCCACGTCGCACGGAGGAATCTATGCGTTTCAACTTGGTTTCAGGAGTCTCGGCTCGCGGACGCGAGCTTCGCGGAAATTGGTTCTGCGGTCCGCTGTCTTGGTTCGCGCTGGCGTGTGCAGCGGCCCTGATCACGACGGGCCCCGGCTGCGGCGGGGGCGGAACGCCGCTGTCCACGGATGCAGGGTCCGGCGGCCATGTCGGCACAGGGGGAGCGACGCCCGGCACGGGCGGCGCCAGCATGGGCGGCTCGGGCATGGGCGGCGCCAGCATGGGCGGCTCGGGCATGGGCGGCGCCGGGGTGGGCGGCGCCATGGACGCCAGCTTGGACGTGGACATGACTTGCGCCGACGCCAGCTTCGAGGGTGGCTCCGGCGACAGCGACGGTGATGGCGTGCCCGACTGCCTCGATGGCTGTCCCACCGATATTCTCAAACAGGCTCCCGGCGTCTGCGGTTGCGGCGTCGTCGACACCGACTCCGACGGCGACGGCGTCGACGATTGCATCGACAAGTGCCCGGGCATCGCCGACAGCATCGGCACCCTCGACAGCGACGGCGACGGCACGATCGATTGCCAGGACGGCTGCCCGCACGACGCGACCCGGACAGCCCCGGGCGTCTGCGGCTGCGGCGGCATCCCCGAAAGCACGCCGCTGTGCCTGGTGCACCGGTACAGCTTCGATGATACGACCACCACCATCGCGGACTCGATCACCATTCCGGGCGTGAGCCCCAAGAACGGCGTCGGCTCGACTGCGGCCGTGGTGCCGTCGGGAGGCAAGCTCACGCTGGCCGGGGGAGCTGCCTCGAGCGTGACCACTGGTCAGTGGGTGACGCTCCCCGCGGGCACGATCTCGACGCTGGGTCCGAATGCGACCTTCGAGGCCTGGGTTGGATGGAACCCGCCGGTCGCCACCCAGTGGCAGCGCATCTTCGACTTCGGCAACAGCACCGGAGCGACGGGGACACCCGCCAACGGCCAGACGTACATTTTCCTATCACCGGAGAATGGCCAAAACAACTTCGTGCGCGCGGCCATCACGCTCGCCAGCAATGGGGGCAACGAGGACATCGCCGACGGGACCAGCGCGCTCCCGATCGGCGCGTCGCCGCTCGTCCACGTCGCGGTCGTCGTCGACGACGCGAATTTGAGTATGACGTTGTACGTGAACGGCCAGCCGGTTGCCACGCCGCCGGCGACGTTGCGCGGGCACAACATCCTGACGCAGCTCCAGGACGTCAATAACTGGCTCGGGCGATCGCAGTGGGCGCCCGACACGCTGTTCGGGGGCGTCTACGAAGAGTTCCGCATTTACGCCAAGGCGCTGTCGCCGGCGCAGATCGCGGCCAACTTCACTGCCGGACCCAACACCATCGCCCCCGCAGTCCCCCCGGACGCTGGCACGGCGACCGACGCCGCCCCTGATGCCCCGGCCAACCCGGACGGCGGCACGGACGCGCCGGCGGGACAGTAGCGGCGCGCGTAAGCCGGACGGACCAGAACCTCCTCACCCTGACCCTCTCCTCCACGCGGACGTGGAGGAGAGGGGAAAAATCAGGATCCGAAAGCCTTCTCCTCCGCGCTACCGCAAAGGAGTGGGAAAAAGTGAGGAGCCCAATGCCTTCTCCTCCGCGCTACCGCAAAGGAGTGGGAAAAAGTGAGGAGCCCAATGCCTTCTCCTCCGCGCTGCGCAAAGGAGTGGGAAAAAATGAGGAGCCCTATGCCTTCTCCTCCGCGCTACGCAAAGGAGTGGGAAAAAATGAGGAGCCCTATGCCTTCTCCTCCGCTACCGCGCAGAAAGCACGGAGAAGTGTTTCCGTATCCCTCTCCTCCACGTCCGCGTGGAGGAGAGGGTTTGGGTGAGGAGGTCCGGCGGACCTAGCGCAGGACCGCGACCTTCTCGCCAAACAACTGCTCGATCCGCGCGAGCAAATCGTCCGTGGCGGCGACCTTGTAGTCGTCGCCGAGGTCGAGCACCGACTCGCTGCGCTTGGGGATCTCCATCTTCAGCAGGGTCTTGCAGGGGCCGGCGTGCTCGCGCAGGAGCTTTTCCAGCGCCACCAGGCTCTCGTCGCTGACGAGGTCGGCGTTGAGGCGCACCTCCAGCAGCGAGCTCCTCTGCCTCCGCACCTCGGACAGCAGCTTGGCATCGTTGAAGCGCAGGCGCTCGCGCGCGGCCTCGCCGTCGCCGAACGGCGCATCGACGGTTCCGAAGACCAGCAGCGGATCGTCCTTGCTCAGCAAGTCTCGGTGCTCCTCGACCTTCTTGCTGTTGACGATGAACTCGATCTGGCCGAAATGGTCCTCGAGCGTGAAGAACGCGTACTTGCCGGCGCCGCTCTTCATCGGGCGCTCCTGATAGTTGGAGACGATCCCGGCCAGCGTCACCTCGGCGCGCACACCCTTCTCGATGCAGTTGGCGGTGGTGGCGTTGGTGTACTTCTTGATCTCGCCGAGGTAGCGGTCCATCGGGTGGCCGCTGATGTAAAAGCCCAGGCTCTCTTTCTCGAAGGCGAGCGTCTCCTTGGGGAACCACTCGTCGGCGTCGGGATAGCGGTCGACCTCCTCAAAGGCGCCGGCGCCTGATTTGCCGACCGACTTGCCATTGCTGCCGCCGCCGCCGAACAGGGCCAGCAGCGATGTCTGACCGCTCTCCTTCTCACGCTGGTGAGTGGCCGCGCGCTCCGACGCCAGGCCGATGGCCGCGAACAGCTTGGCGCGCGAGACGCTGTTCGACGCGGCGACACCGTCGAACGCGCCCGACTTCACCAGCGCCTCGAGCACCTTGCGGTTGACCTTGCGCCCGTCGACGCGCTTGCAGAAGTCGAACAGCGACAGGTACGGCCCCCCCTCGTCACGCGCGGCCTTGATCACCTCGACGGCACCCTCGCCCACGCCCTTGACCGCGCCGAGCCCGAAGCGGATCGCCTTCTTCTTCTTCGCGTCGTTCTTTCCGTCGTTCGCGCTCCGCAGAACCACCGTGAAGTCGGTGTCCGACTCGTTGATGTCGGGGCGCTGCACTTCGATGTCCTGCGCGCGCGCCTCGGCGATGAACTTGACCACGCTCTCGGTCTTGTCCTTGTCGCAGGTGAGCAGGCCGGCGAAGAACTCGACCGGCCAGTAGTACTTCAAGTACGCCGTCTGGTACGTCAGCATGCCGTACGCGGCGCTGTGGCTGCGGTTGAAGCCGTAGCCCGCGAACTTCTCCATCAGGTCGAAGACCTTCTCAGCTATCCGCGGGTCGATCTTCTTGACCTGCGCGCCGTCGAGGAATCCGGCCTTCTCCTTGGCCATGACCTCCGCCTTCTTCTTGCCCATGGCGCGGCGAAGAAGGTCGGCCTTGCCCAGCGAGTAGCCGGCGAGCGCCGAGGAGATCTGCATGACCTGCTCCTGGTAGACGATGACGCCGTAGGTGTCACGCAGGATCGGCTCGAGCAACAGGTGGTCGTACTCGACCTTCTTGCGCCCGTGCTTGCGGTCGATGAAGTCGTCGACCATGCCGCCTTCGAGCGGGCCCGGACGATAGAGCGCGCCCGCGGCGACGATGTCCTCGAAGCAGTCGGGCTTGAGCTTTTTCAGGAGCTCGCGGAAGCCGCTCGACTCCAGCTGGAACACGCCGGTGACGTCGGCCTTGGAGATCATCTTGTAGACCGCGGCGTCGTCGAGCGCGATCAACGACAGATCCAGCGCCGGCTCGCCGCCTGCCTCTTTCTCGCGGTTGACCAGATCGATGCAGGTCTGGATCACCGTGAGGGTCTTGAGGCCCAGGAAGTCGAACTTCACCAGGCCCGCCTTCTCGACCATGTCCTTGTCGTACTGGGTGACGATCCCTTCCTCGCCCGCCGGGCGGAAGCAGGGCACGTACTCCCAGAGCGGCTTGTCGCCGATGACGACACCGGCGGCGTGGGTGCCGGCGTGGCGGTTCAGGCCCTCGAGGCCCTTCGCGATGTCGAGCAGGTCGCGGTAGATCGGGTTCTCGTCGTACAGCGCCTTGAGGCGCGGCTCTTTCTCGATCGCCTCGGCGATCGGCGGCGACTTGCCCTGGATCGGCTCGGGCACGAACTTCGCGACCTTGTCGGCCTCGGCAAACGGGATGGCCATCGCGCGCGCGATGTCGCGGATCCCGCTGCGCGCCTTGATCTGGTGCATGGTCACGATCTGACCGACGTTGTCCTTGCCGTACTTCTGCGTGACGTAGCTGATCACCTCGTCGCGCCGGTTCATGCAAAAGTCGATGTCGAAGTCCGGCATCGAGATGCGCTCCGGGTTCAGGAAGCGCTCGAACAGCAGCTTGTGCTCGATCGGATCGATGTCGGTGATGCGCATGCAGTACGCGACCAGCGAGCCGGCGCCCGAGCCGCGGCCGGGACCGACCGGGATGCGCTGCTCCTTCGCGTGGCGGATGAAGTCCCAGACGATCAGGAAGTAGCCGGGGAACTGCATCCGCTTGATGACGCCCAGCTCCAGCTCCAGGCGCGCGGCGTAGACATCGGCGTCGACCTTGGCGCCGCGACGGTGCGCCTCTTCCAGGCGTTTCTTCAGCCCCTCGCGCGCCACCTCGGTGACGTAGGTGTCGGCGTCGTAGCCTTCGGGCACGGTGAACCGCGGCAGGAAGCTCTTGCCGAGATCGAACTCGACGTGGCTGCACATCTCGCCGATGCGCGCGGCGTTCTCCATCGCCTCGGGGATGTGCTTGAAGTACGCATCCATCTCCGCCGGCGTCTTCACGAAGAACGCCTCGTTGCGGTGGTGCATCCGCTTCTCGTCCTGGATCGTCTTCTTTTGCTGCACGCACATCAGGATCTCGTGCGCGTGCGCGTCGCTCTTGTTCAGGTAGTGGCAGTCGTTGGTCGCGATCACCGGGATGCCGGTCTTCTTCGACAGCTCGACGAGGTGGCCGTTGACCTGCTCCTGCTCCTCGAGCCCGTTGGGCTGCATCTCGAGAAAGAAGTTGCCGCGGCCGAAGATGTCGTCGAACTCGCGCGCTGCTTGTTCGGCGGCCTCGGGCCCGCGCCGCATCATCAACTGCGCGACCTCGCCGCCCAGACACGCCGACAGGCCGATCAATCCCTGGCTGTGCTCGCGCAGCAGCTTCTTGTCGATGCGCGGGTTGTAATAGAAGCCCTCGAGGTAGCCCATCGAGTTCAGGTACGAGAGGTTCTTCCAGCCGGCGTAGTCCTTGGCGAGCAGGATCAAGTGATTGCTGCGCCGTTCGGTCTTGTCGAGCCTGTCCGGCGCGACGTACGTCTCGCAGCCGAAGATCGGCTTCACGCCGTGCTTCTTGGCCTTCTCGTAGAAGTCCAGCGCGCCGAACAGGTTGCCGTGGTCGGTGATGGCGACCTGCTTCATGCCGCGCTCGAGCACCTTGGGGAACAGGTCGTCGAGGCGGATGGCGCCGTCGAGCAGACTGTATTGAGTGTGCAGATGCAGGTGCGTGAATTCGGCCATGCGCGGTAGGCCAGCTTAGCGTTCTGACACGCGCGGTCCGACTCCTTTTTTCTCCACAGGCTGTCCACAGGCGGGGCCCGCCAGAATGCGGCAACGCGTTGCCCTGTAGAACGCTGCGCGAATGCGAGTTCGATGTTGCTCGACCGCGGCGATTGCGCGAGATTTCTCGCATGAACGAGCGGAGCGGGGCGGGGGGGCGGTTTAGATGACTGGCGCGGCGCTGAGCCTGGCGGGCATCTTGTTTTCCGGGCTGGCGGTTCCGGCGGCGACGCCGTGTGGAGCGCTCCGCCCGACGGCGACGCCGATCCTGGAAATCGGCGCGGCCGACCACCACGCGCCGCTCGCGGTCTACGCGGTCGGCTTCTCGACGTCCGGGCACTTCGCCTGGCTCGAGCGGCGCCGCGCCGCCGATCCCGACAAGACCGAGTGGTCGCTGCACATCGTCGACCTGGTGAGCGACCACTTCCTGGCCGAGCGCTGGTTCGAGACCAAGCGTGCCGACATCGCCGGCGTCTGCGAGAAGTACGGGCCGGCGATCGCGATTCTGCTCGACAAGAGCGAGATCCAGGCGGTCGCCGCCAGCACGTTCGAACAACCGAGCGCGACCGACGACCCGACCGGCTTCGACCTGCGGCCGGGCTCGCCCGACGCGGAGAGCGGCAAGACCCCCTACGATGTCATCCTGCGCGGCCACTCCGGCGGCAAGCGCCTGGGCTCGCTCTACCGCGTCGACGTCACCGCCGGCGAGCCGCCGCTCGGCGAGCCGAAGATCCGCGGCATGCTGCGCAACCCCTTCGAGCGGCGAATCGCCGTGTTCGTGACCCAGGACATGGTCGGCAGCGAGGGGATCCAGATCCCCGTCGTCAAAGTGCTGGGCGGACGGCTCGACAAGGGCTTCGTACAGAATCCCTAGGGTCCGGGGGGTTCCGCCGGCAACCACTGTCGCAGCGCCGCCTCATCAGCGGGCGCAAGGCAGCCGGGTGGACCGGCCAGCGCGCGCCGATAGGCAAGGACGGCACGCGCCGGCCGCCCCTCGTCGATCTCGATGAAGAGGTCGCCGAGCCGCCGCTGCCATTCGCACGCCGGAACCGGTGACTCTTGCGGTGGCTCGTCGATCGGCAGCGTCGCCGTGCCCTCCTCGACCGTGAACGAGAAGGTCGCGGGAATCTCGCGCGCGGCGATCAGGTCACGCCACCGGGGCAAGCGCCGCACGAAGACGCGTGCGTCGTGCTGGCGATAGACCAGCGCCCAGCGCTTCGGATCCCACCAGCTGACGCGCCGGTTGAGCCCGGCGTAGCCGAGCAGAGCGCTGTCGACGCCGTAGCGCTGCATGGCCTGGTCCCACTCGTCGCGCGTGAGATCGAAGCGCCCGAGCAGCCGGTGAAACTCCGGCGGATACGCCGGCAAGCGCGGGTCGATGAAGACGCGGTGGCGCGGGTAGCCCTCGAAGATCAGGTACGAGCCGATCTCGAAGTCGTTGTACATCCGATCGCGCAGGCCGTGCCCCTCGACGAATTGAATCGCCTCGAGCGGCAGTGGCGAGCGATCGAGCCCGACCTCGACGAACGGGTGCCCCGCGCGCGCCGCGGCGATCCGCGGGGCGAGCGCGAGCGCAACCAGCAACGCCGACGCGATCAGCCGCGCGCGCGACGATGCTCGTTCGCCCGCCGTCAAGCGATCAGCGATCGTGCCGGCCGCAACCGCGAGCACCGGCGCCGCGACGAGCGCGAAGTCGGCGCCGAAGCGCACGCTGTGGGCAGCCAGCGCGCCGAGCCCGACGACCGGCAGCAGGCGGCGCGCGCCGGCTCCCGCGCGCCACGCGATCGGCAGCGCGATCGCAGCCAGGAACGCGTATGCGATGAGCACGCCGTCCGACTGCGCGCTGACCGCTCGAAACTCGTCGACGGGATGCAGGCCCGGGATCGTCAGGTGCAGCGCGAGGTAGCGAAAGATCCCCGCACCGATCGGCGTCGCCAGCATCGCGCCGGCCGACGCGAACGCGAGCACCGCCGCGAGCGCGGCGAGCGGGCGTCGGCGATCGATCACCGCGCCGATCGCGAACAGCGCCAGCATGACCGGCGCCACGAACACGCCCGCGTGCAGGTTCGCCCAGAGCACGACGCCGGCGACGAGCCCGAAGACCGGCCACGCGGCGCGACCGGTCTCGATCCGTTCCAGCGCCAGCAGCAACCCAATCTCGCCGGCGAACGAGAAGACGTGCGGGCGCTCGACCAACCGCTCTTGCATGACCCAGAGCGCCGCCGCGACGGCGAGCACCGACGCGACCGCACCGGCACCGCGCCGGCGGCAGAGCGTGAAGGCCGCTGCCGCCGTGGCCACCACGACGATCGCCTTGGCGATGACGACGCCGGAGAACCCGCCCCGGCGGAACACCAGCGCCGCGCCGACCTCGAACAACCACGAGGCGTCGAGATCGGGAAAGTCGGGCGCCGTGAACGAGTAGAGGTTGTGCGCCGGCAGCGCGTGGCGCGCGAGGATCTCGCGCCCCGCCGCCAGCCGGAAGAAGAGATCCGATTCGGTCATCGGCGCCAGCGCCAGCGACGCGGCGAAGACCAACAACGCGAGCATTTGAACATGGGAACCCTGGAAGGGTTCCCAAACCCTCCCGCGACGGACTTCGCTGGGCGGAGCCCAGCTCCGTCCACGCGACGGCGCGGCCTTCGGCAAGAAATCTCGCGGCGGCACTCAGAACACGGCGGCCAGCGCGGCGAACAGCTCACCGCGCGTGTCGGGTGCCGGATCGCCGCCGGGGAACGAGACGTTCGACGCGCTCACGAACCGCCGCCCGGTCAAGCGCAGCCGCAGCTCGCTGCGTGCGCCGGCGGGCGTCAGCGGCAGGTCGACGTGAACGCCGACGCGCGCGCCGAAACGGTTGACCTCCTCCGGAACGCGCGGGATGCGGCTGTCCCGCTCGTAACCGAGCCCCAGGTCCAGCGCCAGGCTCCGCGCCACGCGCAAGCCGTAGCGCCCGTCGCCGAGACGCCAGTCGGCGAAGGGTCGAACCACGAGCATGGCGTCGAACCCCAACCGATCGACGGGGACGTTGGGCACTCGATACCGCCCGGTCGCGCTGTTGGCGAACAGCCCCAGGTCGACGCCGAAGGTGCCCTGGCCGAAGCCGCCGGTCGCATAGAACGACGGCACTGCCGACAGGCCGGCCGCGCGCAGGCCCGCGTCGTCGATCGAGGCACCCATGCCCACCGCGACCTCGATCTGTGGCCGTGAAGCCGCCGGCCCCGCGGCCGCCGGCAACTCCGTCGTGGCCCCGTCGTCGGCGCGCGCCGGTGCGGAGACGAACGCCGTCACGACGGCGGCCAGCGCCGCGGCGCCGGCGCGCGATCGGTCAAAACCAGACAGCACGCTGCACTTTTAGCATGACCTCAGAACGGCAAGCACGAGTCGCTGTTGCACTGCGGCCAGCTCGGGAACGTCGTCGAGTAGCTCGACGATACGTCCATGCCCCGCAAGGTCATGCCGAAGGCTCCGGTCAGCGTGTGCATGCATTGCTCGATCGGACCGTAGCAGGGCGGTACTTCGATGTGCGCTACCTCGAAGCCGCTGGCGACCGGCGTGAACTGGCCGGTGATGTCCGTGGTGTCGTCGAGCATGACCCGGCGGCCATCATTCTTCCGAACGATCGCCAGCATGTGATCGAAGTTGGGGGCCAGCGTGAAGAGCTGCACGTCGGCAGGCGCGTCGATCGGGACCGCGCTCGCGAGCGTCGGTTCGCAATCGATCCCCTGCATGACCAGGATCGGACGGTTGGCCTTCACGATGAAGTCCAGCGTGCTGGAAACCCAGTACGGATAGGCTACACCCTTGCTCATCGGCATCGTTTCCGTCGGCAAGCCCGGCAGCGGCTGGTTGGACGCCGACGTGAAGGTCACCTGGGCGTCCTCGAGAGCCATCACCTGCCAGAAGCTCATCACTCCGGCGGGGAAGATCGAGTCGCACGCCTGGCTTTGTGCCGGCAGCCGGGCCGCGAGGTACGTCTGGCTCCAGCTGCCGGTCGGCATCATCTGTTCCATCGCCATGTCGGGCGAGTTGAGGCCGTCGACGTTCTGCCCGTAGGTCGTGGTGACGTTGCCCGAAAAGACCGCCACGCGCTGATCGGACGCGATCACCGTGCCGGCCAGCGAATCGAGATTGCCGCTGCTGGCGATCTGAAACACGTCGCCATCATGATCGAGCACGACCGGCATCGGCATCGCCCCCGTCGGTAGCAGCGGCGCGTAGATCCAGATCGACGTGTGGTCCTGCGTGGCCACGACGGCGATTTCGGCGGCGCCGCCGCGCGAGCCCGGGATCGCGTCGACCTTGATCGTGTCGACCTGCTGGTACGACATCGTCATGTAGTTCGTGCCCAGCGCGTGCGCCGGCAGCACCATCGTGCCCGCGCTGCTGGTGGCCATGCTGTCGGCGTCGTCGCTCTCGACCATCATCACGGTGACCGGCGCGTCGCTGACCACCCGCCGCCCCGGCGGCGGATCCGGCTGCGGGTTGCCCTGCGGCGAGATCTGGACCTGCTCCTTGACGACGCTGAAGCTGGTTGCGCTGCCGGCCGGGACCGGAACGGGCGCCGGATTGGTCCAGGATCCCGGCTCGGCGCGCTCCTGCAGCTGAACCATCGCCGTGGTCTCGCCCGGATTGGTGACCACAATCAGCGTCGGCTTGTCGTCGTCGGACGCGACGTTGTCGAGCACCGTCACGTAGAAGAGGCAGCCGGAGATGCTCGCGTGGACTTCCCCGTCGGCGCAGCTCTCGGACACGCAGCGACCGAGGCTGCACACGAGGCCGGTGCCGCAGGTTTCCAGCAGCTGGCCCGGGCTGCCGTTCCGCTGGCAGGCAAAGACCGCGTTGCGCGCGTTGCCCTGGCAGGTGGTGTTGCCCAGGCAGTGAACCGGCACGGCGTCCGAGCCGCCGTCGGAGCCTGGACCGATCGTCGACGCGGGCTTGCCAGCGGCGCATCCAGCGCAAAATCCCAGGGCCGTCGCGATGATCCCGATCGGTCCCATGCGCAACGGCCAGCCGCTTCGACCGCTCACAAGCGAAATCCTACTCCGGGTGTGGAGAAAATGGACGGATCTGCCGACACAAAGGAGCGGAAGCGACGGGGGAGATGTGAGCGGAAGCGACGGGGGAGATGTGAGCGAAGCGACGGGGGAGATGAAAGCGGAAGCGACGGGGGAAATGAAATCGGACGTGGAAGCTGGCCGCCGGACCAACCTTGCCAAGCCTGGTGCGAAAGGGATACGCTCGACCACGTTGGCACGTGTGCCTCTAGCCCTTGCCCTCGCCTTCGGGCTTGCCAGCGGGACCTCGGCCAAGGCCGCGCCCCCGGGCGCCGCCATCGAGAACCCCTTCGGGAAGTCCAACGAGGCGGCCGGCAGCGACGAGGGCAGCGACAAGCGTGAGAGCGGCCAAGCGGCGGCCGGCGCGGAAAAAGGCTCGCCGGCCGCGGAGGAACCGGCCGGCAGCCCGGCGGTCGATAGCGGCGCCAATCACGACGACACCGCCGAGAGCGGAGATCTGGGAGAGGGTCGCGGCGACGCCGACGCCGACAGCGACGGCCAGCCCGAAGACGATTCGCAGTCGCTCCTACACGCGCTCACCTGCCTGGAGGGCGACGGCACCGGCAGCGGCAAGCGCAAGGGGGTTCAGCGACGTGACTTCCTCAAGCGCCACCGCTTCGAGCTGTCGGGCGTGGGCGGGTTCTACGCCTCCGACGCGCTGTCGTCGACGTACAGCTACGGCGGTGCGCTGGCCTATTACCCATCGGAGGACTTCGGCCTCGAGGTGCTGGTGACGCGGTCTCCCGTGCGTTTCCGTCTCGAAGAGCCGTTCACATCATTTGATCAGGAGCGCCACTTCACCCCCGGCATCGCGTGGCAGGGGATGCTGTCGCTGCTCTGGTCGCCGATCCACGCCAAGCTGAAGTTCAGCGACAAGACCATCGTCCACTCGGACATCTTCGTCGTCGCCGGCGCCGGCCGCACGTTTCACGAGTCGGTCATGGGCCTGACCTGGGAGGGCGGGCTCGGCATCAAGCTCTACGTCAGCCACTACGTCACCCTGCGCTTCGACGTGCGCGATTTCCTGCTGCCGCAAGAAGTGCTGGGCCGCGGGCGCATCACCAACAACATCACGGTACTCGGGGGAGTCAGCGTATGGTTACCCGGCTGAGCGCGGCGCTGGTGCTGATTGTCGCGCTACAGGCGCGCGCCTTTGCCGCCACCGAGAAGGCGGCTCAAAAGAGCAAGGACACCAACAACGACGCCGAGCCGCAGGCCGGATTGGAAGATCAGGACGCCTGCATCGACGAGCACGTGAAGGCCGACCTGTTCGCCAAGCGGCAGATGCGCGGCACGCGCGAGCGGCTGTTCCAGCAGACCAACCGCCACGAGCTGATGATCCAGGGCGGTTACTACGTCTCGGATCTGTTCGACGGCACCTACGTCGTCGGCGGCGCCTACGCCTATCACATGACCGAGGACCTGGCGATCGAGGCCGCCGGCTCCTACACGCGCATCACGTCGTCGTCATCGGAAGAGCTGGAGCGGATCTTCTCGGTGCTCGGCAAGAACAACCGGCGCGAGCTGATCTTCGACGCCGACCTGATCTGGGCGCCGGCGCACGGCAAGCTGCGCATCGGCGGCGCGATCGACCACTTCGATTTCTACCTGGCCGCGGGCGCCGGCGTGATCGATTCGGCGCTGTCGAGCGACCTGGCCGCCAACGGCGGCTTCGGTCTCAAGTTTTTTCTCGGGCGGGCCGTTGCTCTGCGCATCGACGTGCGGGACTACTTCTACCGCCAGCAGCTACTGTCACAGAAGGTGTTCGTCAACGACCTCACCACCACGTTGGGGGTGAGCCTCTACCTACCGGTCGGAGAATGAAGCACCTCACACTGATTCTCGCTTCATTGTTGATCGCGGCAGCTCCCGCGCACGCCAGGCCCAAGAAAAAGCCGCGTTCCACCCCGTCCTCGTCCTCGTCCTCGCCGCTCTGGGCTCCCCCCTCGACACCACCCGCCCCCACCGCCGAGAGCCCTTCGCCCGCCACCGCTGACAGCGTCACCCCCCCAACCCCGCCGCCCGGCGCCGCCGCCGAAACCGAGGTCGCGAAACCCGCTCCTGCGCCCCCGCCCCGCGCCCTCGCGCCGAAATCCCGCGCCGCCACGCTGGCCGCCAACGAAGGCGCCGCCAACGACGCCAAGGATTCGACCGCCGCGGCCGCCAACCCCGATCTCGAACGCCTGCGCGCCGACTACGACCGGCTGCGCGACGAGCTCTTCCGCGCGCGGTCGCGCGCACAGATCGTCGAGGAGGGGCTGTGGACCTCGCGGCTCAGCGCGACCTTCCGCTGGAAAGGCGGACCGAGCTATCTCGTGCACCACGCGTCGGTGCGGCTCGACGGCGCCGACATCTGGGATTCGGGCGACAAGCCGGTCACCGACGATCTGGTCACCGTCGCCGAGCGTCCGGTCAAACCAGGGGCACACGCGCTGACGCTGCGGATCGACATCCGCCCCGGCAAGAAGAGCAAGGACAGCGACAAGCTCGGCTACGTCTCCGAGCACACCTTCGCGATCATCGTGCCCGACGGCAAGCGCACGCGCGTCGCGATCAAGGGCGACGAGGACGGTGACGCGCCCGAGTACGAGCCCGAGATCGAAGTCGAGCTCGAGACGCTGAAATGATCCCGGCTGCCCTCTTCCTGCTGCTGGCTCAGCAGGCCGACGCGCCCGCGAGCGCGAGCGCGCCGGCGAAGTCGGATCCGGTCAGCCAGTACCTGACCGATCTCGAGCAATCGGGCGTGCTCGCGGCACCGGCAGCGGCTCCGTCACTGCCGCAGTTGAAGGAGACGCTGCACGCCGCCGAGGACGACCTGGTCACGGGCAACCCGGAAGCGGCGACGACGCGCCTGTTCCGCGTCGTCGAATCGCCGCGCTGGTCGAGCTTCTCCTACGCGCCCGAGTACGAGGCGGCGGAGTTCACGATCGGCCGCGCGCTCGCGCGCTCGGGCGCCTACGATTCAGCGAAGCGCTACTTGCTGCGCGTGCTCGGTCACGGCGCCAAGCACCCCTACTTCACCGCCGCCTACCGGATGATCGTCGATGTGGCCCTGGAGACGCGCGAGCAGGCGACGTGTCTGGCGCTGCTCGAAGGGATCAAGCTCGAAGATCCCCTGCCCCGCGACAGCGAGAACGAGCGCGCGTACCTGCGCGGCAAGGTTGCCTACGAGAAAGGCGACCTCCCGGGCGCGGCGGCGGCATTCGGCGAGGTCGACCGGCAGTCGCGCTTTCACGCGTCGGCCCTGTATTTCCGCGGCCTCATCGCCGCACGCCAGCAGCGGTTCGCGATGGCGCGCCGCAACCTGTGCGAGATCGTCGAGCAGGCCGACAAGGACCGCTTCTCGTTCTTCATCGACGGCCGGTACTACGCGATCAAGGATCTGGCTTACCTGGCGCTCGGCCGCATCGCGCACGAGCAGGGCAAGTACGACGACGCGTATTACTTCTATTTTCGCGTGCCCGAGGATTCCGAGCGCCTGCCCGATGCGCTCTTCGAGGCGGCGTGGTCGATGTTCCAGAAGGGCGAGTACGAGGCGGCCGGGGCGTTCATCGAAGAGTTCGATCGCCTGTTCCCGAAGTCGCCGCTCGGGCCCGACGTGATGCTGCTGCACGCGATGATCGATCTCAAGTCGTGCCAGTTCGAGAAGGTGCGCACGACGCTCGACCAGCTGGTGAAGACCTATGTGCCGATCGAGGCCGAGGTCGCGGCGCTGATCAAGGACCCGAGCCGGCGCGCGGTGCTGTATCGCCGGCTGCTCAGCCGGTCGGAGATCGGCCACCCGACCGATCGCATCGTCGAGCTCTTGAAGATCGACAGCCGCTTTTACCGCTACTTCAGCTACCTGGTGGCGCTGGATCGCGAGGTCGGGCAGTTGCCCGAGAATGTCGCGGTCTGGGACGAGATGACCGCGAAGTCGACCGGCGGCAGCAAGGGTGCCGATGCGACCGAGGCGGTGCGGCTGGTCCAGGAGATCCGCGAGCTACAGCCAATGGCCGCGGGCGACCCCGAGATGGAAAATCGCGTCGGCCTGCTGCTGCACGACGCGCGGCGCGCGGCACGCCCGGTGAGCACACGCGGCGGGCCGTTCGCCGACGAGGCCACGCAGGCGCTGGTGCTGGGAGGCGATGCGCAGCGGCTGCGCGCGCGCCTGGTAGCGGCCACGACGGCGATCGCCGAGGCGGCGCTGGTCGATCTCGACAACCGCTTGCGCCACATGCTGGTGCAGGCGCGCCTCACGCACATCGATGCGGTCATCGGCAAGAAGAAGAAGCTGGAGATCG
>Ga0265342_10002726_pt1 | contig 15026 bp, 19 predicted proteins | sample 4CB327metaG_FD_203125 | JGI IMG/M metagenome (GOLD analysis project Ga0265342, IMG submission 203125) | Rhizosphere microbial communities from Carex aquatilis grown in University of Washington, Seatle, WA, United States - 4-CB3-27 metaG | ecosystem: Host-associated > Plants > Roots >...
TCGAAGCTCTGGTAGTTCAGCTTGATGCCGTGCTTGGCGCAAGCCGCATTCAACACCTTGACGCCCTCGGCCAGTACCTCGGGCCCGGTGCCGTCGCCCGGAATCAGCGCGATGTTGTACGATTTCAGCCCCGCGCCACCCGGCAACGCCCGCATTGTTCACTAGAACGTCGAGACGTCCGAACCTCTCCTTGAAATAGCCGGGAAGTTTGGCCACGTCATCGGCCTTAGTCACGTCCCGGCAAGCGCGGCGCGCTACCCATAGTGGTCTTGGGTGTCAAGCGGATAACCATGCTCCTAACCTTGTGCAAGCTGAATTGCTCAAAAGCCGCTTACTGTGACGGGCATCAAGCTGAAAAACGATACGCTGTCATTGAAGGGGGAGCTGTAGCTTCCCCAGCACTGAACCGAGCCGCCGCTCAGCAACGCGCAGGTCTGCATCTCACTAGCGGCAATAGCTATGGCGTTGGTGATGCCGGAGACCGTGATCGGGGTTAGACTGCAGGGGCGAGAGCTACCGTAGGAACATGTGTTGGTGCTGCCGTTGCCGAGCTGGCCGAACGAGTTATCACCCCAGCACTGAACCGAGCCGCCGCTCAGCAACGCGCAGGTGTGCTCCTCACCAGCGGCAATAGCTATGGCGTTGGTGATGCCGGAGACCGTGATGGGCACGGGGGGATCCGTCGTCGTGCCGTTGCCGAGTTCGCCATAAGCGTTGAATCCCCAGCATTGAATGGTGCCGCCGCTCAACAATGCACATGCGTGGCCTCCCCCGGCGGCAATAGCGGTGGCGCTAGTGATGCCCGCGAACGTGACTGGTACCGAACTCTGCCCCGGTCCGCCGGGGCCACTGCCAAACCCAAATGGGTCGAAACCCCACCACTGAACCGATCCGTCGCTCAACACCGCGCAGGCGAATGCGCTCCCGCCGACAGAAACAGCGATGGCGCTGGTGATGCCAGAGACCGTCATTGGCACTAAGCTGTTCGTCGTAGTGCCGTTGCCGAGGTCGCCGCCGGTGTTGTCGCCCCAGCACTGAACCGTGCCATCGCTCAGCACTGCGCAGGTATCGTTGCCGCGAGCAACGGCCATGGCGTTGGTGATGCCAGAGACCGTAACAGGCACTGAGCTATCCGTCGTAGTTCCGTTGCCGAGCTCGCCGGACGAGTTATCACCCCAGCACTGAACCATGCCACCGCTCAGCACCACGCAGCCGAACGAGTTATCACCCCGCCCCTCGGCAATCGCGATAGCGTTGGTGATGCCAGAGATCGCGACGGGCACCAAACTGGTCGTCGTCGTAGCGACGCTGCCATCCCAGCACTGAACCGTACCATCGCTCAGCACCGCGCAGCTGGCGCTGATTGCTTTCGCGACCAGCTTTGTGTTTGGGGTATCACCAGCTGCGGTCGTCCCGCCCGCGCCCGTGGTCCCACCCGTCGGCGAGGAGCCGCCAATAGTTCCCGCTCCAGTGCCGACTAGGCCGCCAGCACCTAGTGCACCTCCGCGACCTGTGGCGCCTCCGGCACCCAGCCGTCCCCCGCGAAGAGGGTCGGAGCAGCTCACAACGGACAGCAGACCGAGCAACGCCGAGGCTGTTCCAATCAGGAGCCGGGCTTCGTTTCTTTCCGTGCGGTTTACCCGGTCCATGCCATCTCCATGTCATCTTCCTCACTTCCGTGCGGCCGCATCTTGTACCCCATGCAACATCACCACATCCTGCATCTTCGCCATCTCGTAGACCACGTCGCAGCACCAGCGTCCGAATCCACCCTTGGCGTTGACCGCATCCACCCAGTTGCGGCGGAACCATCACCTGCTCAGGCTGCAGCATCCCGACGCCGTCGAACTACGGCACTTCATATGGCGCATGTGTTGTGCTCGCGTGTTGCGCGACAGTAAAGTTAGGTAAATTCACCTGGTGTGGTTCGCCCCCTTTTCACGACCGGCTATGAAGCTCACGATGCTCGTGCTCCATCCAAACAGGGTGGCGGCCCCGATCGACGGGTCTTGACGGGAGACCCTGGGGCCGCCACGGAGAAGATCGTCCTACGCGGACGGCACCTCCTTTCTTGGGTTGATTTGTGCACACATGGGACCCAGCACCTCCTTTCTATCGGCGGGGACTCGTGTTTCGGGCGTTTGGCACATAGCCACGTCCCTCCTTCACGAACCGTGCCGAGGCAAATTTGGAGATCTGGTGGCGTGTTCTCGCGGGGTTACGAAATCCCTCCGAAACGGTGGCACGCTACAACCGCAATACTCCGACAGTTTGGCAGGCCGTGCGCAGATCGCAGCTTCGACACGAAAACTCCGTCATCGCACCGCGCCCTCAGAGGCAGGACACTTCGAAGGAAGTAGCCCCTCCGGTGTGGGTGCTTGGCTACCTTTCATTCTTTCGGAACACGGGGAAACTCCAGGTCAGACCCAGGCGCAACTCGAGCAGGTTGACGTGTTCTTCCAACGCCTCGTCCTGCCGCCCGGCGCGCACCGCACCGTCGATGGCCAGGCTGGGCGATACGGTCCAGATGAACCCGGCCAGAGCCGAGAAGGTTCCGGTACCACCCCTCTCACGCTCGCCGGCTAGTTCCAGTACCGGCCGCACCGGCCAGCGCTGCGGACCCTCGACGATGAGTCCAAGAAATCCTCCTGGCTCGTGCGTGCGCGAGAAGATGGCCTGCAGATTGAGGTGACTCACCACCGGCCCCGCCATGGACGACAAGATGACCGCTGCTGCGGCCCCAAAACCGCCTTCCTCGTGCAGCGCCGGAAGCAGGGCGCTCACTTCGCAAGCCAACCCCGGTCGAGCACGACCCTGAAGGATGCCGTCAGCATGGCTGCACACCGCAGCCTCGGATACGAACGGTTACGAACTCAAACTCACGCCGGCAGTTTGCAGGGCATTCTGGATCACTTGGACCAGACTGAATGGCGTCTGCTGTGAAGATGAAGAGTTACCTGTGGTGGCTGCCGAGGGGGTGCCAGTAGTCGAGCTTGCGTCCTGCGACTGGTAGCTTTGGACATGGTGATGATGATGGTGATGGCCTCCTGCCGCTTGCTGCCCTTGGGGCTGGAGGTTCGGCATTTGCCCGGTCTGTGCTGCCTGACTGAACTTGCTTGCCAAATTGGTCAGAGCCGTCGCTTGAGCACCCGTCGCGTTTTGGGCATCCGTCGTGAGCGTGCTGGCGATATCTGCCATCACCGTCTTGAACTGAGTCGGATTGCTCTGCTGAAGCTGCTGTAGCTGGCTCAGCAGGCTTGCGAGCGGCGAGATGTTACTCGAATCCGTGGGCACGCTGCTGGAGCTCGAAGTGGAGTTAGCGGTGCCGTTGGCTTGGTTGGCGAGTAGCTGGGCTATCGCGCTGGCGCTGGTGCTGTTGACGCTGCTGATGTCCATGAAGGTTCCCTTCGTTCTCGTTGTTGCCCCCCTGGCTTGCATCTTCTACATCGGCACACTTCCTGGCCCCCTTAGCTGAATCCATGGACATCCCGCTGCTTGACCCGGTCCCGCCCGAATCCGCTCTCTAGCTGAAAACCACGACGCAATGCAAATCGGCGATCCTGTTAAACCGAGCACCGCGTCTCACGACAGTCTCGGCTCTCTGATCGCCCCTTCTTGCGCTTGCCCTGCCCGACCGTGATCGCCATCGTGACGGCTCTCGGCATTTTCGCCGTCTCTTCCGGCTCTCCGAGGCGATCGCGCAAACCCCTGCGAAACAAGGGCATTTCTCGCGATGGCCGCGTCGGCCGCCGAATGGTCGCGCTGTAAACCAGCGGTGCCTAGATGTTCGCGGGCTACGAAAGTGGCTCCCCGAGTGAGACTCGAAACAACGACCCGCCGGTTAACGAGCCGCATCCCACATGTGATGTGGCGGAGCCATGGGGACAGGTAGAATCCTCTACCCCTGGCTGCGAAATTGCCGCAGTTCCGTCCGTAGCCTGGCCACATCCTCCGGCGCAAACACCCGCATCCGTGGCCGCGGCAAGCGTCCCCACCTCCGTGGCTCCGGGAAGACCCCGGCCGCCTCCAGGCGATGATACTGGGTCTCGGAGATTCGGAGCTTGCGGCAGACATCCCCGGTGAGCAGCAGCCCCTGGGCACGAACGGCCGCGTACAAGCGGCGGAGCGGGTTCGGGTGATGCCCCTGAACGTAGCGGGGCACGCCCTTGGTCGGACACCGGTGCTGGGGCTTGAGCTGGATTTGCTCACCGCATCCACACGCACAGCGTGGTGCCATTGGCTGCAATCGATGGGTCCAACGGGATCCTGTCTCGGCCCTGGGAACCCGAATTCCAATGATTTCAGCGGGCTTCAGCACCGACGGTGACGCGGTTTTTCGGGGGCCTATGTACCCCGGTAAAGGATTTTCCGGAGTACACAGGCCCCGAATGTTGTACCCGCCACCGCGACTCGAATCTCAGGTCGGATTTCCAGGCCGGAGGAGGAAGGGGATGTTCCACGACAAGTCTACACCTCGCGATTCGGCCGGATGCACCGGGCAGCCGGAGAGGCATGGTGAAGAGGTAGCGGCAGCTGACCCCGCAGATGCCGGCTTCACGCTTCACCGGCCGCAGGTTGATGTACTGATCGAGAGCGAAGCGGGTCTTGAGCAGGATGCCCACTTCCAAGATGCCGGGCTTGACGTCGGGATGGCCGATGGCGCCCAGGAGCATTCCACAAGCTTCTCTCGGGCCAAGGTCGGCCCAAAGTCAGCGTAGCGGGCTCTGACGAGCTGAAGGACGCTGTCCCTAAGCGACGGAGCCGCCTGATGGTTGCTGGCTCGGCCCCGCCGTCGTGAGGCCAAAGAGGCGGGCCCACCAGTGCGGCAGCGGCGGCAAAGTCGCTCAATTTGCCGCAAGCTCAGGCCGAGAATCTCCGCGGCCTTGTGTTGAGTGAGTCGTTTATCCAGGACTTTACGCAGCAAAACTGCGCGCTCGAACTCTTGTTTGCTCATGGTCAGGACCGGGGCCGACATGTCCGGTCACGTACCGCGAACCCGACATTTCTACTTTGCCCAAACCCGACATTTGTACTTTGCTCCTACACAGTTACTGCGTATAAAGGAATTTTACGTCAACTGACGCGTGTCTCTGTGGCGTGTGCTGGCAGGATGACAGCCTTTGCGATACCTGGACCCCGACCATGAAAAGTGGATTGAAAGCTCGCGGATGCGAGCCGTGATGACGTCTCGGAGCTCACGAAAGGGGCAAATTTGCGGTTCGAATGTCTTAGGCACCGGGTAGCATTACTCGCTGACTGAATCCACGCGGTCACTTGAGAAGGCCCAAGTTCGACAGCGATGTTTGACGCAGGGGCAAGCCAAACGCGCGGAATACCCAGCGTGCCACCGGCGTATATGAGTACGACGTAAGGAGCCGTCTATGGAAATGAGAACAGTCACAGTGGTGGGAGCCTCGGGAACCCTCGGGTCGGCGATCGTTCGTGCCCTCCTCGAAAAGGGGGCCCGTGTCAGAGCCGTGGTCCGGGCGACCAGTAGCCGCGCCAAACTCGAAGCTCTCGGGGTGACAGATTTTGTAGTGGCCGACCTCAGAGACCCGGAGTCGCTTCAGCAGGCAATGACAGCCGAACCTCGGGCCGAGGCGGTGATAGCGAGCGCTGCGGGCTTCAGCCGCCACTCGGCCCGCACGAAGGGGGATAACTCCCGGACGGACACCGAGGGGTATCGTGACCTGATAGACGCCACCAAGAAGGCGGGCGTGCCCAGGTTCGTTCTGATCTCGATACTTGAATGCGACAAGGCTCCGAACGTTCCCCATTTTCATCAGAAGTACGTGACCGAGTTGTACCTCGCCGAGAAAAAGCAACCGTACCTCGCCCTGCGAGCAGGGGCCTTTCTCGACCGAGCCGAGGACGTGGTGGCAACGAGGGTGCAGAAGGGAGTCTTCCCCGACATTCTTCCTGGAGTCGCTATGAGCATGATCTACTCCCCGGACCTCGCCCGTTATGCGGCCGAAGCTGCCCTCGATTTGCCGGCCTCGGCTATGAACCAGAGCGTGGATATAGCCTGCGACGTTCCTGCCACCGGAGCGCTCGTGGCTGCGGCCTTCACTCGGACCATGGGCCGACCGGTGGTCGCAAAGCCGGTCTTCCCACGCTTCGTTTTCGCGTTGTTGCCGCTGTTGGCCCCATTCGTCCCGTCGTATCTCCGAAACAATATCGCGGTGGTGGCGTGGCTTCGAACGGGCACTTACGTCAGCCACGACACTCAAAAACAGAAGGATTTGTTCGGCGAACTTCCGACGATCGAAGACTCGGTGGCTCGGTACTGCCGGGACAAGGGACTAATCAAGCCGTCGGCGCCCTGAAGGCTGCCCCTCTCCGGCTCGACTTGCCCCCGGTACATCGTGCGGCCGCCACTCGCGCAAGACCGGCTCACCGAGCTGGCCGATGGACGCTATCGCTTGGAGCTCAAATCGGTCTGGAAAGACGGTACACGCGCGGTCATCTACGAGCCGATGCAACTGATTGCACGCTTGGTCGCTGCGATTCCGCCACCGCGATCGCACATGATTCGGTACTTCGGAGTGCTTTCGAGCCACGCCAATGCGCGCGCGGAGGTCGTTCCCCAACCGCCCGAAGATCAGGGGCGGTTTCATCCGCTGCCAGCTCCCGGCGATCAAATCGCGCTGCGTTTTGGCGAAGAAGACTCGCATGACAACGTCATGCGAAAGCGCTGGTCGTGGCTCTTGCGGCATGTGTTCGCGGCAGACTTGGAGTCGTGTCCAAAATGCGCGGGGCCGATGCGATGGAAGGAAATCGCCCTGAAAACCAGCGACATCGCGCGCTTAATGATCGCTCACGGCCTGGACGCACAAGGCCCGCCCACACGACGCACTCCGGAGCCGAAGGGGCAGTTGCGGTTGCCGTTTGGGCGGTAAATTGAGGTCGGTGAGCGCGCCTCTGAGCGCAGCTTTTTGTGATGCGAGGACTACGTGCGGCTTGCGTGCAAAATCGTGAGGCACGAAGCGCGCAACCGCCGCTTCGCGGGCGAAGAAGCAGACGGCGTGAGTCGAGGCGGATGTGCAGCGGGGGAATTTTGCGTTGACGGTGGGGCAAATTTGCGGTTCGAATGTCCTATGCGCAGGGTGTAGTAGCCAGAATAATGGGTGCCTGACCCCATTTTTCATGTCTGATCCACTAAGGAGAGCAATGAACGATTTCTGTTTGCCGATGCCAACCACCGAGGAAGCGCGAGCCGTCTTAGGAAGTGATTTCAATCCTGACAAAACGCTCAATGGGGTAGTCTCGTTGGCGGCGGCGGGGGATCTCGCGGGTCCGGCTGTTGCGCTAATGAGGGCGGTCTTCGCCTGCTCCGCTGCCGACGCCGGGAAGCCATGATCGTGCGAACCGCCGTGCGCTTGAATTGCGGTTATGCCGTGCGTGCTTCCACTCGTATAGCGCTCAATAGCGGGCTTTCAAAAACCGAGGTGGAGGCGCTCACCGCTGACGGTCCAGTCACGGGAATAGACTCAGCCGTCGTTTTGATCGCGCGGATGGCGGACGACATCGCGGATAACGCAACCCTCGGAGACGACTTGCTGAAAGCGGCCATCGAGCGTTGGGGCGTGGATAACACGCGCAAATTGATTCTAATGCTGAGTTGGTTCAATCTCGTGAACCGCTATGAAAGCGCATGCCGCGTTCCTGCCGACTCCGACGAGAAGCTGGCAAGATCGTCCGGACCAACCTAGACCCCTTCATAGGGTATGTCGCCGACCGGGTAGCCGTCCAAAATTGGTGAGCACCATCGACCTCCACCGGGTAGACACGGCTCCTCGACGCGAAGTTGCAGGAGTTCGGTGAGCAACTCGGGCGTATGGAGGCGCGCCTTCGCGAGGTGGAGCACCGACTCTCGCTCCTTGATGTCTGCGAGCTTGAAGCCGAATGGCTTTCCCGCTGCAATCCCCAATCACGTCGGTTTCACCGTTCGGTAAGGGCGGAAGAACTCACGCAACTCCTCGGCATAGAGCTCGGGCTGCTCGAACGGCGCGAAGTGCCCCCCACGCGCGGGCTCGGTCACACGGACGACGTTCGCCGTCCTCTCGAGCCACGCCCGCGGCGGACGGACGATGTCGCCTGGGAAGAGGGAGAAACCGGACGGCACCTCGACGCGACGGGCGTGCTGCGCTGCCGGAATCGCAGCGTTCACGCCGTACATGCGCATTGACGAACCGATCGTGCCCGTGAGCCAGTAGATCATGACATTGGTGAGGATCTCATCCTTCGAGAAGCACCGCTCGATGTCGCCAGCGCAGTCGCTCCATGAGCGAAGCTTCTCGACGATCCACGCGGCGAGCCCAGCCGGCGAGTCGGTGAGCCCCACGGCCGCGGTTTGAGGTTTCGTACGATGAATAGCGCCGTAGGCACCCTCGGTCGCGCCCCAAGCCGCCGCGCCGTCGAACCAAGCACGCTCCTCGGGTGTAAGGTCTGCCCGATCACCACTGAAGATGGGCAAACCCGCGTCCATGCGGTGAACGGCTACGACGCGATCGGCATGGTCGAGCGCCAGGTAACGGCTGACGTGGCTTCCGATGTCTCCACCTGCCGCGCCATACCGCGCGTAGCCGAGGCAGGTCATCAGCTCAGCCCACAAGCCAGCGACGGCAACGGAGTCGAGCGGCGACCGGCTCGGGCGGTCGGAGTATCCGAAACCCGGCATGTCAGGCACGACCACGTCAAAAGCGTCGGCTGGATCGGCGCCGTATGCTCCAGGGTCCGTGAGCAGTGGGATGACCTTCGTATACCGCCAGAAAGAGTCTGGCCAGCCATGGCAAAGGACGAGCGGCAGGACAGGCGCACCGACCGAGGCAGCGCGCGAGTGCACGAAATGGACCATCCCGATGCCCCTGAGCCGCATTCGGAAGCGAGGTAACCGGGCGAGCGCTGCCTCCTGCGCTGGCCAGTCGAAACCCTCCGCCCAGTAAGCGACGAGTTCGCGGAGGTACGCGACGTCAGTCCCGAGCGACCATCCGACGTCTCCGGGCGCATCCGGCCAGCGCGTCGCGCGCAGCCGTGCCTGGAGGTCCTCAATCGCCACCAAATCCACCCGTGGGGAAAACGGCTCAAGCTGGGATGATGAGTTCGGCATGGGGTCTAGCATAGGCTTAGGCTGGTGGAATGAGCAGTCGGGTCGGGGACCGGCGCGGTGGTGTGCAGGTGCCGAACTCGAGAAGCTCCCCACCCAGCGTGGCGTGTCTGTCGGTGGCAAGAGCCAAGGCTGCCAGGGCCAAGACCTCGGCGGCCGGTCCAAAAACCATCCAGGCTCCGCCTGATGCTCTCGTGTTCCTCATGCCTCTTCATCGGACGCGGCGGGGAAAAGTTGCTTGCAAAGACTCCCACGAGTGGATGTATCCTGCCGGCCAACCTTGGGAGATGGAGGAGACGAGATGGTACCCAGCCGACGAACTCTAGGAAGCTTGGTCGCAGCCCTGGCACTCTTCTTTCTTGTAGCGCCTGCCCTCGCCGACCAGGTCACAACAAACGGACGGGTGAAAACGAAGCTACGGGCAAAAGATCAGCCAGGTCCAGAGGGCAATGTCGTTGGCTACCTCAAGCCTGGCGAAAAGGCAGAACGTAACCCACCGTCCCGGTGTGAGTCGGTCGTTCCATTCTGACTCGGCGGACTCAAAGCCAACCATGGGAACCTACACAGACCTTTGTGTTGCCGGATACCCGCTGTGGAGTTCCAAGCGTGACGTCGATCCGGCGGCTATGACGATCTTTCGCGAAACTGATCGACGCGAATTTCGACGGAAGGTGTGTGAGAGGAACCCGCTGGTCTGGGGCACGAAAGAGGACGAGAGCGAAGAGAACGCCATCACCTACTCATGTCGAGTCGCCACGGCCATCGATCGCCTGAACGTGATGGGCTTCTCGTTGGCGCGGACACGCAAGGACTTTGAGAAGGTCCGGGCGCTGGAATTGGAAACGTACGCGGCCTGGGCGCTGGAGAAAACAGGTGAGACTCCTTGGTTTGCGCGTGAACAGGAATTTCTGCGCGGGCTCAACTTCGACGATTACCTCGCCGGGCTCCGTAGCGTCGTGGCTGAGGGAATGACTCGCTGGTCGATCGAATCTGAAAACCTCGCAAAGCTTCCCGCCCTCGCCCAGTACATCTTGTCCGAGAATGACGAGTATGAGTTCGGCTTTCTCTGCTCAGATGTTCGCTTCTTGATTCGAGCTGCCTGTGAAGTCGTAGACAGCAACGCGGAGGTCGTTCAGGACATCACCGACCTCGTGGAAGGTGGTTACTTCGACGCCGGCGCCCGAGTCTGCGAACAAGCAGTCCAGTCGCTCACCGAGGACTATCCGCGCAACTCCCCTACCGTCATTCTCACCGAGGGATCCACGGATCGCGAGTTCCTCGAAGCTGGATTGAGGGTCCTGTTCCCTCATCTTTCCGGCTACTATTCATTCATGGAATTTGCGACAGCGCGCCCACAAGGCGGTGCTGGCGCGCTTGCTTCCGTTGTGAAGGCATTTGCCGGTGCTGGAATCAGCAACCGAATCGTGGCGATGTTCGACAACGACACCGCTGCTCACGATGCGTGCCGCGGGCTGAGGTCAATCGCACTTCCACCCAACATCCTTGTGAGGCACTACCCCGAGCTCGAATTCCTGCGTGACTATCCAACGCTGGGGCCAAGCGGGCAGGCCATTATGGATGTCAACGGGCTCGCTGGAAGCATCGAGATGTATCTCGGCCAAGATGTTCTTACTCTTGGTGGAGTCACCCCGCTGCAACCGGTTCAGTGGAGAGGATTCAACGAGGCGCTGGCTCGCTACCAGGGTGAAATTATGCACAAGGAGCGCGTGCATGCTGTCTTCAGACAGAAGGTTGAACGGTTCCTTCGTGGGGACAGCGGTGGCGTCGCGCCGGATTGGACAGGGCTCCACGCAATCCTAACGGCAGTCTTTCGGGCCTTCGAGGACCACCCGTGAGCCGCCATAAAGCCGATGAAGACGCTCCCGCCGCAGGGACATCGGTGTAGAATCGAGAGGCCGGCTCGGCGGCGGGCTTGCAGCTCAACGGCAGGGCGTTCGCCAGACAGGGAGGCATGACCGGAACATGGAAATACGCGATCCAAATGGACATCCGGTAATCGATTGGAGAGATTGGCCACGCCCGAAGAAGCCTACTCAGTGGCGCGCCACTAGAAGTGCGATGGAATTGGCACGTTCCTGGTTCACCTCGCCGTCTCCCTGCGTCCCCTCCGAAGTAGCTTCGCTTTTCGATTCGAGCCCACTCACGGCCGGCATGGCTGTCGAGTACGTCAGGCCCGAATGCGTGACCGCGCTTCCCGAGCGTGGCGAAGGAAGAAACCATGATCTCGTCATGGTCGGGAAGAGCAAGAAGGCTCAGGTCACCGTCTGCGTTGAGGCAAAAACCGACGAGCCATTCGGAGAGACCATCGGCGCCTATCTCAGGGAGACGGAACAAAAGGCGAAAGCGGAGCATCGACGGACGGGCTTGCCTGACCGAGTACAAGCTCTCCTCGGCCTTGTATTTGGAACGGCGGCAGATAGTGCGCTGGATCCATGGCGAGCCGTCCGATACCAACTCCTGACAGGGGTTGCAGGAACTTTGATCCAGGCGGCCGAAGATGGCGCCGACATCGGCGTATTTCTCGTTCATGAGTTTGTCACGGAATCTGTAGACCGCCGGAAGGCACGCCAAAACGCGAGAGATTTCTCGCGGTTTGTTGCCGCTCTGTTCGGGAAGGAAGGTGCTGCTGCTGGTGCTCTGACCGGCCCGATCTCTTATCCCGAGGGTCCCCACCTGAAACGCCCGGTATCATTGCTCGTCGGCAAGGTTGTCTTTGATTGGAGTGCGGGGACGCCAGCGCAGTTGCTGGCGAACAAAACATTGCAACGCTCGTAGGGTGTAGAAGCCAAGCCATATCCATCACCAAGGCCGACCTCATCGCCGTCATCGCCGACAAGCTCAAGTTCCCTTGGGCGCGTGCGGAGCTGCTGGTTGACGTCGTCTTCGGCTGCCTGGAGCAGTCAATGAGTCGCGGCGAGAGGATCGAAGTTCGAGGCTTTGGCGGCTTCACCGTGCGCCGGTACTGCTCCGTTCACGATGGCCCGATCTTCGCGTTCACGATGGTCCGAGATTCGCAGCCCCGGCGCTGCTCATTGACTCCGTCGCATAAAGAGCGCGATCGACAAGCCAGTCCGCAGCAAGATGCCGGCCAGAATCCCCCGAGCCGATTCGTATTGTGCCGAGGGAAAGATCTGAACGAACGCGATGACCGGCAGCGCTGTGGTCAGCACGACGATGAGAACCCTGACGACATATGGGTACAACATATGTCGTGGCCGTCGGATTCGCGCAGGAACGCCGATGGGCAGGAGAGATAGAACGGACAAAGACAAGCCCCACAAGACCACCAGGAAGCGCTCTTTTGCGAGGAAAGGCACACCAGACAGGAGGTCTCTGAATCCGTGCGCTCCCGCGATTGGGATATCGTAGAAGCACCACGATCCGACGACGGCCGCCACCACGAACCACAGGTGCCGCCATCCCATTCGCCAGGGATCCCCTCGAAAGTACCGCCCAGCTAAAACCACAGCAGCAACGACGGGCGTCAGAGTAACAAACGGCCAGAGTATTGCGGCCCAGCCGTGCGGTTCATTTCCCTCTCCGCCCAGCGCATTCCACAGAAACGTCCAAGCGAGACCACCGACCAGCGCCGCAAGAAAGAATACCGAGAGCGAGGCCAGCAACCCTGTCCCGGTGGTGCTGAACCAGGTTCTCCAGAATGGACCCCCAAACGGATCCAGGGGAGTCCAGGGCGGGCATCCGCAGTCGAAATCGCCAGCGGTCTCCCAACCATTTCCGTGAGCAGGAACGCTGCAGCCAACTTTCGTAAGAGTCGCCAGGATCGTGTTCTTCAGAGTCTCGCGCCCCGAGCGATCATTCGTCAGCCCTATGAAATGGACTCCTGAGAGGTCGCTGAAGGGTGGGAGAGCACAGGTCCGAACGATCAGAATTCGCGATGGGTTCTGCCCGAACGCTATTCCTGCTTCAAAGATGACGTTGGGCCGCGGCTGCCATCTGACATCGTCTGGTGTCGGAACTGCTCCTCGAAAGCGCGGGGCCAGACTCGAGTAGTCCTCCGGGTCGAAGAGTGCGATCACGAAATCCGTGCGATGCATTCCTTCTTGGACCACCCTGTCCACCGTAACTGCGCCCGCGAGCCTTGCACGTACGGCGTCGAAGTCGACGGGCTCGATTCCCAACGATATCAGAAACGCCTTGAGAGCATCCTTCAACTGAGTCTCTCTGCCATGGATGATGAAAGCGCTTGGAGGCGCTCCTGCCTGCAGATCTTGTGGCTGCCCATCCATGTTGCGAAGAATGTCTGCTTTGCACGGCGCATGTCAAGAGTTGATCCGCTCGTAGAAACCCCGATTTTCAAGAAGACCTTTCGCTCCGTAGCCAATTAGCTTTGGGTTGTGGGTCCCCTCTTGCTTTCAAGTACCCACGATCGTCTGCTCACGGGGCCCGGGTACGTCGGCGGGTGAAAAATTGTGGGCGTGGATAGTCAAAACAAGCGCCCTTCTGCCTTCACCAAAGCGCATCCGCAAATGGCTGATATAGGGATCTCCTGTCAACTACATTCACCTGCACGCCCAACCATCCCTATACCCAGCAATCAAGTTGCCGCACTACCTTCCCTGGAAGTGGATGGCACGCCAGGTACCGCGCCTTTGCGCTCTGAAGGTGACCTCAGGCCCGTCACCGGCAAAATGCAGGCTGCCCCAGCCGATGGCGTCGAATCCTTCGCTCAGCCGATCGTCTACGACCACGTACCAGATGCCGGCTCTTTCGCCGATATAGGTAAGGTGCTTGCTGTCGGGGCTGAAGGAGATGGAAGCCATACCGATCTTGTGAAACACCGGGCCAGGCTTGTCGTTGACGACAACGGCCATTTCGTCCTCGCCCGTCCATGCATAATAGGCCAGGCGCTGACCGTCCGGGCTGAACACCAGACCGACATGCTTCACCGCTTCCGCATTGAGGGCCTGGTCCGGTCCGAGGTATGCCGTGTTGCCGGAGCGAAGAAACTCGTTGGCGCTGGCAATATCAACAAAGAGCGGCATCTCGTGTCCATCGAGCACCACTGCCAATTTGCTCCCGCGATGGACCACGTAGGCGAGATAGCGGCTGTCTGCGCTGAAGACAGGAGGATCCAGTCCAATGTCCGCGTAGTCGCCGCTGGGCTTGCCATCCACGACGTAGAAGTAGCGGCCGTCATGACGGCTCACTTGAACTCTTCGCGTGCCATGCTGTGATTGCACGTCGAAGACAGGCATGTATCCCTTCGCATTGACAGGCGCAGATTTGCCAGGCGCGGAGTTTGCGGGACCGAAAGGGCTGCTCCCCTTTGCCGATGAAGGCGAAGAAGGCTCTAGCTTGCAGCCAAGCAGAAAGAGGCTCAGGCTCATGGCCATAGCGCAAGCAATCGCCAACGTCGCGGATGGCCGCCACCCCACTGCCGGGGAGACTGACGGCGCACAGGAACTGCCTTGAGAATAGGCAACGCGAGAACAGCCACTCTTGTTGCCGCAACTTGGGCACCCTGGTTTCACGAGAACCTCCGTCTTGGTGGCCACAAGTATAGTGCGTCGCTGCGATGGAACAAAAGCACCTTCGACCCGCCCAGCGAAGCGCATTTCTGCAATCCTGCAACCGGTTTGACAGCGCCTGGTCGTGCTGGTGGTCCTGCTCTTCTTGCGCCGGCTGCGCGACACCATGATCCCTGCCGTGGCCATCCCGCTGTCGCTTGTTCGTCGTTGCCACGTCGACGGGCACCTTTTTGTTGGCTTCGGCCAGGTGCAGTGCACGCTGGGGTGGGCATAGGCATCATGGAAGTGTGGCGTCCACGGGAAAGACACGGGAAAGTCACGGCTTTCGAGAATAGCATCTATCGGCGGTCAGGTCAGGGGCCTGCGCGGTGGAGTGCAGCGGCCATCTGGTGCAGAGAATTGAGGGTCGT
>Ga0265342_10002728_pt1 | contig 15023 bp, 6 predicted proteins | sample 4CB327metaG_FD_203125 | JGI IMG/M metagenome (GOLD analysis project Ga0265342, IMG submission 203125) | Rhizosphere microbial communities from Carex aquatilis grown in University of Washington, Seatle, WA, United States - 4-CB3-27 metaG | ecosystem: Host-associated > Plants > Roots > Rhizosphere...
CGCGTGGGTCGTCGTCAATCGCGCAAATCATCGGCCGCCGGGTTGCCGAGCTGCCCGGCGCAATGAGGCGCTGCAGCTGGTGGAGGAGCTGTCTCGCCTCGACCGGCTTCGGAACCAGGTTCGCGCGATACATGCGGCTCATGACGACCGGGATCTCGCGGGTCTCTTCTCGGCGCGCCAGGGCGTCCAGCATGCGAATCCCGTCGCGGCGATCGGTGCCGGGGTCGAGAACGATCGCCGCCGGGCGCACCTCGGCGGCGACCGCGGCCACGTCACGACCGTTGTCGAACTCGATGACGCGATACCCACCCGACTCCAGCCGCGCACGAACCTGTCCCGCCGAGCGACGATTGTCGTCCACGATCATCACCAGCGGTCGATCCGCGATGGACGCACCGCCCGGGGTGCCTGCGTCGGCTGCCGGGATCGTGAAAGCGAACGTCGCACCGCCACCCGGCGCCGAATCGACGCCGATCGTTCCACCGTGTTGCTCGACGAGCCGCTTGGAAATGGCCAGGCCGAGTCCGGTGCCCTGATGCTTCTTGTGCAACGGATTCTCCCCCTGCACGAAGGGCTCGAACAATCGGCCGAGGAGCGCGGGCTCGATGCCGGGGCCCTGGTCCGATACACGAAAGCGAACGAAGGGCCCGGTATTCTCCGCCACGGCCAGGATCGTCGACCCGTCGGGCGCAAACTTGACGGCGTTGGACAAGAGGTTGAGCAATATCTGGCGAAGCTTGGCCGGGTCGCCGTCCACGGGCCGCTGCGCCAGGACCTCTCGCTTGATGACCAGGTTCTTCTTCGAGGCCGCGGGCCCGATCAGCGTGCAAGCCTCGGTCAGCAGATCGGCTGGAGCGATCGCGACGCGCTTCAACGATGCATGCCCGGCCTCGATCTTCGACAGATCGAGGATGTCGTTGATCAGGGCGAGGAGGTTCCGGCCGCTGGCGAGGATATGTCCGAGGTGGATCGCATCGTCGGACCGATCCGACGTCTCGGGATCCAACATGAGCTCGGAGAATCCGATGATCGAGTTGAGAGGCGTCCGCAGCTCGTGCGACATGTTGGCCAGGAACTCTGACTTGAGCTGGTCAGCGCGCGAGATCTCCTGGTTCTTCTGGCGGACCTCTCGCTGCTGGGCCTTCAGCTCCTCCCGTTGCGCGATCAGCTCCTCCTTTTGCGCCTGCAGCTCGTCGCTTGCGCGTTCGAGGTCAATCGTCCGCTCGCGCACCTTCTGCTCCAGGTGATCGCGGTCAGATTGCAAGACCTCGGCCATCGCATTGAAGGCTCGGCCGAGCTTGCCAACCTCATCTTCAGCGGCGATCGGCGCGCGCGTGTCAAGATCTCCCTGTCGCAGCGCATCCGCGGCGGTCACGAGGCTCCGGAGCGGGCGGATGACGCTGGCGATCACGCCAAGACCCAGCAGGAGCGCGATGACGACCAGACCGGCCCCGCCGATCGCGCTGCGCGCCGTGAGCGCCTGGACCGGCGCCTCGATGGATGCCACGGGCGCCAGACAGAACACGGTCCACGAGACCGTCCGCAGCCTGCGTGCGACCACCAAGTTCATCTGGCCGTTCGCGGGCGAGTAGCCTTTGAAGACAGTCTCGTGATCGAGCGCGACCTGGCGCGCGCGATCGAACTCACCGGGCATCTCCACGGGTGATTCCAGCAACTCCCGGGTGCGCTCACCGAACCGCTTCTCCGCCACGAAAGCCGCGATCACGTCCGCTTTCAGCGTGCCGCCGGGGCGAAACACTTCACTGTCACTGAAGGAGTGGGCGATCCGGATGCCGTAGCGATCGTAGAGGACCGAAAAACTTCCCGAGCCCGCGCGCCCGTTGCCCGCGCGCAGCGCGTCCCAGAAGGCGGCCGCCCGGACATAGAGCGCGACGACGGCGACGATCTTTCCGTCGGCCGCTCGAACCGGCGCCGCGTAGGCGATGACCGGCGCCGGCTCGGGCGCCATCATCGCGACGAAGAGATCCGACGCGACGAAAGCTCCGCCCGCTGCTTCACGGAAATAGTTGCGGAGCCTGACGTCGGGATCGATCGGGAAATAGCTGGTCGCAAAGAGCTGGCGGCCGTCGAGATCCAGAATCCCCACGCCCCGGACCCGCTGATCGCTTCGTACGAAGACGTCCAAAGTGTCGTGGAGATCCTTGTCGTAACGGGCCTGTTCGGCCGTGGATCCGCTGGTCAAGAAGTTGCGAACCAGCGGGATGGACGCGGTCCGCGAGGCGGCGGCCCGGTAGCCTTCGTTGAATCCGTCGAGCTCGGCGGCGAGCTGATCTCCCCGCGTCCCCAGCACGGAGACCGCCTGACCCCGAGCGAACGATTGTGCGCGCACCGACATGAACACGATGGCGACCGTCATCGGAGCCAACGACGCCAGGAGCAGCAAAGCGATCAGCTTTCGCCGAATCGGCATGCCCACCAAGCCCACCATTTTCAAGGTGTCACCGGATCCGCTTGAAGATATGTAGCGCCGCGTCCGTTCCCGGATAGGGAGCGAAGCTCCCCTTCAAATCGCCCGGCAACGTCTCCACCAGTCCCAGGACCAGGACGCCCTCGGGCTTGAGGACGGCATGGAGCCGCTCGAGCGCCTTCTCTCGCAAGCGCGTGTCGAGATAAATGAGGACGTTGCGAAAGCTGATGATCTGAAACGACGCCAGAATCGCCTCGGACGGCGTCAGGAGCGGTCCCATCAGGTCGTGCCAAGCGAAGATCACGCGGCCGCGGAGCTCATCCGGCATGACAATCTCGTCGCTCAGGCCGGCCGAATCGGGTGATTGCGGCAAGAACCGCACTCTGAGACGCTGCGGAACGTCGAGCTCCGCTGCCGCCCGATATCGACCGGCGCGCGCGATGGCCAGCGACCGCTCATCCACGTCGGAGCCGAGCACCTCGATCGGGGGACCTCCGAACATCTCGCGGCACCACACCATCAGCATCGCCCATGACCACGCCTCCTCACCCGTCGCCGTCCCCGCCACCCAGGTTCGCAGCGGACCGGCGATGCGCGCCAGTTGATCGGGGATGACCCATTTCTCCAGCGCGTCGAAGACCTCCCGATCCCGAAAGAACGACGAGACCGGAACCACCAGCGCCTCGACCAGCCGCTCGATCTCCGCTTGATCCCGCTCGAGCCGCGCAACATACCGCGACATCTCGGCGACGCCGACCGCCCTCATCCGCGCCGCAATTCCCCGCTCGATCACCGCCCGCCGGTGGTCTCGGAAGTCGACGCCTCTCCGCACAGCGATCAGCGCCAGCACTCGTTCGATCGTTTCGTCGGCCACCGCTGTTCTCAGCGCGACCCGCGGGAGGCGATTCTCGGCAGAAAGATTCCGAACACCGTTCCGCCGCCCTCGCGATCGCGCACCAGCGCCCGGCCGCCGTGTGCCGTGGCGACCAGGTTGACCATGTGCAGCCCGAGCCCGAACCCCCGCCGGACGTTGCCGCGCGCCGCTTCCACGGAGCCAAATTTCTTGAACAGCTCGCTCTTGAAGGCTTCCGGCACACCGCACCCCCGATCGGATACGATGATCTCGATGCCTCCGTCGACGTCGGTGACGCTGGCCGACACCTCGGCGCCGGGTGGCGAATACTTCACCGCGTTGGACAGCAGATTCTCCATGGCGCGCTTCACCAGCTTCTTGTCGGCCTGGACGCAGTGATGTGACTTGCCGGCCAGCCGCGCGATGCGAACCTCCCGGGCGCGCGCCGTGCCGGAGATCGATGCAATGGCATCGGCGAGCACGAGATCGGTGTCGACCAGCTCTCGCGTGAGATCCAGGGCGCCGGCCTCCGACTGGCGCACGTGCAACATGTCCTCGAGGATCTCTCTGAGATCGTCGCCCGCCGCGACCGCCAGCTCCAGGTTTGCGCGTTGATTCTCGTCGGATACGGCCGCGCTCATGAAATCGAGCATGCTGGTGAGCCCGCCCAGCGGATTGCGCAGATCGTGCACGAGGAGCGAGACGAGATCGTCCTTGAGCCCGTCCGCCGTCTTCAGCTCGCCGATCTTTTCATGCAAGAGGCGCTCTTGCCGGCGAAGCTGGAGGAAGGTCCGCACGCGCAGCTTGAGCTCGCGGGGATTGATCGGCTTCGTGAGAAAATCATCCGCGCCCGCCTCGAGGCCGCGGTTGCGATCCTCTTGCTCGCCAAGCGCGGTCACCAGAATCACCGGAATGTATTCATCGCGAGCCTGGGCGCGATTCTTGATGAGGCGACAACCCTCGTAGCCGTTGTGTTCTCCCGGCATCATGACGTCGAGGAGCACCAGATCGATGGGACCGCTGTCGATGAAGCGCAGCCCCGCGCCCATGGTCTCCGCCTCGAGAATCTCGTATCGATCGCGGAGAAATCCGCGGACGAGCGCTCGATTGCGGGCGTCGTCATCAACCAACAAAACAATGGGCTTCGCCGGTTCCACCACGCTCCCATCCCTCCCTAGTCTCTCGATCGACGAAAGACGGTAGATTTTGACTATACGCACGTGCTAAGTGGCAATGCAATGTTGAGCGCTTGTTTCCATGAAGACCGGCGGAGGCGGGAAACAAGCAGTGACGCCGGTCATCGCGGAGGTGAGCGGCAACTATGGTGACGGCGCCATAGCGCGCGGCTCTCCACTTCATTTCATTTCATTTGATTGGTAGGGAGAGGCATGGGGAAGAACGAGCGATCGAGCGATGACCGCGCTATCGTGGCTCCGTTCCCCGTGGTCGGAATCGGCGCCTCCGCCGGCGGGCTCGAGGCGTTCACGCAGTTGCTGCCCCAGCTTCCCGCCGACAGCGGGATGGCGTTCGTGCTGATCCAGCACCTCGACCCGCGGCACAAGAGCATCCTCGTCGACGTCCTCCGCCCGATGACGCGCCTGCCGGTCATCCAGGTTCGGCACGGAGAACGCGTCCGGCCCGATCACATCTACGTGATGCCTCCCGACGCCGACGTCTCGATCGAGGGCGGCGAATTCAGACTGTCCTCTCGCGCCAAGCATTCAGGCAGACCTCACTTGCCGATCGATGCCTTTTTCACGGCGCTCGCAGCCGACCGTGGCGACCGCGCCATCGGCGTGGTCCTGTCTGGAACGGCCTCGGACGGAACGAACGGGCTGAGAGCCATCAAGGAACGTGCGGGGATCGCGCTGGCCCAGGAGCCCAAGACCGCGAAATTCGGTTCCATGCCCCAAAGCGCGATCGACGCCGGGGTCGTCGACCACGCGCTGTCCATTCCGCGGCTCGCCAAGGAGCTGGTGCGTCTCAGCCGTCACCCCTACCTGATTGGCGCGCGGAGGGCGAGCCGCTCTCGCCCGTCCAGCCGTGCTCCGAGCGGTCGGAAGAGACCCGACGGTACCGACGACGGCCCCGTGCTGGTGAAGATCATGAGGCTCGTCAAAACCGTCGTGGGCACGGACCTCGCCGAGTACAGATCTCCGACGATCGAGCGACGCCTGGCCCGACGGATGGCGCTACGCGGAGTCAAAGACCGGAGTGCCTATCTCGGCCTTCTCGAGCGCGAGCCTGGCGAGGTGCGCGCGCTCGGCGAGGACGTCCTGATCCACGTCTCGTCGTTCTTTCGAGATCCCCAGGTCTTCGAGACTTTGAAGCGAACGGTCTTTCCAGAGATTCTGAAGCACAAGGCTGAAGGAGCGCCGATCCGGATCTGGGTTGCTGGATGCGCGGGCGGGGAAGAGGTCTACTCGCTGGCGCTCTGTCTGCTGGAGCTCCTCGGGGATTCGACCTACTCGCACCCGGTCCAGATTTTCGGCTCCGACGTCAGCGAGCATTCGGTCCTCGCGAGCCGCAACGGGACGTACAGCGAAGCCGCCATGCGAGGCGTGAGCGAGGAGCGTCGCCGGCGGTATTTCACGAAGACGGAGAACGGGTTTCGAATCAACAAGACGGTGCGCGATCTCTGCGTGTTCATCCGGCACGACCTGGCCCGCGATCCGCCGTTCTCGAAGCTGGACCTGATAAGCTGCCGTAACGTATTGATCTACTTCGATCAAACGCTCCAAAAGCGGGTTTTGCCGACGTTCCACTACGGCCTCAATCAGCCAGGCTTCCTGCTGCTCGGCCGTACGGAGCACATCTCCGGCTTCAACGAGCTGTTTTTCCCGATCGGCGGCTCGAGCAAGATCTTCGCGCGCTCCGCGCTACCGAGTCGCCTGTCCTTCTTGCGACAACTCGAACCGCGAGGCGACCTGCCTCCGGCCAGCACGCAACAAACGGCGGATCCGGGGCGGCGAGTCGGAGATATCGGAAGGCACCTCGACAAGCTGCTCCTGGCCCGCTATGCGCCACCCGCAGTCCTGGTCGACGACAAGCTCGAGGTTGTGCAATTTCGCGGCCGGATCGGTTCCTTCCTGCAGCCGGCGCCGGGCGAACCTCAGACGAACGTCATCAAGATGGCGCGCGGAGGGCTGCTTTCGAAGCTGCGCACGACCTTGGCCCGGGCGCGACGCGAGATGGCGCCGGTCCGGACCGAAGGGGTCGAGATCCACGACAACGGCTCGCTCACGACTTGCGACATCCTGGTGATCCCGTTCGCCGGTCTGCCACAGCTCAAGGAACCTCTGTTCGTGATCCTCTTCGAAGCGACGCCCGTGACCGATGAGAGCCCGCGAGTGCGACGCGCGAAGACGACGGCGCGCGACGCCCGAAGGATCGCCACGCTCGAGCACGAGCTGTCGGCGACCTCGGAGTATCTGCGCTCCCTGATAGAGGACCAGAACCGCAGCAATGCCGACCTCGGCTCAGCCAACGAAGAGCTGGTTTCGGGTAACGAGGAGCTGCAGAGCCTCAACGAGGAGCTCGAGACCGCGAAGGAGGAGCTGCAATCGACGAACGAAGAGCTCACGACGGTCAACGACGAGCTGCATATCCGAAATCTCGAGACCGCCCAGATCAACCTCGATCTGGTCAACCTGCTCGACACCATCGACATGCCCCTGGTGATCCTCGATGGGCAGCGCCACATTCGCCGGTTCACGCCCCAGGTGCGTAACATCCTGAATCTGTTGCCATCAGACGTGGGCCGGCCCTTTGGCGACATCAAACCCAACATCGACGTCCCCGATCTGGACCGGCAGGTAGCAGAAGTGATCGCCACGCTGATTCCCCGCGACTGGGAGGTGCAGGACAAGGGCGGACGCTGGTTTCGAATCGCCATCCGGCCGCACCAAGGAAACGACCCGGTCGGAGGCGCGATCGTCAGCTTTCTCGACATCCACACCTTCAAACATCATCTCAGCGAGATCGAGCGGGCCAAGGACGCGGCCGAGCGGGCCGATCGCGCCAAGGATCAATTCCTCGCCGTGCTGTCGCACGAGCTTCGGACGCCGCTGGCCGCCCTTCTGATGCAGACTCAGCTGCTCCGTCAGGCGGGACCCGACGAGGCGAAGCAGGACCGCGCATGCGAGGCGATCGAGCGCAGCACCCAGTTGCAGGTGAAGCTCATCGACGATCTTCTCGACGTCTCCCGTATCGTGACCGGGAAGATGAAGATCGAGCTACGGTCCGCGGATCTGGTGGCGGCCGTGAGGGCGGCGCTCGATGGTCTGGCGACCCTGATCGCCCACAAGTCGATCGAGCTCCGGGTCTTTTTGGACAGCACGTTGGCGCCGGTCGCTGGCGACCGCACACGACTCGAGCAAGTTGTCTTCAATCTGGTCGGCAACGCCATCAAATTCACGCCTCCAGGAGGGGTGGTCACCGTCTCGCTGAAGGCCGCCGGGGGCCAGGCGCATCTGGCGGTCAGCGACACCGGGGTGGGAATCGAACCAAGCTTCTTGCCGCACGTCTTCGAACGCCTGACCCAGGGCGATGGGTCGAGCACGCGATCTCACAACGGGCTGGGCCTGGGACTGGCCATCGTGCACTACATCGTCGAGGCGCACGCCGGAACGGTCCGCGCCGAAAGCGCCGGGCCAGGTCACGGCGCGACCTTTCGCGTGAGTTTGCCGCTGATTCCGGGACCGCTGAAACGGTCCGGGGCCGCCAACCCGTCAAAGCGGAAAGCTGCAAAGTCGAGAGAGCGCACCTTTGTCGGTCGTTTGGCGGGCCGTCGCGTATTGTTGGTCGAGGACAACCGTGACGTCCGCGACGCATTGGCTGAAATGCTCGTCATCACGGGAGCGACGGTCAGGACGGCCGAATCGGCGGCCGTTGCCATGCGCATCTTTCGCCGCTTTCGTCCCCATGCTCTGGTCTGCGACATCGCCATGCCCGGGGAGGACGGTTATGCATTCATCGCCAAGATCAGAGCGCTGAAATCACGCGATCGGAACGTGCCGGCGCTCGCACTCACGGCCCTCGCGGGTAATGCGGCCCGGCGCCGCGCACTCGGGGCCGGCTTCCAGATGTATCTCGCGAAACCAATTGAAGCCGGCCGTTTCGCAGAGACAATGAATGACCTTCTGAATTTGAAGGCACGAACTTCCATTCGAAACTCGCGCGTGGTTCGTAAACATTCTTGAGATCCTGATCTTGATGCTTGACATCGTTGCTGACCCCGACACAATGCGTCCGGATAGCACGGCATCTTGGTCGCGAGGGGGATTTGGAGGTCGGCATGAACGCGCAGACGACTCGGGCTGGTAGGTCTCCGAAGGGGCCCTCGCGCGGTAAACGGACGCCAGGCGCCGGACCAACCAAGGGTCGCATTCTCGTCGTCGAGGACGAGCAGATCCTCCGCGACGCGATGGGCCCGCTCCTCGAGGAGCGGGGTCACGAGGTCGTCTTTGCCGAGAACGGCCGTGAGGCGCTGAGGCGCCTTCACGAAAGCCCCATTCCCGACATCATCGTTCTCGATCTCCGAATGCCGATCATGGACGGGTGGGAGTTCAGGGCCCTTCAAAAGGGCGACCCCGAGCTGGACCTGATTCCGGTGGTCGCGATCTCGGCCGACGGAAGCGCACAGGCCGCGGCGATCTCCGCGGACGCGTACCTGCGCAAGCCGGTCGCCCCCGCGGAGCTTTTGGCGACGATCGATCGGGTATTGGGCGAGCGGGCGCACAGGATGCCCGCTCCGGCGGACGAAACGCGGCGGTTCGCGTACCTCAAGCGGTTGGTTGCAAGCGTGGGGCACGAAGTCAATAACCCGCTGACGATCGTCACACTCAACCTCAGTCAATCACTCGAGGATCTGCAGCCTTCGATTCAGGAGCTGGACCAGTACGGCGAAATGACTCCGGGCCCGAGCGTTTTGCATGAGATCGAATCCCGTCTGGTCGGGGTCACGGAAATGCTCGAAGAGTGCCAGGTCGGCGCGGAGCGGATCCGAAAAACCATCAGCAAGCTACAGCGACTCTCCTATCAGGGCGAAGAACCACCTGCCGTGCTCGACGTTCATGAGGTCATCGAGGAAGGAGTGACCGAGGCGTGGAGCGAGGTTCGCCGTCGCGCGCGGCTCATCAAGGTCTTTGGCCATGTTCGGCCGATCTTTGGAGAAGGCAAGGCGTTGCGGCAGGTATTTCGCAGCCTGCTGGTTTGCATGGCGCAGACCCTCTCCTCGCAGGATGTCGAGAGAAACGAGATCAAGATCTCCACGAGATTGGTTGTCGCCGACAGCGGCGCCGGCGTCCTCGTCGAGGTCATTGACTCGGGGATGAATACGCCGCGTGACGACGGCGCTGCCAGGAGAGATCCGAGCGTCACTACCTGGCTCCTGGGCGAGGGGGCAGCGATGGGCCTCGCGGCCAGCGAAGAGACCATTCGCCGCCATGGCGGTCACTTGAACGTGGAGATGAACGCCGGCAAGGCCAGGGTGTTTCAGGTCTTTTTGCCCTTTGGCGATCAGAGCGAGACCGAGTTTGCGCCCGCGACCACGCCGTCGGCCCCCGGCGCGGCGCTGGCGACCAGACGCATCCTGGTCGTCGAAGACGAGGCGCACATTGCTCGCAACGTCGAGAAGGCATTGGGCGGCCTGCACCACGTCGTTCTCACGCAACGGGCCTCGGAGGCCATCGTGCGACTGGAGCGCGGCGAGACCTTCGACCTGGTGCTCTGTGACGTCGAAATGCCGGGGGTGACCGGGGCTGGTTTCTACGACGCGGTCGAGGAACGCTGGCCCCAATTGCTACCCAGGTTGGTGTTCATGACCGGCGGCGCCTTTTCCGTGGGAACAGCCACGTTCCTGGCGACGTCCGCGATCAAAGTCCTCACCAAGCCATTCACCGTCAAGCGTCTGAAGCAATTCGTTCGAGACAACCTGGCGACGACGACCTGAGCCGGTTTCCGCGCGCCGCGGGTCTTTGTTTCGACAAAACGGACTATGTCACCGGCGCCTGACCACTGGCGCTTGCGCCATAGCTGGCCGCCGTGACCGCCGACGTCGCGGGGGGCAGACGATGAATCTCGATCGGCGATACCTGGAGCGAAGGTTGCACGACAAAACAGATGATGCTCGACGACTCCGTCCGGACGCCGTACCCGGTTCCCGCAAACGAACCTGAGCGTATTGCGGAGCTGCGCGCCCTCGAGATTCTCGACACGCCGAGCACGCGTTCCTTTGACGACCTCGCGGCGCTGGCCGCCCGGATGTGCGAGACGCCGATAGCGCTCGTCACCTTGGTCGATGACCAGCGCCAGTGGTTCAAAGCGCACATTGGCATCGACCTCACCGAGACGTCGCGCGCGCATGCGTTCTGCAACCACGCCATCATGGGCCCGGAGGTCCTCATCGTTCCCGATGCCGGCGCCGACCCGCGGTTTGCGCAGAACCCTCTCGTCGTCGGGCCACCGTACGTCCGGTTCTACGCAGGTGCGCCTCTGGTCACGCCCGCGGGCCACGCCCTCGGAACCCTTTGTGTGATCGATCGACGGCCTCGAGAGATGACCGAGGACCAGCGCGTGACTCTGGAGATGCTGGCCGAACAGGTCGTCGACCAGATCCTTCGCCTGAAGAGCACCGCCGATCTCCAGCGGGCCCTTGCGCAGGCGCAGAAGGCCAAAAACAGGCTATATCGCGCCTTCGAATCCAGCCTGGTCGGCATCGTCTCGTTCCGCTTGAGTGGAGAGGTCCTCGACGCCAACCACGCCTTCTTGAAGATGGTGGGATACCAGCGGGAGGAGCTTCTTCGCGGAGCGCTGGACCCCCTCGACATCACGGCGCCGGCGTGGCGCGAGGAGACCCAGAAGGCCGTGGAGCGCCTGGGCTGTTCGGGCGAGCTCCGCGCGAGGGAGAAGGAATACCTGCGCGCGGACGGTACCCGCGTGCCCGTGCTGGTGTCGGCGACGAAGCTCGACGACTCCGACGAGTGCATCGCGTTCATCGTCGACCTCTCGCAGCTGAAAGAGACGGAGTCGAATCTCCGCAAGAGCGAGTATCGGCTGCGCGGGCTCTTCGACGCCGCGCCCATCGGCGCCGTCTTCACCGGGCTCGACGGCCGGTTCGAGCGCGCCAACCCGGCGTTCTGCAAGATCGTCGGGTACACCGAGCAGGCGCTGATCGGGCGCCTCTTCTCCGAGCTGGTTCACCCCGACGATCGCGCGGCTGACCCGCCGTTGGTGGCTGCCTTGCTGAACGGCGAGATCGACACGTACCGGCGCGAGAAGCGCTACGTGCACAGGGACGGCCACGCGATCTGGGTGCTGCTGCTGGCCTCGGTGATCCGCGACGAGCGCGGCGAGGCCATCGGTTTCGCGGGGCAGGCGCAGGAGATCGGGGAGCGGCGGCGCGCGGAGGACGAGCTCCGGCTCAGCGAGACCCGCCTGCGAGCGATCATGGAGTCTGCCTATGACTCCATCCTCTGGACTGACACCAACGCCACGATTCGGTATGCGAACCCCGCTTGCGAGCAGATGTTCGGCTATGCGCCGGGCGAAATGATGGGGCTCGATAGCAACGTGCTCTTGCCGGAGGAGTACCGCGAGCTCAACCGGCAGGAGCTGGCTCGCTTTCGCGAGACCGGCCAGCCGCTGTCGCTGGTCGGCTCGCGGGTCGAGGTCACGTCGCGACGGAAGGACGGCACGCTGATCCCCGTCGAGATGTCGCTGACCACCTGGACGATGGAGGGCGAGACGTTCTTCGCCGGTATCGCGCGCGACATCAGCGAGCGGAAACGCATCGAGGCCGAGCTCATCCAGGCCAAGTCGGTCGCCGAGGAGGCCGCCACGGCAAAGTCCGCGTTCCTCGCGCGGATGAGCCATGAGATTCGAACCCCGATGAACGGCGTGTCCGGCATGATCGACCTGGCGCTGCGCACCCCGCTCACGGGGGTTCAGCGCGACTACCTCGAGACGGCGCGGTCCTCGGCCGCCAGTCTGCTCGGCGTCATCAACGACATCCTCGACTTCTCGAAGATCGAAGCGGGAAAGCTCACCCTGGGCCAAGACGCGTTCTCGCTCCAGGAATGCCTGGAAGGCGCCGTTCGTGGGCTCGCCCCGCTCTCGAACGCCAAGGGGCTCGAGGTCATGCTCTTGCCGCCTGCCCTTGTGCCGGACGGCCTGATCGGCGATCGCTGGCGGCTCCGGCAGGTGGTGACCAACCTCCTCAGCAACGCCATCAAGTTCACGGACCGCGGCGAGATCCTGTTGTCGGTTCACGCGCTCGAGCGAACCGAGGCCGGTGTGACGCTGGAGTTTCGGATCGCCGACACCGGGATCGGGATCCCCGCCAGCGACCACGCCGCCATCTTCGAGACGTTTCGACAGGCGGAGGAGACCACGACTCGCCGTTTTGGTGGAACGGGACTGGGGCTGGCGATCTGCACGCAGCTCGTGCAGCTCATGGACGGCGCCATCGGCGTGAACAGCGCTCCTGGAAAGGGGAGCACGTTCCACTTTTCGGCGCGCTTCGGCCTCGCCCCCGAGGCCGCACTCCCGCCGGCGCCGCCCGACCTCGGGGGTGTCTCCGTGCTGGTCGTCATCGCCAACGACCGCCTTCGTTCTCTGGTCGCGGGGATGTTGTCGGGCTGGCACATGCGCCCGCGCGCCGTCGCCACCCGAGAAGCGGCGCTCGACGCCACACGTGAATCCGACGCCGGCTTCCAGATCGTGCTCCTGGACGAGCCGGTCGATCCCACCGGCACCCTCGAACAGGAGCTGCGCGCGCTCTCGAGCGACGACCTGCGAGTGATTCGCACGACTGCCGGGCCACCGATCACGTCGCGCGCCGATGAGCCCGCCGGCATGCGAACCTGGTTCTCGAAGCCCATCACCGCCGCGAACCTGCTCGAGACGATCCGGGGCCTCCTCGCCGGCGGCGACGCGCTCGGGGCCGGGTCTTCCGTCGTTCGCCGAACGCCGTCGGGGTTGCCCCCCCTCAGGATTCTTCTCGCGGAAGACAACCCCGTCAACGAACGTGTGGCGACGATCCTGCTCGAATCGGACGGACATTCCGTCTTTCCCGTGACCAACGGACGGCTCGCGCTCGCCGCCTACTCGACGCAGCCCTTCGATGTCGTGTTGATGGACGTTCAGATGCCGGAGGTCGACGGGCTCGAGGCGACGCGGACCATTCGAGCCCAGGAACACGCCGGGCAGCGCATCACCATCGTCGCGCTCACCGCCCAGGCGCTGCGCGGCGATCGCGAGATCTGCCTCGATGCGGGCGCCGACGCCTACTTGACGAAACCCTTCAACGCCGATGAGCTTTTCCTCATCCTGAGAAAGGTCGTTCGTGGTCGCCCTCGAGAGACGGCGCCGCCATCGGCCGTGATTCCGATCCTCCCAGCGGTCGAGCCGCAACCCGCTGTCGCGTCACAGAGCTTCCATATCAAGACGCTCCTCGACGCGCTGGGCGGCGATCAAGAGGCCGGGCGCGAGGTCGTCACGGCCTTCTTCCTGAACCTGCCCTCCATGCAGAAGGAGCTCGAGATGAGCCTCCTTGGCGACGATCCGCGCGCGGTGAGAGCAGCGGCGCACAAGCTGAAGGGGACGCTTCTGACTCTCGGCGCACGCAAAGGGGCAGAGCTCGCTGCCCGGCTCGAGTCGGTGAGTGGCACCGGCGCCATCGAGACCGCGCGCAGGGAAAGCCGCGCCCTCACGATCGAGCTCGAACGCTTCGTCGCCGAGCTCTTTCGCTGGCTGGGAAAACGCCCGACTCCGACGATCGTCCACTGACGTCGGCTACTGCGCCGGCCGGAGCAGGATCCGGCTGACGCTCAGATCCAGACGGCTCACGACCAAGCCGGCGACGGAATCGAACTCTTCCGGAGTCAGGCGCATGTCCTCGCGGAGCACGCGGCGCGCCTCGGCGATGATCGCCTCGCGCGCCTTCGCGAGCCAGCGGGACACCGTCGAATGGCTGACGCCATACATCTTGCCGATGCCCTCCACGGAGAGACCATCGATCAAGTGGAGGCGATAGATCATTCGTTCGCGATCTTCGAGCGCGCCCATCGCGAGGGTGATGGCCTCCCGGAACTTCTCCCGCAGACTGGCTTTGATGAAGCCCAGCTCCGGATCGTCGGCGACCAGCCGCGCCTCGGCGGCGGCGCCGTCGTGGGCCCGCTCCTGGGCCGCCTCGTGCCGGCGAATCATGAGAGCGATCCGCTGGGCGGCGATGCCGATCCATCCCGCCAGTTGCCCCTGGCCCAAGTAGGACCCGAGCTTGGGACGAGCGCCGGCGCCTCCGACGAGAAGAGCGTCCCACACCTGCTGCTCGACTTCATCGACGAACGCGGGCGATCCGTCGATGCGACGCAGGTAGCCGGCCAGGACCGGACGGTGGATCCGGCGCAGCTTCGAGATGGCGGCCGCGTCGCCCCCGAGCCCGGCGCACACGAGGTACAGATCTTCGGCGTGCGTTCCGGGATCGATCGCGGCGCCACACGCCGCGAGGTGGGCCGCGAACGCCGTGTCCTCGACGGCGAGCTCGGGGTGCCCGGCGCGTCCGCGGACCCAGAGCGCCAGGATCGCTTCTTCGAGGGCCGTGGCGGCCGATCCGGGGACGCCTTCCCCCTCGGGGCCGCGCGCCGCGAGGTAGGCGTCCGTCAGTTTCCCCATGTGAGACTATGTGCAGCTTATCACGGAGCCGGGGACCTCCGGCATGATGGCTTCCCGAATCGCAACCGA
>Ga0265342_10002729_pt1 | contig 15020 bp, 9 predicted proteins | sample 4CB327metaG_FD_203125 | JGI IMG/M metagenome (GOLD analysis project Ga0265342, IMG submission 203125) | Rhizosphere microbial communities from Carex aquatilis grown in University of Washington, Seatle, WA, United States - 4-CB3-27 metaG | ecosystem: Host-associated > Plants > Roots > Rhizosphere...
GAAACGAATTTTGGCTGCGTAGCGTTGATGGCCGACACAAGCACCCTCTGGGGCAACTCTTTTGGAATCCGCGATCCGGAGGCCTTTGCCCGCAACATTGCCCGGGCCCTTGAGGAAGCGGGCGAGGCCGTCTCCGCCTATATGCGGCGGCGCGACGGCACCGAAGCCGACGTCGACCTTGCGCAGAGCATGGCCGAGGTCATCAAGACGCTGGACCAGATCGCGCGCTACTGGCTGGGGGAGCCCGGCCGCCTGATGCAGGCGCAGCAACGGCTGACCACCGCCTACAGCGGACTGTGGATGTGGTCGCTGCAGCGCATGATGGGACTGCCCGCGGCGCCGTTCGCCGAGCCGGAGGCCGGCGACAAGCGGTTTGGCGACGCCGACTGGACCGGGAACCCGACGTTCGATTTCATCAAGCAGTTCTACCTGGTCACCTCACGGTGGCTGCAGACGATGGTCGAAGAGGCGGAGGGCGTCGATCCGCACACGCGGGCCAGGGCAGCCTTCTACGTACAGCAGATCGTGAGCGCCCTCTCACCCTCCAACTTCGTGGTGACGAACCCCGAACTGCTGCGCCAGACCTTCTCCGAAAACGGCGGCAACCTCGTCCGCGGGATGCGCATGCTGGTCGAGGACATCCAGGCCGGCGGGGGACCGCTGAGTCCGCGGCAGACCGACCTCGCGGCGTTCAAGCCTGGCGAGAACCTCGCCACCACCCCGGGGAAGGTGATCCATCAGAACGAACTCTGCCAGCTGATCCAGTACGCCCCGACCACGCCACGGGTGCTGAAGCGGCCGCTGCTGATCGTGCCGCCGTGGATCAACAAGTTCTACATCCTCGACCTGACGGCCGAGAAGTCATTCGTGCGCTGGGCAGTGGACCAGGGCCACACGGTGTTCATGATCTCGTGGGTGAACCCCGACGCGGATCAGGCCCGAAAGGGGTTCGAGGACTACATGCGCTCGGGCATTCTGGAGAGCCTGGACGTGATCGCTTCGGCGACCGGGGTGCGCGAGGTGAACGCGGTCGGCTACTGCGTCGGGGGTACGCTGCTCGCTGCGACGCTCGCCTACATGGCAACGACCGGCGACAAGCGGATCAAATCGGCGACGCTGTTCGCGTCGCAGGTCGACTTTACCTACGCGGGCGACCTCAAGGTCTTTGTCGACGAGGAGCAACTCTCGGCGCTGGAACGCAGCATGGGCGTGCGCGGCTATCTGGAAGGCCGCAAGATGGCGGCGGCATTCAATATGCTGAGGCCGAACGATCTCATCTGGCCCTACGTCGTGTCCAACTATCTCAAGGGCAAGCCACCGTCGGCGTTCGACCTGCTCTACTGGAACTCGGACACGACGCGCATGCCCGCGGCGAACCACGCGTACTACCTGCGCTGCTGCTACCTCGACAACATGCTGGCCAAAGGCCGCATGGAAGTGGGCGGCGTGAAGCTCGACCTCAAACAGGTCAAGGTGCCGGTCTACAGTCTCGCCACGCGCGAAGACCACATCGCCCCGGCGCGTTCGGTGTTCTACGGCTCGTCGATGCTGGGCGGAAAGACCACATTCGTTCTCACCGGTTCCGGCCACATCGCCGGCGTGGTCAACCCGCCTGCCCGCAACAAGTACCAATACTGGACCGGCCCGGCGCCCAGGGGCGACGCTTACCGGCAATGGCTGGCCAAGGCCAGGGAGCATCCCGGCTCGTGGTGGCCGCACTGGCACAAGTGGATCACGGGACACGACACGGTGCGCACCAAGGCGCGCAGCGCCGGCGGCGGCAAGATCAAGCCGATCGAGCCGGCGCCAGGCAGCTACGTGCTGGTGCGCTCCTGACAGGCAGCTCGAAGCCGCCTAGAAGCCCAGGCGATAGCCAAGCGAGACGCCGAGCTTGTCGGGATTGAGCCCCTCTCCGACGTTCTTCCAGCTGTATCCGAACGCCACGGATGTCGTCTGGCGGGCGTCAATCTGATAGCTGAGCCCGGTCGTCACGCGCGGCGTCACCCAGACGTGCGCGAACGAACTGCGATAGCGCATGTTGACGATGTTCCATGTCCACTTGTCGTCAAGTTTCACGTCAGCGAGGCCGGTGGCGACGTAATAAAGCTCGGCAGCCGAATCCGAGCTGTATCCCAGCGAGCCTCCGATGCCGAAGGTGAACGCATCCTGCTTGAGGCGGTACATCATGCCAGCCTCGGAAGACGCGGTCGACGCGCCGGCCGCCCTGATCACATCCGTGATCGAGACCCCCATGCTGAAGCCGTTTCCCAGACTGTGAGAGAATCCGATCCTGGCGTAGGAGTCCTTGTACGCGTGGGGCGCTGCGGTGCCCCACTCCGGCGTGATCTCGAACATCAACGTGTCGCCGAGCATTGGCGACGGTGTCGTGGTCGACGCGCTACCGGCAAGCGCGGGCGTTACACAACTCATCAGACAGCAAACAGCCGCCCGTCCCGCTTTAATCTTCATGAATGCGCCCCGTTTTGGCCGGCTGCCCCGATACTCACCATGGCCGGCGTCGGCATAGCGTATACGCAAGCGCCTTCATTCGCGATGGAACAGTCACGCGCGGCCGGCGTTGTTGCGCGGGACTTCGGCGCGTCGTCTTAAAGAAAGCGCCGCAACGGCCTGAAATCCTTCACGAGCTTGACACCGGGGACACGCCAATGGACGCTACGAGCCGAAAGGATTTCACCAGACCGATGGACGCTGCGGACGCCGGAAAGCAGAGCGAAGCCCCGACGCCGCCGGCCCGGATTCCCACTTCCTTGCGCATCGGGGCCGTAGGCAGCTTTCTCATTCTGGCGGTCGGCGCGCTCTACTACGCACGCAGTTTCTTCCTGCCGGTGGTGCTGGCGATCCTGATTACGCTGGTGCTGGCGCCGACCGTTCGGCGACTGGCTCGCATCGGAGTGCCGCCCTTCGTCTCGGCCGCGCTCTTCATCGTCGTCCTTGCGGCCGGATTGGCCCTGCTCTCGATTTCGCTTTCCGGGACGGTGTCGAGCATCATCGGGAACGCGCCCGAGACCATCACGCAGATCCACAACCGCTTCGCCTTCCTGCAGGAGCCCTTCACCGCGCTGAACGACATTGGCCGGCAGATCGGCACGCTGGGGTCCGACATCAAGGCTGCGCCGCAGGAGGCGCCGCAATCGGTGGTGCTGGTACAACCCGGTATCCTCGGCTGGCTGGCGGGAACGGCAGCCGATGTCGGGACCACGATCGGCGCGACCCTCATTCTTTCCCTGTTCCTGCTGGCGCAACGGGACACCCTGCGATTGAAGCTGATCCGCGTGACGCGGGAACTCAGCGACAAGAAGCGGTCGCTGCGCGTGCTCCGCGACATCGAAAACGAGGTGTCGCATTACCTGCTCACGATTACGGCGATCAACCTGGGCGTTGGTGTCTGCGTGGGGATTGCGATGGCCCTGCTCGGGATGTCGAGCCCGCTGCTGTGGGGCGTCGGCGCGGCGCTCCTCAACTACATTCCGTTTATCGGACCGCTTGCCGGCGAGTGCCTGGCGCTGATGATCGCGGCGGTCACGTTCCCAACGCCTCTCCACATTGTGGCGCCGCCGCTCGCCTATCTCGCGATCCAGATGGTCGAAGCGAACTTCGTCACACCAACAGTACTCGGACGACGGCTTGAACTGAACCCGGTGGCCATCCTGATCGCGCTGGCGCTGGCGACGTGGATGTGGGGCATTATCGGCACCGTGCTGGCGGTCCCGATGCTGGTCGTCGTCAAGGTTTTCAGCAGCAATTTCGAGGGGCTCTTTGCGCTGGGCGAATTCCTCTCCGCCGAGACCGCATCGGTCGAGGAGGAGGAAGCGGAGCTGGCGGCGGTCATGGTTCAGCCCGTGTCCGTCGCGCCCGGCGGCGAAGGACAGTCCCTGAAGGGAACGCTACCGGAGCGTTGACTGCGGTGCGCGCGGGCGGATTTTCCGGCGCGCAAAAGAAAGCGGGCGGGATTACTCCCGCCCGCCGAAATTCGTCACTCCAAGCTCGAGGCTTAGAAGCCGAGCTTGTAGCCGAGAGCGACGTTAAACTTGTCCGGCTGCAAACCTGCATTGGGCGTCGGGTTGTTGTACTCTCCCTTGTCAGCCCAAGCATAGCCGAAGGTGGTGTACACAGCCTGCCGCGCATCGAGCTGGTAGGTGACGCCGGTCGCCAGCTTGGGCGTGAACCAGCTGCCGGCAAACGCGTTGCGGTAGCGGGCGTTGATCACGTTCCAAGTCCACTTGGAATCGAGCTTCCAATCGAGCGTACCGCTCACGGCGTAGTAAGCGCCGCTGCTGTTCGGTACCACAATCGCCGAACTCGTGTAGCCGAGAGCGCCGGTGATGCCGAAGGTGAATGCGTCCAGCTTCCACTTGTAGCCAAGGGACACTTCCGGCTGGAAGTTGCCCGCGCCCTTGCCGTCACCGCTGCCGGGCTTGACGGTGTCCTGGATGGAGACACCCAGTCCCCAACCGTTGCCGAGGTTGTGCGAGAAACCGACCTTTGCATAGGAATCGGCGTACTGGCCCGCGTTGTGGGCGCCACCGGCATACCACTCCGGGCTGAACTCGAGCGAGATCGTGTCGCCGAGCGGCGTCGCCGATGGAGCGGGTGCGGGAGCCGCACTGCCGGCAAACGCGGGGGCAGCAACACCCACCAGAACGCCGGCCATCAAAAGACCTGCAATGACTTTCATCTAAATAGACCCCTCTGCTGTTGCCGGCACCCCGAGATGCAGTCCCCGGCCGACGTATTAACAGCTTATACACACCCATTAACGGACGGGTAGTTCATAAACTCCCCCGCGCGGCGGATCAGAGGTCAGTGTGTTTTTGATGCAACTAATAGCAAGCCGGATAACCTTTCGATTGCAGAAGCTTACTACCGCAAACGGAATACTTGCTACGATTTTCTGGAATGTCTCGGGTAGACAGCTAAGATATTCTTCTCGCCATCGATCAGGCGATATCTGCGGCCCGCGCTTCGCCGCGCAAAGCTCCCGTCTTAACCCGCGTCGACCATAGCGGCCCTGCGTAACGGTATCGTGACACTTCGATGACAGGGGCAAGCTGACGCACGCGCCGCAACGGGCGGGGTGAGATTGGTATTCCTGACTGCCGGCTGTTGCCCTGCGAACGCTCTATTTGCAATGAAAGAGGCAGTACCCGGGGAGGTACACCGGCGGATGATTGACGCCCATCAGAGGGGCGCTTACAAGTGCCTCGCGGACATGGGGACGACAGGCCCCGGGCCCGGCGACCGTGGGAGGCGGGCTGGCGGTTTCATCCGCAACATCCGCGCGCCTCAAGTGCGATCAATCTGAACCGACCAGAGGGAGAGAGATATCGTGAAAAAGTTTTTGATGGTGACCTTGGCCGCTGCGGGGCTGCTCGCCTCCGCCGGTCTGGCATCCGCGCAGGTGGTTATCGGCGTGTCGTGGAACAACCACAACGAAGAGCGTTGGGGCAAGTGGGACGAGCCGGCGATCAAGAAGGTGCTCGACGCCGCCGGCGCCAAGTACATCTCGACCGACGCCCAGTCTTCGGCCGACAAGCAGCTGACCGACGTTGAAAACCTCATTTCGCAGGGTGCCAACGCGATCATCGTGCTGGCGCAGGATGGCGACGCCATTCAGCCGGCAGTGCAGAAGGCCGTCGATGCCGGCATCCCGGTCATCGCCTACGACCGTCTGATCGAGAATCCGAAGGCGTTTTACATCACCTTCGATAACAAGGGCGTCGGCACGATCATGGCCAAGGCTCTGACGGCGGTGGTGCCGAAGGGCAACTATGCCATCATCAAGGGCAACTCGGCGGACGCGAACGCTGACTTCCTTCGTGCCGGCATGCAGGACGTGATCGGCCCGATGATCGCCAAGGGCGATATCAAGGTCGTCGGCGAGACCTACACCGACAACTGGGCGCCGGATAACGCCCAGAAGGAAATGGAACAGATCCTGACCCAGAACAACAACAAGATCGACGCGGTGCTCTCGGAGAACGACGGCATGGCGACGGGCGCGTCCGCGGCCCTTGCGGCCCAGGGCCTGCTCGGCAAGGTTGCTCTGTCTGGCCAGGATGGTGACCAGGCTGCTCTCAACCGCGTCGCGCTCGGTCAGCAGACCGTGTCTGTGTGGAAGGATGCACGTCTGCTCGGCAGCACTGCGGCCAAGGTCGCGCTCGCGCTGGCCGGTGGCACCGCGCTCGACAAGGTCGACGGCGCGATCAAGTTCAATAACGGCCCGAAGAAGGTCGAGATGAACGCGATCCTGCTGGCTCCGGATCCGATCACCAAGGACAACCTCAACGACGTCATCAGCGCCGGCTGGATTTCCAAGGCCGACGCCTGCAAGGGCGTCGCGGCTGGCTCCGTGACGGCCTGCAACTAGAATCGAGTGGTTTAAAACCAGCCCACGCCGCCTGACTGGCGGCGTGGGTTTCTTTATGATTGGCTTGCCGTGTCGGGCTGCGCGGCGCTGAGATACGAGCTGAGGGCTGCAAGCAACATGGCCGAAACGACGCAGACGGTTCCCGCCTCCCCGGCTCCGGCCGCCGGTCCCAAGGGCGGCATCATCCGCAATTTCCTGAACGCCACCGAGGTGGATGTTCGCCTGATCGGGATGCTGATCGCGCTGGCGGTCATCTGGATCGGATTCAATATCGGCTCGGGCGGCCTGTTCCTCAGTCCGCGCAATCTCTGGAACCTTTCGGTTCAGACGGCCACCATTGCAATTCTTGCGAACGGCATGGTGCTGATAATCGTGTCGCGCAATATCGACCTCTCGGTCGGTTCGCTGCTGGCCTTCATCGGCATCATCATGTCGGTGGTCCAGGCCGACATCCTGCCGGCCGACACGCCCTTCCTGTGGCTCATCGCGATCGTCGCCGGGTTGATCCTCGGCGTGGTCCTTGGCGCGCTCCAGGGTTTCGTCATTGCCTATCTGCAGGTGCCGGCGTTCATCGTCACGCTCGCCGGCCTGCTAGTGTGGCGAGGCGCCACCTATCTGGTGACGACTGGCCGGACCGTCGCGCCGCTCGATACGACCTACCAATGGTTCGGCGGTGGCGCGGATGGAACGATCGGGCCCACAGCGAGCTGGGTCGTCGGCGTCATCGCGTGTATCGGCATCATCATCAGCCTCGTTTCCACGCGGCGGCAGCGGCAGCGCTTCAACTTCCCGCTCCGCCCGATGTGGGCGGAGATCTTTCTCGGCGTGGTGGGTTGCGCCGCCGTGCTCATCGCGGTGCAAGTGCTGAACTCCTACGACATGCCGATCAACCTCGCGAAGCGATATGCGCAGGAGCACAACATCGCGTGGCCGGCGAACGGGATGCTCAACTTCTCGTTCGGCATCTCGGTGCCGGTCATCGTCGCCATCGTGGCGGCGCTCGGAATGTCTTTCATCTCAACGCGCACACGCTTCGGCCGCTACGTGTTCGCGATCGGCGGCAATCCGGAAGCGGCAACGCTCGGCGGCATCAACGTCCGCTGGGTCATCATGATGACGTTCGTGGTGATGGGCGTGCTGTGCGCCATCGGCGGCGTGGTTGCCACCGCGCGCCTCAACGCGGCCACGGCCGGGCTGGGGACGAACTACGAGCTCTACACGATTGCCGCCACGGTCATCGGCGGCACATCATTCGCCGGCGGCATCGGATCGATTTCCGGTGCCATGCTGGGTGCGCTGGTCATGCAGTCCCTGCAGTCGGGCATGGAACTGCTCGGCATCGACACTCCGCTGCAGAATGTCATCATCGGTGTGGTGCTCGTGGTCGCGGTCGGAATTGATACCTGGTACCGCCGGCGGGCGCCGTAAGCCGAACCACGAAGGAGACTGGACATGGTCGACACAACAGTTCCGCTCGTGGAGATGCGCAACATCTCCGTTTCCTTCGGCGGCATCCACGCCGTCGATCACGTGACCGCCTCGCTCTACGCGGGTGAAGTCGTCGGGCTGGTTGGCGGCAACGGCGCCGGCAAATCCACGCTGATGAAGGTGCTCTCCGGCGCCTACAAGGCCGACTCTGGCCAGATCTTCATCGACGGCAAGCCGGTCACGATCAATAACCCGCGCGATGCCAAGGCGATGGGCATCGAGACGATCTACCAGCAGCTGGCGCTGGCGGATAATGTCGATGCATCGGCCAACGTTTTTCTCGGGCGCGAAGTCCTGACGCGCTGGGGAACGCTGCACGATGTCGCGATGGAGGCCGCCACCCGCAAAGTTATGGGGCGGCTCAATCCGGCGTTCCGGCGCTTCAAGAATCCGGTCAAGGATCTGTCTGGCGGGCAGCGTCAGTCGGTCGCGATCGCGCGTGCAATTCACTTCAATGCACGCATCCTCATCATGGACGAGCCGACCGCTGCACTTGGGCCGGCGGAGACGGCGCAGGTGCGCGACCTCATTCGCCAGCTCCAGAAGGAAGGCATCGGAATCTTCCTGATCAGCCACGACATTCACGACGTGTTCGACCTGTCGAACCGCATCAGCGTGATGAAGAACGGGCGGATGGTCGGCACGGTCAACAAAACCGAAGTGACGACCGACGAGGTGCTCGGCATGATCATCGGCGGCACCACGCCTGCGCATGCCAAGGTCACTGATTCCTACGAGCAGACCGTCGCGGCCGCCGCGGCACAATCGACGGTCGCCGCGTAGCGCGCACGCCACGGATTCCTCGCGCGGGCCGTCCCGGCGAAGCCGGCTAGATCAATTCACGATTTTATCGAATCGCGAATTGATCTCGATTCCGTTGCTTTCCGCCATTGCGGACGGAAAGGTGGTGTCCACTTTTCCTGCAATTGCTCTAGCGGTCGCGGAAGCGCGATACCGGCGCGCCGGCGACCGGCGGGTCGGCGACGAGCGTCGCGCCTGAGAGCGGAAAGCGCGCAAGCTGCTCCGGCGAGCGGCCCTTGCGCAGGCTGGTCAGAAACAGGCGCTTCAGGCCGGCGCCGGCGAAGCATGGCATCGTCGGCGATGCGACTGGCACTTCATGCTTTGACACCAGCCGCCCGTCTGGTGTGTAGCGATTGAGGCAATGGGCCGAGACGCCCGCGCTCCAATAAAATCCCTCCGCGTCGGTGGCGCCGCCGTCAGGACGGCCGCCCTCCTCCGTCGGAGTGGCAATGCGGGTGCGGTTGGAAATAGCACCGGTCGCGGGATCGAGAGCCCAGCGGTCGATCCAGCGCCCGTAGGAATCGGTGTGGAACATGCTGCGGCCGTCCGGCGAGAACGCGAGTCCGTTCGAGGTAAACAGACCCGTCACCTTCTGCTCGACGCGGCCATCAGCCGTGACGCGATAAAGCGCGCCCTTGGGGTCGCTGACCGGGCGCGGTCGCTCGTCCATGCTGCCAATCCAGAAGGCGCCGTCGGGGCCGACCTTGCCGTCATTGAGGCGCGTTACCGGCCCGAGAGCCGTCTCGATTTCGGCGATGGTCCGGCTCGCACCATCGGCGGGGTCGAACAGCACGACGGAATGCCGCAGCGCGACGACCAGCTTGCCGCTCTCGGCCAGACCGATCGACCCCACTTCCGTGGGAAAGGACCATGCCTTCGCATCGGCTCCGTCGGGCGAAAAGCGATACACTTTCATGGCTGCGATATCGACCTGGAAGAGAGCATCGGTGCGATCGTCCCAGACCGGCGACTCGCCAATTTCGCAGCGAATATCATTGAGCGGGCGAAAGTCCATTACACTGATTTCCCTGGTAAATCTCGCGCCGAGGCGGACCATCAGCGAGCGCGCCTGTAAACGACCCTCGATCGGCTTGTGTTGACAAGGATTCGATCCGCCCCCACAGAGAGCCGCCGCGACGTCCGCGGGTAACCCATCTTTTCGCTCACCCGCAGCCGATGAACAAGCCAGCCCCCGTCATTTCCTTCGTCAGCCTCGGGTGTCCGAAGGCGCTGGTCGATTCGGAACGAATCCTCACGCAGCTGCGGGCCGAAGGCTACGAAGTCTCGCGCCAGCATGAGGGCGCCGACGTGGTGGTGGTGAATACCTGCGGCTTTCTCGACAGCGCCAAGGCGGAATCGCTCGACGCGATCGGCACGGCGTTGAAGGAAAACGGACGGGTCATCGTGACCGGCTGCATGGGGGCGGAGCCCGAGCAGATCCGCGAGCGTTTTCCGGACGTGCTTTCGATCACGGGACCGCAGCAATACGAGAGCGTGGTCAAGGCGGTGCATACGGCGGTGCCACCGGCGCACGATCCGTATATCGATCTGGTGCCGCCGCAGGGCATCAAGCTGACGCCGCGGCACTACGCGTATCTGAAAATTTCGGAAGGCTGCAACCACCGCTGCTCGTTCTGCATCATCCCGAAGCTGCGCGGCGACCTGGTTTCGCGGCCGGCGGGCGACGTGCTGCGAGAAGCCGAGCGGCTGGTGAAGGCGGGCGTCAAGGAGCTCCTCGTCATCTCGCAGGACACCAGCGCCTATGGTACCGACGTCAAGTACGCCACCAGTATGTTTCACGACCGCGAGGTGCGGGCGCGCTTCTACGATCTGGCCCGCGAACTCGGCTCGCTCGGCGCCTGGGTGCGCCTCCACTACGTTTACCCCTACCCGCATGTCGACGAGGTGATCCCGCTGATGGCGGAGGGCAAGGTGCTGCCCTACCTCGACATTCCCTTCCAGCACGCGAGCCCGAAGGTGCTGCGCGCCATGAAGCGCCCGGCGGCACAGGAAAAGACGCTGGAGCGCATCCGCAAGTGGCGTGAAATGGTGCCTGACCTTGCCATTCGCTCGACGTTCATCGTCGGCTTCCCCGGCGAAACGGATGCGGACTTCGAGGAGCTGCTCGCCTGGCTGGAGGAAGCGCGGCTCGACCGGGTCGGCTGCTTCCGCTTCGAACCGGTCGCAGGGGCGCCAGCCAACGCCCTCCCCGATGCCGTGCCGGACGAGGTGAAAGATCAGCGTTGGGACCGGCTGATGAGGGCGCAGCAGGCGATCAGTCTGCGCAATCTCAAGAAGAAGATCGGCAAGCGCGTGCCGGTGATCGTCGATGAAGCGAACGGCCGCACCGCACGCGGACGCACCCAGTGGGACGCACCGGAGATCGACGGCGGCGTGCAACTGAGTGGGCGGCTCCCGATCCGCGCCGGCGAAATCGTGACGGGCCGCATTACCGGCTCGTCGGAATACGATCTGGTGGGCGAGGTCGCGTAGATCGATTCACGATTTTATTGAATCGCGAATTGATCTCTCGATTCCTTTGCTTTCCGCAATTCCGGACGGAAAAGTGGTGTCCACTTTTCCTGCAATTGCTCTGGGAATCAAACAGGCGGCCCGGAGGCCGCCTGCTTCAATATGTACGGCGCGTTCAGCGCGAGATACCGCGCGTCACGGTTTGCGGACGCAGGCACCGTTGCGGGCGCGGATTTCATCACCCGTGCACCGCTGCACGCACCTGTTGCCAAGAAGCTCCTGATCGGGACCGCAGACGAGCTTGTTCCGGGGGCCGACGTTATCGTTCAGCAGCGGCTTGAAGTTGTTGTTGCCGCCGCCCTGCTGGTTGTTCTGGCCGCCAATCGGGGTGCAGACACCGTTCACGCGCTGCGTCCCGAGACGGCACTTCAGCACACAGTGGCCGTCGAGGAGCTCCTCGCGCGGACTGCATTGCGGCTGAAGCGGCAGCAGTCCCGGGTTCGGCTTCAGTGTGATGGTAACGCACTGCAGCGTCCGACGATCGCGGGTCTGGTCGAGACCGCACTTCGGCAGACACCTGTCGCCAATCTTATCGAAGTGCTGCAGATCGCATGCGCCTTGCTGGCCGCCTGGCTGATTTGGACCACAACCCGGCAGGGCCAGGATCCCGGGCAGACACTTCGGCACACATTTGTTGGCCTGCGAGTCGTAGCGCTGATCGGAGTTGCAGATCGGCTCACAGCGGCGACGGTCGGTGTTGTACTGCGTGCCGGGCTGGCAGACGGGCGGCGTCGGCCCGCAGCCGGGCAGCCGCGTGATGCCTGGCGGGCATTTCAGTACGCACCGGTTGGACTGCGGGTCGTACCTCTGGTCCGAGTTGCAGATCGGCTCGCAGCGGCGACGGTCGGTGTTGTACTGGGTGCCGGGCTGGCAGACAGGCGGCGTCGGCCCGCAGCCGGGCAGCACCGTGACGCCCGGCGGACAATGCGGCGCGCACTGATTGGTGCGCGGGTCGTACTGGGTGTTCGGCGGGCAATGCGGGACACACCGGTTGAGGTCGGCATTGTAGGTGGTGTCCTGCGGGCAGTGCGGCACGCACCGGTTCAGGCGCGGGTCATACTGCTGGTTATCCCGACAGACCGGCACACACAGATTGAGGCGCGGATCGTAGTTGGTGTTCGGCGGGCAGTGCGGGATGCACTTGTTCTGCCGCGGATCGAACTGCTGGTCGGGCGGGCAATGCGGCACGCACCGATCGAGGCGCGGATCGTACTGCGTTAACGGCGGGCAGTGCGGGATGCAGCGATTGTTGCGCGGATCGTAAAGTTCGTCCGGACGGCAATCGGGCACACAGGCCTGCAGCCGCGGGTCGTAGTGCGTGCGCGGCGGGCAGAATTGCGGCGGCACACAGCGACCGTCGCGATAGAACGTGCCATCCGGGCAGCCGCAGTAGCCGTTCGGCAGACGCCGCATTTCCGGCGGGCAGAAGGGTGTGCAGCGGCCGTTGTACCAGAAGGAGTCACGCGGGCAGCTCTGCGGCGGCGGCACGCACCGGTTGTCGCGGTCGCGATAGGTGTTGGGCGGGCAGTTCGGATAGAGGCAAACGCCGTCGCGGAAATAGGTGCCCGCGGGGCAGGTCGGGAAGACCAGGCACTGGCCATTCGCGAAGTATGTGCCAGCCGGGCAATAGACCGGCGGCGGCGGCGTAGACGACGCCTGGCCACCACAGGGCAGCGTCGCAATGGCGCCCATGTAGCCACGGAAACTCGGATCACCAGGCTGGTCGTCGTAATCGACGTACCAGGCTTGGGTGGGCGGTGCGTTCTGCGGCTTGACGAGCGAAGTATCGTTCCCCTGCAGGCCGTCGACGGTCGGGAAGCCGGTCGAACCATTACCCGGATCGAGCAGCCGCTCGCCGGTCGACCAGACGGTCGCGCTGCAGGCGGCCGGGTTGATGCGGCCGTCAGGGCCGTAGCCGTAATTCAGCGCGACGCCGCCGTTGGCGTTGTCGTACGCCGGCGGCAGTCCGACCGCATACTCGTCGGGTGCCAGACGCCACAAACCCGGGTTGGGATCGCCCGGCAGCTTGGGCACGAAGCGCAGCACACGGCTTTGACCGGGCGCCGCGAGCTGGGTGAGGCTGTAGTCGCCGGACGTGGCGCCGCGCTCGGCCAGGTACATGTTGCCCTGGCCGTCGAAGGCGATCGACGATATCTCGATGCCGTCGGCGAGCGATGGCACGTCGACTTCAACGCGGGCTCCGCTGCCGGAGACGGCACCGCCGGCACCGATCGGCGCTGACCAGATTTGCGGCCCCTGAGCCACCGAATAATAAAGACGCTGACTGTGCACGGCGAGCGCGTAGACGCGCCGCGCGGGCGCCGCGACGCCCCAGGTCTGCGGGTTGCCGGTATCGAACGCGGGATTCTGGATACTGACCGGCGCCGAAGGCACCAGCGGAATGGGATTAAGGCCAGCACCCGGCCGCCCTTCGCTGCCGTGGTCGTAGGTGCCGGCGACGGAGCCATTCAGGCCGATGCGGTAAATGATGCCGGTGCCACGCTCAGACGCAAAAATCTGCCGCGACCGGGGGTCATAAGCCAATGCACCCAGCCCAGCCACGCTGCCGGTTCCACCGTCGACGTTGGCGAAGAGCGAGACCTGGCCGGTCACGCCATCGACTTTCCAGATCGACCCCGGACCGCCGTTCTGATCCTGCGGGCCGAACTGGCCGGGAACGAACTGGGCGCCGGGTGCGCCGGTGTGGACGCGCTGCAACTGGCCACCGGCGTCGGGCACTGCAATCGACAGGCCGTAGGCCGACGTCGCGGCGAGGTAGAAATCGGGCGCCTGCATGTCATCAAGCGTGACGCCGAAGACCTGGCCGACCTGCTGGGAGAATACCGTGAAGGGCTTGGGCGCGTTGCTGACGGTACCCTGCGAGCCCATCGCCGTCAGATCGACGACCCGGGCGGACGGACCATTCAGATTGTCGGTGATGTAGTCGGTGGGGTCAGCGCCTGACGGCGGCTGGTTGGCGACATAGCCGCCGAACCCCGTGACGACGACGTAACCCGGCTGAACGATCGCCTGCTGCGCGAGCGCGGGACCGGTCAGTGCTGCCAAGGCGGTGGTGGCCAAGACAGCAAGGGCGCGCAGCGAGCGTCGAGCCCTTGTCAATTCGCCGGCGGAGCCAAGATACGACAGGGCCGTGTTCAGGACCGCGCGCATGACATTCCTCCCGCATCCACGCTGCAATGCAGCGGACAGATCAGACGCAAAGTCACGCCCCAAGGGCCCACCGGCCCTGACGCAACCGCGCATAGAACCACGCCCCCCAGCAGCGCCTATATAGCAGAGAGTACGTCCGCAAGTGTGACAGCGATCACCTCGGTCGCTGCACGCAGATCGGAAAGCTTGAGATGCTCGTCAGCGCCGTGAGCATTTGCTTCAAGAATTGAGCGCGGCCCGGCGCCGTACAGAACAGTGGGAATGCCGACGGCGGCGTAGTGCCGGGCGTCGGTGTAAAGCGGCACGCCGGTGGGCTGAACGTCGACGCCGAGAATTTCCTTCGCGCGGCGGCTGAGTTGCGCGACCAGACGCTCCGCACCGGGCAACGGCCTGAGAGGCTCGGCGAGGACGATGCGGCGGCAAGAGACAGAGATGCCATCCCTGCGGGGCAGCGCCGCCTCGATCAACTTGACGAGCGCCGCCTCGACCTCCGCGCCGTTCTCGTCCGGAATAATGCGCCGGTCTATGCGGAAGGCGATCTTGTCGGGCACGACGTTGGTGTTGATGCCGCCCGAGATGAGGCCGACGGTAATCTGCGGCGAGCCGATGCCCTTTTCGCGACTGATGATCCCGGCGAGCC
>Ga0265342_10002731_pt1 | contig 15016 bp, 14 predicted proteins | sample 4CB327metaG_FD_203125 | JGI IMG/M metagenome (GOLD analysis project Ga0265342, IMG submission 203125) | Rhizosphere microbial communities from Carex aquatilis grown in University of Washington, Seatle, WA, United States - 4-CB3-27 metaG | ecosystem: Host-associated > Plants > Roots >...
CCAAGGCGGTGGGCGAGCCGCCGCTGATGCTCGCGATTTCCGTATGGCTTGCGGTGCGTGATGCGATCGCCAGCCTTGCCAACTACAAGCTCTCGCCCGTTCTCGATGCGCCGACAACTCCGGAGCGGATTCTTTCGGCGATCGACGATATCCTCTCGCGGGCCGGCCGGGCCGCCCCCTAGCGGAGTGGATTTTCCGAATTGAGAAACCTCGAGACAAAACGGCCGACTGTCATTCGCGGCCCCGTCCTGACCTTTACGGGCAACCCGTTCACCGATGGGCTCGAACACACCGCCGTCTATGAACCGGATGCCATCGTTGCGATGGCCAACGGCCTGATTACCGACTTCGGTCCAGCCCAGCATGTCCTGCCGCGACTGCCCTCCAATACCGAGATCAAAAACTACGGCAAGGATTCGCTGATTTCAGCCGGCTTCATCGATAGCCATGTCCATTTTCCGCAGACGCCGATGATAGCTGCCCATGGCGAGCAACTGCTGGATTGGCTGACGAACTATACCTATCCGACCGAGCTTAAATTTTCCGACAAGGATTTCGCCCGCTCCGTCGCGCAGGTGTTCCTACGGGAAAATCTCCGCAACGGAATCACCTGCGCCTGCGTCTACTGCACCGTATATCCGCAGTCGGTCGATGCGCTGTTCGAGGAAGCCGAAAAGCTCGGAATGCGCATTGCCGCCGGCAAAGTGCTGATGGATCGCAACGCACCGGCCGCACTGCTCGACACGGCAAAGAGCGGTTACGATGACTCCAAGGCGCTGATCGCGAGGTGGCACAATCGCGGGCGGCTGTCATACGCCATCACGCCGCGGTTTGCGCCAACCAGTTCGCATGAACAACTGGAAGCCGCAGGAGCCCTCTGCCGGGAACACCCGGACTGCTATTTGCAGACCCATGTTTCCGAGAACAAGAACGAGATCGCCTGGGTCAAAGAGTTGTTCCCCGAACGTATCGGCTATCTCGATGTCTACGATCACTACGCGCTATGCCGGCCGCGTGCGATTTTCGGCCACGGCATTCACCTCACAGAAGATGAGTTGCAGGTGATGCACCGGACAGGTTCGGCGATCGCCCACTGTCCGACGTCGAATTTCTTTCTCGGCAGCGGTGCGTTCAATATCGCCCGCACCCTGCGCAAGGATCAACTGGTGCGCACCGGAATTGGCACCGACCTCGGCGCGGGCACGTCATTTTCGATGCTGAACACCCTGAATTCGGCCTACAAGGCCGCCCAGCTTAACGGCTATTCGCTTTCCGCCCGTCATGCCCATTATCTGGCGACGCGCGGGACGGCGCATGCGATGTACCTCGAAGACAAGATCGGCAGCGTTGCGCCCGGCATGGAAGCCGACATTGTCGTGCTCGACATGAAATCGACGCCGCTCATCAAGTACAGGATGCAGTTCGTCGAGGATTTCGAAGAGGCGCTGTTTGTACAGATGACGCTTGGTGACGACCGGGCCGTGCAGGCGACCTACATTGGCGGCGAGCTGAAATACAACCGCGATCCTGCGGAGTCCGCTGCATCCTGATCGTAGTGCGGCTGCTTTAGGCTACTGAAACGAAATCAGCATCCCATCCGGCCGGCCAGTTCGCCGAAGTCCTTGGCGACGATGTCCCAGTCGCCCTTGGCCTCGATATCGTATTTCTGCAACGGCCCGTATTCGGTCGGCCGCGCGACGAAGGCGGTTTTCAGGCCCAGTTTCTGGGCGGCCTTGAGATCGTGATTGTGCGCCGCCACCATCATCACCTGTTCGGGCGATAGACACAGCAAGCGCGCCGCGCCGAGATAGGTCTCGGGATCGGGCTTGTAATGCTCGAACAGTTCGGCCGACATGATCAGATCCCACGGCAGACCTGCGAACTTCGCCATCTCCGTCAACAGCGCGACATTGCCGTTCGACAACGGGCTGAGGATGTATTTGGTTTTCAGCCTCGTCAGGCCGCCGACGCTGTCAGGCCACGGATAAAGACGGTGCCAGCCCATCGTGAGGTGGTGCAGGTCGGCGTCATCAAGGCCGGTGATCCCAAGCTGCTCGACCAGTTTTTCCAGCGAGCGCCGGTGCAGCACGTCGAGAATGACGTAGCCCCGCTCCGGATGCTTTCGCACGTCATCCATCGAGGCGGCATAGACCGCGCGCCAGCCATCGACGAGCGCGGTCCAATCCGCGTTGACGCCCCGCTTTTTGCCCCAGGCGGTGAAGTCGTTGATCAGGCTGGTGCGCCAATCGACCACCGTGCCGAAGACGTCGAAGATCAGCGCCCTTACACCAGACAAATCGGACATGTGGGTCTCTCTCGTTGTTGTCATTCGGGGGCGATGCGAAGCATCGAGCCCGGAATGCATTTCTCCCAGTATCGCGGCGCCATGGATTCTGCGCGTGTCCCGGGATGACGAAGCGCTAATCGAGATGAAACTTGTCGAGCTGGCGGTGCTCGGCCTTGATGTAGCGCACGGTGCCGGTCACCGAACGCATCACCACCGTTTCGGTATGGATCACGTCGCCGCGGAATTTGACACCCGACAGCAAGGAGCCGTCGGTGACGCCGGTCGCCGCAAACAAACAATCGCCCTTCGCCATGTCCTCGATCCCATAGATCATCTTCGGATCGGACACGCCCATCTTGCGCGCGCGCTCGCGCTTCTCCTCGCTGTCGAGGATCAGCCGGCACTGCATCTGGCCGCCGATACAACGTAGCGCCACGGCCGCCAGCACACCCTCGGGCGCGCCGCCGGTGCCCATATACATGTCGACGCCGGTATTCTCAGAATCAGCGCAATGGATGACACCTGCGACGTCGCCGTCGGTAATGAGTTGAACGGCCGCGCCCGTCGAGCGGACGCCGTTGATGATGTCGGCGTGACGCGGCCGATCGAGCACCAACACCGTGATCGCCGAGGGGTCGACGCCCTTGGCCTTGGCGAGCCGGCGAACGTTATCGGCCGGCGGCGCATCGAGCTCGACCACGCCCTTGGCATAACCGGGGCCGATCGCGAGCTTCTGCATGTAAACGTCGGGCGCGTGTAGCAGCGTGCCGCCATCGGCCATCGCCATGGTCGCGATCGAACCCGGCATGTTCTTGGCGCACAGCGTGGTGCCTTCCAGCGGATCGACGGCAATATCGACCTTCGGTCCGGCCTTGAGCCCGACCTGCTCGCCGATGAACAGCATCGGCGCTTCATCGCGCTCGCCCTCACCGATCACCACCGTACCTTCGATCGGCAGCTTGTTGAGCTCGCGGCGCATGGCGTCCACTGCTGCCTGGTCGGCCGCTTTCTCGTTGCCGTGGCCGCGCAGGCGCGCGGCGGAGACCGCCGCGCGTTCCGTCACCCGCACGAGTTCGAGCGTCAGGATGCGCTCGAGCAGCAGCTGGGGCGGAACGGAAATATGGGTCGACATCGGCGAACTCCTCTTAGGACTTAATTCGCAGGCTTGTGGCCCGCCTATCATCGTTTTTTCGCGGCGCGGGTTCCCGCTTCTCAGTTCTTTTCGATCCGGATCACCTGCGGACGTCCGCTGATCACCTTGTCGCGCTGCACGGCGTCGAGCGCGCGGTAGACGGCGTCCTCGCTGGTGGCGTAGGTGATCAGGATCACCGGTACCGGCGCAACTTTCCCGCTAGTCTGCACGACCTCAACGCCGTTGGCATGACGCTGAACGATCGATTCAATGGAAATTTTTTGTTCGGCCAGCCGCGTGGCAATGGTCGCTGCAGTGCCGGCGAGATCCCGCGCCATCAGACGGATGTAGTAGCCGCCCTCATGGCGTTCCATCGGCGCCTTCGCAATCGCCCGCAAGCGATCCACCGGACGGCCGAATGGCAGTGCGCGGATGCCGCGCGCGACGTCGGCGATATCGGCAACGACGGCGGAGGCCGTTGCTGCTCCGCCCGCGCCTGGGCCGACCAGGGTGATCGGCGGAATGCCCTCCCCGTCGATGGTCACCGCGTTGGTGACGCCCATGACCTGAGCGATCGAAGACGTCTTTGGAACCATGGTCGGATGGACGCGCTGCTCGATGCCCTTGGCCGTTCGCACGGCGACGCCGAGCAGCTTGACGCGAAAGCCGAGGTCAGCGGCGGCGCGCAAATCCTCCGGCGCGATCGACGAGATGCCTTCGACATAGACCGCGCTTTGCGAAACCTTGGTGCCAAAAGCCAGGCTCGCTAAAATGGCGAGTTTCTGCGCGGTGTCATGGCCGTCGACGTCGAACGACGGATTGGCTTCGGCATAACCGAGCCGCTGCGCATCCTTCAGGCATTCCGCGAACGACAAACCCTCCTGCTCCATCCGCGTCAGGATGTAATTGCAGGTGCCGTTGAGAATGCCATAGACGCGATTGACCGAGGTGCCGGCGAGCCCTTCACGCAGCGTCTTGACGATCGGGATCGCCGCGCCGACCGCGGCTTCGAAGTTCAGGGCGCCGCCGAATTGTTCGGCGGCCTTCGCCAGTTTGAGGCCGTGTTTGGCGATCAGCGCCTTGTTGGCGGTCACGACGGACTTGCCGGCCTTGAGCGCGGTTTCGATCGCGGACAAGGCAGGCTCTCCGGCCCCGCCCATCAGTTCGACGAAGCAATCGATCCTGGGATCGCTCGCAAGTTCGAGCGGATTTTTGGCCCAGTCGATGCCTTGCAGGTCGAGCCCGCGCTTCTTGGCTTTCGAGCGCGCCGTCACCGCGACCACGCGCACCGGGCGGCCGCAGCGCAATGACAGCGTTCGGCTCTGCTGCTCGATCAGGCGGACCACTTCGGCACCGACGGTGCCGAGCCCCGCGATACCCACTTTCAGGGGTGCGACCATAACTTCGAAAGACCTACAGGAGAAATTTCTTAGGCATGATCTGGTCCGAAAACCGGAAGTCCACTTTTCGGATCATGCCTAGTGTGGTGGATTTGACATTCGATACAGTATAGCCGCGAACCGTCATAGCGAATGTCAGAACCGGGACACTAGCGCCGGTTGGCGAGAGGAACCACGTTGTGCAACGTTTCGATGCCGCTTTCAAGGAAGCGGCGCACGCCGCGGGCGGCCTGCCGGATGCGTTGCTCGTTTTCCACCATGGCGATGCGCACGTGGCCGTCGCCGTGCTCGCCGAAACCGACCCCCGGCGAGACGACCACGCCCGATTTCTCGACCAGGAGCGTCGCGAACTGCATGCTGCCGAGGCTGCGGAAAGCTTCCGGCAGCGGTACCCAGGCAAACATCGAGGCCTCGGGCGGAGGAATCTCCCAGCCTGCCCGGCCAAACGACTCCACCAGCGCATCCCTGCGCTTGCGATAGATGTCGCGCATCTCGCGGATGCAATCCTCCGGGCCGTTGAGGGCCGCGGTGGCAGCGACCTGGATCGGCGTAAAGGCGCCGTAGTCGAGATAGGACTTGACCCGCGCCAGCGCCGCGATGATGCGCTCGTTTCCGACGGCAAATCCCATGCGCCAGCCCGCCATGGAAAATGTCTTCGACATCGACGTAAACTCGACCGTGACATCGATCGCGCCCGGCACCTGCAACACCGACGGCGGCGGGTTCTTGTCGTTGAAATAGACCTCGGCATAAGCGAGATCGGATAGAATGAAGATCTCATGCTTTTTGGCGAAGGCGACGAGATCCCGGTAGAAATCCAGACTCGCGACATAGGCCGTCGGATTGGAGGGATAACAGACGACCAACGCGATCGGCTTGGGGATCGAATGGATGATCGCCCGCTCGCAGGCCTCGAAAAACTGTGGCGTCGGCTCTGACGGCACCGAGCGGATTACGCCGCCCGCCATCAGGAAGCCGAAAGCATGGATCGGGTAGCTCGGGTTCGGACAGAGCACCACATCGCCCGGTGCGGTGATCGCCTGGGCGACGTTGGCAAAACCCTCCTTCGAGCCCAGCGTGGCGACGATCTGGGTCTCCGGATTGAGCTTCACGCCGAAGCGCCGCTCGTAATAGGCAGCCTGCGCGCGCCGAAGCCCGGGAATGCCCCGCGATGCCGAGTAACGATCGGTCCGCGGCTTGCCCAGCGTCTCCTTCAGCTTGTCCAGCACGTGCTGAGGCGTCGGCAGGTCGGGATTTCCCATGCCGAGATCAATGATATCGGCCCCGGCATTGCGCGCGGCCGCCTTGGCCCGGTTGACCTGTTCGAACACGTAAGGCGGCAGACGGCGAATGCGGTAAAATTCTTCCATGGGACCCTTCAACTCCGGCAACCCTCTCATCACAGCAAATTTTGAGGGACAGATTCGCCGACGTACCCCCGCAGACACTTTCGGCTTAGCCCATAATCATCACAAAATCATATACTTAGTGAGATCTAAGGCTGAAAAGATTTAACGCTCGCAGGAACCGGCGGGTCTCAGCGAGATAATTCTAGCACGCCGAACGCAGTCCGCTAGTGGACCATTGGCAGGCAGATTATTTCCCGGCTTGGGCCTGGTTTTGGTCCTTGGACTGGGCCTGTTCCTTGCTGGCCGCGGCCAAGGCCTGGCGTTCCCGCGCCGCGATCAATTCCTTCTGGACCTTAGCCCGTTCGACCGGGTCCATTGCGGCCTCGTCGCGCGCGGGCGGCGTATCGTTAACGGGCAAATAGGTGCTTGTGTCCCTGGGCCGCGTGTCGGACGCGGCGCTGCTGATCGGAATCTCCGAGATCGACGTCGAGCAGCCGCCGAGCGCCAGCGCCGCAAACAGCAGTGCTGCACCGGCCAATGCTCCGCCTGACCGGTTCTCCGGCATCCTCATCCCCGCGCCCATCCAGGCCATGACACACACTGACACAATTTCGACCAAAGGGTATCCGGCCATCAACCATTGTTGCCCCGAAACCTTTAACGGCCAACCAAAAAACCGGCGGCTGGGCATGAATAAGACCAAGCCGGGAAAAATATCGCAGTGCAACAGCAACTTTTCGAGAGCCGACCGTTCATTCAACTAGCGTCGATCTGCGCGATGACGAATTTGAAACGAAGCTGTAGTGTTGCGCCATGACTGACGTCACGACACAAGCCCCCGCCGCACCGAAGTTCAATGCTGAAGCGTTCGCGATGAACATCGCCAAGGCGATGGAGAGCGGCGGACAGGCACTGGCGGCCTATCTCAAGCCCGCCGCCAATGGCGAAGTGTCGGACAAGCCGCCGAATGAACTCACCGAACTCGTCAAGACGCTCAGCGCCGTCGCCGAATATTGGCTGTCGGATCCCGATCGCGCCAACGATATTCAGACCAAGATTGGCAAGGCCTATCTTGACCTCTGGGGCAACTCGGTGCGGCGCCTCGCCGGTCAAGAAGCCGCCTCCGTGATTTCGCCTGCGCCGCGCGACAAGCGCTTTGCCGATCCCGAGTGGAAATCGAACCAGTTTTACGATTTCGTCCTTCAGCTCTATTTGCTGACGACGCAGTGGGCCAATGACCTCGTCCGCGATGCGGAGGGACTCGATCCACATACCCGCAAGAAGGCCGCGTTCTACGTCCAGCAGATCACCAACGCGATCGCTCCCACCAATTTCGTTTTGACCAATCCGGAGGTGCTGCGCGAGACGCTGACCTCGAACGGCGACAACCTCGTGCGCGGCATGAAAATGCTGGCGGAAGACATCGAGGCCGGGCACGGCACGCTTCGCATCCGCCAGTCCGACCCGTCGAACCTGCAAGTCGGCGTCAACATGGCGACCACGCCGGGCAAGGTGATCTATCAGAACGACTTGATGCAACTGATCCAGTATTCGCCCACGACCGAAAGCGTGCTGCGCACGCCGCTCCTGATCGTGCCGCCCTGGATCAACAAGTTCTACATTCTCGATCTCAAGCCTGAAAAGTCCTTCGTCAAGTGGTGCGTCGATCAGGGCGTCACGGTGTTCGTGATCTCCTGGGTCAATCCGGACAAGAGTCTCGGAGCCAAGACCTGGGAAGACTACATGAAGGAGGGCCCGCTGGCGGCGATGGACGCGATCGAACGCGTCACCGGCGAAATGAAAGTCCACACCATGGGCTATTGCGTCGGCGGCACGTTGCTCGCGACGACGCTGGCCTGGCTCGCGGAGAAACGCCGCGTCCGCGTGACGTCGGCGACGTTCCTGGCAGCACAGGTCGATTTCACCCATGCCGGCGATCTTCTGGTGTTCGTCGACGAAGATCAGATCTCGGCGATCGAACGCGACATGAAGGCATCAGGCGTGCTCGAAGGCGCCAAGATGGCGATGGCGTTCAACATGCTGCGATCGAACGACCTGATCTGGTCCTACGTCGTGAGCAACTACCTGAAGGGAAAGACGCCATCGTCGTTCGATCTGTTGCACTGGAATTCGGACGCGACGCGGATGCCGGCCGCAAACCATTCCTATTATTTGCGCAATTGCTACCTGGAAAACCGGCTGTCGTCGGGCAGCATGGTGCTCGACAACACGCTGCTCGATCTGTCGAAGGTCAAGGTTCCCATCTACAATCTCGCCACCCGCGAGGACCACATCGCGCCCGCCGATTCCGTGCTTTACGGCTCACAGTTCTTCGGTGGCCCGGTGAAATATGTGCTGTCCGGCTCGGGACACATCGCAGGCGTGGTCAATCCGCCCAGTTCCGGAAAATACCAGTACTGGACCAACGACAATATCAAGGACGTGACGCTGAACGACTGGATCAAGAACGCCCAGGAACACAAGGGCTCGTGGTGGCCCGACTGGCGGCAATGGCTGGAGACGATCGATCCCGAGCAGGTCGCGGCCCGCGAACCCGGCGCGGCCGCGTTGCCACCGATCGAGGATGCGCCCGGCAGCTACGTTCGGGTGCGTGCATAACGCCGTAACGTCCCGCGCTCGCATGGCGTAATGTCATCTGCTGATGTATAGACTGCGATCCCGAAGGGAATTCACGTTTTTTAAATCTGGCAGGGGGAAACCATGACGCCTGGACTGATGACACCTGAACTGTTCTGGCTGACCTTGACGGTCATTTTGACAGGATTGTTGTGGGTTCCCTACACGCTCAATCGGGTCGCCGTTCGAGGCTTGGCCGGCTCGATGGCCAATCCCTCGCGCAACGACAAGCCGCATGCGGAATGGGCGACGCGGCTGATGTTCGCGCATGACAACGCGGTCGAAAACCTCATCATTTTTGCGCCGCTGGTTCTGATCCTCAGCGAACTCGACTATTCGACGAAATGGACGGTCTATGCCGCGGCAGTCTACTTCTGGGCACGCGTCGCGCATCTCGTCGTCTATACGCTGGGCCTGCCGGTGTTCCGCACGCTGGCTTTTTGCGTCGGCTTCGCCGCGCAGGTGGTACTCGCGCTCGCGATCTTCAAAATCGTCTGACGATATCAGGCGGCGACGTCAACGCGTCGCCGCCCTCGCGCCGTAGCTGATCTCAATCTTTGCGCATGACGAGATGCAACAGGGTGTCCGGCGTCCCGTCGAAGCTCTTGATCTCGCTGGTCTCGAAGCTGATGGTTTGCCACGGCCCGGCCGCGGCATAGGTCGCGCGGAGCCAGTCCACTGAGACATAGTTGTAATACCGGCCGAGCGAATCCCTCCCATCGCCCTCGCCCGCCTTGTAGCTCGCATAGAACACGCCGCCGGTCTTCAGCGCGCGGTGGATACGCCCCAGGATTCCCGCGAGATCTGCTTTCGGCACGTGCAACAGGCAGGCGCTGGCCCAGACGCCATCGAACGCTTCTTTTTCTTCGAGTTCATCGAAGCGCATGGTCGCGACGGGATGATTGAGCCGCCGCGAGGCGATCTCGGCCATCTCGGGTGAGCCGTCGGTTGCGCGCAGCGCAAAGCCCCGCGCCAGCATTTCGGCGGCATGACTGCCCGCGCCGCAACCGAGCTCGAGGATTGTGCCGCCTTCCGGAAGCAAACCTAGAAAGCCGATCAGCCGCGCCGGGGGCCCCTTTGCCCACGCCGCATAGGACTCCGCATTGCGGCGATAGAATTCGAGCGTAGCTTCGTCCATAGTTGGCCCTCGTCACGGAAAAAGCGCGATCTGCTCGAGGCCTGTTACCTCAGGCCAACCGAACATCAGGTTCATGTTCTGGACGGCCTGCCCGGCCGAACCTTTCACCAGATTGTCCAGCGTTGCAATGACAATGGCGCGGCCCTTTATGCGATCGGGAAATACCCCGATCTGCACGTGGTTTGATCCGCGGACGTTCTGCGTCCGCGGCATCACGCCGCTTTTCGTGACATGCACGAACGGCTCGTCGCGATAGGCCTGCTCCAGCGTCGCCCGCAGCTCGTCCGCGGTGACACCGTTGAGCCTGACATAGCACGTGCAGAGCTCTCCCCGCGCCATCGGTACCAGATGCGGCGTAAAGTTGACCGTCACGGAAGAACCCGCAACGACGCCGATTTCCTGCTCGATCTCCGACGAGTGCCGGTGCGTGCCGACAGAATAAGGCGACAAGCCTTCGCCGGTCTCCGAAAACAGCGAAGCCAGCTTCAGCCCGCGCCCCGAACCGGTGACACCCGATTTCGCATCAATGATCAGGTCGCGGGCATCGACGAGGCCGGCCTTCACCAGCGGGACCAGCGCCAGCAACACGGCGGTCGGATAGCAGCCCGGGCAAGCCACGAGGCGCGCCGAGGCGATCTTGTCACGATAGATTTCGGTGAGCCCGTAGATGGCCTCGTGCTGCAAATGCAGCGCGCGGTGCGCATGGCCATACCAGTGTGCGTAAGCGGCGTTGTCGCGCAGCCGGAAATCCGCCGACATGTCGAGGACCTTGATCAGCGGATTGGCATTTAGCACCGCGGCAACGATCTCCTGCGTGGTGCCGTGTGGCAAACCGCAGACGACCGCGTCCTGCTTCGTCCAATCAACCGCTTCCCATTCGGTCAGAACAGGCAGATCGAGGGAAAGGAAATGCGGAAACACCTCGTTCATCGGCTTGCCCGCATGGGAATTCGCCGTGAGCGCGCTGATCTCGACATTCGGATGCCGAGCGAGCAAGCGGATGGCGTCGGAGCCGGTGTAGCCGGATGCGCCGAGGACGGCGACTTTCTTCATGTTCATTAGTCGTCTCCTTGAAGGTCTGGATGTCCTTGATGATCGCTTTCGGCAGGAATTTGCATATCGGGCGCGCGGCCGTGGGGAGGCAGCAGCGCACCGTGCCAACGTCTGAGTGACCGCGGCATGGTGGATTTTCGAATTGTGCCGGCGGCACCGCGTCGGCTTCCGCGGCGCGGCGAAGCCGTTGAACGGCGACCTATCCCAGCGCCTTACGCGTCCGCCAGCCCCAGCATCAGCCGCATGTTCTGTACGGCCGCGCCCGACGCTCCCTTGCCGAGATTGTCGAGCCGCGCGACCAGAACCGCCTGACGATGCTTGTCGCTGGCGAAGACATAGAGCTCGAGCCTGTTGGTATCGTTGAGGGCTTCGGGCTCCAACTTGCCACTCTTGGACGCTTCGCTGTCGAGCGGCATCACCGAAACATAACGGCTGCCGGCGTAACGCTGGCTCAAGGCCGCGTGCAGGTCGGCGCCTGTGACCTTTCCCTCGAGCGTATCGAGTTGCAGCGGCACCGAGACCAGCATGCCCTGCCGGAAATTTCCCACCGACGGGACGAAGATCGGCCGGCGCGTGAGACCGGAATAAAGCTGCAACTCCGGCAGGTGCTTGTGTTCGAAACCAAGCCCGTAGAGTTCGAAGGACGGCGCGCTGCCATCCTCAAAGCTTGCGATCATCGACTTGCCGCCGCCGGAATAGCCGCTCACCGCATTCAGGGTGACAGGATAGTCCGGAGGCAAGAGGCCGGCATCGACCAGCGGCCGCAACAGCGCAATCCCGCCGGTCGGGTAGCAGCCGGGATTGGCGACCTTCTTTGCTTTTCGAATCTTGTCGGCTTGATCGGCAGCAAGTTCAGGAAAGCCGTAAGTCCAGTCCGGCGCGATGCGAAACGCCGTCGATGCATCGAGAATCTTCGGCGCAGCCGCGCCCATGCCGTCGATCAGCGCTACGGTCTCTTTCGCTGCCTGATCCGGCAGGCAGAGGATCACGAGGTCGACCTCTTCCATCAACGCGCGCTTGGCGGAGGCGTCCTTGCGCTTGTCGTCCGCGATTGCCTTCACCACGACGTCGTTCTGCAAGCGCAGCCGCTCGTTGATGCCAAGGCCCGTCGTTCCCGATGCGCCGTCAACGAACACGGCCGGCTTCGTGGCCGCACCGGCATTCTGGCTTTCTTTGGTGTCGGAAAGGCTCATGGCACGTTCCTTTCGAGCTTGTCTGTTTCGCCGGCGAAGGCCTCTGGTCTTGCTTTGCGCATCAAATCGGCAATCTGTTGCGAGCCTGTGTCGGCGCGCTGTTCCAGCGCACCTGCCACGGCCGCGTAATCGGCTTCGGACTTGTGCTGGTTGAGCTTGAAGCTGCCTTCCACTTCTTCCACCGTCATGACCAGTCCGACAATCGCCTTCTTCATCGCCTCCAGCCGCGCCGGCGTCATCTTCGCCGAGGTCCAGGGCTTTTTCGGCAACAGCCAGTTCTCGAACTTCGCACTGAGCGCGTCGATTTGAACCGCGAGTTCGCCGTCCGACAGGACCCGTACCGCCCCGGTCAGATGGACCGACTGATAGAGCCAGGTCGGCACCTGGTCCGGCGAGACGTACCAGTCGGCCGATACATAGGCATCGGGACCGTTGACCGCGAGTAGCCAGGGGGTCGCGCCGTCCGCGAACTTCAGCAGCGGATTGTGGCGAGCAACGTGAAACAGGACCTCTGTCGTACCATCAGCCGCGTGGCTCAAATAGAACGGCAGCAGCGAGGCGATGGGCCTTGTGCCGTTCCACGCACAGACGGTGCCGAATCCGCGCTCTTGCGCAAACTTGAGGCTTGCGGCGCGATCCTGCCTGAACATCGGGGGCGTATACATCTCAAACTCCTGCGTGGCTGAACCCTTGAATGAGGCCGCCGGGATCAGATGCGCTGACAGGAGAGAATGCCGCGGATCGGATCCGGCGGCAAAGGCGATGATCTAAACGCGAACAACCGCCCTGACCGCTGAAATGCGGCGGCGGCGACGGGCGACAAAATGGGTCACGGCGTTGATCATGATGCGGCGCTATAAGGCCGGCGCAGCCGGCCGTCAAGGTTTACTGGAACTCCAATTCTAACATTCGCATCCCTTCAGCGGGCACTTTTGCGAATGTTGGAATCAAGCCATGTCGCGCTCAAACCACCCGCCACAGCCATTCGGCAATCTCGGCAATCACGTCGCCGAACACCAGCAGCGCACCCGACCAGACGAACGCCGACACGAAATTGGCGGTCTGGAATTGCCAGTACGGCATTTCAAAAATCCCGGCCGCGAGCGGCACCGAGGCGCGAAGCGGCCCGAAAAACCGCCCGATGAAAATGCTCGGCACGCCCCAGGATTTCACGAAGGCCTCGCCGCGCGGCAATATCTCGGGATAGCGCGACAGCGGCCACATCTGCGCGACCCGTTCCTTGTACTTGTAGCCGAACCAGTATGAGACCCAGTCGCCGAACGCCGCGCCGATGCCGCCGGCGACACAGAGCGGCCAGAAACTGATGCCGCTGACGCCGATCAGAGCGCCAATCGCCACCAGTGCCCCCCAGGCAGGGACCAGCAGCGAAATGAAAGCGAGCGATTCTCCGAACGCCAGCAGCAGAACGATCGGCGCAGCCCAGCCCTGATGGTCGCGCACGAAATCAGCCAGCGCGCGCGTGTATTCTTCCATTCCAATCGGCCTTTCCGCTGCAGCAATTGTTCACAAGCTGGTGGAGGGGATTTGACATTCGCTAGCCATCTAGCCGCGAACGCCTCAAGCGAATCTCAAATCCGACACTCCACCAGAAACTTATGTTTGCTAGTGGCCCTTCTAATTCTAACATTCGCAAAAATGGCCGCTGAGAAGGGATGCGAATGTTAGAATTGGGCTACTAGCCGGTTTAAGCTGGCCGGACTATCAACATCAAGTCACAATGACGGCCAACGCAAGGGGCAAAAGCCCCGTCATTTTCAATTCCGAGCAAGTTGAACCAGGGGCAAGGCAATGATTGATTCGCGGATGATGCGCGCTGGCGTTATGTTTTTGATCATCGGAATGATTTGGGGAATCGAAATGGGCATCCGGCAGGAATTTTCCCTGGCGCCCGCACACGCCCATTTCAATCTCGTCGGCGGCGTTCTGCTGTTCGTGTTCGGCCTCTACTACCGGACGGTCCCGGCTGCGCGGGACAGCGTGCTTGCGAAATGGCAGAGCTGGCTACATATCGCGGGCGCGGTGCTGTTTCCCATAGGCGTCGCGATCGTGATCAAGAAGGGTGAATCCTTCATCATTCTGCCGATCATTGGTTCGCTGGTCGTGGTGGCGGCGGTCGTGCTGTTTGCGGTGATCGTGTTCCGCAGCTCGCGCGCCTAAAGAGGGCGCGGACGCCTCCCTTACGGCCGTCACTTTTAAAGCCCATCCGTGGCATAGTCGCAGAAAGCGATTCGCTGCGCCCTCCTCCGCATTACCTGAAGAGCTATGGCCAAAGCACTGAAATCAAACACTAAAACCAAACCGTCCGACGACCTCTTCGAGGCCACGCCGAAAGCCCGCCCGGCCGCCAAGGCGGCTTCGAAGTCGAATAATGCCAATGCCGAAGCTGGCTATACCGCGCGCGACATCGAGGTGCTTGAGGGGCTCGAGCCGGTCCGCCGCCGGCCGGGCATGTACATCGGCGGCACCGACGAAAAGGCGCTCCATCATCTGTTCGCTGAAGTGATCGACAACTCGATGGACGAGGCGCTCGCGGGCCACGCCACGTTCATCGAAGTCGAACTCGACGCCGAAGGATATCTGACCGTCACCGACAATGGCCGAGGCATTCCTGTCGATCCGCATCCGAAATTTCCGAAGAAGTCCGCCCTCGAAGTCATCCTGTGTACGCTGCATGCCGGCGGCAAGTTCGACTCCAAGGTCTACGAGACCTCGGGTGGTCTGCACGGTGTCGGCGTCTCCGTCGTCAACGCGCTGTCGTCGCGGCTGGAGGTCGAGGTCGCGCGCAGCCAGAAACTCTATCGAATGG
>Ga0265342_10002738_pt1 | contig 14992 bp, 16 predicted proteins | sample 4CB327metaG_FD_203125 | JGI IMG/M metagenome (GOLD analysis project Ga0265342, IMG submission 203125) | Rhizosphere microbial communities from Carex aquatilis grown in University of Washington, Seatle, WA, United States - 4-CB3-27 metaG | ecosystem: Host-associated > Plants > Roots >...
GGGCATTGATACTTTGCAGCTTCATTCACCCGAATATCGATGGCGTTGGGTGGCCCTTATGGGCGCAGCGCTTGCCGTATTCATGTCGGCTCTGGACAGCAACGTCGTTAACGTCGCGCTCCCGATCTTGGCAACGACCTTCCACGTAACCGGAGAAGTCCGCTGGGTGGTGCTCAGCTACATCCTTCCCACCACGGCGCTCCTGGGCGCTTTCGGTGCCCTTTCGGATGTCGTGGGACGAAAGCGCATCACCCTCATCGGCGTGACGCTCTTCGTGGCGGGAAGCATTTTGTGCGCCATGGCGAACTCCCTCGGCCAGATGGTCATCTTTCGCGTCATCCAGGGCATTGGGGGATCGTGCATCGGGTCGGCAATACTCGCCATCGCGACGGTGAACTTCGCCGCGGAAGAGCGCGGCAAGGCCATGGCCGTGGTCGGTTTGATCGTGCCGCTCGGCGGTGTTGTCGGCCCGAGCCTCGGTGGGCTTCTCATCGGCGCCTTCGGATGGCCGGCGATCTTCCTCATCAACGTGCCGTTCGGAATCATCGCGTTCTTTCTCATCTTCCGTCTTCTTCCCCGCGACGCCGCGCCCCAGGTGAAGGCATTCGACGCGGGTGGAGCGATCCTGTTCACCGTGGCCCTCGTTCTCCTCATCATGGGTCTCTCCTCCTCGCGAGGACGGCTTTCCAACCAGGACTATGTCCTGCTCGCCGGTTGCGTGGCGGCAATCGCGGGACTCGTCGTCTTCGAGCGGCGCGCCGCAAACCCGCTCGTTCCTCCGTCACTGGTGCGGCGCGCGAGCTTCACGATTCCCCTGTCGGGCATCATGACGATCAGCATCGTCATGTCTGCCCTCGGTTTTGTGATGCCGTTCTTTCTCGAGGTGACCATCCGACAGGGCCCTGAGCGCGCCGGTCTCACGCTCCTGTTCTTCCCCCTGGCAATGGCGGCGGCCTCGCAGATCGGCGGCAGGCTTTCCGACAGATTCCAACCTCGCGTGCCCGCCGTGATCGGGGCCACCATCTCCCTCATCGGGGTGTGTCTCTTGCTTCCGCTGAAAAGCTCCTGGGGAATGGTGGATATGGCCGTGCGATTCGCCATCACCGGCTGCGGAGCCGGTTTCTTCGTTTCTCCGAGCAGCGTGGCGGTCATGTCCGCCGCGCCTCGCGAGCATCTCGGCGTGAGTGGCGCCCTCGCGAACACCGCGCGCTTCCTCGGCTTCGCGCTGGGCCCGACCATTGCCGCCATCATCTGGAATCCGGGCATTACCGGCGCCGCGGGTCTCGCGGCCATGCGCGTCGTCCTTTTCGTCCTTGCAGGCGTCCAGGTCCTCACGATCGCCACCGTTTTGGGATATCGCGTTCAGCGGGATGGGAAACAGGACAAGGGGGACGCGGAGTCGACCAAGATCTCCGCAGCCTAACGACGGGGCCGCTCACCGCGGCCGCCGTCTGCTTCAACGTCGCGATGCGTACCAAGCAAGCGTGGCCTCGATACCCTTCTCGAGCGGGGTCGGTGTGAAGCCGAATTTCTGGCGGAAGAGGCTTCCGTCGACGATGTACGGCTCCTCTTTTTGGTAGAGCATCTCGCCCAGCTCGCGGATGAGCGGATTGAAAAACCCCAGCGCCGTCAAAGCGAGGCGCGGAATCGTGCCGATCTCGGTGCTCTTGCCCGCTTGCGCCATGAACAGCTTCGCCACTTCGCGTGTGGTCAGCGTGCGATCATTGGGCACGATCCATGCAGTTCCGTGCGCGGCTTCAGTGAGGGCCGCAAGTGCAAGCGCCGCGCCGAAGTCACCGACGTACGTATAGCTGTGGGGCAGATCCGGATTTCCGAGCATTCCGGGACGCTTGCCGGCAAAAAGCGGATCCAAAAAACGGTCAGTGCCGAAGACGCTCTGCAGTCCGGCGCCGGGGCCGTAATAGTCGGAAGCACGCACGGCCGTCCACGCGAGACCGCCCTCCGTCCATTCCTTCTGGAGAGATTCCATGAGCGATTTCCTGAGCCTTCCTTTGCGCGTGGGGGGGACTTCTGGGGTTTTTTCGTTGATCAAGGGGACGCCGGCGGCGTACGCATAGAGGTTGTCGGCAACGGCTAGAACGGCGCCGCGGGCGCGCGCGGCCGCCACCAGATTGGCCTGAAGCGGCGTGAGCACCCGAGACCAGTCCTGGTAGGGAACATTCATGCAATGATAGATGTGCGTGGCCCCTTCGGTTGCGCTTATGACGGCGTCGGGATCGAGTGCGTCGGCGGCACGCGTTTCCAGACCACCATTGCCCACGAGCATCTCAGAGGGTTTCCGGCCGGTCCGGCTCACCAGCCGCACGCTGAGTCCCCTGGTCAGGAGTGACTTCGTCGTTGCGCATCCAATGGGGCCGTTTCCGAATACCACTTGTAGTCCGGGCTGTGACTCGTCGTTCATCGGTCAACCTCCTCTTGATCGTGTTGGCATCGCCAGCATCATAAATATAGCAATCCGTGTTGCGAATCGTGGAGAAAACAAAGGCGCATCATCACGGAGCACTCAGAGAGGCAGCGCTCCGAGCAGGACGCGGACGCGGCGGGCCGTAATTGGGGGTCGTGAAAGCGCAAATCGGTGTGTTCGCTGCCGTACAGAAAGAATTCGATTCCCTGTCGATATTATTCAAAGATAAAAGTGAATCAACAAAGTGTAGGCTGAAGCGCTGAGGATAGAATCTTCAGCGCGAAGCCCCCAGACGGAGCCCCCCAGCCTTCACACGGCTGTCACGTCAGGGAGCAGACGATGGAACTCTTTGCGTACAACGTCGTAGCACTCGCACACCCGTTTTTCCAGACCGGGTCGATCCAGCACGGTGATGCGGCCCCGGCTGTAGTGAATCAACCCGACTTTTTGAAGCTTGCCGGCGGCCTCGGTCACACCTTCACGCCGCACCCCCAACATGTCGGCGATCAGCTCCTGTGTCATGACAAGCTCCATCGTAGGCAGGCGGTCCAGACTTAAAAGCAGCCAGCGGCAGAGTTGTTGGTCCACGGAATGATGACGATTGCAGACGGCCGTCTGCGCCATTTGGGTCAGCATGGCAAGCGTATAGCGGAGCAAAACATGCTGAAGCGCTCCCCCACGGTTGAACTCCTGCTGGAGCAGTCTCCCTTTCAACCGATAGGCTTGGCCTGCGCCCTGCACGACCGCCCGATTGGGCATGGTATCGCCGCCCATGAACAAGGCTATGCCGACGATGCCCTCGTTCCCGATTACGGCGATTTCAGCCGACGATCCGTTCTCCAGCTCGTACAAGAGAGAAACGATGGAGGTGGTTGGGAAGTAGACGTGATCCAACTGGTCCCCGGGCTCGTAAAGCGCCTTGCCAAGGGGCAGTGAGACCAGCTCCAGATGGGGAATCAGACGCTTGCTTTCTGCCTCGGGAAGGACGGCGAGCAGATGACTTTGGCGTGGGTGTGGGGCGTTCTTCGTGCTGGGTAGAATGGGCATCGGCAACCTCCTCGCTTGCATGTCCTAGTTGTATGACTCAAATATCATTGTATCGAAACCGGGTGTCAAGCTCCCACTTTGCCTGAATGACGTGATTGCGTGCGGCTTTTCTCCATTCGATTCGCACTGTCTGTTACCGCACGGAACGCGCGCGGGCGTAGGCTTATTTTTATGCATGATAAGTCTTGAGCGCTGAGCATGGCGCCAAGTCAACGATTATTACAGGAGGGCGTCATGAATACCGATCAGGTCAAAGGCCGCATCGCGGAAGCAAAAGGCAAAGCAAAGAAGGCGGCCGGTAAGGTAACCGGCAATAAGAATCTGGAGCACAAGGGAATCATTCAGGATGCAAAAGGAAAGGTCCAGGCAGGCTATGGCGATCTGAAAGACGAGATAAAGAAGATCACTTAGCGAACCCATCAAAGAGAGATTGTCGGAGCCGGTCTTCTCATCAGCCTGATGGCAGGGGGAATCCGTCTCCGACCAAAGCGACGCGCGCGGGGTTTTCCGCCAGCGGGAGGATGAAATGATCGAATGGATCCAGCGGGTTGTGTTCGGGGGAATTCAGAACCTCATGCATGCGGCGCGCGCGAACTATGGGGTCGATCCCATGGTGTTTCTCGTTATCTACCTCATCTCGGTGCCGTTTTTCTATTATTCGCTCTTTCGCATGGTGCGGGCTCTGGCTCGAAAGTTGAAGAATGAGATCATGATCTGGAGCACGATCTTCCTCTCTTCCACGGTTGCCCCGTTTCTCTATGTGTTGTTTTTCGGCAGGAATCTCCCCTGGTGGGTTTATGCCGTGATAGCACTTCTCATAGGGCAGGGAGTCTATTCCTTGGTCCGCAAATTGACGAAGTCTCAGAAGTCGCCGGAAAAGCCCGAAAGCGTTGGACTCTACCCTGATAGCGCTGATTTGCCGGGGCAGACGTCGTTTGCGGCGTTGCCCGAAGCGGGGAGGGACGATGGAGAAACTCGCAAACGAGACAACCCGTGACGCGGTGGATCTTTTCAGAGGGTTGATCGAGGAAAAAAAGGCGGATCCCAACTTCTGCCAATTCGGTGTTACCGGGAGCTCGCGCCCGCTCACTCCCTTCCCGGTAACGCATTGACTCGCTTCTCACCGTCAATTATCCTGAGCAGTGGAGATGCCGACCGGTGCTGATATCGACACGAAGCAGATATGGCTTGAAGCTCATGTATGATCTGGCGCTGAAGTTCGGCGAGCAGCCGGTGTTCCTGAAGGACATCGCCAGCGCGCACGACATTTCCGAGAAATACCTCAGCAAGCTCGTCATTCCCTTGCGTGGCGTGGGGCTCATCAGCTCCTTCCGCGGCGCGCATGGGGGCTACGCGTTGGCGCGCGAGCCGCGCGCAATTACAATTCGGGAAATCGTGCAGGTCCTCGAGGGCGAGATATCCCCGGCGGCCGGCACCCGCGCGCGCAAGAAAGGTGAACCGCTGGACACGCATCCCACCGAGAGGGTCTGGGCGCTCCTGGATACCACGGTCTATGACACGCTGGAAAGCGTTACCCTCGAGTCCCTGGTGCAAGCAGGACGCGCCGGCGTGCTGAACTATCAAATCTAGCCGGAAATCATCCAAAGCACCATGAAAGCAGAATGGAACTGGAACGAGCTCAAGCACCTGGTCGCGGCGATGGCCCTCGCCGAGCCATTGCTCGAGCCGCAACTGCAGACCGCTGTGCTCGCTTTCGACTCCCTCGAGGAGTCCCTTGCCTCGCTGCTGGCGGAGAAGCTCGCAACCACCACTCTCGGAGCGAGCGCATTGCGCCCCGTCATGCTCGATGCGTTCCGATCCGGCGCCACGATCGCGGATGCCATCAGGTGTGATCTTTCGGCCTACGCAGAACGCGACCCGGCAGCGGGCGGCGTGGCGGTGCCATTTTTGCACTTCAAGGGGTTCCACGCGCTGGAAGCGTACCGCGTTTCGCACTGGCTCTGGCTCCAGAATCGCAAACCGCTTGCCTGCCATTTCCAGAGTCGCATTTCCGAGGTTTTCGCCGTCGATATCCATCCGGCAGCGCGGATCGGCAAAGGCCTCTTCATCGATCATGCGACGAGTCTCGTCATCGGGGAGACGGCGGTGGTCGGAGACGACGTGTCGATGCTGCATGAAGTGACACTCGGTGGAACCGGCAAGGATGTGGGTGACCGGCACCCCAAGGTGGCCGACGGCGTGCTCATCGGCGCTGGGGCGAAAATTCTTGGCAACGTGAGAATCGGCCAAGGGGCGAAAGTGGGGGCCGGTAGCGTCGTGCTGGAGGACGTGCCCGCGCATACAACGGTGGCTGGAGTCCCCGCCGTGATTGTCGGACGCCCGGGCGTGCTCGTACCTTCGCTTCAGATGGATCACAGCATAGAAATCGACAGGGCCTCGATGCGGAGCAAGACCCCCGAATAGGCACGCAGCGCGCCTCCGCGTAGGCACGACTTCACAAAGGCAGCTTGGCTCCCATGGAGGGGAGGCTGGCGTCCAACTGCGCGAGGGCCTTGTCGATGAGGCGCGTGACATCAACCGTGGGATCCTTCACCAAGTCCAATTCTAAGACAAGCGTAGCTCCGAGGACCGCACCGACGAACGTCCGAACGGCGATGTCATCGGCATCGCGCCCTACTCTTTTCGCGACGGCGTGTATGAACGGGACAATTGACTGAATTTGCTGGTCGAGCATCCTCATGCGCAGCTCGGGCACTGAAAAGGCAAGCCGCGCCCTTTCGCGCTGACTCTCCGCTTCGTCGGCCGGAATAGAGGTGAAGACCTCATGGACCGCCGCGCGAAGCGCCTGCATCGGGCTGAGCGCGGGAGGTTGGGCGGCAAATGCCGGGAAAATCAAGGGATCCAGCGCGTCGTAGATGACGCAATCCTCTTTTGTAGCGAAGTACCGAAAAAATGTGCTGGGCGATACCTCGGCGGCGGCGGCGATCTGCTCCACCGTGGTGGCTTCATAGCCCTGCTCACGGAATAGCCGCAACGCGTGCTGCTGGAGGGCGGCACGCGTTTTGGCTTTCTTTCTTTCCCGTAAGCTGTCGGACGGGGGAACCGACAATGACGCTTCTCTCACGCCGCTATTCTACACTCTGTCCGTGCGGCGCAACAACGGCGTCGCCGACCGTGTGCGTGGCGCGCCCCGGCAGAAAGATCACCGTGAGCGCGACGCACGCGGCCGCGGTCCCTCCGCACACCCAGAGCATGCCCGTCATGCCTCTCATGAATGCGGTTCGCACCATGTCCAGAAGCGGAGCCGACTTGAGAGCGGAGGCGGTCGCAAGACCCGCGAACACGCTCCTCTGGACGGCGCTGGCCGCCTGATCTCCGAGGCCGCTCACGTCCAGATGAGCGCGGTAAACGTTACTGAAGATGGTTCCCAGAATCGCCGTCCCGAACGGGAGTCCGATCTTCTGTACTGCCTGCATGACGGCGGAACCCATTCCGCTTCTGTCAGAGGGAAGGGCGCCCAACGCGCCGGAGGCCGCCGCGGCAATAGCCAACCCCATGCCCGCTCCCGCAACCGCAATCCACGCCGCGGTGAATCCGAAACCACCGCCCGCCGTTGTCGCGGTTCCGGCAAGGAGACCGACGGCAAGAAGGGCGAACCCCAGGGCCGCGGTGCCCTTCGCTCCTGCCCGCGCTGCAAGGCGGTTGGATGCCACGGCGCCTATGACCAGACCCCCGATCATGGGCAGGAGTCGAATTCCGGCTCCCATGGTGTCAGTGCCGAGAATGGCCTGGTAAAATTGGGGAAGGGTGAAAAGCAATCCCGACATGGCGAAGATGCTGAAGGCCGCGAGAATCGTACCCCACGTGAAGCGAGTGGAGCGGAAAAGATCGAGATCCACCAGGGCCTTGCCAGGCTGACGCCGTCCAAGAAAGCCCTCCCAGAGGGCGAAAACTACCATGAGAAGCGCGCCGACAAGAATGGGAACAAGCGTCCGCGCGTCGCCCCACCCGTGTTGCCCCGCCTGAATGACACCGAACGTCAGACCGACCAGCCCCGCGCTGGAAAAGAGCACGCCAAGCGGGTCCAACCCAGGCCGCTTCTCACTGCGGGACTCCGGCACGAGTAAGGAGACCGCAACGATCGCCAAAATGACGACGGGCACGTTTATCAGGAAGACGGCTCCCCACCAGAACTTCGTGAGGATCCAGCCGCCCAGTATCGGGCCGATGGGGAATGCGAGGAAATTGGCGGCGCCCCAGATTCCTACCGCCATGGTCCGCTCCTTTTCCTCGAAAACCACTGAGAGGACCGCCATTGTGAGAGGGGCCAGAAACGCGGCACCGAGCCCTAGAAGCACCCGCGCGGAGATCAACATCGCCGGGGTGGTGGAGTAGGCGCAGGCGAGAGACCCCACGCCGAATATGACCAAAGCCACAAGGAGCATTTTCTTGCGCCCGAAACGGTCTCCCAGGAGCCCCGCGGGCAACAGCATCGCGCACAGGGCGAGGCTGAATGCCGCGACGAACCATTGGAGATCCGAATTCGACGCATGCAGCTCTCGTGCCAAGGTCGGAAGGGCGAGGCTCAGCACCGTCTGATCGATCCCGACCGCCAAGACCGCGAGTGTTATGGCGGCAAGAGCCCACCACTTTTTGTTGCTTGGAGTCCGATTTGTGAGTGTGCTCATGACATTAACCTCCATTGGATGTCTCATCTATATGAAAGTTAATATCTTTTAGTAGTTAATGTCAATTAGTAGCTAATAATATTTCCCCATTTGGGCACTGCAATTGCCAATCCTCGCGGGAACAGGGAGCTTAAGGCTTATTTCAGCGTGCGCTTGAAAAAGCTCACCATCTGCTGCCCGGGTAAAATGGATCAGCGACGTAGCACCGTGACGCAATTGGTAACGCCGGATCCTCCCACATTGAATGACACGCCGATCTCGGGCTGCTTTCTCGTCGGAGAGGCTCCCCAGGGCTGGCCGAGAAGCTGCTTGTAAAGAACAGCATGCATGGAAACGCCGGTGGCGCCCACGGGATGGCCCTTGGCCTTGAGACCGCCGGAGAGATTCACGGAGCACGCGGGGTCCTCACGTCCGAATCGGCCTTCCATATAATCGTGGCCCGCGCGGCCGTCTTCTGAGAGCCCCAGCGCCTCGGTGCAGAGGAGCTGGTTTATCGTGAAACAATCGTGTACTTCTGCCACGTCCACGTCGGAGGTGGCTATCCCTGCCTCCGCGAAGGCGCGGCGGACGGCCTCTTTGCCGGCGAGGAGCTCGTACATGTTGGGCCGAACGGAGATGGCCATGCGCTCGTTGACGTGCCCGATACCGGCAATTTCCACCGCTTTGTCTCCCCAGCTTCCAGCGTCATCGCTGCGCATGATCACCACGGCCGCCGCGCCGTCCGACACGAGCGAGCAGTCGTGGAGGCGCAGAGGCTCGGCGATCATGGGGTTTTTCTCAACAGGGAGACCGAGGATGGCCTCCGCGGTCACGAGGCGCAGCTTGTCCGAGGGTCCTCCCATACCGAAATGGGCCAGTGGGTTGTCCAGACCATTGCGATAGCAAAGAGCGGAAACGGATGCCAGCATCCGCGCAAGAAGCTCCGGGGAAAGCCCATAACGTGCCGCGTAACCCTTTGCGTACTCGGCAAAAAGGCCAGGAAAGGTGATGGCCCGCGCGCCCTCCTCCGGCCAGTACGAACAGGTGGCCAGAGCGTGCGTGACGCTCTTCGTGTCGAGAAGATTCATCTTCTCCACGCCGAGCACCAGGGCGATGCGCGCGCGACCCGATTCAATGGCGTACAGCGCGTTGTAGAGGGCAACGGAACCAGAAGCGCACGCGTCCTCGCAGCGTGTCATGGGCTTGAAACGCAATCCTTCCGGATCGACCTCCGGCGCCATGGCTGCAAGATGCTCCTGGTTGGCAAGCAGACCGGGCGCGCAGCTGCCCACCCATACTCCGTCCACATCCTTGCCCGGGATTCCTGCGTCCTTGAGCGCGCCCTGTCCGGCCTCGATCATGAGCTCGTATATGGAAACAAGATCGCTTACTTCACCAGTTTCCTTGTTCTTCTTGACGTGGCTCCCGAACTTGGTGTTGTGCGCCCCGATAATGCTGACACGGCTCATGCGTGCTCCTTTCCCAGACCCGAAACGAACTCGGACAGAATCTTCAGGAATCCAGCGGGATCCTCCACCATCGGCGAATGCCCCACGGTTTCCATGATCTCCAGGCGCGCATGGGGGAAAGCCTCCACCGTTTCGCGCGCCATGGCCTCCGTGATGATCGCGTCCTTGCGGCCCCACAGGACGAGCACGGGATTCGTGAATACCGAGCATCGCCCCGTGTAGTGAAAATTGCTCAATGCACGCGCGTTTCCGATCCACGCGGGAGCCGCCATGTGCGTCGCATCATCGACCAAGGAATCGAAGAAGACCCGATCCTTGAGCGCCGGCACCGTCGCGAAGAGGGCCTGGGACAGGAAATCGCGATTCGTTCGCATGGTTTCGATGAGCGGATGCCGATCTTCCGGGGTCACGAGCCCGGAAGGAGATGAAGAATCCACGAGCACGAGCGCACGCACGACCGCAGGACGGCGCGCCACGAGCGAAATGCACACGGCACCACCGAGTGAATGCCCGACAAGGATCGGATTTTTGAGATGGAGCGCCTCGATGAAGTCGATGATGAAATCCGCGTAACGATCCATGTCCGGCTCGCCGGGGAGCGGTTCCGAGCGTCCGAAGTTGGGCATGTCCGGTGCGATGGTCCGAAAGCCCGGCACCTCCATCACCCGTTCAAACCAACGGCTGGAGCCCGTGTTTCCATGCACGTAAAGAAGGGATTGACCGGCGCCATGCTCGACATAAGAGACGCGTGATCCTTTAACGACGACGAAGTTTCCTTCCATACTTTCCCCCCTTATGACCGCATGAGACCGGTCAGGAAGCCTTGGATCTCGGCAAGCACGGCGCCTGGTCGCTCTATCACGACGGCGTGGCCCGCATCGGGAACGATCTTCAGGCGCGCGCCGCGGATCGCGTTCGTGATGATGCGCGCGAAGCCGACGTGCTTCAGGATGTCCTTTTCCGCCACGAGCACGAGGGTCGGGCAGGTGATGTCCGACAAATGCGGCGTGATGTCGATTGCGAGAAAAGCGTCGCAGAGAGCGGCGAAATCTTCGAAGTAGCCGCGAGGAAGTCCCGCCATCCCCGCCTCACGCCGCGCCAAAGTCTCCCGATTGGCAGCGATGTAAGTGGATGAGTAGTTCCAGGGAATGATGGTTTTATAGAAGACGACCGGATCGCGGAGGGCGGCTGCCTTCCAGGCTTCCGCCGTCGAGCGGAGGAGCGGATCGAGCTCGCTCACCCCGTCAATGGCGACAAGACTCATGGATATCTCCGGATACGTGTAGGCGAACATCATGGCGATCTCGGCGCCGTAGGAAGTACCGACAAGATGCACCCGCTCGATACCGAGGGATTTCAAGAGCGACCGCAGATCATCCACGTGATCCGACAGCCTCATGGGGGTCCCGCTGGGATTCTGGGCGCTCAACAACTGACCGCGAAAGTCATGACTCAGGCAGCGATAAGAACCGGACAACGTCCCGACAATCGGCTTCCAGTGGGCAATCGACATGGCGATGCCATTGAGGAAGACCAGCGTCTCGGAACCGGCTCCCTCCAGGTCGAACTGAATATCTCTGCCGTTGACACTGATGCGCGGCACCCCTATATCCCCAGGTACGATCGGATGACGTGCGGGTTGTTGGAGAGACCTGCCGCGGTGTCCTCGAGGGCCACGGCGCCGTTCTCGAGCACGTAGCCGCGGTCCACGGCGCGTAGGCTCTCGCGGACGTTCTGCTCGGTCACGAGGATGGAAACGCTCGTCTTGAGACGGGCGAGCGTCTCGAAGACCTCCGAGACGATGGATGGTTGCAGGCCCAGCGACGGCTCGTCGAGGATAAGGAGACGCGGATTGGCCATGAGCGCCCGACCGATGGCCACCATGCGCTGCTGGCCGCCGGACATCGTGCCGACGAGCTGTCGATACCGCTCACGAAGGATCGGAAAGAGCCCGAGCACGACCTCGCGCTGCGCCTCGCTTCCCTCCTGTGCCCGCGGAATATAGGCCGCTCCCAGCTCGAGATTGTCGGCGACCGACATGCCGGGGAACAGCTCGCGCTCCTGGGGAACGAGGGCGATGCCGGCGCGCGCTATCTCGTGGGTCTTCAGCTTCGTGAGATCCTCGCCGTCAACCGTTATGGTGCCGGCGCGGGGTCGGATGATGCCCATGATGGCGTTGATGAGTGTCGTCTTTCCCGCCCCGTTGGGGCCGAAGAGCCCCACCGATTCGTTGCCTACCGAAATTCCCACGCCCGTGAGAACAGGAATCCTGCCATAACTGCACTGCAGCCCGTCGATGCGCAGCATTAGGCGCCTCCCCCGAGATACGCGGCAACCACCCGGGGATCCTTGGCCACCAGTTCGTAGGGCCCCGCGGCGATGATCTCGCCGGCCTCCAGGACGATGACACGGTGGGTGAGATCGCGGATGACGCTCATCACATGCTCCACGACGCCCACTCCGATGTTATGCTCTTTCGCGATCCGCTGTACGAGTGCGACAAGCTCCTTTGTTTCGTCGACATTCAAACCGGCCATGACCTCGTCGAGAAAGAGGATCGAGGGATCGTTACCCAGCGCATGGGCGATTTCCATCTTTTTCAGCTCGAGCATCGTGATCTGGGATACCTCGCGGTCGAGGCCGGTCAAGCCGAGGGAATCGCAGAGCGCCTCGGCGGAACGCCGCGCTTCGGGCAGACCCATACGGCGACTGAAGATGAAGCCGAGCATCACGTTCTCCCGGACGTTGAGATTCTCCAGGGGGTGGATGATCTGGAAGGTGCGGGCGATGCCCATCTGGGCGCGCTTGTGGGCGGGCATTTTCGTTATGTCGCGGCCTTTGAAGTGGATGCGCCCGCTGGTAGGCGCGTAGACCCCGGAAACGAGATTGATGAACGTGGTCTTTCCCGCTCCGTTCGGGCCGATGACACCGAGAATCTCCCCGCATCCAAGGGAAAAGGAGACGTCGTTGACGGCGACAAGGCCACCGAAGCGCTTGGTTATCGCATTGATTTCAAGGTCAGCCATGGCGGACCTCCGCGCCAGAGGCGCGCTCCGCGCCAGGGGCGCGCTCCCCGTCGGAGGCGCGCGCCTTCATCCGCTTTCGATACAAACCGAACAGGCCTTGCGGCATGAGAAGAATCACGAGGACGATGATGATGCCGTATACCACCAGGTGTCCGTAGGGGATCTTCAGCTTCAAGTACTCCGCGGCCACGCCAAGGAGAATGGCGCCGAGAATCGGGCCCGGCGTGCTGTAGATGCCGCCCAGGAGAGCCATGGCAAGAGGCAGCAGCGTGTAGTACGAATCGAATACCGAGTCCGGCGATGCGAAGCCGTATCCCTGAAGCTGGATGCCGCCGATGACGCCCTGGAGAAAGGAGCTCGCCACGAAGGCGATCATGAGATACTTGAAGATATGGATGCCGCTGGAGCGCGCGCTCAGCTCGTTGTTACGGATGGCCGTGAGGGCGAATCGCAGCTTTGATCGCTGAAAGATCATCGAGACCATGCAGGCAAGGAGAACGGTCGCGAGTGCCATCCAGTACAGTGCTTTCGCCTCGCCGTTGAAGATGAGCTTCGGCAACACGAGGCCTTCGGGACCGCCGGTGAAATCGCCCCCGTTCTGAATGATCACGCGGAAAATTTCGGCCAAGGCGAGAGTGGTAATGGAAAAGTAGACCGCGCGCAGCCGCAGGATGACGAAACCGAGGAGAAAGGCCACCACGCCGGCGACAAGCCCCGCGCCCAGGATGGAAAGAACGGGGGACATGCTCGTCTTCAGGACCGCAAGGGCGGCGGCATAGGCTCCGATGCCGAAAAACCCGGCGATGCCGAAGGAGATCTGACCCGACCGCAGCAGGATGTCCCAGCTCAGCGCGAGAGCCATGTAGATCAGGACGCTGCGCGCCACCGCCAGGGGATAGGGCCCCGACACGAAGGGAATGAGCACCGCCGCCGCGATAACGATGGCGGGAATCGCGATTCGAAGGGCACGTGTCACGCTTTTCTCTCCCGAAATGAGCGTACGAGAATCGTCCCGATGATGATGGCGAAGAACACGATGTTCGACCAACCCGCGTATCCGCGAATGCTGTTGATGATGCTCTCCGAGAGCCCGAGGGCGAGACTGCAGAACAGGACGCCGACAATATTGCCCACCCCGGCCATGGCGACGAGGCAGAACGATTTCATGGTATACGGTCCACCCACGAGCGGAAAAATAGCCTGCTTCGTGAGGAAGACCGAGCCCACGGCGCCGACAAGGCCGACGGCGAGGGCGAACACAATGGCGTAGGTCCTGTCCACGTTGATGCCGACGATGGCGGCACCCCGGGGGTTTTGGCCCACTGCCAGTGCGGCCTTGCCGAATCGGGTCCTCGTCAGAAACAGCTTCAGCCCTACGGCGAGAATGATCGCCACTCCGGCATAGACGAAATCGAAAACACCGAAGCTCAGATCCCCGACAGTGGCCGAGGCGGTCACGTAATTCAAGGAAAGCTTCCACGATTGCGATGTGAACATGAGGTTCACGGTCTGGCTCAACGCGATGCCCAGACCGAAAGTCAGGATGAGCTGGTTCAGCTCGGGAGCCTTCAGGGTATGTTTGATGGTGAGCAGGTACACTACGAGGCCGAAGACCGCCATGACGACGGCCACCGGAACCAGGGCGATGAAGGGATCCAGGCCGAGAAGCCGCGCGGCGAAGTACGCCAGGTACGCGGCCACCATCATGAACTCGCCGTGGGCGAGGTTGACGATGTGCACGATGCCGAGCACGAGCGCCATGGGGATTGCCACCGCCGCGTATAGGCCGGCGCGCTGGACGCCATAGATGAGCGCCGTCGGCTTCCAGAGAAGAAGTGCGACCACCACCACGGCACCGAGGGTTCCCCAGAGAAGGGATCGCCGGAGTCGCGACCTGCTCACGTCAGTCACGATGGAATCCTTTTCAAGCGAGGGCCCGGTCACGACCGGGCCCTCGAAATCGGTGTGCTACTTCCACGCGGGAAGCGGGAAAACCAGGGGCTTGGACTGGACTTCGAAGGGCCAGATTACTTCCTGCTGGCCGTTCTGCCACTGGAGGATCTTCTGATTCTTGATCCCCTGGTGCTTGATGATGTTCGACGGGGTGAACGTGATCGTCTCGCCCAGGGGCGAGGCGTACTTCGTCGCCTCCAGGGCGGCAATCAGCTTGGCCTTGTCCGTTCCACCGGCGCGCTTGATGCCGTCGGCGATGATATAGACCGCGCTGTACGAGAGGGCCGCGAAGTAGCTGGACGGGGCCGTCTTGTTTGCCGCGATGTAGGAGTCATAGAACTTCTTGCTCACGGGGCTGATGTTGTTGATGGAAGGAGCCCACATGCCGTAAAGCATGACGTTTTCCGCCAGGGGCGACTTTCCCATGTCTACGGGCCACGCGGG
>Ga0265342_10002740_pt1 | contig 14990 bp, 12 predicted proteins | sample 4CB327metaG_FD_203125 | JGI IMG/M metagenome (GOLD analysis project Ga0265342, IMG submission 203125) | Rhizosphere microbial communities from Carex aquatilis grown in University of Washington, Seatle, WA, United States - 4-CB3-27 metaG | ecosystem: Host-associated > Plants > Roots >...
CTCGACCAATATACGTCGAATCGGGACCGGTTTTCCAGCACGCTTTCGTGCGTCATCCATGTCGTTGCCGCGGTGGCGATTGTATCGCTGGGAATGATGATTCCAAAGACGGTCGCAAAAACTGCAGACACCAACGTTGCTTCGATTCACTTCACAATCTACGATCCTCCGCCTCCGCCCGTGATGCAGATTGCGAAAGTGCCTGGTGGCGGCGGTGGAGGCGGTGCGCATCAGGTGGAGGCACCCAGCCGGGGGCACGTGCCGACGGAAACAAGAACGCCGATGGTGCATCTCGAGCAAGCGAAGATCAATGTTCCGAAGCTGTCGGTAGAACCAAACATGCAAATTCGCCTGCCGCAAGACACTGAAATGCCAAAACTGGGCGCGCCTCAGTCAACGCAAGTTGCATTGGCTTCACAGGGCAGCGGAAGCAATTCCGGATTCGGCATCGGATTGGGCGGAGGAATAGGCCAAGGCAAGGGAACAGGCATGGGGCCGGGGGGCAATGGCGGATATGGTGGCGGCCTGATGAACGTTGGCGGAGGTGTGAGCGCACCCCGTGTTATCCATTCCGTTGAACCACAATTCACCCCGGAGGCGCGCCAGGCAGATCTCCAGGGCGTCGTCGGAATTCAGCTGATTGTCGATTCGCAGGGCAATCCCCAGAATGCCACTGTGGTGCGTCATCTCGGCATGGGTCTAGACGAACGAGCGATTGCAGCAGTAAGACAATATAAGTTCAGCCCCGCAATGTATCAGGGCCATGCGGTAGCCGTGCAAATGATTATCACGGTGGAATTCCGTCTGCAATAGCGCTAGCGGTTCAGCGTTTGCTTCGGGGGGCTGGGGATTAAGGCAAGACGAAAGCTACAGCAGGCGCGGCTATCATCTCATCAGTGTTGCCTGCTTGCGTCCAATGGTTCTTTGGACTGCTCTGACTGTGCATAATAGCCCCGTTTGGTTCTCACTGTGAGCTGACCGCGGCCCGCCCCGTGCGCTTCGACGCGAACCGCACGATAGCCTTGCATGCTGAACGGCCGGTTCGAGTGGTAGGCGACGACGTACTGTTCGCGAATGTCCCTGGCGACGTCTGCGGCGATGTTATTGAGATCCTGCAAGGATCGCGGGAAGAAGGCGATGCCACCGGTTTCCAGCGAGAGCGTTTCCAAATCATTTCTTGCACGGTCCGATTCGTTTCGCTCGGCGTCGAAGAGTAGTCCGATGGTATACACCACGGGGCCGCCCAGGCCCTGCACGCGACTGATTGCGTCTTTGAGATGGAGCCTTGATGCGTTGTCCGCTCCATCGGTAATGATGAGCAACACCTGTTTCCGATTTTTGCCATGTTTGGCCAGCTCGTTTGCCGATGCGGCTACGGCATCATACATCGCCGTAGTGCCTGCGGAATCGGAGCGCGAAATTCCGCGATCGAGCACGACTCGATCGGTGGTCAGACGCTGGTCGAGATAAGCACGGTCAGAGAAGTTGACGACAAACGCCTCATCCAGCGGATTGGATGTGTTGAGCAAGCGATACGCAGCGGCGTTAACGGCGGCTCGTTTCTCGCGCATGGATCCGGAATTATCGATCAAGATGCCCATCGATACAGGAAGGTCGAGGTGTTGCACAGAGTTGACCTTCGCCGCAACTCCATCTTCCCAAACGCGGAAATTTTCTAGGTTCAAATCTTTTACGGGTTGGCCTTTGGCATCAAGCACGGCGCAGTTCAGGATCACTTCGTCGACGTTCGCATGCAGAATATAAACGCCGTCCTGCTGCTTCTTCAGATCGGCGCTTGCATTACCCACAGAACCTGGCACAGTGACTGAATTGACGTTTGCCGCAGATGCCGGTGGCCTAATCGGGTCAGGAGATGGAATAGGATCCCTGTCGACGTCCAAAGGTTGCTGAGCCTCCGGTCGTGTGAGCGGGCTTGTGTTCAAGGTGGGCTGTATTGGAGAGTTCGCAGGCGCGGTCCCGGTTTGGCCCGAGACTGCGGTCTGAGCATGAATCAGCATGTGCGATCCGCTGCCCAATAGCAGAATGACGACTGCCAGGGAGACAGACCGCGTGGGGATCAGTTTCCACAAGAGAGCTGACGGCATATTCGCGAGTACGTCCTCACCGTAAACGTCTTTATATTGGATGCAAGTACTTGCCAATGCAGCATCAAAGACCGGCCCGCAGTCAAAATTCTCGCTGTCGAGCCACCCAACCTGAACGCCCAGCGAGCCGGTCCCGGTGCACTAAGCCTCGATCGGGTCGACTTGGATCAGGGCAATTTGTCCACATAGCAAGCGCCAGCAGTCGTTTGCGCAGGCGGCGTGGGCGGAGTTATCCATGGCGGCGAAGTGAAATTGAAGAAAGCCGTCATATCGGGCTGCGCTGCGTCGCGTTTTGTGAGAGCCGGCAAATTGAACCGTGTCTCGATCAACTTCAGAATCGCCGTGGCATCGGCAACAGTGTGATCCACATAGTTCTTCTTCGCATACGGTGACACGACGAGCAGCGGAATCCTGTATCCGGTAAAAACAAAATCACATGTGGGTCCGGTCGTCGTGGTGCACAAATCGCCAGGCAACAAGTCCACCGGCTTGATGCCATCAGGACTTACCGCCGGCTGCGGCGCAACGTGATCGTAGAATCCGCCCCACTCATCGTAAGTGAGGATAAACGCTGAATCCTTCCACGATGAGCTTTTCATGAGCCCATTAATGAGCGACTCAACGTATTGAGCTCCCAACTGAATATTGCTCAGCGACGTATCGTCAACTGTAGGGTGTTCGTCAAAGCCGGCATCGGTGGCCGGTTCAATCTGAGCCACTTGGGGCAACGTGCCATTCTGAAGATCGGTAAAGTACTGCGAGATCGGAGCGATGTTTTGTGGATACTGCGAGACGATGGTCTTGGCAAAGGTGAAATTGTTAATGTAACTCAAGTTGATCAGGCACGAAGCTTGATAGGGCGGTCCGGAACAGCCACTGTTCGTCGGGTCGACGTAAATCTTCCAAGTGATTCCCGCATTCTGCAACAGCTGAAAAATTGTGGTCTGGGAGAGCTGCGCTGAATCGTTGGCGTCGGTTCCCTCAGGATAGACATAACCGCCCGAGGTAGCGGCGACCAAGTACTCGCGGTTCGGATGCGTACGTGACATAGTTGGGGTGAAGAACCGGTCCGAGGTGCCAAAGTTCGACGCCATGTAGTAGTAGTAATTCAGATCGCCGCCGTCGTAGTAACCCATGGCGCGCAGGCCGTTGGTGTCAAAGAAAGGCGGTTGGTTATTGCGTGCGTCGTGCGCGGCAGAGTAGACAAATCCGTTCAGCTTGGCGGCGCTCAGTCCCAGCGGATCGTTGTAGTCCCAGTCGATGTGTCCTTCGTTCCATGAGGGGCTCGGATTCTCTACACATTGTGAAATCAGATGAAACGAGGTAACAGGGTTGCTGGTATCGAATGCGCAGTCGGCCGGTGGAGGTTGGTTTGCTTTGCAGCCTGGATTCGTCGGGGCCGGCCCAACCAGCGGCGCTGCCCCTGATGTTGGGTTGAATTGCGGCAGGCCGTCAAACGACTGGTCAGGATAGCCGTTCTGCGCCCAGTATTGGCGGAGCGCCCCGGAATAGTGATCGAATGAACGATTTTCCTGCGAGAGAAAGACGATGTGATTGATCGACGACAAACCTGGCGGTGGAGTCCCGGAACCGGAACCCGTGCCATTTGAAGAAGTCGACAATGCGCCGCATCCGCTGAGCGCCATCGTGAAGAGACCTGGAAAACTGAGAGAGAGAACAAGCTTTGTAGGACCAAGCGTTCGCATCACACCTCCGAATCGTTTTGAGGCTGAAAAGCGGGACCCAAGTTTTAACAACTCAAAAAAATGTCAAGAAGTCGCTGAGTTATCACGATCAGGATGCGAAAAGAATCCAGCGTGCGCGTATGCTTCCCTCGCGGCGCGCATTATTCCCATTAACTCCTTTGTTTACTCAACAGGAAGTTTGATGCACGTGAAACGCGATGCGCTGCCTCAACCCAATTTCGTTCGTATCTTGGCTCAACGGGCCATCCATCACTCCTTCAATATGAGGATGGGAACGGATAGGCCGGCGTCCGTCATTAATCTCTGCTGACAACCTTTGCCGCTTAAACGGCACCTTATCTAATGAGGGCAGGAACTCGGCTCCCCTCCTGCTGGGTCTGCAATATCCAATTGACGAACGGTGAGGTACTTTTGGTGACTAGCCTAATGCGTAAGCCCAGCGTGAGGCTGACGCTCTCAACACTGTTTCAATTCGTGCAAGATGGGCTCGGCGTAAGCGTGACGCCCCAACATTTTTACTTTCCGGTCCCCAGCATCAAATCGTTTCAAAGTAAGGACTGGAAGGCCTGCCGCCCATGCACAGCATTTGATTTCAATCTGCAGGATCAAATCGACTTGCTTCGTACTGAGCTTCTTCCGTATGTAAAGGAATGTGGGTTTTCTGAGACAACCGTACCGATTAACGGCCACGGACCGCAGTTTCATTTCAACAACGGTTTCTTCGAGCGAGTCGACGCCGAGATTCTTTATGCCTTCGTGCGCCAGCGCAAGCCCCAGCGCGTAGTTGAGATCGGCAGCGGCAACTCGACACTGGTTAACGCAGCAGCAATGCGCAAGAACGCTGCCGACGGATTTCCGGGTGAACTGATCGCGATCGAACCGTATCCTGCTTCATATCTTAAGCAAGGTCTGCCAGGCCTCACCCGCCTTATTCCAGCTAAAGTGCAGGATGCGCCTTTCGACCTATTCCTTTCGCTCAAGGCAGGCGACATCCTCTTCATCGACTCGAGTCACGTTGTTTCGATGGATAGCGATGTCCTGTTCGAGCTGCTTGGTATTTTGCCTAGACTCGCGCCCGGCGTGCTCATCCATTTTCACGATATTTTTACGCCGCTCGACTACCCCGAAAAGTTCGTAAAGAGGAACCTGTGCTTCTGGGGCGAGCAATATTTGCTCGAGGCGTTTCTCTCGTTCAACTCTGCATTCAAAGTGGTTTGGGCGAGTAGCGCAATGCAGCAACATCATCCAGAAGTATTGCGCGAGGTTTTCCCTGATTGGGAAGGCAGTTTCGCCAGAATGCCCACAGATCTGAAAATGTTCGCGCCCTCGCTCGACGGCAACAATGTATGGCCTTGCAGTTTCTGGATCACTCGAACCAATTAGTTCTCAACCTCAACGACCACTCACGAGAGAATTCGGAAGCGCCAGCCTTGCTCGAGGGCCGAGGTCAGAATGCCGCGCTGATCACTTCCATCGATTGATTTCAATCGTACGAAGCATCAGCGCGTGCTGTTTTGATCACCTGCAGTCGGCCAACCAATTCATCTGAAACTGTCGATTTACCAACGCGAAAGTGCCAGGTTGTCTAGGAAGATGGTGCTGGAAGACCAACCTGGACTGTAGCTGTCCACCTGAAAATTGGTGAGTAGCGCGGGCGCCCAACCGAGAGCGTATGCGGAGGGCACAGTGACATTGATCGGCTGTTGGTTTCCATCGAGCCACACCGATTGATAGGTGACATTGCCGTAGTCATCGCGCGAATAGCTGAACTGGACATGATGCCAGGTGAATTGAGACCAGTTTCGGACATTGCAGGGCGCGCTGGAAGTTAACCAGTGATCGACAGGCGCGGTGGGCGTGCCTATATTTTCCGAGAAATCCCAGGTGCTGGTCCAGCCATCGCATTGGACGCCAAAAATCACAGTTTGCCCATTCGGCATCACCTGATTCATGTCCATCTCAATGTTGGCGATCGATCCGGAGGAATCGGTGAGGTAAACCCATCCGTCGTACACAAAATTTCTGGAGGTTGTGTCGTCGCCAAAGGCAGCATAATAACGTTCACCGCCGTAATACGTGTAAGCGGTATAGAACTCGCGGGCATTGCCGCTGAGCGATGGAGAACCAGTCATCGCCATGGCGCCTGCTGAGGAGCCGTAGGTTCCAGAATCGTGAAAGTTAACCCAACTGCCAACGGTCTGAATGCTGCTGACAACCGCGGCGTAAGGGGGAACGTACGGCCCGCTGCCACCTGAGGGCGCGACGCTAGCACTGGCGTTAGCAGGTGAGCTGGACCCAGCTACCGAGATCGCCACATCGGTGTCGCAGGCGGAGCCCCAAATACCCCACGCCTTCACATGCAGAACGTGCGCGCCCGGGGAAGCGCTTAATGGTGAGTAGTAGATAGAGGGACTGAAGGCGTAGGCGATGTTGGCACCACTGTCAAGCGAGAACCCCATCGCAGCGATCGGTTGGCTGGAACACGTATCGGAAGTAGCGTAAAGACTGAACTGCGATGCAACAACGGCACCATTGACAGGGTAGCTGACGTACACATCGGCCCAAGCAGAAGCAGAGCAGAGTGCAAAAAGGGCAGTGAAGAAGAAAAACTGCTTGGGTCGGTTCATGATTTCCCTTTTCTTGCGGATAGATTTATTCTGGGCCGCTGGTTGCGCAGCGAACCAAGTCTTACGGGTATCAACCATATCGATAGCTTCTGCATCCCACATACAGTGGCCACAGGTGCAATGGCGCTTTGCGCGGGGTCACGGCGAAGCTCTTGTTCAATTTCCAAAAAATTTCCTTAAGCAGGAGGTCGACTACTCCCTTGAGGTAGAAAGTTTTGGACGTAGATTACCCACACCCCTTCCAGGGAGTAATCTGACAGATTTGAATGGTGGGCTGTCTTGAGTTACAAGGACTTTGGCACTTTGTATAACGTCCTTCTCAGCAACCTCTTGGCACATAGCTCCGGCGAGGCAGAGGGCTTACACTGTCCGTGAAGCTATATCTATTTTCGGACTGACTCTGCAGAGAATCGTTTGTTAAAGATCTGATGTGTACTTAGCAACGCACACTTCTCGCGAACGATTTCTACTGAGCTTCCGCAGGCAACATTTTAAGGAACTACTTCGAGCATGATACATAATTTTGTGGCACAAGCAAGCTATATATGTCGATTTGTGCGATAAATCTATATTTTTCCTTTTCTGATACAACCTTATGACAGCGATTCGCACGCTGTCAAATCATAAGAGCCGAAGGCTGCGTCGTTAAGTCCTTTAGAAAACCGAAACTGGCACAGGGCATGCCCTTGGAATGTGTCAGTAATGGCCAAAGCCACACCATTTCGTGCGGAATGCAGGGAAGACGGCGGCAGAGAAGCGAAACCGGCTCAACAATCACGCGATTCCGGGCCGACAACACGTAGTTTCACGTGAGAGAGCGTTTGCAGGCGCTGCGGGAACGCGACCAAAATGGCGTTGATCTACTTTTTCAGGCCGTAGATATCGATCTCACCTCTCGGATTCGAGACTGTCGCCAGGTCGGTGCCCGTCGAAATATACACTTTGGCCTTTGCGACTACCGGTGAACTGAACTTGATGCCGTACCCAGGCGTATCGCCGCTTTGGTTGGTGCTGCTGTAGAGTTCATTCGGGTAGTTCTACGCTAACGCAATTAGCGCCGCGCTCGTGGGAGCGGCAGCTGCTGCGTGCCGAAGAAGTTGCCTCCGAAACTCGACTGCTCCGTCGATAGCACGTAAAGCGTTCCCGTAGTCGGATCGATTTCCGGAGTGGAGGTCACACCTGCGTACGGCAGGATCGCCTTGTCGGTGAGAGGTGTCTCTCCGCTCTTCAGCAGCGAAACCTTCCATGACGGAGTACCACCGCCGCATGTGCCGGAGCCAAATGCGTACACGCTGTCATTCTCGGTAGCCAGGTAGAGCACATTGTGCGCTGCGCCATTGATTGTCTGGTTGGAGAGGATCGACGGCGAGCCGTACACGTAGCCATCAACCAAACACGAGAAGAGCTTGCCGAAAGTCACAGGAGCCACACTCGCAGTCGTCAGAATTGTTTCCCCATCGCTGTGAGTAGTTCGGTGCCATTGACTGTGATGCTTGTGTTCGACGGGGTGATGGAAACGAAAACGAGCGCCTTGAAGCAATCAGCCGAGGTGGGGCTCCTCGACCGGTAATTGATAACAACGCACAAGTCAAAGCAGGAGAAAGAAGCTTGATGCGGCGACTCAAAGCATTCATGTTGGCCCTGGGAAGATGTTGAAGTTGCCGACCTTTTAAGTCCCCGCACAATAAATGGCAATTTGTGTTTGCTTCCGAAGCGAAGGAGGGACACCTGTATGACGTATATGGGTGGGAGAAAACAGTTGCCGGTTGTCTTCCATTTGATGAACTTTTCGACCGCGTCAAAGCCCAGGATCTTTCGAGAGAAAAGAGATTCGATCAGAGCCCAGGCGATCAGTCTGAACGCGGAAGAACTAGTGCCTACCGATAGTGACGACTATCACTTCGAAAATCCTCAGCCCTTCATAAAGTACCTCAACCAATCAGAAACATCTGCACATCGCGAAGTTATCAGGAGATAACGCGGCTGGATATTACAACGATTTGCGCATTCAATGGCGAAGGAAGAGGGACTAAGTACATTAGTAACGATCTCGATACAACTTTAGAGCAAGCGTAGGTGAATTGGATGTCTGTTACGATTTCCTCACTTAGAAATTTATAGCCAAATTACAAAGCTGTAAGCCTTCAGCTTGGTCAACAGTGCAGTTCCGATAGGACTGACACAGGCACGGGCCCAAGCTGCAGTAGCCACGTTATCGTGTTTGCCCTAAAAGACAAACAGAGCGACGCATATGCGCCGACGCCCGTGGTGTGCCCAGAGGTAGATCGAGCTGGAGGCAAGTCAACGTCCCGCTGTGAACGATCGGCGTGAGTGCTGGCAGGTTGAGAAAGAGGAGTCGTTGAATTATCGTAGCTCACAATTTCTTTTGGGCCTCTTGAGCCTTTCTTTCCTTTGTCTGACTGCTTGCTCGGCAAATATTGTGAACACCGCTGCGAGTTCTGCGGGATCTGGCTCTGGATCATCGGGCTCAGGTTCATCAGGTTCAGGATCAGGATCGTCAGGGTCTGGGTCGTCAGGGTCTGGATCATCGGGGTCAGGTTCGGATGGTTCAGGCTCGGGATCATCAGGGTCTGGTTCCAGCGGTTCAGGATCTGGATCATCAGGCTCGGGATCGGATGGTTCAGGCGGTTCCGGATCATCAGGCTCTGGTTCAGGCGGTTCCGGATCTGGATCATCGGGCTCGGGATCGGATGGTTCAGGCGGTTCCGGATCATCAGGCTCTGGTTCAGGCGGTTCCGGATCTGGATCATCGGGCTCTGGGTCAGGCGGTTCAGGATCTGGATCATCAGGCTCTGGGTCAGGCGGTTCAGGATCTGGATCATCAGGTTCTTCGCCGACGGTCGCGGGTCCGTCCATTCCTTCTAACGCTGCGGTTGTCACGGGGATTCAGGCCTTGGGCAACTGGATCGCAGAACACGATTCTGGAACCTACGGTTCCTCGGCGGGCGACATGGCGATGACTGGTTCTCCATCGCTCGGCGGCAATGCCCGCGAGTTCTATACCACTTACACGTATTACGGCGGTGAACGTTATTATGCTGCCTTCGGCGACAACACCAACGCAAGAAACTTCGTGTACGACGGGTGGGTTTACCTCACCGATTCTTCCGGATCTGTCGCCAACATTGAGATGGATTTGAATCAGGTGATGCCGAATGGGGAAACTGTGATCTTTGGCGTCCAATGCGATGGCTGGTCCGGCACCTGGGATTTCTCTGAAAATATAGGCACGCCCACCGCGCCTGTCGATCACTGGTTAAACTCCAGCGCGCCCTGCAATGTCCGCACCTGGTCTCAATTCACCTGGCATCATGTGCAGATCAGTTATTCGCGCGATGACTACGGCAATGTCACCTATCAATCGGTGTGGCTCGATGGAAACCAACAGCCGATCAATGTCACTGTGCCTTCCGCATACGCTCTCAGCTGGGCGCCCACGCTGCTCACCAATTTTCAGGTGGACAGCTTCGATCCCGGATCGTCTTCGAGCACTGTCTATCTCGATAACCTGACCGTTTCGCGGTGGTAAACCGAAAATTGCGTTGGTTAATCGTATCTGGTGCTCGTTGAATCGCTCTTGTTGTATTTGGAGCGCACCTCGGGTTCGCCTATGTTCTTCCGAGCATAAGAAGATGCCTTGAATCAACGGAAGGGATCACCTTTCGTTTCATGTCGAAAGCCAAAGAGGCTATTTGTCACGGGCTAAGGCGCGCTTGAGAACGGCTTCAAGGCCAGTTTTGATCTGAGCGTAATCTGCTTCAGAAAGCGTACCGGAGATGCGCTCGCTTTCGATGGCGAAGAGCTCGTCTTTGAGGATGCCGAGCAGCACGGTTTGGCTGACCGGGGCGGATGGTGCGAGCGGTGTGGTTGCGGGTGGGCGCGTTGGTGCCGGCGTGCGTGGGGCTTCACGTGCGTCGAGGTGTGACGATGCCGACGTGTCAGGGAGTGTTTCGGCGCGTTTGCGAAGCATGAATGCCGCTGCCGCAATGAGCAATATTGTAAGGACCGAGAGGATCCACCACTTGTATTTGGTAAGCGGGTCAGGCGAGCCGATAGGTGCCCCGATACCGCCGCCAGGACGATTGCCGGAGTCTGCAGCGCCACCCATCGAGGGCTGATCGCCACCACTCGATTGTGCCGGCATTTGGCCTTCACCGGAGACGGTGAATCCAATGGACTGGCCGGGACGAATGTTTTTGGCTACCCAGGTATCGACGCGCGGATCTTCCTGCCGGGTTTCGAAGCTCGAGCCGGGCGCGGCTTTGAAGTCGATACCCTTGGCACCGTAAACCACGAGATTGTCGGCAGGCATGAGGAGTTGCGGCGAGAAGGTGAACTTGCCATTGTATGAGATGTGGTACATGACCTCGAACAGCGTTTCCTTCTCACCCTGGTCGGGCTGGATGGGCACGTTAAAGGTGTAGTGGCCCTTCTGGCTGAGGGGTACGAGGCGCGTGTTTGTGCCGAGACCTCCTGGGCGCGTTGCGGAAGCGCTGTCGAGTTCGGCACCCGAAGGGAGAACAACTTCGAACGTATTGTTGCTGAACTGGGCGCGCGGCGGAAGGCTGGTGTTGCGGATCAGGTAGCGCTCATGCACGCGCAGGATGCCGCCGGCCGCTTCAATGAGCAGCATGTCGGCGTCGATGCGAACGCCTTCGACTTTGGCAGCGACGTCATAGACGCCGACATCGCCAGAACCGCCACCCTGCGGCGCGGCTATAAAGTAGGTGCCGCCCTGGTGATTAACGCGAATCAAGTAAGCGCTCGCGCCCGGTGCGTCGAGCGAATAGCGGCCGCTTGAATCGGTGGTGGCGTGGGCCACGTCGGCCATGCCGGCCTGCACGTCGATGAGGTCGACGGCATCGCCTGCAGAGGGCTTGCCGTTGGTCTTGTTGGTGACTGTGCCGGTGATGGAGGCGGCATAGGCTGTGGTGGCCGCGAACAGCAGAGCCAGGGCAGACAGGGATGCGTGAGACTTGCGTATCGTCAACGAGCGACTCCTAAGCATTGGCAGGGGTTTGTTCAGTTAAATTTTCTGTGCCGAAGGCGACGCCTGAAGCCTTGAGGAAATCGGAAGGTGGAATGCCACCGGCAAAGATCCAGACAAAGTCGTTGGGCAGTTCGCTGATTTGGCCGTCGGTTTCGATAAGGACGCTGCCTTCGCGGAATTCAGTCGGGATCGAGTTGAACAGCACATTGATCTTCTTCGAAGCGATGTGTTCCTGAACGCGTTTGGCATTTCGGTCCTTCAGGCGGCTGAACTCGCTGCGGCGATAGGAGATTGTAACTTTATTGCCACGCTGATGCGCAAGGCCGAGGGCCGCTTCGACGGCACTGTCGCCGCCGCCAACTACGAGGATGTTCTTTTCAGTGTAATGATCGGCTTCGATCAGGCGGTAGAGAACATGCGGCATTTCCTCGCCTTTGACGCCGAGCTTGCGCGGAGTGCCGGCGCGGCCAACGGCCAGCACGACAGCGCGCGCGGCATGAACATGCTTGGTCGTTCGCACAGTGAACAAGCCGTCCCACTGGCGCTGGACAGCTTCAACACCTTCGCCAGTGCGGATGTTGAGATCCGTACGCTCCATAATCTTTTTCCAGAAGGCAAGCAGATCTTCTTTGGAGAGCGTGGTCTTGTTGAACTTGCCGTGCAATGGGAACTCGACCGGACTTGTCATAACAAGTTTCTGGCGCGGGTACTTGGTCACGGTGCCGCCCACGTCCTCACGCTCGACGGTGAGCGCGCTGATGCCGTGTTCGGCTGCGCGAAGTGAAGCGCTGATTCCGGCGGGGCCGGCGCCGACGATGATCACATCGTAGACATTGTTGGCGTTGATGCGGTTGCGCAGATCGCTCATGCGTTGCGCGATGACGTCCATGCAATCGCGGCCCTGGTTGACGGCGTTCTTGATGAGGGCGAGGCCGCCAAGCTCGCCAACGATGAAGAGGTTGGGGACGCTGGTTTCATACTCTTCGCTTATGACAGGGCTGTCGCCCCTGGCGCCTGGCTTGGCCATGACCATGGTAATGGCGCCCACTGGGCACTCTTCAGCGCAGCGGCTATGGCCAATGCATTTGTGGCCATTGATGATGGTGGCCTTGCCGTTGACGAGGCCGAGGACATCGCCCTCAGGACAGGCTACGACGCATGCGCCGCAGCCGATGCAGGCTTCAGTATGGATGAGCGGATGCTGCGCACGAGGTCCATCGAAGAGCTGGCCCCTCTCAGTAGCCGCGTGGGCAAGCGCCTCTTTGCGCTTATGCGCGCGCCAATAGCGCATAAAGAAGAACGCCAGAATGCTGCCGGCAATCAGCCAGGAAACGAGTGTATCCATCACCTATCGAAAACCCATGCTTACGAATCCCAGACCCATGACAACAGCGATATGAATGACGGCGAGCACCACGAATGCATAGCTGAAGGGCCGATGGATCACATGCCACAGATGAAAGACGCGCTGTGATTGACCGAGGAAGACGACGCGCTTTGATAACGAAGCCTTTTGCCGGACCAGTCGGACGATCTGCTCGACCTCGGGATTGCCACTTGAGAGCAATCCGCCGATGGTGAGTATTTTCGCATTAAAGCCGCACGATGCGCGACGCAGAGCTGCAAGGCGGAAAGGGAGAGCGACGTCGAGCGAGATCATCTCAGCAACTGCATATAACGGACCGATGTGGCGAATGTGCGCGGCAGTGGGCACGTGGAGCGCACGGCTCAAGCGCTCCGCTGAATAGACGGACTGTCCGAGCAGAGCGTCAGAGAGCTCCTTTTCGCCGGCATGCAATTCTGACAGAGTAAGTTCGGCCGCAGAGAGCGACCGTGGGATCTGTGCGTAGAGATAGCGTCCGATGACCCCGCTAAGAGCAACGGTAAGCATGATCCAGAAGGCGACTCCGGCGATGCCCTGAAACTTAAACGAGGCGTGAAACGCGATGATAATGGGCGCGGTGATGCCGGCGATCACATGAAAATCCATCCAGTGACGGGCGGTTCCAATGCGGCCCAGCCAGGGAATCAATCTCCGAAATGCATAGAGAAAGATGATGAAGAACAGGACCGTGCCGAGTATACCGAGCTTGAGGCCGATGGTGCCGCCTGGCTTAAGCATTTCATATTTGTCAGAGTATGGGCGTTCCTCGAGCGGGAGCAGGTAGTAGCCGGCCCCGTATACGGCGATGGAGACAACCGTGATAATTGCTGCGGTGGCAGCGATGGTGACGCGAATGCGATGACCGGTGTCTTTCTTACGCTTTGCGATTGTGGCCGGGGCGGTGATTCCGCTCTGCAGGATGCTCATATTTACTGCTTCTCCCTTGTGCTGGCGAGTGTTGGGGCGGTTGCTGGGGAATTGTTCGGGTCAGGGTTATTGGCTGCGTGAAGTTTGACGTTGGGATCCTGCTCGGCCTCGGTCGAGAATCCGCGGTAGTTGTCGAAGATGTGCGTGTTGCGCCAGTGCTGGCGCGGGGTTTCGACATCGACGACGGCCAGCGCGGGAAGATCGAGCAGGCCAACGCTTTTGCCGGGAGCGGACGGCTTGTAATCGACATGGACATGAAGCGAGCGAAGACCGACGTCACTCATGTCGTGCTGGAGCGTGGCCTCAACCTTCACGACTTCGCCGGATTGCTTATCGAGCCATGCCGTGCCTTCGAGCTCGAGTGGATACTCGCGACCGCGCAACGCGAGTGCGGCGGGGGTACGACGGCCGGCAATGTGTGAAAAGTGGACGGGGATGCTGGGATGGCCATCGACCTGTTCTTCCGGGCCGGCCTCAAAGGTGAAGCTGTCACGGTAATACGGATGAAAGACCAGAAGTACAGTGGCGACGCCGTTGGTGACCAGCATGGGCAGTTGCGTCTGCTTGCCGCGAGCGTTGGCGGCCTCGACGCGCGACTCGTTGAGCTGGAAGTCGTTGCCGGTGCCATTCATCATGATGAGGTAGTCGTACCTGGCTCGCTCGGTGGCCTCGACGTGGCCGTTGGGTGCGAGCTTTTCCTGGGTGACAAACTCGGTGCAATGGAAGTCCGCGAGTTTATCGAGATAGGCGGTAATCTGCCTCTGTGCCAGATCGATTGCGGAGTTGGTGGCAGACGTTTGCGCGGGCGCCAGCGCCGGCGAAAGTGCGAGAAGGCAAACGTAGAGAATCGAAATAGATCTATCTATTTTCATTTGGCTCTCCTTGCTGCAGCACGATTGTTGAATCGGAGGCCAATGGTGGTTGTCCATTGGTTGTAATCGAGCGATCCTCCGCGCTGCGCAGTGAACATGCTCTGTACAAAGAGTTTTGAACCGAGGTTGCTTTCAAAGGTGACGTTGGCGAAGTTTGAATTGCTGGATGGCGATCCGGTGGGCACCGAGTTGTAAGCGTAACGGCCCAATTGCAGGTCGAGGCGCATGTTGTCAGTCACATCGCGGGAGACGGTGACGGTCTTGTAGGTGCCGGATGCAAACGCGCTTGAGAATTTTGAAAAGCGGACGTCGGCGGTGAGGCCGGTCTTCCAAATATTCGCCATGCTTGCGCCGAACA
>Ga0265342_10002742_pt1 | contig 14987 bp, 19 predicted proteins | sample 4CB327metaG_FD_203125 | JGI IMG/M metagenome (GOLD analysis project Ga0265342, IMG submission 203125) | Rhizosphere microbial communities from Carex aquatilis grown in University of Washington, Seatle, WA, United States - 4-CB3-27 metaG | ecosystem: Host-associated > Plants > Roots >...
CAGGACAACGGCATTGTGGCGGGTTTCGACGACGGGCGCATCATGAAGGTGGATCCCGCGACACTGACGTTCTCTCCTGTCGCCTCGGTCCCGGGTTCGGTGCGATGGATTGGTCGCCGGCCAGCGGGTTGGGTCGTGGCGTTCGAGACCAAGACTCGGTCGCGCAAGACCGTTGTCAGGGATCTCGCCACCCAGGAGGTCCATGAGCTGAAGGACCTTGGGCCCAGTGTCTTCATGCTCGATCGGAAGGGCCGACTCTGGATAGGAGAAGACCGGGGCGAATGGGGCGGCTCGACGCACTGGCTTGACCTGGCATCAGGCAAGTTGAACCGCGTAGCCATGCCCGGGAATCTCTTCGACAACATCTACGGCTTCATTGAGCTGGCCAATGGCCAGGTGCTGGCATTCGGTGGGGTCATGCACATGGGGCTGCTCGCTTGGTTCGTGACACGCGTTGACTGCGAGCCGGCCTCTCTGGTTTATGGCGGTACCGAGCCGAAGAATCTTCGCTGCCCAATCAGTTCGGGCAACAGTTCCAGAAAGGTGCGCTGGACTCGCCGCTTGGATTTCTGATCCTGCCGGGTGATGATCGGGAGCAGACTTGGGGCCTGACCCGCGAACACTGGTCGATCGTCAGCGGCCCGCCCTTCCGGCTCAGTCTGCGCGACCGTTTCGCGCAAGCGCTCGACAAGTCTCGGCGCACGGCGGAGACATGGTCCAGCACCCATTTCGTGAAGTCGCCGGGTGGCTCGCTCTACGCCTTCACGGAGACCTCGTGGTCGCCCGGAACCCGAGGCGTCGATCGCTGGCAGGATGGTCGCTTCGTCGCGCTTGCCACATCCATGTCGTCGTTGTCGGTGAAAGACGACTTCTTCGCGCCCAACGACGACGTGTGGGCTCGAGACTACGACGGAGCGTACAACCGCCTTCACGATGGAAACTGGCAAACATTCTGGGTGTCGAAGAAGACCCAAGACCCGGCCGAGCGAAAGTTTCGCTGGGGCTTGCGACTGCTGAGCGGAGGTATGCCGCCCTGGCTCTATTTTGACGGCCGCGAGCATGAATTGGTTCGCTTTGATCCAGGTGATGGCAAGAAGGCACCGTCCGAGCTCCCGGTCGATCTCGCCTGGGAAGGCAACTACCTTGCGGTCCTGGACGTCATCGCCGAATCAGAGCACTCGCTACTGGTGGCAAGCAAAGTAGGACTCTTGCGCTACAATCCGGCGAGCGGAGCCCTGACCAAGGCGGATCTAATAGCATCCGACGAGCCGGTTCACTCACTGGCCCGCGATGGAAGAGGACGACTGTGGCTCCTTGGCAAGGAGCTCTACCTGCTTCCAGCGGGGGACAAGCACGCTCAGCCGATTCGCGGTCTTCCGGTATCCGCCGAAAAGTCCCGCCTGCTCGGGACCGCGGCCGCGCATCCCGGCGGTGTGGTCGTGGGCCTCAACCGCCGAGGGATTCTCTTCGTGGAAACCGAACCGTAGGAACGATCGTGCGCATGGTCCGCTATCAAACCAACGCGTGAGTGATAGCGCACTTCGCGCGTGGCCTTTGCCCGACGTCACTCATCGCGGGAGTTGGTAAGAACCCTTTGAGGGTTCTTACTCAAAGCCGATGCGGATTGGTCATCGCCTTCTCGGCTTCCACGCGCGCTGTGGTCGCTGTTTGTAGCTCGTCCTGCGCGGGCTGAAATGCGCCCCTCACCCGCCTCGCTGCGCTCGGCGACCTCTCAGCCCTGCGGGCACTTCGGGACCTACCCACCCCACCCCTGCCACCCCCGCTCGCTGCGCTCGCGCCCTCGCCGCTCGATTCGCCGCGCCCTTGCCCGCTGCGCGGGGCGAGGTGGTACTAGGCGGTTTTCACACTTCGCATGGGGCGGTGCGAAGGTGTCTCGTGCAAACTTGGCGCTGTATGCTTCGGCCAATGACAATCCGCGTCGCTTGCCCGCCACGGAGTTGGAGGGCGCTCCATGCATTCGCCCTCGTGGCAGGGGTGGGCGCATCCCTCTCTTCACCTACCACCGCGGGCGGCGAACCGACCCCACCCGCAGATGCTGTTGTCCAGGAACTGCACCCCACCCGACCCGCGTGCGAAAGCATGGACTCGGGCGCATTCTTCTTTCCCGAAGGTACGTTCGGAGACAGTCATTCAAAGGAACCATTCGTTCGTGGCTAGTCATGAGAAACATAATTCAGCTCGTGATGCTCGCGGCGCTGTTGGCCCCGGTAGCCTGCACGTCCAAGAGCGCCATCTTGCAAAACAAAGACGGCGGAATGGATTCGGGCTTCGGCGGCGCCACCGGCGGCACGACTGGCATGGGCGGGCAAGATGCGTCCGGTCGTGGCGGGAATGGTGGCGCGGGCGGTGGTGGCACGGGCGGCGCAGCTGGGATTGACGGCGGTATCGTCGTCGACTCAGGGATCGGCGGGTCGGCTCTTACCAATTGCACCGGGCTTGTCTGCGGATCCGATCAGCAGGTCCTGAAGGTGACGAGCCCAGCGCTCGGCACCACACAGTGCGCGTGCGTGCCCATTCCGAGCGCGGGCCGCTGCACGGACTGCACCTGTGGAGATCCGCTATGCACCCAGTACTTCGCGCGTTGCCTTGGATACGCGCTCGAGGGGGGACTCCTTTGCGGCCAGAACGGCTGATAGATCTCCCAGCTAATGCTGGACGAGGCAGAGATTCGCTTGCTCGAGCACCGGCACATGGTCGCGGGGGTCGAGCGTGAGGAGCCCGGTGGCTGTCACGAGCACGGACGGCTCGGGGTCGTCGTGTCGGGTCGAATTGGCGGGTCTGACCAGAGAGATGGGCAGCGAGCTGCCAGCCACGTCGGTGAGCGCCCAGTAGGAACTGCAGTTGGGCGCAGACTCGCGAGCCAAGACCTCGATGCATTTCCCAAGCGCTCGTCCGAGGTGGCCCGTGATGGTGACCATCCTGCCGAAGGAATGAGCACTTAGAACCTCGCCCTTCATCCTAGAATTGCACACCGGCAGGCCCAATGGGAAGTCCTTTCGCCCAGCGCATTTCCACAAACGAGATCGACAAGTGGAACAACGACACTCGCCAGAAGACGCATTGCTCCGCACGATAGCGCAAGCGGGCGTGGGCGGGAAAATAAAACTCTGGCACCGTCCTCGGAGCCATGGTGCACGCAATGTGCGGGTGTTTGGCTCGGTCGCCCGTGGCGATGCGGTCGCGGGCAGCGACCTTGACCTGGTGGTCGACTTTGATAGTGGGCGCAGCCTCATGGACCATGGTGAGCTCGTGCTGGATCTGGAGGCCGTCCTGGGTTGCCGGGTCGACGTGGGGGGCGACTTCTATGTCGTGTTTCTCTACGGAGACGTCCCCGATGCGAGCGAATTCTTGCGAACCGCTCGATCGGTGTGGCTCGAAATCAAATCGGACAACGTCGAACAGCTCAGACCTGGACCTATTTTGGATGACATGAAGATCCTCATTGCCACCCTAGTAATGACTGTGACAGGCTCTCTCGCAGGTTCCTTGGCTGGCTGCGGTGGCGGTAGTTCGAAGCCCGACGCCCACGGTGGATTGGATGGCGCAGGCGCCAACCTGACGTTTTCCGTGGCCGCCTGCCAGGCGACCATATGCGGTGGGGCGGCGACATTGTGTTCCTGGGGCAGCCAGGACACGAGGTACCTTGGCTGTCTCTCCGACTGCGGGCTTGTCGGGGTTGCGAATGTCAGTTGCCCGGACAAGGTTTCGGCGCTCTGGACCTGCGTCACAAGCGACTCCAGCAAAGTGGATTGCACCGGGAGCAAGGGCACTGGATGCACTACCCAAGAACAGGCAGTGGCCCCTTGCTTGCTGGGCGACCTCGACGCCGGCCCGGGCTAGCCCATTTGAGTCGCCCGTGCTCTTCGATTTCGCGCAAAGGATCAGCGCGGTGCCTGCTCGTTCATGTCATTTCACCTCCTGCCAGTCGCGTGCCCTTGGTGCCGTAGGACAACGTGCGTGGCCTTCTCGGATGCCACAAATTCGTGGCATTCGTATCCCAGAGCCCGCAAGTCAACCCCTTCGAACAGCCGTTCTCCTCCGCCGATCAAGACGGGTGCGATAGCAAAGTGCAGCTCATCAATGAGGCTCTCGCGAAGATACTGCTGGATGGTGTTCGGCCCACCGCCGATGCGCACGTCCCTTCCGCCGGCCGCCTCGCGTGCCCTTTCAAGCGCGTCGCGAATGCCGCCCGTGACGAAATGAAATGTCGTATCGCCTTTCATCTCGATGGGTGGACGTGCATGATGCGTCATGATGAAGACCGGAACGTGATACGGTGGATTGTCTCCCCACCAGCCTTTCCAGTTCATGTCCGACCAGGGCCCCCGAAGGGGGCTGAACATATTCCTCCCGAGAATCCAAGCCCCAACGTTCTCAAAGCCACGAGCGGCGAAGTCATCGTCAAGCCCGGTCGTGCCGCCGTCCTTCCCGAACAAGGTCCGCTGGAACGTGCGTGTTGGAACTAACCACTGGTGCAGATCCGTCCCGCCAATGCCGAGCGGATTGTTGATGTCTTGATTTGGGCCTGCTCCGTATCCGTCGAGCGAGACGGTGAAGCTCCCAACGCGAACTCGTGTCATCTTATGCCTCCGTTTGGACGCCTAACTCTGTATTGGGACCCAGCTTGGCGCAAGCAGGCCGGGAGAGCGTATTTCGGTCTGACTGGGGCGCCGATTCCGGTGGGACTTGGGCAGAGATTCCGGAATGCTGCGGGACGCATATTCTCCGCGAGGGCGGTGCGCGAGGGCGCGAAGGCCACCCATCGGGCCTGCGGTCGAGCTCCCGTCCACATTCCATTCATCGAAGCCTAGGGCTGACGAGCGAAGGTCTCGATACCGAGCAGGGCGGTGAAGATGTTGCGACTGTCCCAGCCGGAAGTAGCGGCAAGCCAGCAGCCGTTAGCGGTACAGCTTGACGTCGTCGATGATGATGCTCCCGGCGCAAGGTGGGGCGGTACCATCGTCGGCCGCGACCGGCGCGATGACCAGCCACTGGATGAAGGCGAGCTTGCTCGGATCGGCCGGCGTGGGTGGGCTTCCCGCGATGTCGGAGCCCCGGAAGGGCGCGACTATCTTCTTGGGCTGCGACTTCACATCCTCTTGAGAGATCCGCGTTTGTGGCGGGTACGGCCCACCGGCTCGATAGAACTGATGCTCGGGATCCACGGAGGCATACGTCAACGAGCAACCGGAAAGCGAGCCACTGATGGAGAACTCGATCCCCGCGAAGCCGCTGGCATCCACACACCTGTCGAAGAACAGCGATGTGCTGAAGATCTGCGGCTTGGCACCGAGCGCTGCTTTGACGTTGATGGTGAGCTTACCGTCCCGGGTACTGCTGGTCATAGTCGCGTCGGGGACCGCACCTCGCGGGACAGAGCTGATGAGCTTTGCGGGAAGGTCCTCCGCGCCTCTCTTGCCGTCCTGTTGGGCGGAGAAGTCGGCGATCACGCCACTTGTGGGCGCGGGAGTCGTGTTCGCCGACGAACAAGTCACGCGAGCAATGTTCTCCTCGACAGCATCGCCCAAGCCCTGTTCCGGGCGCGCCCCCGAGGGTGCGTTGGCGCCGCCAGAAGCACAGGCGGAAAGGGAGAGAACAGTGCTGAAGAAGCCGAAGGCGGAGAGTCTGCTGGACATGTTGGCTCCTAGGGTTGGGGGTGGTATTCCGGTGATTCTAGGCCGATGCTCGTCGGTTGCAATCTTGCCTCTACCAGACGTTGCAGCACGGGCCTACAATGTGACAACCACCTTGTGAGGAGTGACCATGCGAAGAGTGATACGTCTACCGTCCGTCTTCTCTGCCCTGCTCGTGCTGGGGTGGGTGGCCTGCAGCAGCAGCGGCAGCGGCGTTTCGCAGAAACGTGATGCGAGCGCGGACATCAGGGTGGGCAGCGGCGGCGCTACAGGGAAAGGCGGAGCGCTGGGCTCGGGCGGCCTCAGCGGAACCGTCGGCGGCAGCGGCGGCGCGGTTTCCACGGGCGGTGGGGCCGGCGGGCTCGGCGGTGTTACCGGGGACGGCGGCGGACCATCACGCGACGGGGGCGGCATCTCCCTGCCGGATGTGTTGTCGCTGCCCGACCGATTCGCCTTGCCCGATGTCAACCTCCAGCTTCCCGATGGGTTCTCCCTGCCCGACCTGCCCAGCTTCAATCCGGACGCGTTCACTCTGCCGGACTTGCGCGCTCTCTTCGGCGAGGCCGGGGTCGGCGGTCCCTGCGCGGCGTCGGTCGTCACGGGTGCCGACTGCCAGACCGGCACCGACACCATCTGCACGCCGGAAGGCGGCACTCTGTGCATCTGCGGTTTCGGCGACAGCTGGACGTGCTTCTGAGGCCACAGAACAAAGAAGCGCCGACTCACAAAGGAGCAGACTAGGCGATGCATCTCCAGATGGCGTAGGATCGCCACTGGACAACCTGTGAAAGGACCAGAATGAAAAAGGCGATGATAGGGACGCTGTTTCTGCTCGTGGCAGCGCTCGTTCCACTTTCCGCGAGGGCGCAGGTAGGCGTCAGCGTTGGCGTCAACGTGGATCTGCCTCCGCCCATTGCCTTTTCCGGGCCCCCCGAGGTGGTGGTCCTGCCCGAGAGTAATGTCTACGTGGTGCCCGATGTCGAAGCCGACATCTTCTTCAGCCAGGGCTGGTGGTGGCGTCCGTGGCAAGGGCGCTGGTATCGTTCTCGCTCTTACGACCGAGGCTGGGGCTTCTATCGTGCGGCGCCTCCGCCCTTCTACCGAAACGTGCCACCCGGATGGAGGAACGACTACCGGGAGCACCGCTGGAGAGGACACGAATGGAATCACGAGCGCGTTCCGCACGGCGAGATGGAGCGCAATTGGCGGGGCTGGGAAAGGGACAGACACTGGCAACAGCACAACGGGTGGGGCGTTCGGGGCATGGAGCCACGGCCCGGGCCCCGGGGAAATCCTCAACGAATGGAGCGAGGACCGGAGAGGCCCATGCAAATGCGTGGCCCGCAGCCGGCTCCCCAGGGCCAACCGCAACGAGGGATGCGAGGTAGGGAATTCCAGGGGCCGCAGGGCCAGCCGAGACAAGACGGCCGTGGCTTCCAACCCGGTCCGCAGGGACCTCGCGGTGGTGGACCGACGGGCGGCCCGAACCGTGGGCCTTCGCCCGGCAGGGGCAATGAAAACCGGGGCGGACCTGGTCGCAGATAGCCGAATCCCAGCAGCTTGCCATCGAGTCGTGGAGGCACTCTGACTATCCACAAGCACACGGCGCCCGCCGTCGTGATGCTATTTTATTTTGGCCTCGGGGTCGTCTTCGCGCAGTCGAGCCCCGGCAGCGCGCCGGCCTCGGAAAAGGTCTTCAAGCGCAGCATCGATTTCGATCTCACTGCCGCGTGGGCGTATAGGCAGACTTTGGGCCTCGACTCCGACAGCGCGAGGCTCGCGTATTCGCCCATGATGACCTACAGCTTCCTCTTGGACGAGCACAATGCGTTGGGCATCGTCCTCCTCAAGTTCAGCCATTTTCCTCTCGCCGCCAACCCCGTGTACAACTTCGCCTACGGCTTTCAGTTCAAGCATTATTGGCACCGAAAGTGGGCGGATCTCGGTGCCTTTGTGCCATGGATCTCCTACGGCATACTCCTCAACCAAGCCCTGGTCGCGAACGAGGCGGGGCGGGCGATTGGCCACAACACCCGCATAGGGCTGGGCAGCGACATCGTCCTCGCGCCGTCGCATCGTTTAGTGCTCCAGCTCGGTTGGGACTCGGTGGACTATCCAAGCCTCGGAAGCAGCGTATCCAACTCTCTCGAGTCCGCCTCAATCGGATTCGGCTACCGTTTCCTCTTCTAAGCTTCCCCGGTTCTTTGTGCTCCAAGGCCGATGTGTCCCCGCCTCCGCCATTGTTCGACGCGTGGCAATCTCGCCGCAATGGCCGAAGCGTCGCCTTGTCGAGGTATCCCGCGCTTTTCATCGGGTTGCCATGGCGTGTCCCATGTGGCCGCCGGGACCAGGTCCGAGCGACGTCCACGCGCTGACGTCCCAAGCCCACGTGTCCGCAAGAACGCCGCCGGTGTTTTCGCGCCAGAGAACCCCGGCTCGAAAGAATCGGCTGCGCTACGGCTTCGCCGTCACCTTCGGAGCGCGCACGGGCGGTGTCGGAACGACGGCTGCTCTTCCCAAAGCGAGGCAGAGGCGGCGGAGTTGGGAGACTCGCCGGAGGCGCACGGTGACGGCGGAAGGCGACATGTCGACCTTCATTCTCCGTCTCCTTCGAGGCGCTTGATGTCGTCCTGGTCCTGACCCGAACCGCGCAGGCGCTTGAGGCTCACCAGGCCCTGGCGCGAAACCACCCATAGCTCGCCCCGCTCCCAGCGAACACGCGTTCTTTCCCTCCAGACGCGATCAATGGCCGGGGTCACGAGAAGCAGGTCCAGACTGAGTCGGTCGCCGGAAGCCGCATCGATCTTGGTCACGCGTCTGATCTCGACTGCCCCACCGGCCAAGCGCATGGGGTCTGCGGGAATCGAATAGTCGAGGTCGCGCGCGCAGGCGAGCACGCGCTCGGCGGCGTTCGGCGGAACCACGAGATCGACGTCGATGGTTGCCCTGGGGAGTCCATGGATAGCCGTGGCCAGCCCGCCACAGACGGCGTACTCGGCGCCCGCTGCTTCCAGCGCACCGATCAGGGCCGCTGGCCGAGACGCTGGTGATGCTCGTCGAGACGTAGCCGGAACCTGGATCTCCGATGCCTCCTAATCTGCTTCCGACCCGACCTCAGCCGAGGCGCGGTCGAGCAGAGTAGTCAATGCTAGGCGGACCGCCCATTCGCGCAGGTACGCAAGGTCCAGGCAGCCCTTCTGGGCGCGCAGGACGCCCAGGATGTCCCGCCACTGGCGATCCGAGACCTCGCCGCCTTCACGAAACCAGAGCATCTTGCGCAAGATGGTGTCCTCGGGTGCCTTGACCATGAGGGTACGGCCGGCACGAACCACGACCGGCCGGCGGCGCGAGAACTCGGATTCGTCGTAGGGGCCGTGGGGGTGCCCGAAGAAGTCTATCTTCAGCACCAGCGGCAAATAGAACACGTTTGCGGATCTGCCGTGCAGGATGGCGTCTCGGAGCATGTCGCCGTCGACTTCGAAGTCCGAGCCAAGCAGCTCGCTGAGCTCGCGTACTTTCCCGACGGCCATGTCGATGACGAAGTCGATGTCGTTGGTCGCGCGCGGTTCGCCATCGATCGAGCTGGCCAGGCTTCCGCCGACGAAATAGGACGCGCCAACCTTCTCCAGCGCCTCCGCGACCCGCAATGCGATGTCGACGACGTCTTCAAGCCTGTCGCTCATGCCGCGCGTCCCGCGAACACGCGCCGCGCCACCTCGGCACCGTAAAGGCGTTCGGCAAGCTTCTGGCGAAGCTCGTCGTCCGAGAGAAGACGGTCGGGATGCGCGTGCTTGATACCAGCGATGGCAAGCTCTCGCGTGGCTCGCGATAGGCCGACGCAGATGGCGAGTCGTCTTTCGGGCCCTGCTTGGCGCAAGAGCTCGAAGTATCTGGCGGTTGCCTTGGGCGATGTGTCGCTCACGAAGGTCAATTTACCACGCTCAGTGCTGCTTGCGCGGAGTGGCGTTGAAATGGAAACCCTCAGAGGGTTTCCATACCTTCCCGCGAGGTTTGTCCTTGAAGCTGACGGTGCCGTCCGGGGCAATGCGCGCCTCGAACTTGGGGTCCAGGTACACATACCCCTCGCCCCACTCGCGCAGACCGTAGCTGCCTTCCAGGATATGGTCGGGCCTCAGCTGAGGGGCCCACAGTGGAATGCCCGCGTCCCGCCCTGGGCTCGCATCGGGAGTCGCGGCGGTGGACCGATGGGCAATGAGAACCGCGACGGACCCGGTCGCAGATAGCGAGCCCGGCCGGAGTCAGCACCCTCCCGCAGCATCGCGGGCGGCAAAACACAGAATCCTTTGGTGAGGTGGGGAATCCAAGCAACGGTTCCATTTTCGCAACACGTTTGCGGCGCCAATGTGTGCGTTGCGTAGGAGATAGAGCATGCCCACCCTCATCGGCTATCATCATGTGAAGGACACCAAGCATTGGCTCGCCTCGCCCATGCGCCAGAAATTCTTCGGTCCCCTTGGTGTCACTGGCATTCGTACCTTCGTCGACCCGCAGAATCCGACTCGCGTCGCGGTGCTGATGGAAGTTCCTGACATGAATAAGCTCAAGACCGCGATGAGCAGCCCGGGTGCCGCCGAGGCGATGGCGCACGATGGAGTGCTGGGCGAGACGCTGGTCATGCTCGTCGAGTCGTAGCGCGCCCTCACCCTTTGATCGACGGGCTCTGATAGACTCTCAGAGCCTCGCCCGCCAGCTTGCCGTCCCTCGCCAGCGTGACGAAGAGCTCGAGGATCATGGTCCAGCCTTGGTCCATGCTACCCGTCGGCGTCGGCTTGCCGAGCTTCTCCAGGTCGCGATGCTCGAACAACACCAGCGTCTGCTCGGGCCCCTTACTCACGAACCGCACCTCAACCTCGCTGCGCAGGTTGGGGTCGAATTGGAATTCGCCGTTGAGCTGCCAGATGAGCAACAAACGGGAGTGTGGCTCGAAGTCCTCGACTCGGCCAACCTCGCACACCTCGCCGCCTTGATGTGTGGAATACCAGCGGCCGTTGGCTTTCGGTTCGAGCACGATGGACACCATCGGCGTCTTGCCCACGTGATGCGAACGGGGCCACCACGCGTCCATTTGCTGACTGAAGACTCGGAATGCCGTCGCCTGCGACGTACTCACCAGTAGCTCTTTCTTGATCGAGATCATTTCGATTTCTTCCTTTCGTTTTCGGCGGCCAGCTTAAAGGCGTGGAGAGCCACGTCCCACATGCCGTCCAGGTAATCGCGCATAGCCAGGACTCCCTTCGGGTCGATCCGGTAGTGATTGCGCCTGCCCTCGGATTCCACCGTCACGAGCCCGGCATCCATGAGGATCTTGAGGTGCTGCGACACCGCGGGTCGACTGACCGGCATGCGCCTCGACACCTCCACCACCGCCATGGGCCCGCCCGCGAGCTGCTCGAAGATCGCCCTGCGCGTAGGATCCCCCAAAGCATTGAACGCCTCTGCGTAGGATGCGGTCTCGGCCACAGGTAAGTGTGCACTTACCATTCGGCGTTCGTCAAGTCGAAAGGTTTCGTGATGCCTTTCGGATCCTATGTCCGGCTTCGTGCAATTGAGCGGGCAGGCGATAGTAGCCGGGAACGTCTCTGCCAAACATGGAGCGCAAGCAGGACCGACATCGGAATCACGACCTTGTCGTGGATCTCCACCAAGGCTCGCTCGGCGAAGTGGTGGTCGCAGCCTACGGCGGCGGTCCATGCAAGTGCCACGCGGCGAAGGCCAGCAGCGCCGCCGAGGAAAGCTGGTGGAACAAGGCCCAGGTCGGATAGTCCCAGCCCCACACGGTGCGGCCGGCCGATACCCCGTGATGCATGTGGTTGATCGAGCCTCGCGGGAACGCCGTGACCGACCTCATGGCGCCAGGATCCGCTTTTGCAGGGCTCCTGCCCGGCAGGCCGCAACGCACTTGAAACACCCGACGCAGTCTTCGCCTTTGCGAAGCGCCGCATGCTTGTGCCACAGCACCGACACCTTCCCGATCACGTGTTTCGGACAAGCGGCGACACATGACCAGCAGGCCTGGCACCTGCGCGAATCGAATTCCACGAAGCGTGTACCGGGCAGGCGGCGGTTGGGAAAAAGCGGAGCCACGGATCCACACTAACGCCTGGACGGATCCAGCGACGATAACCTTTGTTAAGAAATCGCCGTCAGGGCTTTCCGCGGATGCGACGTCGGATGCGGCTCAGCGAGACGGGCGTGATGCCCAAGTAGGAGGCGATGAAGTGCTGAGGAATTCTTCGAACGATCTCGGGGTGCTCGCGCAGCAACTCTTCGTAGCGCTCGCGCGGGCTGTCTTTGATCCGGGATAGGAAAAGCCGAGCGTAGTTTTCCATTCGCGCAAGGACGATCTGCTGGAACGATTCGCGCAGATTCGGGTAGGCCTCGTGGAGTCGGTCCCAGTCCTGGCGACCGAGCACCGCCACCGTCGTTGGCTCGATGCTTTCCAAAGAAAACAGGCTTGGTCCGCCGCCCAGGAAGCTCTCCATCGAGGCAACTGCTTGGTCTTCCAAGAAGAACTGGAACGTCACGTCTTTGCCGTCCTTATTGAACCAAAGGCGTAAACATCCCTCCTTCACGAAATACATCGAGCGGGCGACCTCGCCTTCGCACAGGAGGGACGTCTTCGCGGGAAGCTTCAACACCTTGAAGTATCCCTTGCATCTCTCCCACTTCGAGAGCTCGGATTGCAACTCGTGCAGGATCTTGGACAGCATCGCGGCTCGCTGCCGGTCAGGATACACCACAGAGTGCCTCTGAACGCGAATAGGCCGGGATGCCCATCCAACCGAGACCGGCTTGTCGCGGTTGCGTCGCGCCAATCGACGGATTTGCTGTGCTTTGCGATCTTGCATTCTTTCCGCTGGTCAATTTCCAGATTCGACCTGTTTGCGCAGCAAGTGTGTTGGAGGCGCGCCGCTCAAGTCATCTCCGGATGCCGGCGTCTGAGAGTCGTCCTCACCTAACGGAACCACCGTCGGGTCTGCGAAGCGGTCCCGTGCTGGCCCGCGGTCCGAGGCGTGTGCCTGCTCTGCTGTCGCGGGAGTGACGGAAGCGGCGGGCTTGGCGTGGATGGTCCGCAGGGGTGGTCACGCACGGGTGAGCCCTACCCGGCGTCCAAGGCGCCTCCCGCGAGGCGGGGAGGCGGGCGGGCCAAGCGTTTCCGGTCTCGACGTATTTGACCGACGAGCAACGAAGGGACGCGACGCAAATGCGCGATTTCACGACGGGAGTCAACCCGTTCGGTGCTCTAGGCTTGCGTCGAGGTCGGCCCGGATACCGCCATCATCAAAGAAAAGTGTCCGCTGTGGAGCCTGTCGGACGTCTAGGAGGTGAGCAACGTCGAACAGCGATGACCATCCAATCTCAATCCCAAGGAGAACCACCATGAGCACCGTTTCTGTTCCATTTCCTGTAAACCAAAGATCGACACTTGGAGGATGACAATGCAAGACTCGCTGGCCGTTGCAATTGGACTTGCCCACATAAACGCTTGGAGTCATCACGATTGGGAAAGGACGAGAGAACTACTCGCTCCCGATGTGCATGCGACGGTAGCAACGATTCAGCCCAAATTCGACGACGCGGACTTGACGGGCATCGACAATTACATGAGGCCCAAGACAAAGGCAGCGAGGTTGATCGAGCCCGGAAGTGTCCAGGTACTCTCAGCCATCGGTGACGAGCGCAGCGCGCTCATTACTTGCACTTTCAAGATAGGGATCGGCCCAGGCGGGACGATGGTGACCATGGTTAGGTCTTGCCTCTATCTGATAAACGAGAACAAGAAGATCAAAGAGGAGCGGGACGCATTCTTCATACTTTCAAGATAAGGATGTGTCTGCGGCGTGCCCCTAACCTCATAGACAGGAGCGAAGATCATGGCAAAGGTCATTTTTGGAAACCACTCGTCAGTCATCGTTCCGCGGAACGATCGTGACAGCATTTGCAGGTTCTACTGCGATGTTCTCGGTGGTGAAATCATCAAGGCAGAGGACGATAGAGACTTCATTCGCTTGGGGGTCGACTTCTATGTCGTGTTTCTCTACGGAGACGTCCCGGACGCGAGCGAATTCTTGCGCACCGCGCGGTCGGTGTGGCTCGAAATCAAATCGGACAACGTCGAGGAGCTCACGCGCAGGATCCTCGACTTCGGTGTCAGGAAGCTCGAGATCCCCGACCCTCACCTCTACTTCCAGGCTCCGGGCGGCCAATGCCTCCGGTTGGTCGGAATCGATGAGGACCTCTCCTTCTATGAAGGAGCCGGAGCGGGTTCGAACGTGGCGAACATGAAGGAAGCGGTGAAGAAGCTCTGAACACGCATCCGCACACACTCGGGTGGGCGCGAGTGGTGCCGAAGGCCACAGTCCCGTACATCGGGAGTTCGCGACGGAGCGATCCTTTGACAGTTTCCACCCCTCGGTGCCACCAACGGATACCAAGGAGACACCATGAAGCTGCTTCAATCGCTCGGTTCGCTCACAGTTTCCCTGATGCTGGCCGGGTCGCTGTCATGCAGCAGCTCAGACGGGGGGGGCAAAGGCAGCGGCGGCATAGCTGCCAGCGGGGGCGCGGCTGACAGCGGTGGCGTGGTCTCCAGTGGCGGCAATCCCACGAGCGGCGGTGCCGTGGGCAGCGGTGGCAAGTCTGGCGTGGGTGGCGCGGTCGGCAGCGGTGGCGGCTCGGGCAGCGGTGGCGCGATTACAGACGCGGGCCAACCGGTCAGCACCTCGGGGTGCGGCCAGGCCTTGCCGGCCGCGTGCAACAACACGACGACCGGACCGTGCACGCTCGACGTGAACGGCAAGACTCGCCAGTACTTCGTGGTCCTGCCGACCGGCTACGACAACGCCACGCCGGCGCCGGTCGTGTTCACCTACCACGGCCGCGGCGGCACCGCGTCCTCGCTCTTGCCGACCGGGTCTCCGTACGGGGGCGGCTACGCACTCTACGGCGTCCAGTCCGGCCTGCCGAACGCGATCTACGTCGTGCCGCAGGGGCTCGATTCCGGGTCGGATGCGGGCACCGATTACGGCTGGCCCAACACCGGTGGCCAGGACATCAACTTCGTCAAGGCCATGATTACCTGGCTGGAAACCAACCTGTGCGTCGACAAGAGCCGCTACTTCTCCGACGGCATGAGCTACGGTGGCATGATGTCCGAGACGATCGCCTGCCAGATGCCCGACGTTTTCCGCGCCATCGGCTCGATGTCCGGCAGCCTGTTCGGCAGCACCCGCTCGTGCGTGGCTAAGCCCATCGCGGCGTGGATTACCCACGGCGATGCCGACACCACGGTGGCAATTTCTGGCGACCAGA
>Ga0265342_10002748_pt1 | contig 14957 bp, 12 predicted proteins | sample 4CB327metaG_FD_203125 | JGI IMG/M metagenome (GOLD analysis project Ga0265342, IMG submission 203125) | Rhizosphere microbial communities from Carex aquatilis grown in University of Washington, Seatle, WA, United States - 4-CB3-27 metaG | ecosystem: Host-associated > Plants > Roots >...
GAGTGTTACGAGCGCCTGAAAGGCAAAGGCCCTACCGGCGCGGCGGCTTTCAATCCGCTATCGACCGGCATCACGTTCGCTCTCACGGAGAAGGCACCGGTCGACAAGATCCCCGTGATCACGATGGGCTACGGCCGATCCGAATCTGCAGACGGCAGTGTGTTCACGTGGAACTTTCCGCTGCTCGGGACTTACTGGACGGCCGCCGACGTGATCATGCACCAGATCGCGAACAAGCTCGGCGGCTACGAGAAACTCAAAGGCAAGAAAGTCACGCTCGTTTATCACGATTCGCCGTACGGCAAGGAGCCGATTCCGCTGCTGACCGAGCTCGCGAAGCGTCACGGTTTCGAGTTCAAGTCGCTGCCGGTGACGGCGCCCGGCGTCGAGCAGAAAGCCACGTGGCTGCAGATCCGTCAGGACCGTCCCGATTTTGTGTTGCTGTGGGGCTGGGGCGTGATGAATTCCACCGCAATCAAGGAAGCGGTTGCGGTCAACTACCCGCGCGATCAGATGTACGGCGTGTGGTGGTCGGGCGCCGAGCCCGACGTGCTGCCGGCCGACGCCGGCGCCACCGGGTACAATGCGGCCGCGCTCCAGCATTCGTCGGGGCAGACCTCGGTGCATGGGGACATTCTGAGAAACGTCTACGACCGCAACAAAGGCAGCGGCAAGAAGGAGGAAGTCGGCACGGTGCTCTACAATCGCGGCATGATCAACGCGATGGTCACGGTCGAAGCGATCCGCACCGCGCAGGCCAAGTACGGCAAGAAGCCGCTCACCGGCGAGCAGGTGCGCTGGGGCATCGAGCACCTGAACCTCGACCAGGCGAGATTACGCCAGCTCGGGTTCGGCGGATTGATGCAGCCGTTGAAGCTCTCGTGCGCCGATCACGAAGGCGCGCGCATGGCGCGCATCCACCAGTGGGACGGTGCGAAATGGGTCTATGTGTCCGACTGGATCGAAGGCAACAACAAGCTCCTGCGCCCGATGGTCGAAGACGCCGCCAAGAAGTACGCGAAAGAGAAAAACATCACGCCGCGCGATTGCTCGAAGGTAACCTGAGGGCAACCTGACGGTTGCCGCGAAGGGGAAAGGGAGAAAGGGGAAGGGTAAAAACGGGAGAAAGATTTAGCCACCCTTCCCCCTTTACACATTCCCCCTTCCCCGAACTAAACGATGTCAGCCATTCCCAGGCCCGACGCCGCGCGCGCTTTGCTTGCGGTCAACAACGTCGAGGTCATTTACGATCACGTGATACTCGTGTTGAAGGGCGTCTCGCTCGAAGTGCACGAGGGCAAAATCGTGGCCCTGCTCGGCGCCAACGGCGCCGGCAAATCGACCACGCTGAAATCGATATCCAACCTGTTGCGCGCCGAGCGCGGCGACGTGACCAAGGGCTCGATCGAATTTCGCGGCCGGCGCATCGACCAGTTGAATCCGTCGGAACTCGTCAAGCGCGGCGTCGTGCAGGTGATGGAGGGCCGCCATTGTTTCGCGCACCTCACCGTCGAGGAAAACCTCCTGACCGGCGCGTTCACGCGCACCCGCCGCGGCGACATCGGCGCGGACCTCGAAAAAGTCTATGCGTATTTCCCGCGCCTGAAATACCGGCGCTTAAGCCAGGCGGGTTACACGTCGGGCGGCGAGCAGCAGATGACGGCCATCGGCCGCGCGCTGATGGCGCGTCCCGCGATGATCCTGCTCGACGAGCCTTCGATGGGACTGGCACCCCAGATCGTCGAGGAAATTTTCGGCATCGTGCGCGATTTGAACGAGAAGGAGCGCGTGAGTTTTCTGCTGGCCGAGCAGAACACCCACGTCGCGCTGAGGTTCGCCGATTACGGATACATACTCGAGACCGGTCGCGTCGTGATGGACGGCAGCGCCGCGGAACTGGCGAGCAACGAAGACGTGAAGGAGTTCTATCTCGGCTTATCCGCCGGCGCGCGCAAGAACTTCCGCGACGCGAAACACTACCGCCGGCGCAAGCGCTGGCTGGCCTGACGCTTGAAGCCTTGCCGCCAAGGATTCTTTTCAATACCCCCTGGAGGGGTACGCGAAGGACGCCAGGGAGAATCGCAGGAACCGTTGTCACTTCGCGTCTTTAGCGGATCAAGATCTTTCTTGGGTTAAATAATGGAATTCTTCGACAGGCTCGAAACGCGCGACCCGCAGCAGCGCGAAGCGGAGCAATTCGCCGCGTTGCGCGCGCAGATTGCGAATGCGCAAAGCAACGCGCCATATTTCGCGCGCGTGCTTGCCGGCGTAAACGCGGCGGACATCAAGGACCGCGCGGCGCTCGCGGCGCTGCCCGTCACGCGCAAGTCCGATTTGATCGAGCTGCAAAAAGCCGCGCCGCCGTTTGCCGGCATGACGGCGCTGCCGCAGCCGGCGCTCGGCCGCGTGTTCATGTCGCCGGGACCGATGTTCGACCCCGAAGGCAAGCGCGCCGATTACTGGCGGCTCGCGCGCGCGATGCATGCCGCCGGATTTCGCGCCGGCGAACTCATGCACAACACGTTCTCGTATCATTTCACGCCCGCCGGATTCATGGCCGACATGGGCGCGCATGCGCTCGGCTGCCCGGTGTTTCCCGGCGGCACGGGCCAGACGGAAATGCAGGTCGCCGCGATCGCGAGCCTGCAGCCGCGTTGTTACATCGGCACGCCGTCGTTTCTGCGGATCATTCTCGAGAAAGGCGACGAACTGAAAGCCGATGTCGCGAGCATCAAAAAAGCGCTGGTGTCGGCCGAGGCGTTGCCGGCGACGCTGCGCGCGTGGTTCAACGCGCGTAACGTCGCAACGCTGCAATGCTATGCGATCGCCGACCTTGGGCTCGTCGCGTACGAGTCGCCCGCGCAGGAAGGCATGATCGTCGACGAGGGCGTGCTGGTAGAACTCGTGCGCCCGGGCACGGGCGAGCCGGTCGCCGCCGGCGAAGTGGGTGAAGTCGTGGTGACGACGCTGACGCCCGAATATCCGCTGATCCGCTTCGCGACCGGCGATCTGTCCGCGACCCTTGCGGGGGCGAGTCCGTGCGGACGCACCAATATGCGCATCAAGGGCTGGCTCGGCCGCGCGGACCAGACGGCTAAAGTAAAAGGGATGTTCGTGAAGCCGTCGCAAATCGCCGACGTTGCGAAGCGCCACGCGGAAATCCGCAAGTACCGGCTCGTGATCGATCACGACGACAAAAAAGCCGACCGCATGACGCTGAACTGCGAAATCGCCGGCGCGCAGAATCCCGCGCTCGCCGTCGGCATCGCCGCGACGATCCGCGACGTCTGCAACCTGCGCGGCGAGGTCGCGTTCAAGCCCACCGGTGCGCTGCCGAACGACGGCAAAGTCATCGACGACATGAGGAAGTACGACTAACATGACGGGACAGGTGGCGCGCATTTAGACCTGTTTTTCCATTCCAGCCTTCATTTCTTCATGCAAATCAAAAACAGCGTATTCCTGATTCCCGGCGGTGCATCGGGCCTGGGCGCTGCGACCGCGCGGCATCTCATCGCTGCGGGCGGCAAAGTCATGCTGGCGGACCTCAATCGCGACGCGGGCGAGAAATTCGCGGCGAGTCTCGGCACCGGCGCGAAATTCACGGTCGCCGATGTGACCAATGAGACGCAGATGCAGCAAGCTGTGGATCGCGCGATCTCTGCGTTCGGCGCGGTGCACGGGCTCGTCAATTGCGCGGGCGTAGCGCCCGGCGAGCGCGTGGTCGGCCGGAACGGCCCGCACCAGCTTGAAACGTTCAGCCGCGTGATCAATATCAACCTGATCGGCAGTTTCAACGCGCTGCGTTTAGCCGCGAATGCGATGGCGAAAAATACGCCGAATGCCGACGGCGAGCGCGGCGTGATCATCAATACTGCATCGGTCGCGGCTTTCGAAGGCCAGATCGGTCAGGCCGCGTACAGCGCGTCCAAGGGCGGCATCGTCGCAATGGCGCTGCCGATCGCGCGCGAGTTCGCGAAGCTCGGCATCCGTGTGAATACGATCGCGCCCGGCATTTTCGACACGCCCATGCTGCAGGGGATGAGCGAAGAGATCCGCGCCTCGCTCGGCGCGCAGGTACCGTTCCCGTCACGGCTGGGCGAGCCCGCGGAATACGCGCGGCTCGCCGCTTTCATCATAGAGAATCCGATGCTCAACGCCGAGGTCATCCGCCTCGATGGCGCAATTCGCATGACTGCCAAGTAACCAGGATCCAAGGAAGGAACTCATTATGGCTTATCAGAATCTGATTCTCGAACATGCCGAAGCCGGGAAAGTGGCCGTGCTGACCGTCAACCGCCCTAAGGCGCTCAATGCGCTCAACGCGGAGATCCTCGACGAACTCCTGGATGCGTTCGCGCGTCTCGCGGACGACAAGGAAGCGCGTGTACTGTTGGTTACCGGTGCCGGCGAGAAGGCTTTCATCGCGGGCGCCGATATTGCCACCATGCAGAACATGAGCGGTCTCGAGGCGCAGGCGTTTTCGGAAAAGGGCCAGCGCGTGATGCAGGCCATCGAAGCGTTGCCGATCCCGGTGATCGCGCTGGTCAACGGCTACGCGCTGGGCGGCGGTTGCGAGCTCGCGATGAGTTGCGACTGGATTCTTGCGTCCGAGCGCGCCGTGTTCGGCCAGCCGGAAGTGAACCTCGGAATTCCGCCCGGCTTCGGCGGCACACAGCGGCTCGCGCGCCTGGTCGGTCGCGCGCGCGCGCTCGAACTCGTCACCACCGGCCGCTCGGTCAAGGCGGACGAGGCGCTGCGCATCGGGCTCGTCAACGAAGTCGTGCCCGGCGCCCAGTTGACGGACAAGGGGTTGGAAGTGGCGCGCATGATCATGGTGAAAGCGCCGGTGGCGGTGCGGGTTGCAAAGCAGGCGGTGCAGCGCGGGCTCGATCTGGATCTCGCCAATGGATGCGTGCTCGAAACCAGCCTGTTCGCGTTTGCGTTCGGCACCGCTGATCGCAAGGAAGGCATGACCGCGTTTCTCGAAAAGCGTGCGGCGAAATTCGAAGGCCGCTGACATGGGCGCGCAAGCGATCAGCCGCTATCCGGTGCCGAAGCTTGCCGACTTGCCGCCGGACATGCGCGAACGCATCGAGAAAGTTCAGGAGAAGGCCGGCTTCGTGCCCAATGTGTTCCTGACGCTCGCGCACCGGCCCGCCGAATTCCGCGCGTTTTTCGCCTACCACGACGCGCTGCTCCTGAAAGACGGCGGGCTTACCAAGGCCGAGCGCGAGATGATCGTCGTGGCGACGAGCGCCGCGAACCAGTGCCACTATTGCGTGATTGCGCACGGCGCGATCCTGCGTGTATACGCGAAGAATCCGCTGATCGCCGATCAAATCGCGGTCAATTACCGCAAGGCCGATCTCGATCCGCATCAAAAAGCGATGCTCGATTTCGCGGTCAAGGTCGCGGTGAATTCGCACGAAATCCAGGACGCCGATTTCCCGCCGCTGCGCGCGCACGGGTTTTCCGACGAGGACATCTGGGATATTGGAGCAATCGCGGCGCTGTTTGCCTTGTCGAACCGCATGGCAAACCTGATCAACATGCGCCCCAACGACGAGTTCTATCTGTTGGGGCGCGCACCAAAAAAGTGATTCGGCGCACCGTATCGACCGCAAAGTCCGTGTGCGCGTAGCGGTTTTTATCCGGCGGGCCGCAATGGCCCGGTGTTACGGTTGCATTGCGAAAAATGGTGCGGTGCATCCATTGCGTCGTGCTGGGCGCACGCATTTACGATGATATAATCGCCCCGAAAACCGGCGCCACAAGCGCTTCGGTTCCAACCGACCAGTCCATGTTAGACCGGACGCTGCAAACCCCACGAAGGTGAAGCCATGGATATGCAGGACATTCCTGACACCGATCCACAAGAAACCCAGGAGTGGCTCGAAGCGCTCGACAGCGTGTTGAAGCACGAGGGCGCGCACCGCGCCCACTTTTTACTCGAGCAACTTGTCGACAAAGCGCGCCGCAGCGGCGCCTACTTTCCGTTCAGCGCGACCACCGCGTACATGAACACGATTCCGCCGCAGCTCGAAGAGCACATGCCGGGCGACGCGGAAATCGAAAACCGCATCCGCTCGTACGTGCGCTGGAACGCGATGGCAATGGTGATCCGCGCCAACAAGCACACCAACGTCGGCGGGCACATCGCGAGTTTTGCGTCGGCGGCGACCCTCTACGACGTCGGCTTCAATCATTTCTGGCGCGCGCAAAGCGACACATTCGGCGGCGACCTCGTGTTCGTGCAGGGCCACTCGGCGCCGGGCGTCTACGCGCGCGCGTTCATGCTCGGCCGCTTGACTTCCGAGCAGATGGACAATTTCCGCCAGGAAGTCGATGGCAAGGGCCTCTCGTCGTACCCGCATCCGTGGCTGATGCCGGACTTCTGGCAGTTCCCGACGGTGTCGATGGGCCTGGGGCCCTTGATGGCGATTTACCAGGCGCGCTTCATGCGCTACATGAAGGACCGCGCGATCCTGCCGGCGCAGGGCCGCAAGGTGTGGGCGTTCATGGGCGACGGCGAAATGGACGAGCCCGAATCACTCGGCGCGATTTCGCTCGCGGGGCGTGAACGCCTCGACAATCTGATCTTCGTGATCAACTGCAATCTGCAGCGGCTCGACGGCCCGGTGCGCGGCAACGGCAAGATCATCCAGGAACTGGAAAGCGATTTCCGCGGCGCCGGCTGGAACGTGATCAAGGTGATCTGGGGCGGCTACTGGGAACCGCTCTTCATGCGCGACACCAAGGGCATCCTGTTGAAGCGCATGGCCGAGTGCGTCGACGGCGAGTACCAGACGTTCAAGTCGAAGGACGGCGCATACGTGCGCAAGCATTTCTTCGGCAAGTACCCTGAACTGCTCGAAATGGTTTCGACGATGTCGGACGACGACATCTGGCGCCTGAACCGCGGCGGGCACGACCCGTACAAAATTTACGCGGCCTACGCGGCGGCGATGAAACATACCGGCCAGCCGACCGTGATACTCGCCAAGACGATCAAGGGCTACGGCATGGGCGAGGCGGGCGAATCGCAGAACATTACGCACCAGCAGAAAAAGATGGGCACCTCGTCGATCAAGTCGTTTCGCGACCGCTTCGCGGTGCCGGTACCGGACGACAAGCTCGAAGAGGTTCCCTACGTCAACTTCCCCGAGGGCTCGCCGGAGCTTAAGTACATGCACGAGCGGCGCCTGGCGCTCGGCGGTTATCAGCCGGCGCGCCGGCAGAAAGCAGAACCCCTCGAAGTCCCGCTGCTGTCGGCGTTCGAAACTTTGTTGAAGGCGAGCGGTGCCGGACGCGAACTCTCGACGACGATGGCGTTTGTACGCATTTTGACCACGCTGGTGCGCGACAAGAAAATCGGCAAGTTCGTAGTGCCCATCGTGCCGGACGAATCGCGCACGTTCGGCATGGAGGGCATGTTCCGCCAACTCGGCATCTATTCGCACGTCGGCCAGCTCTACACGCCGCAGGACGCCGATCAGTTGATGTTCTACAAGGAAGACCAGAAGGGCCAGGTGCTGCAGGAAGGCATCAACGAGCCGGGCGCGATGTCGTCGTGGATCGCGGCGGCGACCTCCTACAGCACGCACGGGATTTCGATGATCCCGTTCTACATTTTCTATTCGATGTTCGGATTCCAGCGCGTGGGCGATCTCGCGTGGGCGGCGGGCGACATGCGCGCGCGCGGCTTCCTGCTGGGCGGCACCGCGGGCCGCACTACGCTGAACGGCGAGGGGTTGCAGCACGAAGACGGTCACAGTCACCTGCTCGCGGCGACGATACCGAACTGCGTCGCCTACGATCCGACGTATGCCTACGAACTCGCGGTCATTATCCAGGACGGCCTGCGCCGCATGTACCAGAACCAGGAAGACATCTATTACTACATCACCGTGATGAACGAGAATTACGAGCATCCGGCGATGCCCGAAGGCGTCGAGAAAGGCATTCTGAAAGGCATGTATCTGCTGCGCGAGGGCAAGGCGAAAAAGAACGCGCCCAAGGTGCAGCTGCTCGGCAGCGGCACGATCCTGCGCGAAGTCGTCGCGGGCGCCGATCTGCTCGAAAAAGATTTCGGCATCGCCGCCGATATCTGGAGCGTCACCAGTTTCAACGAACTGCGCCGCGACGGCATCGACGTGCAGCGCTGGAACATGCTGCATCCCGAGGCGGAGCCGCGGCGTTCGCATATCGAAACCTGCCTGAAAGACCGCGAAGGGCCGGTGATCGCATCGACCGACTACATGAAGATGTTCGCCGACCAGGTGCGCGGGTTTTTGCCTACGCATCATTTCCACGCGCTCGGCGCCGACGGTTTCGGGCGCTCGGACACGCGCGAGAAATTGCGCCGGTTTTTCGAAGTCGACCGCAACTATGTTGCAGTCGCCGCATTGAAGGCGCTCGCCGACATGGAACTTGTGCCGCGCAAGAAAGTCGCCGAGGCGATCAAGAAATACGGGATTGATCCCGAAAAACCCAACCCAACCACGGTATGATCGATAATCCGTTGGGTTTTCAGTGCAGACTAATGCGCGGCACGCGCGTTATGTCGTAACTAAAAACCCCTGAACTGAGCGTATGAGCAACGTTATCGAAGTCAAAGTCCCCGATATCGGCGATTTCAAGGAAATCCCGATCATCGAAATCCTGGTCAAGGCCGGCGACAGCGTCAAGGCGGAGGATCCGCTGATCGCGCTGGAGTCCGACAAGGCCACGATGGAAGTACCGGCGCCGCAGTCGGGGGTTGTCAAGGAAATCAAGGTCAAGGTCGGCGACAAAGTTTCGCAAGGCACGCTGGTATTGATGCTCGATGCCGCCGCGGCACCAGCCGCAGTTTCGCCGGCGACCGCTCCCCCAGCTGTGGCTACGCCGGCGGCCAGCCCATCGCCGCTGCCCGCCGCGGCACCGCAGCCGGCGGCAGCGCCGCAACCGGCACCAGCGCCCGCGCCCGCGAGTCCCACCGCGTCGCTCGAGCCGATCGACGAAGCCAAGCCGAAACTCGTGCATGCGGGGCCGTCGGTGCGGTGTTTCGCGCGCGAGTTGGGCGCCGATCTTTCCAAGGTAACCGGCAGCGGTCCGAAGGGCCGCATTTTGCGCGAAGACGTGCAGCAGTACGTGAAGTCGGAACTGACGCGCGCGCGCGGCGCCGGCGGCGGGCTCGGCTTCAATCTGTTGCCGATGCCGCAGGTCGATTTCGCCAGGTTCGGGCCGGTGCAAACGCAGGCGTTGTCGCGGATCAAGAAGCTGTCGGGCGCCAACCTGCATCGCAACTGGGTCGCGATTCCGCACGTGACGCAACAGGACGAAGCGGACATCACCGAGCTCGAGGAATTCCGCAAGTCGCAGGCGGAGGCGGCGAAAAAGGAAGGCATCCGCTTCACGCTGCTCGCCTTCCTGATCAAGGCCGTGGTCGTCGCATTAAAGCAGTACCCGAACTTCAATTCATCGCTGTCGTCCGACGGCGAGAACCTCGTGTTGAAGCAGTATTTCCATATCGGCGTTGCGGTCGACACGCCGCTGGGGCTGGTGGTGCCGGTGATCCGCGATGCCGACAAGAAAGGGCTCCTCGAACTCGCGCGGGAACTCGGCACCGTCAGCGCGCGGATGCGCGACGGCAAAATCAATTCGGCCGACCTGCAAGGAGGCTGTTTTTCGATTTCGAGCCTCGGTGGATTGGGCGGCACCTTTTTCACGCCCATTATCAACGCACCGGAAGTCGCGATACTCGGCGTCGGCAAATCGGTCATGAAGCCCGTGTGGGACGGCAAGCAATTTGCGCCGCGCCTCATGCTGCCGTTGTCGCTGTCGTACGATCACCGGGTTGTCGACGGCGCGCAGGGCGCGCGCTTCATCGCGTATCTGAGCAACGTGCTGTCGGACATCCGGCGCTTAGTTCTGTGACGAGAGAGGCGAGAGGCGAAAGGCAAGAGGGGCAAAAGCCGGCAAAAGATTCTGCAGGTCTTCCGCCTCTCACCTCTCGCCTCACTGCTTTCCGGAGCGCTTGACGCATGGCTATCAAGCCGGTCGCCATTTTCGGCGGCACTTTCGACCCGATCCATTTCGGCCATTTGCGGCTCGCCCAGGAACTCGCCGAGTCGATCCATCTTGAAGAAGTGCGTTTCATGCCCGGCGGCACGCCGCCGCATCGCGCGGCGCCGCAAGTCACCGCCGCACAGCGGCTTGAGATGGTGCGCCTGGCGCTCGGCGACAATCCGTTGTTCAAGATCGATGACCGCGAGGTCAGGCGCACTGGTCCCGGTTACACGGTCGACACGCTGACCGAAGTGCGCAGCGAACTTGGCGCCGAGCGGCCGTTGTGTCTCCTGCTCGGGGCGGACGCGTTTCTCGAACTCGCGACGTGGCACCGCTGGCACGACTTGTTTGCGCTCGCGCACATCGTCATTGCGCACCGGCCCGGGTTTCCGCCCGAGTCGTGGCCCGCGCGCATGCCCGAGCCGCTGGCGCGAGAATACTCGGCGCGGCTGATGCGCCAGCCGTTCGCGGTGCACCTGTCGCCTGCGGGCGGCATCGTGACGCAGGCGATCGCCGCGCTCGATATCTCGGCATCGATGATCCGCGATTCGCTCGCGCGCAGCGTGAGCCCGCGTTATTTGCTTCCCGATCCGGTTCTCGACTATATTCGAAGCCATGGACTCTACGTTACGCAGGAGGTGAATGAGGCTCGATAGACTGGTTAAAGCCATCGTGGACGCGCTCGAAGACATCAAGGGACGCGACATCGTGGTGCTCGACGTGCGCCGCATGACGGCGCTATTCGACAAGGTAGTCGTGGTGAGCGGGGACTCGGCGCGGCAGAACAAGGCGCTTGCCAATCATGTTCAGGACAAGGTCAAGGCGCTGGGCGTCACCGTGCACGGCATCGAGGGCACGGACAGCGGCGAATGGGTGCTGCTCGATCTGGGCGCCGTGGTGGTGCATATCATGCAGCCGGCGATCCGCCAGCACTACAATCTCGAGGAACTGTGGGGTGATGCAGCCGCCGTGCCCAGGCGGCGCGCGGCCGGCGGCGCCCGCTGATCGGTCCCGTCAGCAATGAAACTGCGCATAGCGGCGGTCGGCCACAAGATGCCGGCATGGATCAACGCGGGCTACGCCGAATATGCGCAGCGCATGCCGCGCGAAGCGCGCGTCGAGCTGCTTGAAATCAAGCCGGCGGCGCGTGCCGGCAGCAGCGAAAAATCCACTCGGCAATGGCTGGAGCTCGAAGCGCAGCGGATAGCCGCCGTGTTGCCCGCGCGCGTCCGCAAGGTAGTGCTCGATGAACGCGGCAAGACCCTGACTACAGTGGAACTCGCGCGCCGCCTCGAGCGCTGGAAGCAGGATGGCATCGACATCGCTTTCATTATCGGCGGCGCCGACGGTACGGCGCGCGCGCTGCAGCAGGAAGCCGACCTGCTGTGGTCGCTGTCGCCGCTCACATTGCCGCACGGCTTGTGCCGGGTCATACTCGCCGAGCAACTCTATCGGGCCGTATCGCTGCTGGCCGGGCACCCGTATCACCGGGAGTAAGGGTCTAGCGAGATGGCGAATGGCGGTACCCGCATCTACCTTGCGTCGCGCAGCCCGCGCCGGCGCGAATTGCTCAAGCAGCTCGACGTCGCATTCGAGGACCTGCTGACGCAGGAACAACACGGCGCCGATGTCGACGAAACGCCGCACGCGGGCGAGGCGCCGCAGGCTTACGTGCTGCGCATTGCGCGCGCCAAGGCCGAACTCGGCCGGCGACAGGTGGCTTCGCGCGGGCTCGTCGGGTTGCCGGTGCTTGCGGCGGACACGACGGTCGTGCTCGACGGCGAAATCCTCGGCAAGCCGGATGATGCGGGGCACGCGCAACAAATATTGCGCCGGCTGTCGGCACATACGCACGAGGTACTGACGGCGGTGGCTGTTGCGCGCGACGACCGCCTGGAAACTGCGTTGTCTGCCTCTACGGTAGAATTCCGCAAACTTGACGACGCGGAAATCTGCGCTTACGCGGCGAGCGGCGAACCGTTGGACAAGGCGGGCGCGTATGCAATACAGGGGAAGGCGGCGGTTTTCGTGCGCAAGCTTGCCGGCAGCTATTCCGGCATCATGGGTCTGCCGCTGATCGAGACCGCGGATTTATTATGGCGTTTCGGCATCGCATCGAACTGGGGACCGCGTGACTGAAGAAATCCTGATCAACGTCACGCCGCAGGAAACGCGCGTCGCCGTCATCCAGCAGGGTGTCGTGCAGGAAGTGCAGGTTGAGCGGGCGTCCGCGCGCGGGCTCGTCGGCAACGTCTGCATGGGGCGCGTGGTGCGGGTGTTGCCCGGCATGCAATCCGCTTTTATTGAAATCGGCGGCGCGCGCGCCGCGTTCCTGCACGTAGCCGATATCTGGGGCCATCGCGAAGACGGCGCGGATGCGAAGCCCATAGAAAGACTGCTCTCGGAAGGGCAGAACCTGATGGTGCAGGTGATCAAAGACCCGATCGGCACGAAAGGCGCGCGGCTTTCCACCCAGATCAGCATCGCCGGCCGCCTGCTCGTCTATCTGCCGCAGGAGTCGCGCATCGGCATCTCGCAGCGCATCGAGGACGAGGCCGACCGCGAGCACCTGCGCGAAAAGCTGCAGCAATTGCTGCCGCCGGATTTCAAGGGCGGCTTTATCGTGCGCACGATGGCGGAAACCGCAAGTGACCGTGAACTGGCCGCCGACGTCGAATATCTCGCCAAATGGTGGAAGGACATTCAGGACAAGGCGAAGTCGGCCGCCCCCGCCGCGCTGCTCTATCAGGATCTCAATCTCTCGCAGCGCGTGCTGCGCGATTTCGCCAACGAGGAAACCGCGCGCATCCTGATCGATTCGCGCGAGACTTTCCAGAAAGTCGAGGCCTTTGCGCGCGAGTTCATGCCTAACGTCGCTTCGCGTCTGGAGCACTACGCGGGCGAGCGGCCGATCTTCGATCTATACAGCGTCGAGGACGAAATCGAAAAGGCGCTCGCGCGGCGCGTCGATCTCAAGTCCGGCGGCTACCTGATCATCGACCAGACGGAAGCGTTGACGACGGTTGACGTGAACACCGGCGGTTTCGTCGGCGGGCGCAGTTTCGACGATACGATATTCAAGACCAACCTCGAGGCCTCGCAGGTGATCGCGCGCCAGTTGCGCTTGAGGAATCTCGGCGGCATCATCATCATCGATTTCATCGACATGGACACCGAGGAGCACCGCAATGCGGTGTTGAACGAGTTCCGCAAGGCGCTCGCGCGGGACCGGACGCGGATGACCGTGAACGGATTCACCCAATTGGGCTTGGTCGAGATGACGCGCAAGCGCACGCGCGAGAGCCTGGCGCACGTGCTGTGCGAGCCGTGCCCGGTGTGCGAGGGGCGCGGCGAACTCAAGACCGCGCAGACCATCTGCTACCAGGTGCTGCGCGAACTTCTGCGCGAAGCGCGCCAGTTTGAGGCGCGCGAATTTCGCATACTTGCGTCGCAGCAGGTGATCGACATGTTTCTCGACGAGGAGTCGCAGAACCTCGCGATGCTGTCGGACTTCATCGGCAAGCCGGTTTCGCTGCAGGTCGAATCGCAGTACAGCCAGGAACAATTCGATATTGTTCTGATGTAACGGCAGAGCCCGCTGTTACGCCTTGTCGAGGCCGAAAAAGCCGCGGATACGAGCGAGAATTTCGGAATGGTCGTGCGCCGCCAGCCTCGCGAACTGGTCGGCGTTGGCTTGTTTGAGCTTCTCGTCCAGGTCCGTCTGGCGTGCGACCAGCATGCGCGAGAAATCTTCCGCCAGCGCGGGCCGCGAACGCAGGATGTCTTCGAGCGACGTCTTGTCGAGCCGGTAGCACTCGAGATCGGTGGCCGCGATCACGGTTGCGCGCCGGGGCTCGCCGGTCAGCAATCCCATTTCGCCGAAGCAGGTGCCCTCCCGCAGCTTGTTGACCGCATGCCGCGCGCTGCCCGGCTGGTCGACCACGACTTCAGCTTCGCCCCGGACCAGGATGTACAGCCAGTGGGCAACCGCGCCCTGGCGCGTGATCACGTCGCCCCGCGCGAACGGCGCGAACACGAGCCGCTCGGCGACCGTGCGCAATTCCTGCTCGCTCAAGCTGGTAAACAGGTCGACGCGTTTAAGCGATTCCAGCCGGTGCGCGATTTCGCGCGACTTCACTTCCTGCAAATGCTTTTCGCTTTCCTTGACCGTGTGGATGTTGTATTCGGGTGCCGCGACGCGCATACTCGCGCGTTGCAGCGCCGTCAACACGTGGACGCGCACTTTGGAATCGGTCGGATCGTCGCGCGCGAAGTCGGTGAGCCAGTAGCGCAACGCATAGCGGCCGGACCCGCCCTCGAAATCCATCAGCACGCATTGCGGTGCCGGATCGGTCGCGACATCCGGGATCAGCGCCGCCCGCACCGCGTTTTCAACTGCCTCGATGACACGTGCGGGTGCGGCGCTGTAATCGACGTTGAACCCGATCCAGCGCCGCCATTGCACCGGCGCGCCCTTGCGCCGGCCGTGGATGGTGAACTTGTTGCGCATCAGCTGGCTGTTGGGCACGACGACGGTGTCCCAGTTGCGCGTCTGGATCGAAGTCGAGCGCCAGCGGATATCGACGACCTGGCCCTCGACATCGTCGACGCGCACCCAGTCGCCGACCTTGAGCGAGGCATCGAGTTCGAGCGCGACGCCGCCGAGCAGGTTGCCCAGCGTATCCTGCATCGCGAACGCCACGACCGCGGTAATCAGCGCGGACGTCGTAACGATCTGCGACAAATCGAGCCCCGCATAGCGCAGGCGCACCATGCCCCATGCGATGTAGCCGAGCATGACGAGGATGTCTTCGAGGATGCGCGGAGGCTCGAGGCCCGCCGCGCGCAATACCAGGCGGAACACGAAGAGGCCCGCCAGCCGGATGACGGCGATGCCGCCCGCGATG
>Ga0265342_10002752_pt1 | contig 14931 bp, 15 predicted proteins | sample 4CB327metaG_FD_203125 | JGI IMG/M metagenome (GOLD analysis project Ga0265342, IMG submission 203125) | Rhizosphere microbial communities from Carex aquatilis grown in University of Washington, Seatle, WA, United States - 4-CB3-27 metaG | ecosystem: Host-associated > Plants > Roots >...
CCCTCCCGCGAGCGAGGGGAGCGAGCTTCTACGGAGTGCAGCCCTTCTTCTTGGGGTTCTTGCAACAGGCGAGGGCGGTCTGCGCCTCCTTCACTTTGTCCTTGCCCGCTTTGCCGTCTTCCTTGGCCTTGTCCTTGAGCGGCTTCTCGCAGTCGGTCTTCTCTTTGCCCTTCATGTCCTTGCAGCTGGACAGATCGGGCTTCGAGGCCGTCTTGGCCGACGCCTTGGCATCGTCGACCGCCTTTTGCTTGTCGGTGCAGTCGGGCGGCGGGTCGGCAGCGAGCGCCAGCGTCGACAAGCTCAACGTCATCCCGGCGAACAGGACCATCAGCATCCGTCTCATGCGGCCTCCTTGGGGATCATCTATGGGAGCACAACGGTTTCGACCGCGCCGAAGCTTAGATGAGACGGATGCGTTAGGCCATGAGGGTCCCTCCTATTCGCAGGTAGCGTCGATGCAGGTCTGATTCGCGGCGCAGTCGGTGGTGACGTGGCACTGGGGGGCGACCTCGTGAGCGGTCAGGCAGTAACCCATCTGGCACACGCTGCCCGAGGATCCGACGCAGCAATCGGTGTCGGAGAGGCAAGGGGTGCGGCAGACAGCGTCGACGCAGTCGTCGACCGTGACGTGCACACCCACGCAGTCGGTGTTGGCGCGGCACTGCGGCTGCGCGCCGGTGTTGGGCTGGCAGATGCCGGCGAGGCAGACATCCTGGCCCTGGCCTTTGGCCGCGCAGTCGGCGGTGGTGCTGCAGTCGGCGTGGCAGTACCCGTTGATGCACGTCGCGCCCGCGCCGCAGTCGGCGTTGAACACGCACTGCCCGCCCGAGGTCGTCGAGGTCACGCAGTAACCCGCGGTGCACACCTCGCCGGTGCCGCAGTTGGCGGTCACCGTGCAACTGGACTGGCAGTCGCCGTCGACGCAGCGGCCCGTCAGTCCGCAGTCGTGATCGAACTGGCAGACGGGCGTCGTGCGCGGGTGGCAGCTCGCGCCGCCGTCGGCGCCGCAGATGGGAGCGCCGCCGTCGCCGGGAGGCACCACTGTCCCGCCAGCGCCGGTGGACCCGCCAGTGGCGGAGCTGGAACCGCCCGCGCCCGTACCTCCGACCGAGCTGATGCCGGCGTCGCCTGGGTGTTCGCCACCCGCACCGGTGTTGCCGCCCACGCCCTGGTGCGAACCGCCCGTGCCGATGGTGTCGACACCGCCATCCCGGCCGGTGGCGCCACCGATTCCAGACGATCCGCCGCCGCCCGTCACGACGCTCCCGCCGGTGCCGCGTCCCGGCGGCACGGGCAAGTTGGGCGCGCAGATGCCCTGGTTACAGTAGTTGTTCGGGGGGCAATCGCGATCGCGGTAACAGGCATAGACTGGCGACGTTCCGTCACACCATCCATTGGAATCGCACCGGTCACGGCGCTCACACGCGGCGAGCGGCAGCACGAGCGCGATCGTGACAAACAGGCCAAGCGTCTTCATCGGTGGGCTCCTTGTGTTGATGGCGCGGGCGCGGCCGCCAGCGGCCGAGCGAGTCGCCTCGCGATGGACGGCCGTTCTCTTCGCAAATCACGCGCCAGATATCTTGCTGTGATCCGGACGACAGCGGTTGTGCTCGGACCGCGGAAAGTTTGGGCCGGCGCGCGCGATTCGCAAGGTGTCGCGCGCGTGTGCGGCCCCGCGTCTTCACAGTTGTTGCGCTCGCTTCACACGCCCCTGTGGCTTTTCGTCGATCTTGGCTTCGTGCCCGGGACCCCGGGAGGGTTCCGAACGACCCAATGGGGTCGGGCGAACAAGCTCGCCGCTCCCCGACGCGCACGGTTTCAGTTACACTCGCGTGCCGTGGAAACCTCCATCGAGCTCCGGTACGCGGGCGTGGTCATCGGCAAGGTGACCGTTCAGGGTCCGATCGACGAAAGCGGCGGAAACAGCCTGTTCGTGTCGGTTCCCGATCCCTTGCCGGTCGGGACCAAGATCGGTCTCAAGGTCGATGACCGCGCGCTCGAAGGGCGAGTGATCGGAGTCGCCGAGTCGGCCGATTCGGCCAAGTGCGGCATGAAGATCCGGATCGGTAGCGCCGCCAGCGCGGCGGCGGCGGCACCGTCCGCGCCTGCGCCGGCGACCGAGTCGGCGCCGATCGATGCCGGGGTGTCGGCCGAGGGCAGCACCGACATATCGGTGGCGCAGGGAGACGCGAGCGGAGAGGGAGGCGCGTCGGGCGGAGAGGGAGGCGCGTCGGGCGGCGAGGACGGTGGTGGATCGTCGGGCGGGCAGGGCGGTGGCCGGCGACGTCGCCGCCGGCGATGATTCGCTCACCCCGGCTGCGTGCGGGCGACGTGGTGCGCCTGGTCGCGCCGTCCGGGCCCGTGCCGCGCGACGCGTTCGAGAGTGGCCTCGCGGTCCTGAAGCAGCGGTATGAGGTCCGCTTCGATGAAGCGCTGTTCACGCGCGAAGGGTTCCTGGCCGGCTCCGACGAGCGCCGCCTGGGCGAGCTCGCGACGGCGTTGGCCGATCCCGACGCGCGCGCGGTCGTGATGGCCCGCGGCGGCTATGGATTGCTGCGCATCCTGCCGTTCCTCGACCCCGACGGGCTGCGCGCGGCGCCGCGTCCGGTGGTCGGCTTCTCGGACGGCACGGCGCTTCTGGCGTTCGCGGCGCGCGCCGGCGTCGCGTCGATCCACGGGCCGGTGTTGACGCAGCTCGGGACCCTCGCCGTCGAGGACCAGCAGGCGCTCTTCCGCCTGCTGGAGGAGCCGGCGCCGGGGGTGGTGCTCGCCAACCTCGACGAGGTCATTCCCGGCCGCGTGCAGGGCCCGTTGCTCGGCGGCAACCTCGAAGTCTTTTCTCGGCTCCTGGGGACGCCGTTCCTGCCGGATCTCGTGGGCGCGATCCTGTTCATCGAAGACTCGGGCGAGCGCCCCTACCGCATCGATCGGTTGATCACGCACCTCGATCTGGCCGGCGTCTTCAACGTGGTGAGCGCGGTGGTCGTCGGCGACTTCAGCGGCTGCAAGGAGCCCGAGTTGCTACGCGCCGGCTCGCCGACCGCCGACGATGTGTTGCTCGAGCGCCTCGGCCGCCTGCCGATCCCGGTGGCGGTCGGCGCGGCCGTCGGTCACGGCCCGCGCAACTTCGCGCTGCCCTACGGCTGCATGGCAGAGCTCGACACGCGCCACGGCACGCTGGTCGCGCTCGAAGGCGTCGTGAGCTAGCGTCGAGGCCCCTCAGCTCATCGTGCTGCGGCTCGGGTCGACCGGCTCGACGTCTTCGATCTTGCCGAAGCGCTCCTCGTAGCGGCGGACGTTCAGCTCGAGCGCGCGCAGCAGGCGCTTGGTGTGGCGCGGCGAGGAAATGACCCGGGACCGGACGCGGGCCCGCGGCGCCGCCGGCTGCAGGTAGGCGAAGTCGAGAACGAACTCGTTCTCGTTGTGGTTGATCAGCACCAGGTTGCTGTACGCGCCCTGGGCCGTCGCCTCGTCCAGATCGATCTGAATCTGCGGCTCGACTCCGGGAGTCGCGGGCGGTTTCGGCAGGTCCGACATGGGTCAGGTATACACTAAGGTTCGTGCCCCGGAGGGTCATCGGTATCGACCTTGGAAGTCGGCGCATCGGTGTCGCGGTCACCGATGGTCTCGGCCTGACCGCGCAGCCGCACGCCACCATCGCGCGCCACGGCGGCCAGCGCGATCTCGACGCGATCGGCGCGGTCGTGCGTGAGTTCGACGCCGAGCGGGTGGTGCTGGGCCTGCCGCTGTCGCCCGAGGGCGAGGTCGGCCGCGCGGCACGCGCGGCGCAGGTGTTCGCCGAGCGGCTGCGGGCGGCGCTGGCGGTTCCGGTCGAGCTCATCGACGAGAGCTTCAGTACGGTCGAGGCCGAGGAGGTCCTCCTGGCCGCCGACGTCTCGCGCGCCCGGCGCAAGGAAGTCATCGATCGGCTCGCGGCTGCGGTTATTCTGCAGCGATGGCTGAACCGCGGTCCGGAGCAAGACCGGGAGCAAGACCGGGAGCAGGAGGACGACCCCCGGTGAAATCCAGCGCCATGCAGCGCGCGCTCCGCGTCTTCCTCGCCACGACCGCTCTGGGGCTGTTCGCCATCGGCTGGGTGGCTCACACCGCCTGGAAGTACGGCGACCGGGCCACGGGTCGCGCGCGCGGACCGGTCGAGGTCGAGATCCCCAAGGGCGCCAGCGCCGGCGAGGTCGCCGATCTGTTGTCCAGGGCCGGGTTGCTCGAACGGCCCGCGATCTTTCGCCTCTACGCCGGCCAGCGCGGCGTCGCCGGGCGCTTCAAGGCCGGGCGCTACGTGATCAACGCGCCCGCGACGCCGCGGCAGATCCTCGATACGCTGGTGCGCGGCGCCGCCGACGAGCTGATCGCTGTCACCATCCCCGAGGGCAAGAACCTGATCGAGATCGCGGGCATCCTCGATGCCGCCGGCATCTGTCCCAAGGCACAGCTCATCGCGCAGGCGATGGATCCGGCGTTCGCGGCGTCGCTGGACCTGCCCGGCTCGTCGCTCGAGGGCTATCTCTTCCCCGACACGTACCGCCTGCGGCCGCACACGCCGGCGGCACGCGCCCTGATCCCGCTGGTGCGGCGCCACCGCCAGGTGTTCGAGGAGCTCCGCGCCGCGCACGCCAAAGGCGTCGCGGAGCTGGGGAAGTCGCTGGGCTTCGACGACCCCAAGATCGTCATCCTGGCGTCGATCGTGGAGAAGGAGACCGGCCAGACCAGCGAGCGGCCGCGCATCGCTCAAGTGTTCATCAACCGGCTCAAGCTCCCGACGTTCTCTCCCAAGTTGCTGCAGACCGACCCCACGATCATCTATGGTTGCACGGTGGCGATGCCGCGGTCGGAGGCATGCTCACGCTGGGACGGCCGCATCCGGCGCATTCAGCTCGAGGATCGGGGCAACCCCTACAATACGTACACGCACGAGGGGCTGCCGCCCGGTCCCATCGCCAACCCCGGGCGCGCGGCGCTGGAGGCGGTGATGGAGCCGGATCGGACCCCATACCTCTATTTCGTTTCGAAAAACGACGGCACGCACTATTTCTCGCGCACGGTCGCCGAGCACGAGGCGGCGGTCACGAGATACCAACGAGGCCCGAGGACCGCGTCGCCGTGAGGTTGGCGAGCCGTCAGCTCCTCGACGATCCACTCTTTGTGCTGCTACAATGGGCACCGGCTTTTTTCCGGTGTTCAGCGCCGGTGTTCGATCCAGGCGCGAGCTTGTTCGCTCCAAAGGAGAAGACCTGATGCCTTCGCCGCCTCCCTCTTCCGATTCGCCAGCCGCTCACGGTCACGGTCACGGAGACACTCCGGTGCTGATCGCGAAGATCGCGTCGCTCCAGAACTTGAAGGAGTACGCCGAGCTCAACTGGTCGGGGTCCTTCGAGGACTACCTCGGCCTGGTCCGCAAGAACCCGGCGGTGACGCGCAGCGCGTTCCAGCGGGTCTACGACATGATTCTTTCTTACGGCCAGGAAGAGTACATCGACAACAAGAAGCGGCTCTCGCGCTTCAACTTCTTCAAAGACGAGCACCACGGCGGGCGCGACGCGATCTACGGGCTCGACATCCCGCTCATGCGCCTCGTGAGCGTGCTGCAGAGCGCGGCCCAGCGCTACGGCACCGAGCGGCGCGTGATCCTGCTGCACGGGCCGGTCGGCAGCTCGAAGTCGACCATCGCGCGGCTCATCAAGCGCGGTCTCGAAGAGTATTCGCGCACGCCCGAGGGCGCGCTTTACACCTATGAGTGGGTGCTGCCCGAGGGGTTGCACCACGTTGCGGGCGGGTCGCCGCTGTTCAAGTGCCCGATGCACGAGGAGCCGCTGCGCCTGATTCCCGTCGAGTGGCGCGACAAGGCGCTGGTCGAGCTCGGCATCAACGTGCCGACCAAGACCCAGGTGCACATCGAAGGCGACCTCGATCCGGCGTGCCGCCTCATCTTCCGCGAGCTCATGGCTCACTACAAGGGGAGCTGGGCCGAGGTCGTGAAGCACATCAAGGTGCGGCGCCTGATCCTGTCGGAGCAGGACCGCGTCGGCATCGGGACGTTCCAGCCCAAGGACGAGAAGAACCAGGACTCGACCGAGCTGACCGGCGACATCAACTACCGCAAGATCGCCGAGTTCGGGTCGGACAGCGACCCGCGCGCGTTCAACTTCGACGGCGAGTTCAACATCGCCAACCGCGGCTGCATCGAGTTCATCGAGGTCCTCAAGCTGGACGTGGCGTTCCTCTACGACCTCCTGGGCGCGTCGCAGGAGCACAAGATCAAGCCGAAGAAGTTCGCGCAGACCGACATCGACGAGGTCATCCTCGGCCACACCAACGAGGCCGAGTACAAGAAGCTGCTCTCCAACGAGTTCATGGAGGCGTTGCGCGACCGTACGGTCAAGATCGACATCCCGTACATCACGCGCGTCTCCGAGGAGCAGCGCATCTACGCCAAGGACTACAACGCGGCCAAGATCCGCGGCAAGCACATCGCGCCGCACACGCTGGAGACCGCGGCGATGTGGGCGGTGCTGACGCGGCTCGAGGATCCGAAAAAGCATCAGCTGACGCTGGTGCAAAAGATGAAGCTCTACGACGGCAAGACGCTGCCGGGCTTCACGCAGGACAACATCAAAGAGCTGCGCAAGGAGGCGACGCGCGAAGGGATGGACGGCATCTCGCCGCGTTACATCCAGGACAAGGTCTCGAACGCGCTGGTCAGCGACAAGGGCGAGGGCTGCGTGAACCCGTTCATGGTCATGAACGAGCTCGAGTCCGGGTTGCGCAACCACTCGCTCATCACCAGCGACGAGCAGCGCCGGCACTTCGCCGTGCTGCTGGGCCTGGTCAAGCAGGAGTACGAAGACATCGTCAAGAACGAGGTCCAGCGCGCGATCAGCGCCGACGAGGAGGCGATCGCCAAGCTGTGCGCGAACTACATCGACAACATCAAGGCGTACACCCAGAAGGAGCGGGTGAAGAACAAGTACACCGGCCAGGACGAGGAGCCGGACGAGCGCCTCATGCGGTCGATCGAAGAGAAGATCGACATCCCGGATTCGCGCAAGGACGACTTCCGGCGCGAGATCATGAACTACATCGGCGCGCTGGCGATCGAGGGGCGGCAGTTCGACTTCCGCACCAACGAGCGGCTGCAAAAGGCGCTCGAGCTGAAGCTGTTCGAGGATCAGAAGGATTCGATCAAGCTGACCAGCCTGGTGAGCGCGGTGGTCGACCGCGACACGCAGGAGAAGATCGACGTCGTGAAGAACCGCATGATTCGCAACTACGGCTACTGCGAGATCTGCGCGACCGACGTGCTCAACTTCGTGGCCAGCATCTTCGCCCGAGGAGACGTCAAAGACTGAGCGCGAAGAAACAAACCCAGATGAACAATCCGAGCGAATTCCCATCGGTCAACGTCGAGGTCAACGGCCAGGCGGCTCAGCTCATGGTGAAGCTGATGGGCGATCTGCAGACTGACCAGCCGATGGCGGTGCTGACACGCGCGCTCGGTCTGCTCGAGCAGGGGTTGGCCGCGCGGCAGCGCGGCCACCGCCTGGGGGTTTATGATCCGAACACGCAGCGCTTCATGGACCTGGTGATCTGATGGCGCTGCGAATCGACCCCGACCACCGGCGCTTCCGCGACATCGTGCGCGGCAAGATCAAGCAGGATCTACGCAAGTACATCTCGCAGGGGGAGCTGATCGGGCGCAAGGGCAAGGACATGGTGTCGATCCCGCTGCCGCAGATCAACGTGCCGCGCTTCCGCTTCGGCAGCAAGGACAAGGGCGGCGTGGGGCAGGGGCAGGGCGAGGTCGGCGACACGCTGGGCAAGGGCGACCCGGGCGACGACGGGCCGGGCAAGGCGGGCGACCAGCAGGGCGAGCACGCGCTCGAGGTCGAGCTGTCGCTCGAGGAGCTGGCGCAGATCCTGGGCGAGGAGCTGCAGCTGCCGAACATCGAGCCCAAGGGCAAGCAGCGCATCATCAGCCAGAAGGACCGCTACGTCGGCATCCGGCGCACCGGTCCGGAGTCGCTGCGCCACTTCCGCCGCACGTTCCGCCAGGCGCTGCGCCGCCAGCTCATGACCGGCACGTACAACGAGAAGGCGCCGCTGATCGTCCCGGTGCGCGAGGACCGGCGCTATCGCTCCTGGAAGACCTCGCCGCTGCCGCAGTCGAACGCGGTGATGATCTTCATCATGGACGTGTCGGGATCGATGGGTGACGAACAGAAAGAGATCGTTCGCATCGAGTCGTTCTGGATCGATACCTGGCTGCGGTCGCAGTACAAGGGGCTCGAGTCGCGCTACATCATCCACGACGCCGTCGCCAAGGAGGTCGACCGCGACACCTTCTTCAAGACGCGCGAGTCGGGCGGCACGATGATCTCCAGCGCCTACAAGCTGTGCGCGAAGATGATCGAGTCGGACTTTCCGCCCTCGGAGTGGAACATCTATCCTTTTCACTTCTCCGACGGCGACAACTGGTCGGTCGATGACACCGTCCAGTGCATCGACCTCCTGAAGACGCAGATCCTCGCCAAGGTGAACCTGTTCTGCTACGGACAGGTCGAGAGCCCGTACGGGTCGGGGCAGTTCATCAAGGACCTGAACGAGCACTTCGACGAGGACGACAACATCACGGTGTCGGAGATCAAGGGCAAGGACTCGATCATGGATTCGATCCGCGACTTCCTGGGCAAGGGAAAATAAGGGGGCGCGGCGGTATGGGGACGCTTCCAGCGTATCTGCACGACATCCAGCGCGAGATCGAAGGCCACGCGCGTGACTACGGCCTCGACTTCTGGGACGTCGAGTTCGAGATCCTCGACTACAAGAAGATGCAGGAGGTCGCGGCGTTCGGCGGCTTCCCCGTGCGCTATCCGCACTGGCGCTTCGGCATGGAGTTCGAGCATCTGTCGAAGAGCCACATCTACGGCTTCTCGAAGATCTACGAGATGGTCATCAACAACAACCCGGCCTACGCGTACTTGCTCGAGGGCAACTCGCTGGTCGATCAGAAGATGGTCATCGCGCACGTGCTGGGGCACTGCGACTTCTTCAAGAACAACTACTTCTTCTCCAAGACCAACCGCCGGATGATCGACGGCATGGCGAACCACGCGACGCGCGTGCGGCGCCACATCGAGCGGCTGGGGATCGAAAAGGTCGAGAGCTTCATCGACTCGTGCCTGTGCATCGAGAACCTGATCGATCCGATGTCGCCGTTCATCGCGCGGCGGGCGCCCGAGCGCACCGAGAAGGAGAAGCAGAAGCAGGCGGAGGAGATCCTGGAGATCCCGCGCATCCGCGCGAAGGCGTACATGGATAAGTTCATCAACCCGCCGGACTACCTGGAGCAGCAGCGGCGGAAGATGGAGCGCGAGCGCGACAAGCCGCAGAAGAACCCGGCCGAGCCGGAGCGCGACGTGCTGCAGTTTCTATTGCAGAACGCGCCGCTCGAGGGCTGGGAGCGCGACATCCTGGAGATCATCCGCGAGGAGGCCTACTACTTCGCGCCGCAGCGTCAGACCAAGGTGCTCAACGAAGGGTGGGCGGCCTACTGGCACAGCAAGATCATGACCGAGAAGGCGCTCAAGGCGTCGGAGATCATCGACTACGCCGACCACAACGCCGGCGTGCTCGCGACAGCGCCTGGTCAATGGAACCCCTACAAGGTCGGCATCGAGCTGCTCCGCCACGTCGAGGAGCGCTGGGACAAGGGGCGCTTTGGCAGCGAGTGGAACGACTGCCAGAGCCTGGACGAGCGGCGCAACTGGGACAAGCGCCTCGGCCTGGGCCGCAAGAAGATCTTCGAGGTGAGGCGGCTCTACAGCGACGTCACGTTCATCGACGAGTTCTTCACGACGGACTTTTGCCAGCAGAACAAGTTCTTCTCGTTCTCGCTCAACGAGCGCTCGGGCAACTACGAGATCGACTCGCGAGAGTTCCACAAGATCAAGCACAAGATCTTGTTCCAGCTCACCAACTTCGGCGACCCGTTCATCCTCGTCGAGGACGCCAACCACGACAACCGAGGCGAGCTCCTGTTGCGGCACCGGCACGAGGGGACGGACCTGCAAGGCGACCACGCGCGCGGCACGCTGGCGGCGCTGGTGCGCGTCTGGCGGCGACCGGTGAACTTGCTCACGATCATCGACGGCAAGCAGAAGATGCTGCGCTTCGACGGGCGCGAGCACACGGAGAAGAGCGCGAGCTAGCGCCCGTCACCGCGCGACGGGCGGCTCGTTCCCGGCGTAGATCACCAGGCACGTCACGTTGTCGTCGCCGCCCCGGTCGTTGGCCATGTCGACGAAGACCGTGGCGACGTCGCGGTAGAAGTGGGAGCTCAGCACCTGGCCCAGCTCCTCGACCGAGACGTAGTTCGACAGCCCGTCGGAGCAGAGCACGTAGCAATCGCCGGCCTGCACCGGCAGCCCCACCAGATCCGGCTCGACCGACGGCTCGAAGCCGACCGAGCGCGTGATGATGTTGCGGAAGCGCGACTCCTTGGCCTCCTCGGGCGACAGCAGGCCGGCGCGCACCTGCTCCTGGATCCACGAGTGATCCTCGGTCAGCTGGCGCGCCTTGCCGTTGCGGTACAGGTACGCGCGCGAATCGCCGACGTGCCCGAGATAGACGCGCCCACCAGAGAACAGCAGCACGGTCAGCGTCGTCCCCATGCCCGAGAGCTCCGGGTTGGCCAGCGCCGCTTCGTAGATGTTGCGGTCGGCTTCGACGACCGCCCGCCGCAGCAGGCTGCTCATCGGCATGCGGTCGTCCTCGCCCGGCGGCACCGTCGCGCCCGCCATCGGGTAGGGACCCGCGCGCAGCGCCTGCTCGAGCTCGCGCTCGACGATCTCGACCGCCATCCGGCTCGCGCGCTCGCCGCCCAGGTGCCCGCCCATGCCGTCGGCGACGGCGTACAGGCCCAGTCGGTCATTGCACAGGAAGCTGTCTTCGTTGTGGTGGCGCTTGCGGCCGACGTCCGACGCGCCCCACCCGACGATTCTCATTGAGCGGCTGGCTCCGACTCCGGGGCGGGACCGCCGCCGCTCTCCGCGGGCGCGGCCGCCGGTGCGGACGTCGCCTTGGCGCCCTTGCCGGCCGGCTTTGCCGCCGCCGACTCGATGATGAAGTCGATGCGCGCGCCGCCGCCATTGTCCACGGGCAGGGCCGTCAAGCGCGCCGCATCGATGCCCTTCTTGACCAGTGTGTCCTTCACGAGATCTGCCCGATGCTGCATCTCCTCCTTGGATATACCCACGGAGTGGACCTCGATGCGAACTTTCTTCAGCTCGGGGTGCCCTTTCAGGATCATGGCCACCAGCCCCAGCAGGTTCACGCCAGCGTCGCGCAGCTCGGAGTGACCGCCCTTCATCGAGAAGCCCAGCCGTTCCTCCAGCTCGATGCGGTCCTTGGTCAGACGCACCAGCGGCGCGCCCGCGTCGGGGCAGCCGTCGTCGTCCTTGATGCCGTTCAGCGTCTCGGGCTGCATCGGGCATTTGTCGGACGTGTCGGGGATGCCGTCCTTGTCGTTGTCCGGATCGGGGCAGCCGTCCTCGTCCTCGAAGCCGTCCATGTCTTCAGGCTCGTTCGGGCACGCGTCGAATTGGTCGGGGATGCCGTCGTTGTCGTTGTCGGGATCGGGGCAGCCGTCTTCATCCTGGAAGCCGTCGCGATCTTCGGGCTCGTCGGGGCATTTGTCGACGGTGTCGTTGACGCCGTCGCCGTCGCTGTCCTCCGAGGTCGACGGGCAACCGTCCGTGGGCCGCTTGCCACGGCCATCCTCGGCGGCGTTCGGGCAGGCGTCGTTCAGGTCGGGGATGCCGTCCTTGTCGTTGTCGGGATCCGGGCAACCGTCCTCGTCCTCGAATTGATCGATGTCCTCGGCGGCGTTGGGACACTTGTCCTGTACGTCGGGGATGCCGTCGTTGTCGTTGTCGGGATCGGGACAGCCGTCCTCGTCCTGGAAGCCGTCGCGATCCTCGGGCTGGTCGGGGCAGCGGTCGTTGACGTCATACACGCCGTCGTGGTCGCGGTCGCGGAAGTCGGGCGCGAACGTCACCGCCAGGAAGCCGCGCCCTGCCGGTGCACCGATGCCTTTGCCGAAGCCCCGCCCGCCGCCGAGGGTCAGCGCCCACATGCTGGTGATGCCGATTCGTAGCGCGGCGTCGGCCTCGATCGGGTTCACATCGGAGTAGAACTGCGTGAAGTTCGAAAGCCCGCTGCGCCCGAACACCTCGGCCATGAGCTCGACGCGCTTGCGCACCTCGTAGGCGGCGGCGCCTCCGTAGAGCAGCTCGTGGCCGACGACCGCGGCGTAGCTCTGCGACGACTGGCGCAGCAGAACGCCGGCGTTGAGCGCGGCGCGAAACCCGCCGCGCTGCAGGCCGCCGATGATCTTGATGCGGCCGGTGACGTTCTTGTCGCCCAGGTAGTAGGCCGAGCCGCCGCCGGCGATCGGCGTGTCCAGCGACGCGCCCCCGATCTTGGCGGTGGGGACGGTGACGCCGCCGAGCACGCCCAAGCTGTATTGATCATCGTCGCCGTAGACAGCGAGCTGGGTCTTGGCCTCGATGCGAACGTCGCCGAAACCGCGCGCGGTCTCGTTCTGCCCGGTCGGCGTGCCCGACATGTCGATCAGTTGCCCCTGCAGGACCGGCGTGAACGGAACCGAGATCCCGATCTGCAGGCGATCGAACAGCGCCATCGCCGCGCTCAGCTCGGCGGTCGCTTGATGCTCGACGACGTAGGCGTTGACGCCGGTATCCTTCGTATAGATGACGTAGGGGCGCCACTGGTAGTTGAGCGCGAGGCCGAAGCCCAGCTGCTTGTGGCCGTTGACGTCGGGCGCGTCGACGGTGATGAAGTTCCCCGGACCGATCGCCGTCTGGAACAGCTGAGTCTCGATCGTCTTGTCGTTGGGCGGCGCACCCTGCGCCCAGCTCGAACGGGCGCTCGATGCGAGGAGCAGAGAGAAAATGCCAAAGGTGAGGGCAATACGCGGCCGGCGCATGTGGGTCATTGCGATCCGAAGCAGGCTCGTCAGAAAGCCGCTGCTTCTAAAGTCGGAGCGCGTCGCTGGAACCACGAAGACGAGGACGAGGCGCCTCTCGAATTTCAGACGCCACTAGTGCGACATGTCGAACACGTACGTATACGTGAGGCTGTAGTCGACCGCCTGGCCGTCGCTGGTGCGCGCCGGCGTGAACTTGAACTGACGGAGGGCGTCCCGGGCTGCCTCGTCGAAGCCGTGCCCGGCGTGGCTGACGATGCGCACCTGGACGACGTTCCCCTTCGAATCCAGGCTCACCTTCAAGACGACCTTGCCCTCGATCCCCATCTTGTAGGCCTCGGGCGGGTAGATGTCGGCGCTGTTGACCTCGTGCAAGACCCTGGGCGCATCGGCGATGTAGACGTCGGCGACCGGCACGAACGGGCGGACGCCGGGCGCGCCCGACGGCTGCGGCGCCTCGCCCGGCTTCGCCGGCGAACGGTCCTTGGTCATGAGCGTGCTGCCCACGGGGACGGCCATGGCGGTCTTGTCGCCAGCCACCGTCGAGCTCAGGGTCACCCCGAACACCGGCGGCGCGTCCGTCGGCCTGGGCGGCTCCTGATTGGGGGGCGGCGGCGCGGTGGTGGGTGGCGGCGGCCTGGGCGCGGTGATCGCCACGCGGCGCGGGACCACGCGCGGTTTTGGCGCCGGCTCGGGCACGGCCGGCGGAGGCGGCGGCCGCTCCGGATGGAGCTCGGGCGGGGGCAGCGGCTTGTCCTGAACCTCCATCTCGACGACCTGCTCGCGGTGCGCGAGCAGCACCGGGTGGACGACCAGCAGGACGCCGGCGATGGCGACGTGAACGCCGATCGCGATGCCGGCGGCGACCCATCCCCTGGAGCGCCGCGACGATCGCCGCGGCCGGCCGATCGACCAGAAGTCGGCGCCGGTCGTCGGGTCCGGGGCGCGACAGCCTCCGCTGGGCGAAGCCGCGCTCCGCCCAGGCGTGCCGCGCATCGACGACATCCGCGCGTTACTTGCCGGTTGTGGCGCCGGTCGTTCCTGGGTCGACGTTGATGGCAAAGCGATGTACACCGGCGCGTTTGACGAGATCGATCACGTGGACGACCTCGCCGTGGGGCACCACCGTGTCGGCGGCGATGATGGCTTGTAGATCCGGATTACCCGGCAGCGCGTCGCCGATGAACTTGGCGACGGCGCCATCGTTGCTGCGCTCGCCGTTCAAGTAGAGCGAACCGTCCTTGGCCAGCGTCAGCGCCAGCGTCGTCTTCGCCTGATCGCTGCCCGAAGCCGCCTTGGGCAGGTCGACCTTGATCGAGGGGCTCACGATGTAGCTGGCCGTGACCATGAAGATGATCAGCAAGACCAGCGTGATGTCGACGAGGGGCGTGACGTTGATGTCGACGATCATGCTGCCCGGCTCGTCGCCGCCGCCGAACGCGTCGCTGCTACCGCCGGCCATCGGCTACTCCCCACCCGCGGGCGCCGGAGCCTCGGCGTCTTCTGTCTTGATGCCCGACGTCGCCGAGAGAATCATGTGCGCGACCGCGTCGACGCGGCCGAGCGTGCGGCGCACCTTGGTCTGAAAGAAGTTGAACGCCACAACGGCCGGGATCGCGACCATCAGGCCGACGGCGGTCGCGACCAGCGCCGCCGAAATCCCCGACATGACGGTTGCCGCGCCGCCGCCTTGATTGTGCGAGAGATCCGCGAACGCTTTGATGATGCCGAGCACCGTGCCGAACAGACCAATGAACGGCGCATTGTTGCCGAGGGTTCCCAACACGCCGAGGTTCCGTTCCAGGTCCAATCGAATGCGCGACTTGGTGCTGGCCATCGCCTCCGAAATCGCTTCGGGGCCGCGCCCGATCTGATCCAGCCCGGCCGCGGCCACCTGCGACTCGGGCCCG
>Ga0265342_10002753_pt1 | contig 14929 bp, 7 predicted proteins | sample 4CB327metaG_FD_203125 | JGI IMG/M metagenome (GOLD analysis project Ga0265342, IMG submission 203125) | Rhizosphere microbial communities from Carex aquatilis grown in University of Washington, Seatle, WA, United States - 4-CB3-27 metaG | ecosystem: Host-associated > Plants > Roots > Rhizosphere...
CGCCCAAGGTCCGTAGGCGCCGATCATGTTCGGCGCGACGTCGGGTGTAAACGCGCACATCGCAAAGTCTCAAGGCGACCGCCAGGAAGCGAAAGCGCGCCCAGCAAGATCAAGCCCCATTATGCACGTTATCTCGGGCTAAAGCCAGTTCACCCGGTTTACGACACCAGGTTCCAGACGATATAGCCCACAATGATGGCGAAGCCCGCCACCGGGTACAAATCCGACAACCAGGTCGAAGCGGCACGCTCCAGCCGGTGATTCAGGTGTTTGTCTCGGGCTTGAGAACCGGTGGCCGGTTTGAACGGGGCGGTGATACAGTTTCCCAAAGCCGGCCTTGTCAAAGCTGAATTCATTCCGAGCATGATCCATTCTCCGTTGTTCGTTACCCTGGTTGCCCATGCCATTTAGCGGCCGGACCGGTCGAATGGGGGCACGAAATTCACGGATTCCAGCGGGGTTCGCGACCGTGAAGGTGCCGGACCAGGAAGTCCATCCGGCGACGCGAGCCATACGGGGTTTCCGCGGCGCCGTGTCCCGCCCCGGCAACGACGACCAGGTCGAAGTCTCGATCGGCTTTCTGCAAGGCGCGAACGACTTGCATGGTCGAGGAAGGATCGACGTTCCGGTCCAGCTCCCCGACGATGAGCAGCAGTTTGCCTTCCAGCTTGTGCGCGTGGGCGACGTTCGACGACGATTCGTAATGCGGCCCAACGGGATAGCCCATCCACAATTCGTTCCACCAGATCTTGTCCATCCGGTTGTCGTGGCAGCCGCAATCGGCAACGGACACCTTGTAAAAGTCGTGGTGGTCAATCAGCGCGCGCAGAGCGTTCTGGCCTCCGGCACTGCCGCCGTAGATGCCCACCCGCGACAGGTCCATCCACGGACGCGTCATTGCCGCGGCCTTGATCCAAGCGATCCGGTCGGCAAACCCGGCATCCGCCAGATTTCGCCAGCAAACGTCGTGAAACGCTTTGCTGCGCCAATTGGTTCCCATGCCGTCGATCTGCACCACGACAAAGCCCAACTCGGCCAGGGCGTGTTGACCGGCCAGCGTGCCGAACGACTTTGGAACATGGGCACCGTGCGGTCCCGCGTAGATCTGCTCGACCACCGGATAACTCCTGGCCGGATCGAAGTTCGAAGGGCGGACCAGGTTGCCGAAGATTTCGGTCTTTCCATCGCGTCCGGGCGCGCTAAACCGCTCGGGGACGGTCCAACCGGTTGCGAATAGCGGCAGGGCGTCGGCCCGTTCGATCTCGCAAACCAGCGCGCCGTCGTCGGCGCGTCGCAATTCGACAACCGGCGGTTGATCAACTCGCGACCACCGATCGAGAAAGTAGCGGTGGTCGGGCGAGAAGGTGGCTTCGTGCGTGCCGTCGGCCTCGGTCAAGACGGCGAATTCGTCGCCGTCGAAATCGACGCGGCAGAGGTGCAAGTAATATGGGTCCTGGTCCGGCCGCACGCCTCCGGCGTAAAACCAAATCCGCCGCCGCCCGGGATCGACATATTCGACCGTCCGCACGACCCAAGGACCGCGAGTGATTTGATTCTTCAAGCCTCCGCCGCGCGCGTCGTAGAGGTATAAATGGTTCCAGCCGTCTCGCTCCGACATCCAAAGGATCTCGCCGGTTTCGTCGAGCGGCCGGTAATAGAGCTTGGAGTTGTAGTCGATAAATGTCGGCGACGTTTCATCGATGATCGCGGAGGCCGATCGCAGGAGGCTGTCGACCGCGATCACACGCAGCTTCTGGTGGCCTCGCTCGTTGTATAGAAACGTGAATCGCCGCGAATCACCCTCCCACCGCAGCTCGCTAATGCTCCACGGATTTGCAAACAGATTCTCTTCGAAGGCCACGGCCTGTTTCGTAGCCATATCAAAGAGCCTGGGCCTGGGGCGGGCGATCGCATCTCCCGGTTTCAAGTAGTCGAAGGTATGCAGCTTGGGCTGCAACTGATCGTCGGGCGACGACTCGACGAGGTACACCGGATGCTCCTGGGCCGCACGCACCTGTAAGGTCAGCAACTTGCGGGAATCGGGCGACCACAGTACCGGCCCTTGGTACGAATCGTGAGCGCCGCCGTCGCTTGTCAATGCGATCTCACCCGGCTCACCCTGTGCGGGCTTGAGGTCGCGCAAATAAACGTTGTGGTCGCGCAATTCAACCGACCAACGGCCGTCGGGCGAAACGTTTTGATGTACAGCGGTTAGCGCCGGCTCAACCGTCGGCGCCGGTTTGGCATCGGCCGGGATGATCGCCCGACGCGCGTCGAAGTCTGCGACAAAGACGGCCAGAATACCATCGTCGGAATCGATGACCTCCCAGACGTGGCCCGAAAACGTATGCTGCTGGCGCTCTTCACCCGGCTTGACAACTCCGTACGGCCGCCGCCCACCTTCAAAGTCGCGCCAGAGTAAGCGCACGTCGTGGTCGGTCTGGTTCACGAAGACGATCGTGGTCTCCTCGTCGCTGGTTCGGCTGCGGCCTGGGGCATGGTCCTTGGTAAACAGCGTCGACTCATTCGCGGTATCCACGCTGATCTCTTCAAGTTCGTACGACTGCAAATTGCAGCGGAATCGACGGCCGCCGAGCGCAAAGGCAATTTCCTGGGCTCGTCCGTCGAATTCGAGGCGATCCAACGGCAGGGCATCGGCGGCGACCTCCTGCTTCAAACGATACGACAATGCCGCCGCCAGGCGATGATGGTCGAATGCCGGAGATCGCAAGGCCGCTTCGCAGTCGACGAACACGAACTCATGGCGATTTCGGGCCGTCGACACGCGATACCAAAAGCAGGCGCGATCGGCCAGCCAATGCGGTTGCACGCGATCGCGAAAGACCGTGTGCTCAAGCTTGCCTCGCAGTTGGGCAGCGCGTTCGTAGTCGTCGCGCGAGCCTTGGGCCAGGGCTGAATTTGTCGTCCCGCCGCTGATCGCCAGCAAGACAACTACCAAGGCTGATCGCCACGTCATTGTCGCCTCCAAGGACTCTCGAGGGCCGTATTGCCCCGCCGAGGCACCGCCGACACTCCGGCAATCGCGGTGATCGGCCGCTACGCGCGTTCGCTGTGTAATAGATTGTCCCAATTCCGCACGCCCGCCGTCTCGTCGATCGTCACGAACCCATCGCGTCCCCGACCGAGTGTATTGCAGGCCAAAAGGTTGCCGTTTCCGTCGCCAGCCCAGCGCACGGCTGCCAGGGTCTGCCTTTCCGCGCGAGTTTCCAGAACGCTCGTGCCGGTGATACTTACCAGGCTGGAATCCGCGACATAGACCCCATACGGCCGGCCGTCGAGAATCTGGCAGCCATTGATATTGATTCGCTTGCAGCGCACGATCTCCAAAAGCCCCTCACGCACGAGCGCTGGTGCGTCGACGACGGTATGCCGGCCCGCCTGGCAATCATGCAGCACCGAGCCTGTCAAAGAGCAATCGGTGGTCTCGGCCAACCGCACGCCCGTGCAAAGTTCGCGCTCGCCATAATCGGGGTTGTGATCGAAGCTATTGGGACCGATCACGATGTTGCGCGAACCGCTGAGTTCCAGGTTACGTCGGTGACCGCTGTAGATCACGTTACCCGTCACGACCACGCCGCGACAGGCGACGAGGTGGACGTTGATCTCCTGGCTGCCGATGAGGTTGTCGGAGATGGTGAACATGCCCGCCTTGTGGTTCCTGCCGGGGCCTTGCCCCACGAATCGGACGTTGGCGCCGCCGGGGCTATACTTGGCCTGGATCGTGTTGCCAACGATCGTTCCTTCGCGGACGGTAGCCCCCTCGGCGCTGCAGTCAATCAATACGTCCGCCGACTCGGTGGCGCCGGTATCGAAGTTGTACTCGATGTCGTTGCCGGTAATCTGCAAATTGCGGATCTCGCATCCGACGATCTTGATGCCACCGCGCAGGCAATAACTGATGTGGGAGCCCGTGATGATCGCCTGGTGGAGGTTGACGCCATCGAAGAACACGCCAACGCCCCGGTTGTGGTAGATATGGCAATGTGAAATCAGTAAATTGCGGGCGCGCTTTCGGGCGATGATGCCGTGCTCCAGCTCGCGTAGCAACACTCCCTCGAAGGTGGCTTGCATCGCGCCTTCAACGCAAAAGCCGCTGGCACTTGGATGACGTCCCTCGATTTCGACGTTCATGACGGTCGGCAACCGCTGTCGTTGCCAAACCTGAGGTGCAAAATCCTCAGGGTCGGCCGTTTTGTCGTGCGTGCCGATCAAATGGAACGCGGGCCCCGGGCCGGCCATGATCAGCTTGGCGGTACCGCTTGAGCCTTCGAGCGCGAATCGCCCCGTCTTCGCCAAATCAACAGTGATCGTTTGCGTTAGCAGGTAATCACCTGGCGGAAAATGAAGCAGGCCGTCCCCTCTTTCCAGGGCGTGCAACACCGCTTCGGTATCGTCGGTACGGCCGTCGCCGCGAGCGCCGAATTCACGTACGTTGCTCATCGTTGTCGATTCCTACCTTGCTGATTCGGCCGGTAGCCGTTGATCGTTGATGCGTCTAACCCGCCACGATCGTTTCTGGGGCGGCGACCGGCCATCCTGCCCGATTTGTTGACCCTGGTGGAGATGTCGGGCGCGATGTGGGCCGTGGTGCCAGGTTGAGCTGATCAGGCGACTTACGCCAGGATCTCGCGAATCGGCTTGCCCCCGTGCGCCACCGGCACCGGTCGGCCATTGTCGTAAATCGGCATCTGGGGATCGATGCCCAGGCATTGGTAAATGGTGGCGCAGATGTCGCTGGTGCTGACCGGCCTCGACTTCACATAAGCGGCGTGCGCGTCGGACTCGCCGCAAACCGTGCCGCCGCGGATGCCCGCCCCGGCAAACAGCACGCTGTAACAGTACGACCAATGGTCGCGTCCGGCATTCGCGTTCACCTGGGGTGTGCGGCCCATGTCGCTCATCAACACCACCAGGGTCTCGTCGAGCAAGTGGTTGATTTCCAGGTCTTGCAACAAGGCGCTATAGGTTGCATCCAAGGCCGGCAGGGCGCCGCGCAACCAGCCAAAGTTGTTGGCGTGCGTGTCCCACGAGTTGTCCGCCGGATATTCCCAAGTCACGTTCACGAAACGGACCCCGGCCTCCACCAACCGCCGGGCGACGAGAGAACTGGATCCGAACAGCGTGCGACCGTAACGGTCGAGCAGTCCGGAGTCGACTCCGGCGAGGTCGAATGCCGACTTGAGCTTCGACGAAGTCAACAGGCTGATCGCACGTTGCTGGGTGCGATGCAGGTCGCCCAGCGAACCGTCGGTCTCCAGACTTCGCTGTTGACGGTTGAATTGTTCCAACAGCCCCTCGCGCGCCTGGAAGCTGTCTAAGGTGATACCGTCAGCCAGGCGGCTGTTCCCCGCGAGAAACGGCACGCCGCCCAGGACCTTGGTTTTGTCGAGCTCGCGGACCACGGTCTTGTCGAATTCGGAGAAGAGCGGGTCGTAGCGCTTGCCCAGAAAGCCGGCGTACGGACCAGGATAGCGGACCACACCTGTCGCCCCGTTGCCCGCACCCGCGAAGTTCGGCAGGTACACGTAGGCCGGCAGGTCGTCGCGCTCGTCGCGCAGGTACTCGCACACCGAGCCCATGCTGGGCGGATAGGTGTCTTTGGTGCTCGTGATGTCGGCCAGCGCCATCTCGAGGCCGGTGTAGCTGGGTAGGGGATTGTGGCAGCCCGCCTTGTGATTGACGGTCCGGACGAGCGCCGCTTTGTGCATCCACCGCGACATGAGCGGCAAGTGCTCGCAGAGATCAATGCCTTGCACGTTGCTCGCAATGGGTTTGAACTCGCCGCGGATCTTCTCGGGCGCCTCCGGTTTAAGATCGAACATGTCCTGCGTGGCCGCGCCGCCGAGCAAGTACAGCAGGATCACGCTCTTGGCTTTGGCCGGTGAAGCGCCGGCAGGGCGGTTCTCCTCGGCGGCGAGCAAGCTGGGCAGGTTGAATGATCCACCCAGGAGCGAAAGGGCGCCGACCTTGAGCGTTTCGCGGCGGGTTGAACCTTCACGACGCCGTGGGTGGCCGAGCATGGTGATCATCGCGGATGCTCCTGGGTTCTGGCTGCTGGTTGTGTGGTAAGTTCCGGCTTCCGCCCGGTCAGTATCGCATGAAGAACTCGTCGGCGTTCAAGAGCGCCCAAAGCACGCTTTCCCAGGCCGCCCGCTTGTCGGCGGCCTTTTCCACCAGGTCCAACGCCGCCGCGGCCTCGCGCGCCAACGGTGGACGAGACAAGGTCGCCAGGAAAAGTTCGTCCAGGATTTGGGGCGCCGGCAATTGCCGCAAGGGATCTCCGGCGGCGGGCTGCGCTAGCAGTTTGCCCAATCGGTTGCCGGGCGCACGAATCTTGTCGTGGATCAACTGACCGTTCTTCAGCTCCAGCATGCGGGCCAGGCTGACGTCCCCTTCTCGCTCGCACTGGCAAGCCACTTCGCGGGCAGGTTGGCCAAAAGCCTTCAGGAAAGGGTGCCGCTCCCAGGATGCGTAGGCGCCGCCCGTATAAACGACTTGCGTGTCGGGAAGTTGCACGGCCCGCGTCCCGGCCGGATAGTTTTGAAACACCTCCGGCACTCCGGTCGCGGCGCAGATGGCGTCGAGCAGCACTTCCGCCGGAAGCCGCTTCCGTTCAACGAGGGCATGCGAAAAGTACTTATTGTCGTCACGGTTGGTTTCGTTCCCGTGGGAGCTGAGCTGATACGTCCGTGAATTCGCGATCGTGCGGATCAGATGTTTCATGTCGAAGCGGTGGTCGACAAAATCTTCAGCCAGGGCTTTCAGCAGGGCGTCGTTGGCCGGCGGGTTCGAGTCGCGGAAATCGTCGGGCGGATCGACGATCCCTTTGCCGAGCAACATGAACCACAGGCGGTTGACCGTCGCCGAGGCAAAAAACGGATTGCCGGCCGAGGTGATCTGTTCGGCCAGCACGTCGCGCCGGTCGTCGCCGGGGGCGATGGCGGGCGCGGGCATGCCCATGATTTTGGGCGCGATCCGCTGGCCCGTGCGAGGATGAGTGAACTCGCGGGCGCGGTCCGGATAGACGACCACCGCGTCCTCGCGAAGTTGCCAGCTTCTCCCGGTCGGCGCGCGGCCCGGATGATGAGTGTCGGCCTTCCCCCTGACCTGCGAAAACCAGGCGGTCAAACGATAGTAGTCGTCTTGCGTCCAGCGCTCGAACGGATGGTTGTGGCACTTGGCGCACTGCATGCGAATTCCGAAGAAAAGCTGAGCGGTGGTCTCGGCCATCTCTTGCGGATCACGCACGGATGGCGGCGCGCCGCTGTCGTAGGCGCCGCGGAAAAAGTTCGCCGCCGGGTTTGCGAACGTGCTGCCGCTGGCCGTCAGCAGCTCGCGAACGACCTGGTTCCAGGGAGTATTGTCCTCGATGTGGCTTCGCAGCCAACGGTGGTAGACATGGCTGCCTTTGACTTGCAGGTGCAAGCGGTTGCACCGAAGCACGTCGAGCCAGTGGTGGGCCATGAGATCGGCGAACTCGGGCCGCTGCAAAAGCCTGTCGATCATCACCGCCCGCTTATCGACGGAACCGTCGGCCAGAAACGCCTGCACTTCCTGGGGAGTTGGCAGGATGCCGCACAAGTCGAGGAAGACTCGCCGCAAAAACTCCTGGTCGTTGCACAATTCCGAGGGGAGAATGTTCAGCGTCTTCAGTTTCTCGAAGACGTGCCGGTCGACGTAGTTGTTTATCGGTGGGTCCGGCCAGCGGAAGTCATCGCGCGGCTCCAAGCAGGTCAACCGCACGCAACGGATCACATCCAGATAGCGGCACAGGATGGCCGCCTCGCCCGCGCGATGCAGCTCCACCAAACCGTCGCCGCCCACGTGTGCCAGACTTTCGTCACTGCTGCCGAACACGGTCAGCCGGGTGACGTCGCGAACGCCGCCGTCGGAATAGTGGGCCAACACGGCCAGTTGCTGCCGTCGGGCGGGAGCCCGCAACACACGCGACCCGGGCACGATCTCGAGATCGTTCAACACCGGCAGTTCGGTGGAATCATCCGGCATTCCTTGTTCGAGCCAGGCCAGCATCGTGCGGGCCGCAACACTGTCGGCATCGAATCGCTTGCCACCCTGGTGAGGCACGCGCCCCAGCCCTTTCTGGTAGATCAGACTTGCCTGGGCGTCGAGCCGGTCGGTGCGCCGGCCCTGCGCGCCGTGGGTCAATTCCACGTAATCGACTGCCGGGTCGTAACCTCGCAAGCTAAGCTTGAAACCGCCGCGACCGCTGGGGATACCGTGGCAGGCCCCCTGGTTGCATCCAGCCACACTCAACGCGGCGATCAGGTCGTGGCGGAAGCTGATCGGCAGCGGCGTGCCGAAATTCTCGACGACGACCGGCACGCGTGCCGCATACGATCCGGCCTGCGCCACCAGATGGGTACTGCCATCTTTCCGCGGCTGAACGAAGCCCCCCCCGGCGACGGTCACTACGTCAGGAATTTCGGCGCTCCAGGTGCAGTATGGGGTCAGGTCGCGCTGGCTGCCGTCGGCGTAGCGGCCGGTGACGATCACCTGCTGCATGGCCCGCGGACCCGACAACCGAATCGTTTCAGGTTGCACCACCAGGGCGACCGGTTCGCCAATGCAGATGGTTGGCGCCTCTTGCTCGGCTTCCGTCGCAGCCACAGGCCGGGCCGGCGCCATGATCAAAACCAGGCAAACCAGTTTCCAGCAGCCAACGCGACGGATCGTGAGCATCGAACTCTCCAGATGCGACATCCTCTCCGGCAGGTGCCCCATGCTACGGATCTTAACGGTTGCGGGCATCCACTGGCAACCAAATTCACCTCGATCGCCAGCCAAACGCAGAGGTCCTACCTGCGCCTCGGGGCGGCCGACCAGCCGGAAATAGCCCACCAGTTTCGCAGCGCCTGCTGGGCCTCGGGCGGGATGTTACGTGAGAAAGCCAACGAAATGCGCTGTTTGCGGACGAGGCCTCGCACCGACCCGCGCTCGATGCCGTGCTCCTGACAAAGATTCCGCAGGTGTTCGACGAAGGCTGGCGTTACCACGCCTTTTGCCACTTGCGGCTGGGCGCCGATGATACGGACGACAAACAGGCAACGCGGTTGGCCAACCGCCCAAGCCGCCCAGACAAAGAGCCCAAGGATGGCGATCTTGACCAAAAATTCCACAGCTGATCCTTCGCGCAGTGGGGGGTGTTTCAATCCCACCAGAGAAATAGTCGCTCTTGGCCTGTGTCAACATCTCTGAACCGTTATTTATTTTTTTGAGGTCGCTCGAACATGGGCATCGACGTTCCCTTGCGTGGCGGCGGAATGCGTGGGAGGTTATGAAGGTCGCAGGTCGTTCGCTGCAAACCAAACCCGATTACCCAACTCGACCCACGGCCGATCGGTCCCTGGCGGGAGCTTTATCCAGTGGAGTGGGCGATTGTCACTTTTCGACGGAGAAGCGCCTTTCGATGCGGGTCGTGTTTCCTTGCCTGTCGCGGACCGACACACTAAGTCGAGAAGCAGTGTTTTGCTCGGCGGGCTCTCCGAGAACCAATTCCCACACACCCGCCGCGGTCGAACGGAATTTTTCCGCCAGGTTTTCTCCAGACGGTATGCCGGCGATGGCTACATCGGCCGCCACGTAGAAGCTCGCCATGTCAAGGCCCGTGTCGGCGTCGTGCATACCGATTCGGATGCGATCCAGCGACTGGTTCTTGCCGGGCCGTGGGATCGCGAGTGTCAACGTTGGCCGCTGGTCGTCGAGCATCCAACCCAGGCCGCGCGCGTCAAGGGCGGAGGGATCATGGTCGATCGCTGCACGATCCAAGTCGATCGGACAGCCCATGTCGATCCAACGAGCGATCGTGCGGCGGTCTTCATCCGAAAGCGGTGCGGCGTTTTCGGCTGCGACGGCCTCCTGCGGCGGCATTTGGTCGCCGACGAAGTCGATATCCAGAGCGGCACGATACTTTTCCACGTCACAAGGTTTGCCTTGGTGTGCAAGATCCCCGGCGCCGGGTTTGGATTCGGAAGGATGGTCATCGTTGGAAAAACCATCCAGCCGTCGGCCAAAGATCTTCCAGGTTAGCAAGCTCCGCCGCGACTGGAGCTTGCGGACATACCGTGAGGCCTGTGGATAGCCCCACGAGTCGTATCCCACCGGTTTATGACCAAACCGGCCGTGATCATCCAGCGCCAGTCGGTAGTAAGTTCCCGGAAACGTGCCGTAATGCTCGTATTGGATCGGCGTTTCGTCGTCCAACACGAGGTTACCCGGGGGGTCGCGACTCTGCTTCGTGTGGCAAGCAACGCAACTGCGATCCAAAATCGGGCGAATGTCGCGGTGGTATTCCACCGTCACCACAGCCCCGTGGTGATAACGCAGCCCGGTTGCACCTTCGGCGTCCCAGCGGCGATGCGACATGTCGCCCGCCTTGCTGGTGATCAAGGGCCGTCGCTGGGTGAGGTCGAATACCTCGTAGTCTTCACGAGCGGCGAAAGTCGCTGCGAATGAAGTGGGCGGCTGGCTATGGGCATGGCAGCCGCCGCAGTCGTGCCGAACTTCGCCGGGCCGCAGTTGATGCCACGTTTGCGCCATGTTCAGCATCAGGCCGTCGCAATCGAGGGTTTGGAATGTAAACGGCACATCCGCGGGAATCTTCGCCAGAAAACTGGTGTCTGGATTGCCGTCGGGATCGAGCGGCTGTCGATCGAAGGTGATTGGCAAAGAGGAGCCGGCGTGGTGGTGCTGGCTTCCAGCCGGCCCGCCGACGAATTTGCGCACGGGAATCTCGCCCAGGATTCGCAAGCGTTCCATGGCATGGCTATGGAACAGCCGCCCCGCCCGTGCGCCGCGGTGCCGGTCGGTGGTCGGCTGCATGGCCAGAATGCGGATGGCATGGATCTCGGAGTTCTCGTACAGCCCAACATCGGCTCCCTGGTTGTGCCAATTGAGCGGCATGCCATTGCCGTGGCTTGTGAAAGCGTCGAGTCCGCGCCACGGGTCGTTTCCGCCCGCGTACTCGGCCGTGACTTTCCCCTCGGGTACGACGCCATTGGGATAACTCTCGCGCTTGTACAGGCTCGACGTCCCGACCAGGCCAAACGGTGTGCCCGGGGGCAGGTGCGGCGACTGCGAGCCGTCGTTCGCCAGCGGCGGCAGCATCCTCGGCTCATCGATGCCATAGACGCGCCGGTACGGTACAACCGCCCTCGGCCAGCTTTCGTTGTAATTCGAATCGTTCTTGATCAGGCGCATCTGGCCCGGCTCTTCGAGCACTTTGCCACCCTTGATCAGGTAGATGCCTCCGTCGAGTTGCGGCAGAAAGGTGTACTGGTGGTTGACTGGGCCGGGCGACCAGATGGTCAGCAGATGATTGTCGGGCGCGGCCGAGGGGTGGGTGAACTTGCCGACTTTCGGCGAGTTCTTGTCGCCCAGGACGGCACTATCGGCCGGCCCTTCCTGATTCAAGGCAAAGGGTGTGAATGAAGTCGCCCCCGTCGGCACGAAAGGCATCTGGTACCACCTCCCCTTGCCATTATCGAACCGCCCGAACCGAAGGGGTGCGTTTCGCGGGTCGCGCATCCACGCCGGACCAAACGCCGCGTACCCTTCCGGCGGCGCCGGCGGCAAACGCAGGTAGGCGCCGAATCCACTGTTGTTCTGGTTGTAGTATTCCTCGATGATCAGCGAACGGTCGGAAAGCTGAGTCTGAAAGTGAAATCCGTTTGATGCTCCGCCCGGATCGAACGCGCTTATGAGGGGCGCCCAGTTGGTGCCGTCAGGGTGAATCGTCCAAATGCCCCACGAGATTTCGCTGCGGATGCCTTGCGATTCCAGGGTGCTGAACATGATCCGCCCATCGGCCATCGCGACCGGGTGCAGCGCGCCGGCGACGTTCAAGTGACCGATCTTTTCGATATTGTTCGGAAACGAATCGCACGGATCAACGTCCTGGTCGTTGTCGTCCATCACGAACAATTGCAAGGTGATCGCCGGGTATCCCTTTGACGGGCGAAAGCCGTCGCGGTTGCTGGTGAACACCAGCCTGCCTCCGGGCAGTGGATGAGGCCCCATGTTGTAGACGCCGTAATCGAAGTGCGTTTTTCCTTCCATGTTCGCGCGGAAGTTCGCCGACCAGTCCGCCGCCCCGGTATTCGGAGTGAAAATCTGGTTCGTCAACCGGACGACGCGCCGAGTGCCGACGTGGATCTTGAAAATGTCGGCGCCTTGTGGGGGCGGCGACCACTGTGAGTTGTTTTCGAGATTGTAGATGTGAACGAAGTAGACCCACTCGCCATCGAACGACACCACGGGGTCGGTGATCGAGCCGAGCCCTCCCTCGACGAGCAGTTCTTCGCGACCATCGGGGTGCAGAAGCATCAGGTCGGCACCAGGTTCCATCGTGACGGGCTGGGAGAAATCGGTGTAGAACCGCTTGTGCACCATGTCACCCGCCCGCCCAGCCCGCACATAGACGATGTCGTAGTCGTAGCGCACCGAGTCATCGGTTGAGATATGTGGCGGATTCACATCGAGCGCCTTGGAGAAAAGTGGCTCGTCGTCGGCCGCCGCGCCCGCCGCGAGCAACTCAAGTTGTGCCAATACCACGAGCATGAGCCATGTCTGACTCTTGTGAAGCCCGAGGCAGTGCGCGAGCGTGCTTTTCAATTCGTTCCAGCGTCGCATGCCATTCTCCTTCAGGCGCGCAAACGAATTCCGCCACAGGTTGCCGATATTCCAATGCGCTATTCTGCGGAACGCAGCCCACCACAAGATGTGCCGTTCTGTTGAGTTCGAAGATATACCTGGCCGCACGCAATCATCAAGAAGCTTACGGCCGTTACCTTGACAACCGCCTGAGGAAGTCGGAGAACTACCTTCGCCACCCGCGCGATGACCCGCGCCGCCCTCAATGGTGGGATAACCGGAAAGCGCGACACGTCTGACACCGGCGGCGCAGTTCTATTCACCGGAATTTGACCTGCCGGATGATCGGATTCAGGCTATCAATAGGAGGGCACTTTTTCGGAGATTGCGGCCTCGGGTCGACGCAAATCGAATTCAACTCCATGTCAAACGGCCAATGCTCTTCAACGTCGCAGCATCGCCCGACCACGGGTGGTGACCCGCCGGCCGTTCTCGCCGCTCCGTCGTTGGATGGGTTTGAAGAGCGACCGCCTCCGGGCAACGGCGAAAGGCGCGCGCTGCACGCGATGTTCGAGGCCTGGAGCCGGGCGCGGCCTGACGATTTAGCCATCATCTGCGACGGCGAGCAAATCACGTACGGGCAACTGCAACGCCGTGCCGCACATTGCGCTCGACAACTGCTGACCTTCGGTGTGCGCAGGGATGGCCTCGTGGGGCTTTGCGCCGATCGATCGATCGACATGATCGTTGGGATGTTCGCGGTCCTCAAGGCCGGCGGAGCGTTCGTCCCTCTCGATCCGACCTTCCCGGCCGAACGACTCGCGTTCATGGTCGACGACGCGCAAATGTCGATCGTGCTCGTTCAGAAACAAGTGGCCGACCAACTGCCGCTGCGCGGACACCAGGTGGTTTATCTCGATGGAGAGGAAGTTTTACCTGCGGCCGCTGGCGCCGTCGACTCGCACGATTCGCCTTTCGAGTGGCCCGACGTCGATCCGGATCAACTGGCGTATGTCATGTACACGTCGGGTTCGACGGGACGGCCCAAGGGCGTGATGATCACCCATCGCAGCGCTGTGAACACCATCGTCGACGTTAATCACCGATTCGGAGTTAGGGCCGGAGATCGGACGTTAGCCTTGTCGTCGCCGTGTTTCGACCTGTCGGTGTTTGACGTCTTTGGTTTGTTGGCGGTCGGCGGGACCGTGGTGATTCCCAATTCGAAGCAACTCCGCGACCCGGCGCATTGGGTCGACTTGCTCGAGCGGCACCAGATCAGCGTTTGGAATTCGGTGCCGGCGTTCATGGAAATGCTGGTTACGTACGTTGCCGGCGGACCGATCCCGCCCCGGTTCGATTCGCTGCGCCTGGTAATGCTCAGCGGCGACTGGATTCCGGTATCGCTTCCCGATCGCGTTCGGCAATTGGCGCCGAGAGCCCAGGTGATCAGTTTGGGCGGTGCCACCGAGGGAGCGATCTGGTCGATTTACTATCGGATCGAGTCGGTCGATCCGTCCTGGAAAAGCATTCCCTACGGGGTGCCGCTCGGCAACCAGGAAATGTGGGTACTGGACGATAAGTTGCAACATTGCGCTCCGGGGGTCGTGGGACAACTCTATATCGGCGGTGTTGGGGTCGCCTCCGGCTATTGGAATCGACCCGAGTTGAACGCCGAAGCTTTTCTACCCGACCCGTTTTCGGTTCGGCCTGGCGCCCGAATTTACAGGACCGGAGACTTAGGCCGCTATTTGCCCGACGGCAATATCGAGTTCCTGGGCCGCGTCGATCAGCAGGTCAAGATCCACGGTTTTCGCATCGAGCTGGGTGAGATCGAGTCGGCCTTGGCCCGACATCCTGATGTCGCACAGGCGGTGGTGGTGACGCGCGAGCTCAAAACGGGCGGGAGAAGCCTGGTCGCTTTCCTGGTGCCGCGGCCAGGCACGGCACCCGATGACGCGGAGTTGACGACCTTCTTGCGGCGGAGCCTGCCGGATTACATGCTGCCGACGCGGCTCGTGCGCATGGAGCGAATGCCGCTCAACACCAATGGCAAAATCGATCGAGACGCGCTCCCAACGGAGGTTGCGGCTCCCTCCAGTAACTTCATGCTGCCCGACGGCGACATCGAGGTCCTGCTCGCAGCGATCTGGGAAGAGGCGTTCGATTTGCGCCCGCTCGGCGTTTGCGACAACTTCTTCGATCTGGGCGGCGACTCGCTCCTGTTTTTGCGCATGCACGCACGTCTGCGCGAGGTGTTTGGCATCGAGCTGCCGTTGGTCGAGGTTTTCGCTTATTCGAT
>Ga0265342_10002755_pt1 | contig 14926 bp, 9 predicted proteins | sample 4CB327metaG_FD_203125 | JGI IMG/M metagenome (GOLD analysis project Ga0265342, IMG submission 203125) | Rhizosphere microbial communities from Carex aquatilis grown in University of Washington, Seatle, WA, United States - 4-CB3-27 metaG | ecosystem: Host-associated > Plants > Roots > Rhizosphere...
CGAGTGCATCGCCATCTGTGGGGAGTGCCAGCAGACAGCGATCGACGTTAAGGGGCACGTCTGGGCCGAGATGCAGCTCGAACACGGGCTGGTGTCCGCCCGCGAGCGGTGCCCACGAGGCACCCAACTGGCGCGCAAGATGCGAGCACTGCGTCTCCGGCTGCAAACGGAAGAAGCTGACCGCGATCCCATGTCGCTGCAGACGTGCACGCAAGGATCGCAGGGTCGATCGGAAGAAGAGCAGCGCCAGGAGCGCCTTGACCAAACCATGCATCACGACCACAGCCAATCGTGCGAGCCGCTTGACTCCGCGTCCGAGGGGCCGAGCCCGTGCGTACCGACCCGTTTGCCAACTTACGACGCCTAGCCCGAGCGCCCCGCCCAAGAGCAGCGCCCAGGACCAAGGGGCTAGGGGAATATGCACCGGCGAGTGGGCAAACGTCCAGACATGAGCCGGGTGGGTGCTCTTGCCTACGGTGAAGGTTACCCGGCTGCGCCGATCGAGACGCACACCCTCGGGCAATGGGAAAGACAAGGACAGATCCTGGCCGCCAAAAGCCTGTTCGAGCGCGATCGGCGCGATGCTCGTGGTGTTGTCGCCTTCCAGGGTGAGGTTGCCCTCCAGGAGGACAGGCTGGAGCTCCGCCATGGATACGCCGGTCAGCGAGGCCACCACTGCGTTGCCAGGCCCACGCGGCAGCGCCAGCCCGGACAGCTTCAGATGCGGCGTGTCGACCCAAACAGGTATCTCGAAGGTCACCCCCTCGGCCGAGGCGCTGGTGATCGACAAGCGCAGGGTATCGGAATGGGGTTGGGGGTTCTCGTATTCCCCGAGCGCCGACACTTCGCACACGATGTTCACACTGGTGGCGGGCGCGAGGACCGTCATGGTGGGCGGCGGAATCAATAGCAAAGAAGTCTTGCCTGAAGCCTTTCGCATTGCGGACTGGGCCACGTTCACCCAGTACGCCGGGTGCGCGCCCCGGTTCTCGATTCGCACCGGGACCGATACCGTCTTGCCCTCCATGAGAAGTGCCCCGCCTCCGAGCTTCTTCCAGTAGATAGTGACCGCGAGGGCGGTCCGGTGCGCGTCGTCTGACGGCGAGACGGGCACAATGTCGCCTTGCCCGGCGACTCTGCTCAGGAGGGCCCCATCCTCCATGCGCCAACAGGTCTGGGCGTCATTGCACGCGAACCAGCGCTCGAGTGTGCTGCCAGCCAGTGACCAGCGATGCTCGAGCGTCTTGCCGTCCCACATCCGCAGTACGCCATCCCGCGATGCAGAGGCGATGGTGGCTCCGTCAGGCGCGAACGCCAGCGCGCTGAGCGCATCTGCATGGGCGGTCGACTGCTTGAGCGGTCGGCTGCCGGCGATCTCCCAAAGACTAAGGATGCCGTCCGAGGAAGCCGCGGCGATCCGCTCATCGCGCGCGGCTAAAGCGACCACGCCGCTCGAAAGTTCCTTGTGCATGCCTTTGAGCAGCTTGCGCCGCGCGTGCAGCCAGACGTCGATGGTCCGGTCCTGGGAGCCTGTGATTAGGTATTTTCCGTCGGAGCTGAAGGCAGCCGAAGTGACGGGGCCGCGGTGGCTCTTCAGTACCGCCACGTTTCGTCCCGTGGCCGTGTCCCAGACCCGCACCGTCTCGTCGTCGGATGCCGACGCCAGCACCGTGCCGTCGGGGCTCACGGCGAGGGCTCGGACTGGCGCGCGGTGCCCCTTCATGACCTTGGCCTCGGTGCCTGTTTTGAGGTCCCACAGGCGCACGGTCGCGTCGTCTCCAGCTGAGACGATGGTGCGACCGTCGGGCGTGAAGGCCACGGCGTTGACCGCCCCCTCGTGCCCGGCCAGTTTCCGTAGGGGACCGTCGCCGCCCAGGTCCCAAACCGCCACTTGACGGTCTTCGCCGCCAGCGGCGAGCGCCTTGCCATCCGGGGAGAATGCCAGCGTACGCATGGGGCCGCCAACCAGCACCCGGCTCAAGGCCTTGTGATCGCCTGCGTCCTGCCAGACCAGCACGCGCTCATCGCGCGAGGCGGTCGCCAGCATGCCACCGTCCGGGCTGAACGCCACGGCGAGGAGGCGCGCCACGTTGGCGGAAAGTGTCGCTAGCGTGCGTCCGGTGGCAAGGTCCTCGAGGGTGATTGAGGCATCTTCTGATCCGGTGGCCACAATCCTACCATCCGGGCTGAAGGCGATCGTGCGCGTCTCGGCCGTATGGCCGTCGAGGCGGAGGAGCTGCGCGCTGGTCGGTATGTCCCACAAGACCGAGCCACCCGCGCTGCATGCACCCCCGAGGATGTGTCCGTTCGACGAGACGGCTAGGGAAAGCACCGGCGCGCCACAGTCGCCGAGCTTGCGCACCATGGCCCCGTCGGGGAGACGCCAGATTCGTACAGTGTGATCCGTCGAACCCGAGAACAGCCACGCGCCATCCGGTCGGAAGCGCACCGCGCTCACCGGCCCCGCATGCCCCGCGAGGACCTTGAGCTCCTTGCCGGTCTCCACGCTCCACAATCGGACCGTCTGATCATCCGATCCGGACGCCAGCGTCTTGCCGTCTCGGCTGAAGTCGATCGATCGGACCGCGGCACTGTGTCCCTTGAGCTTTCTCACCAGCTCGCCACTTTTGGCATTCCACAGGGCAATGGTCCGATCCCACGACGCCGTGGCCAGCCACCGTCCCTGCGGATCGAAGGCGACGGCGTACACGTAGTAGACGTGACCTTGCAGCGTCCGGAGCAGTTGCCCGGAGTGCGCGTTCCATAGTCGCACCGTCCGGTCGTTTGAGGCCGAGGCGATGGCACTGCCGTCGGGGGAGAACGCAACCGCCGTGACCGCGGACGAGTGCCCCTCGAGGCGACGAACGAGTCGGCCCGTCGCCACTTGCCAGATTCGCACCATGTGGTCCTCGGAGCCCGATACGATCAGCGCTCCGTCTGGACTGAACGCGACTGCGTTCACCGGCGCCCGGCGGTCCAGCGCCTCGATAATCTTGTCGATGTCCTGGATGCGCTCGCCTTGACCAACAAGGGAACCCTGGGAAGGCTCCCAAACCCGAGGCCCCAACCCGCCCTTCCCACCGCTCGCTTCGCTCGGCCTCGCGCGCTCTGGCTCAGTCGGGCTAAGCCCGCCTGAGCCTACGCGGACCAGCGCTGCGCCGTTGTCGAGAGGAGAACCCTGAGAGGTCGGGCTGGACGCGCTGGCGGGCAGGTCCGCGTCGGGCGTTTGCCCGGCGACCACGGTCGGTGCGACGACGGACATGGCAAGGCATAGGACCGCCGGAGCAAGCCCGAGCAGGGATACCTGCGCTGGCAGCAGAACTGCGTCGGCCATGGCCTTGCCGGAGGGAATAGGGCGCTCAGTCGCCGTCATTCGAACCCCTCGTGGTAGATGCCTCGGCGGTTGATGCGTCCTCGTGTCTCCTGTTGGCCCTCATGCGGGCCCTGGCTTCGCGCCACCGTCCCGGCATGGCGGCGATGACCAGTTGTCCACGGTAGGTAGCCTGGGGCGGAATCAGGTAGGGACGCAAATGGACGATGGGATCGATGATCTCGCTGTTGTCGCGTATCTGGAAGTGCAGGTGGGGGACATCGATTTTGATGCCAGTGTCGCCGACGTGACCGATGATCTGACCGGCCTTGACCCACTCCCCGTTCTGGACGAGGTAGTTGAGCAGGTGCATGTACTCGGACATCAAGTTGTCCTTGTGCTGGATCTGCACGAACAGGCCCCCCGGTCCCATGCTGTTCTTGCGAATGGCGCCCGACTTGTCCAGTGTTACTTTTCTTGCTCCCGCGCCCGGCGCGTCCACGCCAGCATAGACGACCCAGCCGTCGGCAATCGCGCGCACCGGCTCGCCAAGCGTCGATACGAAGTCGATGCCCTTGTGCGCCCGCCTGCCTGAGTCGCGGACATCACCGATGACCCCGGTCACCTTGCGCGGGCAACCGTCGAGGGGGCACAACAACTCTACGCTCTTGAAGTGGGCACGCGACACAAGCGTGCCTGCCTCGTAGTATTGAATGATTGCCCGCCGGGTGCGCAGGACTCGGTCCTCGCCGTCTGTCTCGAGCACGCGGTCGCCCCAGATCATATGAGAGACGTAGTGACGATGGGGCACTGACTGGAAAGCCCCATCGATGTCGGGGCACTGCTGCCGATAGGCCTGCATCAGCGCGGCAGCGAAGAAGATGTTGGCCTTGTCCTGGTGGAGGTTTTGGATCGATGCCAGGTAGGCACTGACGTCCACTTGCCGCGGCACCCACTCATTGCCCTCCTTGACCCAGTACGAATAGCGTCCGTTGTGTAGAAATGGCGCGTGCATGACCGCATCGATGCCCGCCAGTCCGATTGCGGCCAGTCCGATTGCCATCTTCGGACGTGGTTTCGCCGAGGCACAACGGCTCTCTTGGAACACGAGCGACGCAAGCAGGAACGGGTCTACGTCGTAGCGCTGGCACGCTTCCAGAATCCAGTGGGCATACTGGTTCGACTGCTGATACGCAAGCTCGCTACCGCACAGTTGGTTGAGCGCGGGTGCGAACCGCTCCTCCTTCACGGGTGCGGGTGCGTCGGGCTCGGGATCCCATAGGGTGAGGTCGACCAATCCGAGCCCCGGGAAGGCACGCTGGCGGCCGGTCTTGTCCAACCGGCACGTCCAGGGTGGCCTCGGCCCCTCGGCCGGCAGAGGCACTGGACCGACTGCTTCGCCGCCTGAGGATGTTCCGGACATCCACACACCCAGTCCTGTCAGGACCGCGACCGAGAGGATTGGCAGCGTCCGAGGCATCCGTTGATCCTAAACCATTGGGCGGGAGCGACGCTGCGACGGCAAGCGGCACTTCTCACGAAATCGGGAAGACCCCATTCTAGCGTCGTCTCGATCTCCTGCAACCTAGACCTGCATATCGGATGGCTACGAAGTGCCACCCTCCCTACCGATCCGACCAGGCCGGGCCAGAACGGAAACGCCTGGGGCGGCGGGTGCGGCGGTCGCGTGTCGATGCGGACCCGTTCGAAGGGCTGCGCCGCTAGAAGCCGTGACCGAGCTCCTCCAGCAGGGAGCGGCTGGACTCCCAAAGCTTCTGAGCATTCTTTGCATCGGCTGTCTCTGCCTGGATCTGCTTTTCTTCCATGAGGTGCAAGTACACTCCGGTGCGAGCGTGCAAAGAACGAGCGCACGCGAGGTAGACGATCGGCTCACAGGCCTTCGCTGGGGCTTTGAAGAACAGGGCGAAGATCGCAGCCACCAGCCACTGCGCGAACCACGGTGCCTCGCGGGCGATCTTGGTGTTGACGGGGCCAGGACAAAGCGCGTGAACCGCTAGGCTGGTCCCTTCAGCCTGCATTCTCCGCGACAACTCCCAAGCGAAAGAAAGCAACATGTGCTTGTAGAAGCCGTACAGGGGTACTGACCTTCTCATGCCGTATTTTTCGTAGACGCCGAACTTCTCCCAGTCAATCGGCGGCGAGGAGCGGTGGGATTCAGAAGCCACGAAGATGATGCGGGCGCCTGCATTCTTGCGGATCACATCGTATTGGAGAAGCAGGTTCGTGAGATAGAACGACGACAGATAGTTGACGACGAACATCTCTTCCAGTCCCTGTTGCGTCTGGCGCGAATGTGCAGGTACGGAGGCGGCGTTCAATACGAGCAGATCGAGCTTGACACCATCGGTTCGAAGGCCCTCGGCAAGCCTCCGGATGCTGGCGAGGTCCGAGAGATCCACTTGGCGCATCTCGACGGCCGATGCGCCACTCTCCGTCTTCACGGATTCTCCCTTTTCCGGGATCCCGCTGCGGACCGCCATGAGCACGCGGCCGCCCCGCCTGGCAAGCTGAACGGCAGTGGCATATCCCAGGCCGGAGCTGGCGCCAGTGACGAGGGCCGTTTTTCCGTTCACACGCTCGTCCTCAGTCAGGGTGCCGATACGTTTCGTCTTTCCAAAGCGCTGCTTGATGGCCCCCAGGATGGAGCCCGAGGTGCTGCGATATTGCCTATTCTCCATGGGAACAGCCTTCGTAGGGCAATTGGAAATGGGCGCGGTACTGCGCAAATCCGAAATCGGCACCCGACCGGTTGACTCCAAAATCCTCCAGCCGGTAATGATGGACGCCGTATTGGTGCTGGCGGCTGCGCTCCCGTTGTTCCTGCATGGCCCGCCGCGCCCCGTCGGTCAGCAGGAGCGAGGCATCGCCGTAGATTCGCTCGAGCGCACGCATCGGCTCTGCTACGAGATCGTAATACATCACATCGGTGATCTGGTCGGCCCGTCCCGCCGCTCGGAAAGCCATGGCTCGATCCACCATGCGTGTGACTTTCTTCGTCCAGAAAGCCCCGACCTCTTCAGGGGTTATCGCCGCGCTGAAAATGCGCATGGCGTGGTAGGCCATGCTCAGAAAGGAAGCCAGGTTACGCAAAGGATCTCGGTGGGTGTGGACGATGCGCGCACCTGGGTAGACCCGCGTTAGCACATCCAGCCACTCCATGTGGTGCGGGCTCTTCAGCACCCAGTGTGTGGACTCGCGCCCTTTCTGCCACTGCAGGAGGAGCAGCATTCTTTTCAGGGTGCGGTAGGCAGGCTCCTGGTCTTGTCTTGCCAGCCAGGCCGAATACTCGGGCACCAGCATGGTGGCCTCGGGGACGGTGCTCAGGAATGACAGGTCCAGCAGCAGGATCTCTTCCTCTGGCGCGCGGTGCTCCACCGGGTGAATGGCAAAGAACTCGGGCGCCATGTAGCGAAGCACGCGCTCGCTGGTGCGTGCGATGGCCACGCGTTTCTTCTGTTCGTGCTTTCTTGTAAGGGGCGCCGGGTTCAGTGCCTCCCAGCTCAGCAGGCTGTACGCTGCGGGATCGGCCGCCAGCAGACGATGGAGGAACGTGGTGCCGGTGCGCTGAAGCCCGGTGACCACCAGCAGAGGCTTCAGGTTCTGTTCGAGGATGTCCGGGTGTGTGTGGAAGAGGGCCTCTGCGCGCAGTCGGTTTTGCAACAGGCCCAGCAGTCTCTGCTTGGTGATGAAGCGGCCCCAGGGGTGCAGTCGGGCTTCTTCGTTGAGCGACGTGAGGAGCCGCCGAAACGCTGGTCTCCAGGTCTCGTCTCCAAAATCTCGCAGGCCGCTCCTCTTCACGGCTGCGTCGATGAGGGCGCCTTCCTCCAATTTCGTCTGAATACCCACTAGGTTGAACAGACGGATGGGCAGGCGATAGCGCGGGGGCTTCATCGGGGTGATTTTGATGGAAACCCTGGGAGGGTTTCCCAACCTTCCCGCGATGCTTCGCTGCCGGCAAAGCCGGCAGGCTCCGCACGCGTTTGTAGCTCGACGGACTTCAGCTTGCGCACCTGCACAGGAGGGAATTCGGTGCTCCTCAGCCAGCGCAGGCTCATGGTCCCGCAGCGATGGTAGGCGGTATCGATCCAGTTGCCGAGCCCAGGATCCTTGTGAGCCACCAGGATGCGCACAGATCCGTCTGGTCGGCATTCGGCGCTATGCTTATTGAGGGTGATCCTGAAATAGCGATAGTCGAGCGACTCGATCCAGTAATTGTTGAGCTGGAAGTTCCAGTATTGGCAGTGGGGCGGGGTGAAGGTCACTTCGAGGCATTCGTCCTCTCCAAGCTCCCAGTACGAATGGTAGTAGGCAATGTTCGGGTCGCCCCCAGCCGCCGCGGAGATCTCGGGCGGATGCCGGGGCAGGGCGTTGGCGTGCTTCTTCCAGGCGCGTGACCACCTGGCAAAGAACAGCGACGATCCAGTGACGAAGAGCCCGGCACTGGTCAGTCCCTCATCCAGCATCTGCGCCGTGAGCGGCCCCGGCAGGGGCTGCCCGCCGATGCGCTCGATGTAAAATTCCGCGGGTCGTTCAGCGCTCTTGTCGAGGAAGGTCTGGCGCACCAGCACAATGCGCGAGCTTGCGCTCATGGGCAGCCAGTTTGCATCGTCCTTCCCCTGGCCCGCCGGCTTGTCGACTGAAGCGATAATCTCGAAGGAACCGTCGGGGCCCATCTTCAGATCATCGGCTTCGAGAGAACCGCTGACCTGGGGCTCGTCCTTGGTGTAGTCGGCCAGTTGGGTGGCGAAGCCCAGGTAGAATGCCGTTCCGCGCTTGCCCCAGATGCGGTAGCGGTACCTTCCGCTGATGCGCGCGCTGACGTAGAAATTGTCGGGATTGTCGGCTCCTAGCTTCACGGTTTCATGCACCATGCGCTGGAACCTGGGGGAGAGCGGGTCGGCGTATTCGATGAAGGCCTCCAGGCCACCCCGCACGAGACGGGCGAGGTAGCGATAGCCTTCTGCCTGGTTGAAGGCATCTTTGGGCGAACCGGGGTAGAGCATCGCCGTTCCCGCGGCCTTGATCGTCTCGCAGTACTCTTCCCAAGCCTTGCCCGTAAGGATGCGCTCTTCATGCACGTCCTGCATGGACTTGCCCTGCAACTCCAGTTTCCACAGATTAAACCTTCGGAAAAGGCCGAGGAGCAGAAGGAAGACTTTCTTCATCGCCGCGGATTATCCGCCGAGTCGAGATGAACTCAAACACCTTTGGGGGCAGGTGCACGCATGACGGATCGGTCTAGCTCCCATTCTGACAGCTCAGCGTGAGCGTCGTGAGGAGATGTCGACGATGTTGTCGGGCAACTCGACATCGTGGACGTAGGGCGGGCGATGGCTAGCGTTGGGGCGGCACGTCCGCGCTGTCGTGATAGGTCAGAACGCGCGTACCATTCCTCGGACGCGCCAGCCTGACGCGCAGGGCCTTCGAGTAGCCATGGTTTTCTCTCGAGCTGGGTTTTCGACAAATGGCCCCCTCTGACAATCTTTTCGGGTATCTTGCCGCCTTCAGGACCAGCGCGGTTTGGGCATGCTGTCTCTCGTAATTCCTGTCTACAAGAACTCGTCGAACATAGGGCCTCTCCTCGAGGCCCTGCGTGCGCTGCCGGACCAGCTCTCGGACAAGGAGCTCGAGGTCGTCTTCGTGGTCGATGGCAGTCCGGACGACAGCTACATTCAGCTGCGCGAGCGTCTTCCTCAAGAGCGCTTTCGTTCGCAGCTAGTCTGCCTGTCTCGCAATTTTGGTGCCTTTGCCGCCATTCGCGCTGGCATCTCTGCCGCCCGGGGCGAGCGCTTCGCCGTGATGGCGGCCGATCTTCAGGAGCCCATCGAGCTGGTGGTGACCTTCGATCGCGTCCTTGCCGCCGATGAAGCCGACATCGTCATCGGTCAGCGGGTTGGACGTGCGGACCCCGTACTTTCAAGGATCATGTCGCGGCTTTTCTGGGGGACGTATCGTCGCTTCGTCCAGAAGGGAATTCCCCCGGGCGGCGTGGATGTATTTGGCGGAAGTAGAAAGGTGCGGCGGCAAATCCTCGCCCTGCGCGAAAGCAACAGCTCGCTGGTTGGGTTGCTCTTCTGGGTCGGCTTTCGTCGGGCGCTGGTGCCCTACCAGCGCCGAGCGCGCGAACGCGGAACATCCGCGTGGTCGTTGGCGAAGAAGGTTCGCTACCTTTCTGACAGCCTGTTTGCCTTCACGGATCTGCCCATTCGTCTCTTGCTGGTAGCGGGGATTCTTGGGCTAACCACCAGCGTCGTCTTGGGGAGCGCGGTGGTACTCTCGAAGCTGTTTTTCTCGATCCCTGTGCCCGGTTATGCGGCCACCGCGACGTTGATCGTTTTCTTCGGCGGCCTCAATTGCTTCGGCCTAGGGGTCCTGGGCGGTTATTTGTGGCGGACTTTCGAGAATTCGAAGGGCAGACCCAACTACGTCGTCCTTTCGCGAGAGGAGTTCCAGCGTGGAAAAGAAGGAACCTGAGGGCGTTTTCGTACACCCGCAAGCTCTTCTCGAGAGCGCGCATGTCGGTGCGGGCACGCGGGTTTGGGCCTTTGCGCACGTTCTGCCGGGGGCGGCCATCGGGCGGGACTGCAACATCTGCGATCACGTCTTCATCGAAAACGACGTTGTGGTGGGCGATCGCGTGACCATCAAGTGCGGGATTCAACTGTGGGACGGCCTTCGGGTCGAGGACGACGTTTTCTTGGGTCCTAATGTCACCTTCACCAACGACAGGTATCCTCGTAGCCGCCAGCACCTGAGCCGTTACCCCGAGACCGTCGTCAAGCGGGGCGCTTCCATCGGGGCCAACGCGACCATCCTGCCTGGTCTGGTCATCGGCACGGGGGCGATGATTGGCGCGGGAGCGGTGGTGACGCGAGATGTTCCAGCCAACGCCGTGGTGGTGGGCAATCCGGGGCGCATCGTCCGCTACACCTCGGAGGCCGGGGTTGTCGCCACGGTGTCGGCTGCCAAGCAGGCGCCGGGCAGTGAAGAAGGCTCTTGCGTCGTGGAAGGCGTGCGCGTGCTGCGAACCCGCACGATCAAGGACTTGCGTGGCAACCTGGTGGCGCGGCAGCTGGGAAATGGCCTGCCCTTCGAACCGCAGCGGTGTTTCCTTGTGTATGACGTCCCGACGAAGGAGTTGCGCGGCGAGCATGCCCATCGGCAGTGCGAGCAATTCCTAGTCTGCGTGGGGGGAAGCGTGAACGTGCTCTGTGACGACGGCGGACATCGACAGGAATTCACACTGGACTCGCCCGAAATCGGGCTTTACATCGGTCCCATGGTTTGGGGGACGCAGTACCGCTATTCGAAAGACGCCGTTCTGATGGTCATGGCGTCGCTGCCTTACGATCCCGACGATTACATTCGCAACTACGACACCTTTCTGGCAGAGAAGCAAAGCAAGACCATCGAAAGCTGAGTTTCCATGACCTTTCGGCTCCCCTTCACAGATCTTGGCGCGGGACAAAAACGCCTGGAATCCGAGATCGCCGCCGCCATCGCGCGGGTGGTGGCGAGCGGTTGGTACATCGGAGGTCCTGAAGTCTCGGCCTTCGAGCGTGCGTTCGCGCGTGCCGCCGGGCTGCCCTTCGCCGTCGGCGTGGCCAACGGCACCGACGCCATCGCACTCGCGCTCCGCGCTCTCGGCATTGGACGCGGCGATGTCGTTGTGGTGCCAGCGCTTTCCGCCTACCCTACGACCGTGGGCGTACTGCAAGCCGAAGCCACACCCGCGTTCGTGGACGTGGATCGACACGGCCTCATGGACGTGGCGGCCGTCAAGCGGCTGCTTCCGTCGGGCGTGCGCGCCATTCTCTGCGTTCACCTCTACGGCAATTGTGCGAACACGACGGTGCTTCGTGGTCTGGCCAAGCAACACGGCGTTGCCTTGGTCGAAGATTGCGCCCAGGCGCACGGAGCAAGTCGCGATGGCATTCCTGCAGGCGCGGCCGGCGATGTTGCGGCGTGGAGTTTCTACCCTACCAAGAATCTGGGAGCTCTGGGGGATGCAGGGGCAGTGACCTGCGCCGACGAAGCCATGTCCCAGCGGTTGGCGCGTCTACGCAACTATGGACAGGAGAATCGCTACGAACACGTAGAACGCGGCTTCAACTCGCGCCTCGATCCGCTGCAGGCCTCCATCCTGTCGGCGAAGCTCGTCCACCTGGAATCCGAAAACGTTCGCCGCCGAGCCATTGGGCAACGCTACGACGAAGCCCTGGCCGCCAGCCCGGATCTGGTTCCCCTTCCAATCCCGGCGAATTCCACACCGAATCGGCACCTTTACCCAGTGCTCCTGCCATCCCAGGACCTGCGCGCTGCCTTCCAGGCTTTTCTTGCCGCCCGCGGGATCGAAACGCTCATCCACTATCCCATTGCCATGCCCGACCAGAAGGCCAGCGACCTGGCTTGGAGTGGCGGCCGCGACTTTCCCCAAGCACGCAGGATCTGTTCGCAAGTCGTGTCGTTGCCTTGCCACCCCGACCTCTCCGATCAGCAGGTGGATGAGGTCATTGCGTCGGCCCTGCAGTGGACGCGAGGACGTCGAGCAACTTGATGACGGCACTCCTGCTTCGCCGGTACTGTCCTTCCGTCAGGTCGCACCGTTAGCCGGCGCGAACGCTATGCGATGCGGTGAGCCTATTTTCCCAGTCAGGTGACCGGTTCTTGGTGGGGCTGCGTCTTGCGCGCCCGCCCGGATCGGATGGCAAGTCCTATCCAGGTCAAGACGCCGAGCCATGCCGCGGCGGTGATGGCGAGACCAGCCCAAAACAGGCCCGGCGAAAAGCGAGTTCGGATGCGATGGACACCTGCTTCGGCCTGAAGAGCGCGCAGCCCGCCGGCCACTTCGAGCATAGGAACCTGACGTCCACCATCCACGGCGGCCTTCCAGCCATCGAAGTACATTTCGTTGAAAACCAACAGCGTGGGCTCCGTCAAATCGACCGTGTAATCGACTCGGTCGGGCAAGTACCGATCGATCGTGAATTTTATCGGCTTTGCGCGTTCCTGGAAGGTAGGCCCCGAGGTCGGAATGTCTCGGGCAGAAAGCCCACCGCCAGGGAAGCCAACTATCCTTTGGCCTGCGCCCAAGAATGGACGGAAACCAGAATCCAGCAGCCGATCGTAATACTTGAGCCGAAAAGCAGAGTACGACGGCACGGAGAACTTCTTGTCGAGGAACCCATCGTTCTTGGAAGTTGTGTCCGGTGCGCCGTTGTCTGCGCGCGGCACGCTTGCGTTGGCCGCGTCAAAAGTCCGCTTATGGATTCTCTCGGTATTTTGGATCCCGCATTCCTCCGGAGTTCGTGCGTAGAGGAATGCGTCCGCCGAAGCGTGGAGACCCGCATCGATGGCGGCGACTGCCAGTAGGCAGGCAACCAGGATGCCCGGCCGCAGGTTCCGCACCAGGCAGACGAGAGCTAGTCCCACGACGAGGATCTCGCCCAGAATCGTTCCGGAAAAGGGGCGCGCGAAGACGGCAGCGCTGGTCCCTGAGAAGATGGCATCCTTTAGCCACAGCAGCCCAGCGATCAGGACCAGCCCTAGGCCCATCAACAATCGTCTCAGGTGTCCGCGCGCTTGCGCATCGTCATGAACCGCAAGGAGGCCGCCTCCAGCGAGCAGGCTGCCAGCCAGCACCGCTACTGCGCGGCTGTCTGCCGGCGGGAAGCGAGATAGGTTGAAGATGCTGATGTAGTCATGCAGGGCGACGCGGAAGGCGAAGCCGCTGCCCAAGGACATGAGCAGCGCGGTGACCATGAGAACGCCCAAGGCGGCCGTGCGTCGATCGGGGCGATGCAGACAAGCCAACAGAGCGAGGGCAAAGGCCAGGATTCCAAAGTAAAGCCCACGCATCGAGATATCGGCGGGCGCGCCGTCGGGAATCAAGCTCGTGGAGGCCCCGAAGATGATATGCAGCAGGTCAGGGAGGATCAGGCTCTGGGCGAGGGCACCGTCGACGCTCATGGGCGCGCCCCGCGTGAAGAACCGTGAATAGGCTGCAATGGGTAGCCAGTATCCCGTGGACAAGAGCACGCCGGTCCCCATGGCGAGAACAAGACCCCATAGGTACCGCCGACGATCAGCCCCATCGGCGCATTCCGTGACCCACAGCCACACGGCCCATGCTCCAAACCAAAGGGGGCTCAGCAGCACGACGCCCGGGTAGCCAGTCACGACCAGCATTGAAAGCACGATCCCAAGCAAGGGCTTTGCCCAACGGGCACCATGCGCGATCCTCTCCATACTCCAGAACACCCAGGGAAAGATGGAGAAGGCGTTGATAATATCCATGTGCTCGGCATTACACAGTCGAGCGCTCGTAAAGTTGAAAGCCATTGCGGCAAAGAGGGCCGCCCAGCGGTTTTTCCACAAGCTATACGCAAGCGCATAGAGCCCTATCGAGCCGACGAGAATAGTCAGGAGAAGTTGTCGTTGTGCCACCAGGAGGTCATAGCCACCGAGCAGCGACACCAGCCACGTCACTGGTGACCAAAGCTCGCTCTGAGGATTGACGAAAAACGGCGTGCCAGCGTGTCCGTAGGGGTACCAAAGGGGCAGGGCGCCAGCTCGAAAGGTATCGCTGATGAAGATCAGGAAACGCGCGTAGGTGGTGGGAAAGTCGTAGGGGATGACTCTTTCTGGCATCCCCGCGGTGCCGTTCAACGTGCGAGCGAACACCGCTACGTGCAGACATGTGAGCACCGCCAGGGGAGGCAGATGGTGCCGCAGGGGCAGGTGCTCAACAATACGACGGACTCGCTCTTTCCAGGTGCTCACTTGCTCGCCAACATATCGAACTTGGTACCGTGCTTCAAGCGTTCCTCCGTCGACCTGGCAGCGCGTTCAACCCGCGGGCCGAACAGAGGGGCGGAGGTGTGGCAGGTGACGTCGTCGACAGCTCGGCGGCTGACCGAGGCTCAGTCCGATCCACCCAGGGTCCACACCTCGCGCCCGCTCTTGAGCTGCTTCTTGTCGATTTTCACATTGTCGGCGCCCTCGGCCTCGGCGATGAGGTAGAGCTCAGCGACGTCCTCGGGGCTTCCATCGCAGAACCCCATCGGGTGCGGATGGTTGGGCAGATTGAGCTGGACCTTGAACTCGCCCCGATCCCAGCGGGTCTGCGTGGCGTTGTCGTAGGGGTAGATCATGAGGATGGGACAGCATACGCGACCATCTCAAGGCTTCCACCCGTGCAACCCAAACAAGGTGAGATATCCGACCATGAACCCCACGGGCACGTGCCAGCCGTGGCGGAGCCACTTGCCCACAGACCTGGCTTCCGGAAAGAGTCCAGAAGCCGCTACCCCCGCCGAGGACCCGAACCACACCATGGACCCACCGAGGCCCACCGAGTACGCGAGAAGCGCTGAATCGTAGCCGCCCTGATCGAGGGCCATCTTGGTAAGCGGGAGGTTGTCGAAGATGGAGGACACAAGACCCAAGGCAAGCGTCGTCTCCCAGGTCGCCTTGGGTAGAGTGTCGACCGGCATCAGCGAGGCGGACATGACGAGCGCCAACAAGAAGAGACTTCCCCTGACTGCGCCCGGGACAACCTTCCAATGGAGCGGGCGGAGAGCAGTCCCCACCAGC
>Ga0265342_10002757_pt1 | contig 14919 bp, 10 predicted proteins | sample 4CB327metaG_FD_203125 | JGI IMG/M metagenome (GOLD analysis project Ga0265342, IMG submission 203125) | Rhizosphere microbial communities from Carex aquatilis grown in University of Washington, Seatle, WA, United States - 4-CB3-27 metaG | ecosystem: Host-associated > Plants > Roots >...
CATTTCTCAGTCGGACATCGAGGGCGGAACCAAGGTCGTCGTGCTTGGCCAGACCGTGGTCGAAAAACTGTACGGCCCAAGCGCGGATCCGGTCGGGCAAACCGTGCGCATCAAGAACTTTCCCTTCCAAGTCATCGGCGTGGCCGAGCGCAAAGGGCAATCCGTGACGGGGCAAGATCAGGACGACGTCGCGTTCATGCCCTATTCCACGTTCCAGGCCAAGATTCAGGGCGGTTTGCAGAAGTTCGTTCCCGGCATGGTCATGGTTAGCGCCAACAGCAGCGACGACACCGTGCGGGCGGAGCGGCAAATGACCAACCTCTTGCGCGACCGGCATCACGTGCCCATCGGCGGCGACGACGATTTCTCCATCCGCAACTTGACCGAAATGATGACCGCGCAGCAGGAGGGCTTGAACACAATCACCTCGCTGCTCGCCAGCATCGCGCTGGTTTCCTTGCTGGTCGGCGGCATCGGCATCATGAACATCATGCTGGTGAGCGTGACCGAGCGGACGCGCGAGATCGGAATTCGCATGGCCGTGGGCGCGCGTCCGCGCGACGTCCTCGCCCAATTCTTGGTGGAGGCGCTGACCCTGTCGTGTTTCGGTGGAATCGTCGGCGTGCTCCTGGGACTTCTTTTCGCCAATTTGTTGGCCAGTCACTTCAGCTGGCCCGTGCTGATTCGCCCCGACATCATCGTCATTGCGGTTTCCTTTTCGGGGCTCGTCGGCGTGGTCTTCGGGCTCTATCCGGCCCTCAAGGCCTCGCGCCTGGATCCCATCGACGCTTTGAGGTTCGAATGAAACGACTGCTCTTGTTGGCTGTTGGGTGCTGTGCGTTCGCGGGCCAGGTACACGCCGCTGACCCCGACAAACTTGTGCTCACCCTCGACGAGGCCCTGCGCCTGGCGCGCGCCAACCACCCACAACTGCACGCATCCCGCGCGCAGACGGAAGCTTCGCAAGCAAAGGTCGCCGAAGCCAAGGCGCCACTGCTGCCCCAGGTCAACGGCAATGTCTCCTACGGTCGCTCGACGTCCAACTATGTCCCCCAACCCGGAGCTCTGCCCAAGAACATTCCAACGTCGACGTCAACCTCGACATCAACGTCCACCTCAACGTCATCTCCTGCCTCCTCTTCTTCGAGCTGGACCACGGTTCCATCCTATAGGGCGGTCGTCTCGGCCAGCGAGCTGATCTACGACTTTGGTCAGACCACGGGTAAGTGGAACGCGGCCAAGGCGACGCTTCGGTCGCAAGAAGAAAATGAACGGAACTTCGGCGTGCAAGTCGCATTCAACCTACGTTCTGCGTACTTCACGGCCGCGGCGGCGCGTGCCCTGCTCAAGGTGGCGGCGGAAACTCTCAATAATCAAGAAGCACACTTGAGACAGATTCAGGGCTTCGTCGAGGCTGGCACCCGTCCCGAAATAGACTTGGCCCAGGCACGCACCGACCGCGCAAACGCTAAGGTGCAGCTCATCAACGCACAGGTCGCTTACGATACCGACAAGGCGCTGCTCAACCAGGCCATAGGCATCGAGCGCGGCACCGAGTATGACGTGGCGGATCCTCCGGCCGATGTGGTGCCAGGAGAGGATGATGGTACTGACGCCATCTTGCCGGTTGCCCTCAAGGCACGCCCGGACTTGCTACAGCTTGCCCGCCAGATCGAGGCCCAGGAACTGACAATGAAGAGTATCAAGGGCGGCTATGCACCCTCACTGGGGGTCAGCACGTCGTTTAGCGACGGTGGCGCCGACCTCGGAAACCTTGCCTGGAACTGGAGTGCCACCCTTGGGCTTAGTTGGCAAATCTTCGGCGGCGGCATCACCGACGCGCAGGTGCGCGAGGCGCGCGCCAACACCGCCGTGCTGCGTGCTCAGTACGAATTGCAACGCCAGCAGGTGCGCGCCGACGTCGAGCAAGCGCGCCTGGGTGTGCGCGCCGCCAAAGCCGCCATTGAAGCTACGCACGAGGCGGCCGTCAATGCGCGGGTGCGCCTGAATCTGGCCGAAGGCCGCTATCAAGCGGGCGTCGGCAACGTGATCGAACTCGGCGATTCGCAAGTGGCTCTCACCGCCGCCGCCGGTCAAGAGGTGCAGTCGGTTTTCAACCTGGCGACCGCCCGCGCCCGACTGCTGCAGGCGCTCGGCCAGCCCTGATCGGGTAGGATCGGCCATGCTGAAGCCGAGACGCTACGCAATTCTGGGCACGGGTGCGTTGGGTGGATTCTACGGCGCGCGACTTTCCCACGCTGGCGCCGACGTGCACTTTCTGCTGCACAGTGATTTCGAGCACGTGCGTCGGCACGGCCTGGTGATCGATTCAAAGGACGGCGACTTCGTGCTGCCCGAGGTGCAGGCGTATTCCGACGTGCACGAGATGCCCCGCTGCGATGTCGCGGTGGTCGCGCTCAAAGCCACGCAAAACCACCTTCTGCCTTCACTCTTGCCGCCGGTGCTGGCCGACGGGGGCGTGGTGTTGCTGATGCAAAACGGGTTGGGCGGCGAGGAAGAGGCGGCGAAGGCCGCGCCCGGGCATGCGGTATTGGGAGGGTTGTGTTTCCTGTGCTCGAACAAGGTTGGTCCCGGTCACATCCGCCACCTCGACTACGGCAACGTGCGCCTCGCCGAGCATGCGGCCGATTCGGGGCCCGCCGGGGTCAGCGATCGCACGCGCGGCATCGCCCAGGACTTCACGAGCGCCGGCATTCAAGTCGACATCGAGGAAGATCTGGTGCTGGCGCGCTGGCAGAAATTGGTGTGGAACGTGCCTATGAGCGGACTGTCGGTGGTGCTGGAGACGGACACGCAAGCGCTGATGGCTGACCCACACACGCGTGCCCTGGCCGAGGACATCATGCACGAGGTGGTGGCAGGTGCGCGGGCTTGTGGCCGGCACGTCCACCACAGCTTCGTGCAAAAGATGATCGACATGACGCTGGCCATGGCGCCGTACCGAGCCAGCATGAAAGTCGATTTCGACGAGGGCAAGCCGATGGAGGTCGAGGCCATCTACGGCAATCCGCTGCGCGCAGCTCGCAGCGCCGGCGCCGCCATGCCGCTCGTCGAGACGCTCTATCGGCAGCTCAAATTCCTCGACTACCCAAACAAGCGGGACATGGCCAGACGCAGGGCGCGGAGTTCGTAGGGTTTGGGCAAGCTGCCGTCGAATCCGAATTCTTGTGGGCGGGCCAGGACGTCGTCGCTGGAATAGCCGCTCGAAGCCAGGACGCGAATGGCGGGGTCGAGCGCTTTGAGTTTGCCGACCGCCTCTTTGCCGCCGGGACCTCCGGGGATGGTGATGTCGAGGATGGCGGCACGAAAAGGGCGGCCGGTGGCCAGGGCGATCTTGGCCAGGTCCACGGCCTGCTCGACATTCGTCGCCGAGGTCGCCTCGTAGCCACATCGGCGCAGCATGGAACTTGCGACATCGAGCACGAAATCTTCGTCGTCCATGACCAGCACTTGGCCCTGTCCCCGATTTCCCTCACCGCTGGGCTCTTCGGTGCTCGTGCCGCCGCCGCGCGCCCGCGGCAGCCACAGATGAAAGACCGAGCCAACGCCCACCTCGGATTCCACTTCGATGTGCCCGTCGTGCTTGCCTACGATGGAATGGCTGGTGGCCAGGCCAAGCCCGCTGCCCTGAGCCTTGGTGGTGAAGAAGGGATCGAAAATGCGCTGCAAGTGTTCGCGCGGAATGCCGACGCCGTGGTCGCGTATCGAAACGTGGACGTGGTCCTTGGCCGGCAAGTGCCCAGGCATGGCCGACGCGGGCGTGTTCTCGACCACCACCTCGATGCGTCCCCCTTGGGGCATGGCGTGCTTGGCGTTAATGACCAAGTTGTCGATGACCTGTCCGATTTGGTTTTCGTCGAGGTTGCACAGCCATTCCGTCTTGTCGCACGTGAATGAGGCCTCGCAATTGGAACCCGTGGTCGCGAAGGTGACCGACTTTTTCACCAGGTCGCTCACGGCCTGGACTTTGCGCAAAGGGGCGCCCCCTTTGGCGAAGGTCAGGAGTTGCTGGGTCAAGGCACGCGCGCGGCCGGACACGGCGAGGGCCGCCTCCATGTTTTCTATCGCCTCTTTCACGTCGGGTTCGCGCAAAGCCAGCTTGGCCAGTTCGAGATGACCGAAGATGCCGGCGAGCAGATTGTTGAAGTCGTGGGCGATTCCGCCAGCGAGCACGCCCAGGGCTTCCAGACGCTGCGCCCGGCGCATCACTTCCTCCATCGCCTGTTTGGTCGTGATGTCTCGTACCGCGGCCACAAGATACCTTTGCCCACCGGTAGAACTCGATCCCAAGGACACTTCGGTCCAGAAGCAAGTTCCGTCGCTGCGGCGCGAGCGCCACTCGAACACTTGGGAACCCTGGTGGACGGCCTTGTTCATCCATTCCATGGCGCGGGCCTGAGTGTACGTCGACCCTTCTTCGGAGATCCCGCCGATGGACATGCTGATGAGGCGTTCGTGGGCATAGCCGTAGATTTCGCAAGCGCGTCGGTTGCAATCCAAGATGCGGCCCGTCTGGGCGTCGTGGACGAAGATAGCCTCGTTGACAGTGTTGTAGATGGCCTTCAAATGTTCAGCGCCAGCGCGCAACGAGGCCTGCCGCTCTTCGATGGCGTGGTCGCGTCGTCGCAGGACCCCGTACAGCAGCAGCGCCGTGGTCACGACGAAAAGCCAGCCCTTGCTGGTGTTCAGCACTTGCACGACGCCGGGATCGTGCGAGATGCGGATGACAAGGTGATCGGAGAACGCGATCCACAGCGCGGAGATGACGACATAGCCACCCACGATGATGAGTAGTTTGGAACGCAGTGAGTCCTTCATGGCCGATCGATCCGGGCAGAAAGTGTACTCCGCCCGGAGTTCGGCCGCCGAAGTGAACCTCGCGCTTCGCTACATCGGCATGGTGATCCGGCCAGGAGCGCCGTTGGCGCCGGTCTGGGTGTGACAGCTATTGCAGTCGCCGGTGCTGGCGGTGGAAGACATCACGCGCTCGACGCCGGCGGCGTTCACGACCTTGGCCTGGTAGGGCGGCGATAGCGCGGTCGAGGAGTAGAAGTTGCCCGCGGAATTCGGCGTCAGGGTGATGCTGGTGCCATTGCTTCCGGTTACGACGACTTTGGCGCCATTGGTTCCGTTGACCCCGTTGCAGCTGTCGGGTTCGTGTCCAGTTGGATAGAGCGTTCCCGCGATGATGAACCTCGGTGCCTCGCCGCCACTGCTCCCGTGGCAATTGATGCAGGCACGCCCTGGATACATGGATCCACCGCCATCCGTTCCGCCACCATAGGTCTTGTTGCTGGTGCAGGTGGCCGGCGCATTGAGCGGATCGTTTGGCGGCGGTCCCGCGTCGCCGCCACACGAGCCGGAGGAATAGCCGCCGCTTATCCAATTCTGCAGGGTCGCGATCTCCGCGGCAGTCGCAGCAGACGCCGGAGCGGGCGGCATGGGCGAAGTCGTGCTTTGCATCCTTGCCAACGCGACTTGGGCCTCGGTCATCGCTGTGTTCGCGGGATCGGGTTTGGTCAGGTCGGCGTAGGTGACAAGCGATCGCGGCGCGCCGCTGGCGGGAGTTGCGCCATGGCAACTGTCGCAGCGGCTGACCAGCAGGGTTTGCACGGCACAGGGCAAGGTGCCATTGGGGACGCCGGCGTCGCCAGCTCCGCCCGTGCCGCCCGATCCGGTTTGGCTCGATCCTCCGGCGCCAGAGCTTCCCCCGTTGCCGGGTATCCCGCCGGTGCCGCCGCCACCGCACGTGCCCGTGGGATAGCCGCTGTTGATCCAGTTCTGCATCGTCGCGATCTGCGCCGACGTGGCCGCTGCCGCAGGGAATGGCGGCATGGGCGAAACCGTGTTTTGCATTCGCTGCAAGGCAACCTGGGCCTCGGTCATGGCGGTGTTTGCCGGATCGGGCTTGGTCAGATCGGCGTAGCTCACGAGCGATCGGGGCGCGCCGTTCGCCAAGGTTGTGCCGTGGCAACTGGCGCAATTGTTGGCCAAGAGGGTCTGCACATCGCAGGGCAAGCCGCCACCTGTGCTACCGCCCGCGCCGCCTGACCCGACTTGGCTCGATCCGCCACTGGCACCGCCCGAGCCGGTTTGGTTCGATCCTCCTGATCCTCCGCTTTCCCCGCCGCCGGATACTCCGCCAGCGCCGCCGCCTCCGCCGCAGGTGCCAGTGGGATAGCCGCTGGCGATCCAGTCTTGCAGCATCGCGATCTGGGCCGATGTGGCTGCTGCCCCAGGCGAGGGCGGCATGGGCGAGACCGTGCTTTGAATGCGCAGCAAAGCAACCTGGGCCTCGGTCATACTGGTATTCGCGGGATCGGGTTTGGTCAGATCGGCGTAGGTCACAAGCGAGCGCGGCGCACCGCTCGTCGGGGTTGTGCCGTGGCAACTGGCGCAATTGTTGACCAGGAAAGTCTGAATATCACAGGGCAATCCGCTACCTGCGCTCCCGCCCGCGCCGCCCGAGCCGGTCTGGCTTGATCCACCACTGCCACCACCCGAGCCGCTCGACCCGCCAGATCCTGCATTTCCTCCACCGCCGGACGCGCCGCCCGCGCCGCCGCCCCCGCCGCAAGTGCCCGAGGGATAGTTGCTACTCACCCAGCCTTGCAAGGTCGCGATCTCGGCCGGCGTGGGCAGGGCTGCCGGCGATGGCGGCATAGGCGACGACTTGTTTTGGATGCGCTGCAAAGCTGCCTCAGCTTCGGTGATGGCGTTGTTCATCAGATCGGGCTTGGTCAGGTCGGTATAGGTCACAAGCGATCGCGGCGCGCCACTTGCCGGGGGTGCGCCGTGGCAACTGTCACAATACTTGACTAGAATGGTCTGCACTTCGCAGGGCAAACCCGCGCCTGCGCTTCCGCCCTGGCCGCTTGCCCCGCCCGAGCCCGCCTTACCACCCACTGGGGGCAGGCCAGTGGTCGAAGGAGTGCGATTGATCAGACCGATCTTGTCGCATCCGCCCACAAGGAGCACGGTCACAAGGGTCGCCGCGGCCAGGAATGAACGCATGGTGGGAGCCTCCTAGAGAGCAGGAAAACAGACTGCGCTTGTCCGATAATTGCTTGTACCGCCGGCCCGGCGAAAGCAGGCGGCCGGTAAGCGTCTCTCATCATCAAGGTTGCAGGTGATTCGGCGCCGAATGTCACCGCGGCTATACGCCCATGCCCCTCTTCGCGGCGTGTCTTATGTCTTGAAAGATCGGTTAGATGCGTTAGGGTTCCCAATCAACTCTAGACGCGAAGGCTGCATATCTTGAGATCCCCAGAGCAAAAGCACACGGTCCAGCAGGGCGAGTGCCTGGTCAGCATCGCGAAGATGTACGGATTCGAAGACGCTGGCGAGATTTACCAGTACGCGAAGAATGCCGACCTTCGGCGCCTTCGGCCCAATCCGAATCTGCTCTATCCGGGTGACACCGTGGTGATCCCGGCCCACGACCTGAAGTCATTCACACTGCCGACAGGAAAACACCACAAGCTGGTGGTGAACGTGCCCAAGCGCAAGGTTCGCGTCCGCGTCCTCGATGCGAATCGCGAGCCCATGAAGAACCTGCCCTTCAAGCTCGACACCGGAGCGCGCGTCTACGAAGGGCAAAGCGACGGCGATGGCGTCGTCGAGAAGACGGTCCCCGCCGAGGTCGAGCAGGCGATGCTCTCCATTGGAGACTTGACGATTCCCTTGTTGCTCGGGCATCTGAATCCCTGCGACGACACCGAGGACGACGGCATCAGCGCCCTGCAGGCCCGCCTTAAGAATCTCGGTTACCAGCCCGGCCGCATCGATGGCTGCCTCGGCCCTCGCACGCGCGCGGCTTTGCGGCGATTCCAAAGTGACCACAATCTCGACGTAACAGGCGAGGCCGACGACGCGACCAAGAAGGCCTTGCTGGATGATCATGGCTGCTAGGGCATCATGACCACAGTCAATCTTGTTGCATATTGCGGCTCCGACCGGTTGATCAACGCGTGGCTGTACCTCAAGCAAGGGGATGCTCTCACATGGCTGCGCAGCGACGCCGATGGTCTTCTGCTCAAGACGATCTCGACCGATCCGGATCCGGAGATCGCCTCTTTCGTGGAGCCCTTCGTTGCCGAGGCGCCCTCGACAGTCGTTCTTAGCTGGAGTCGCAACGGATTGCCGCTGCCCTCCGCGGTTCTGAACCTGGTCGCGGCAGCGTTCACCGAGGTGAAGCTCGACCTCAAGCCCGAGAATCTGGCGCCTCTGCCCAGCGCACCGATTGCGTCCCACGAGACCAACACGATTCAAGCCGTGCCCATGGTGAAGGTCGTGCTGCCGCCGTTGCCAGTGGTGTTCGAAGAGCCGGCCGCCCTGCAGCTCTGGCCCATGTTTGCCGAGCCGTTTGCCGCTGACTACGCGACCGATGGCTTGGCCCAGGGCGCGAGCCTCTGGAATGGCGATCATCTCACGGTCAGAGACGGCCATGAGGCCACACCGGCCAGCACGCAGAAGATCCCCAAAGACCTTGGGGTTGGCATACGAGGGATCGTCAAGAACGGCGCCAAACAGGTCGACCTTTACCTGCTCGACGCCAAGGGCGAACGGTTGAAGTTCCGGCTGAAACCAGACGCGAATGCGCCGGCTGCGGATGTGACCACCGCCGAGGTGAAGATTGTGGATGGCAAGAGCGCGTTTGCCCTGCGCCTGTTCGCCGATGATCCGAAGCGGTTCTTCGGTCTGGTCCAGCTGGTGGCGGTGACCAAACAAGGCCAGCCCGACGGCTGGGGCAACGTCACGGCCATGCTGCTCGGCGTGCAACTCGGCCTGTGCGACGATCACCTGCAATCGGACAAGGGCGACGTTCCTGGCCCGCCGGTCGGGCCGGGTGACGAGATGAATGTCATCGACTTCACGCCTTTGACCGCGGCGGAGGGCACTCTGCCAGTGAAGACAAAGCCGCCGCAGCCGAAGCTGCCCAAGAAGAGCCAGATCCCGGCAATCCAAGCCCAGATCGACGCCGCCGTGAGTTCGGCCCGAGCGACGCTGTCTCCCAATACCCGCGCACGGCGAATGGTGTGCTTTCCGATTCGCGCCGATCGCAAGCGTCCCAGCGCAACAGATCCGAGCGGACCGGCAGAGCTGTGGCCCGAGATGCCACTCTGGATGGCCGAACTCCAACTCGTGGGCTTCAAATGCGAAGAAGGGCAAGCCTTCCTGCAGATGCGCCAGTCCGAATTCGGTGTAGACGGTCGAGCGGTGGCAATCAAGGCCAGTTTCGCGCTGACGCTTTCCTGGCGCGGCCCGGACGACGACTTGCCGAGCATGAAGGATGGGAAGCTGCGCAACAAGTACTCAGATGTCTCGCAAACCTTTAAGGGTACTTTCCGCGGGAAGAAGCCCTCCCAGCAGGCTGCAGGAACCGCGGGAACGCCACCTGCTTCATCGCCAAAGGTCAAATACGATTCCAATGCAATGGTACTGGGCACGATCGATATCGAGGACGATGGAAACCTCAAGGTCTCGAGCAACGGGGCAAGCACGGTCGAGGTCGACCCGCCCTTTGCGGCTGCGCCCTATCCGTTGACTGAGCGCCGTGTCCCTGCGTTGTGGCTCGACCAACGTCTCCGCAGTTGGAACTGGACAACAGACGGACCGGCAGTCCCGACACTGGTTCTCGAATGGCAGCCTCCCATCGTCGATGTGAAGCGAAATGACTTCACTGAAATCATGCTGGGTGGCGATGGGCAGCTGGTGGTCGAGCAATTGAACTTCGCGGGCAAGACTGTCGCACGCCCGAGCGCTGATCCGACACCTCCGTCAAGCGCGTCCTCGGGATCGCTGCTGGCCCTGCCGACCTTCCGGGTGAAAGGCGTTAGTCCAGCAAAAGAGGAAGTCGAAAAGCTCGTCGACGGAGCCGTCGAGCACCTCATGGCCACCCATCCCGACGACGGACCCGTGCAAATGCTCTCCGAGAATGTGTGGAAGAAGCTCGCTCGTCGGTTGCTTCTTCATGAGTCCGGATGCGAACAGTTCAGCCCCCATGTAGAACGTGCGGTGTATCGGAGGCCGGTACCATTCCAGTGTCACGGGATCCAGTCAGGGATGCCCAAATTTGGGGCACCAGCCGGGTATGGCCTTGGACAGCACGATCCGCCACGTTCAGTTCAGGACATGTGGAATTTCTACGAGCACATCCGCGTCGGCATCGAGGAGCTGATTGTCACACGCTACGGCAAGGGGGCCTACGAGTACCTGACAGGCCTGAATCCCTCGCTGAGCCCGAGCAATCGCCTCGACAAGGCCATCTTCTTGCGCGAGATGGTTCGTGGATACAACGGTGGACGTGAGTTCGTCTACGAGCAGGGCCACTGGATCATGCGTCCGTGGACTTGGGAAAGGGAGAAGGGCAAGCTGCCTCGGAAAGTGCCTCTCGGCAAAGATAGCCTTCCGTATGTGAACAACGTGTTGGAAACACAACACTTGAACTACCCGCACACTGTCGCGGCCGCCGAACAGATAGTCACACTGGCTGGTCCAACGATGGAGAAGTTGCTGTGAGAAGTCCACGGCTGATCTTGGAGGGAGCAGTAATCGTGCTACTTGCGACTACTCCGGCGCTAGCCAAGGTGAACAGGATTTCTTGGCGATCGGTCCAAGGTCTGTTTCCTGGTCCCAAGCCCGAGCAGTGGACTCTAGCGCCGGACGACCTTGCACCGTGGAGGTCGCAGACAGCGGGCGACGGAGCCTTCTCTGGGGTGGGCTATGGCGACGAGCGACCTTGGAATTTCCAGGGACAAGCAGTCAAGGTCGTAGTCGTTCAGACGCCGTTAGCCCTTGGCTGCTTGCAGGGCCCGATTGGCCTTATCGTGGGAGTCCTGGACTCTCAAAGTAAGCTGATTGCACGAAGCGCCGAACTTCTACCCGAGGGCTCCAACATTGCCGATGTCAATGCACGTGAGAAGATCTACCGGCTCGACACCGCTCCCTACCGGATCTCCGATACCGAAACCGCGTTCGGCCTGCGCATCGTGCACTACAAAGCGGGCAAACATTGGTGCTACGCGGACCAGGTTCTGCACTTGTTTCGCGTCGTCGGTAAGGATGTCGCTCGTATCCTGACCACGGATGCGTTCTATGAGCAGGTCGACTGGGTCGAGCCGGCCGAGGGTGACGCGGATGAGTCGGAGAAGGATCCGGAGTGCTATTTCAGCTACACCGAGGCGTTCCCACCCAAGGGCCAGGCCGCGGTCTTTCGTATGCTTTCCAGCCAAACCAAAGGTTTCTTCGATATCCAGCGAACGCAAAAGAGCGGGCCGACTGTCACCTACCGCTGGGACGGACAACGCTACGTGATGGACGGTAAAGATCCAGTCGATCACCATGTGCGCGAGGAGTGGGACTGGTGCACAGGTGGTCGCTACCTGAAGGACTACGACCTGCCTCCGCCAGCACCGTCGAAGACCGACACCAAGCCGGCGGGGGCTCCGGCCCCCAACCCGAGCAAGCACTGATCATGCAACGCTGGACCACTCTCGCAACCTGCGCCGTCCTCTTCGCTCTCTCGATGCCTGCGATGGCCTTCGCCGGCAGTCATCGCGTGAGCTGGACTTCCGTCCAAGGGCTATTTCCTGGCCCCAAGCCCAAACAGTGGACGTTGTCCCCAGAGGATCTAGCACCTTGGAAGTCGCAGGCCGCGGCCCAAGTTGGCACAAGTGTCGGCGTTGGCGACGAAAAGGCGTGGAAGCTGCAAGGACAGTCGGTCAAGGTCATTGCGCTGCGCATGCCACTCACGGCTGGATGTGAGGATGGCCCGTTCAGCTTCATCGTGGGCGTGCTCGACGCCAATGGCCAACTCATCGCTCGAAGCTCCAAGCTCTTTTCCGAGGGTTCGGACGGCAATGCCACCGAGAGCCCCTATCGCATCGATACCGCTCCCTACCAGATATCGAATGGTGAAACCGCGTTCGGTCTTCGCGTCACACACTACGAAGCGAGAAGCCGCTGGTGTTACGCCGATCAGGTTTTGCACCTGTTCCGTGTCGTTGGCAACGATGTCGTTCCCATCCTGACGACGGATGCCTTCTACGAGCAGTCCTATCAAGTCGAGCCAGTCAAGGCGGAGCAAGAGGACTCGCAGGAGACAGTGGCTTCTATTCCGAGCAATCCAAGGTGCTCTTTCGGCTCGAAGCAGGCAACTCCGCCCACGGGACGGGGCGCGGTCTTCCGCATGCTCGCCAGCCAGACCCAGGGTTTCTACGACATCCAGCGAACACAAAAGGGCGGCCCCACCGTCACCTATCGCTGGAATGGACAACGACAACGCTACGTCATGGACGGCAAGGATCCGGTGGATCACCTCGTGCGCGAGGAATGGGACTGGTGCACGGGTCGTCGCTACCTGGCCGACCACGGGTTTCCACCGCCAGCACAGGCAAGGACCGAAGACCGCACCCCGTCGACTGCCAAAGCCCAGGCCGGGCCGGCGGTCCCAGGCTCGACCCGACTGACTTGTGCTCGTGAGCCCTTCTGCTGCATCGGGTGTGACAAGTCCAATCCTCCGCCTTTCAAAGTCGGCGAGTCCTTCGTCGACACGAAGCGCGCCATCGCGGCTGCGAACGAACGCTTAGGAGCCGAGGATGCCTTCGGGAAACCACGCGAGGTCCGCATCGGATCGGTAGGGGTGAGCGTGCTTCCACTGTCGTTTCAAGGCATGGGTGGTGTCGTTTCTCACGTAGTTCCACCGCCTGTCTCTCATGCATGTTCGTGATGGGCAGGACACGTTTTCCCGGATTGGGTGACACGTTGATTGGCGTCGGGACGGTGGCATAAAGCGAAAGCCCCGACGCCGAGGGGATCGGTGCCGGGGCTTGGGATCAGGGGACCAATGACTGCAGATCAGAAGTGCAAGTAGTCGCCTTCTGGCTCTGGGTTGAGGGCAGACTGGCGGTAGTCTTTGATGGCGGCGCGGAGGTCATGGATGTGGACGCACAGGTGGTTGGCCTTGCATGCCTCCGGGGAAGGAAGGTCGCCACGTGCGAGGGAATCAAGGCCGAGGTCGGGGTGCTCGGCCATGAGCTGGTAGGCGGCGGTGGCCAGGGTGGCGTCGAGCGCGGCGAGGACGCCGAGCTCGGGCGCGATGGCCAGCTCGTTCGGGGTGGGCCGCAGGAGCGGCTGGTTGTGCTCGGGCAGCCAGGTCGCTGTCATCACGATACCTCTGCGAGCGCGGCCTGCACGTGCTCGGCGGTCACCACCTTGGCGCGCGCCAAGGCAGCGGCGAGGAGCGCATGGTGGGCGAGCAAGTTCACCTTGCGTGGCAGGCCCTGGGTCGCCTGGAACACGGCTTCGACGGCGGCGGGTTCCAGCAGTGGCAACTCGGTGCCGGCCAGGCGCAGGAGATGCACCAGGTACGGTCCTATCTCGTCGCGGCCGAGGCCGGCCACGTGGTAGCGGACGACGATTCGCTGGGAGAGCGCCTCGTAGGCCGCCATACCCAGGCGCCGCCGCAGTTCTGCCTGGCCGACGAGAAGCAGGCAGAGACGATTCTCGGCGTCCATCTGGTAGTTGGTGAGCAGGCGCAGATCTTCGAGCACCTCGGAGCGCAAATTGTGGGCTTCGTCGACGATGAGGATGGGGCGGCAGCGAGCCTCGGCACACAAGCGGGTGACCTCGTTTTTGATCTGGCGGTAGAGTGCGGCCCGGCTGCGCTCGGTGGGCAAGCCCATCTCCCAGGCGATGGTCTTGTACAAATCCATCACGTTGCCAGTGGAAAGGGACACGTAGACGACACGGTAAAGCCCGGTGTGCAGGGCCGTCACCACTTTCCGACAGGCGCAGGTTTTGCCGCTGCCGCTCTCGCCGGTGACAAGCCCGATGCCACGCATCTCGATGAGGTGGCCGAGGCGGGCTTCCAGCTCTTTGCCGGCGGCGGATGCAAAAAGGTCTTCAGGCTCGATCTCTTTTCCGAATGGGTGGCGGGTGAGGCCGAAATGCTTGCGGTACATCAGCGAGCTCCTTGCTTGATGTCATCGCCATCGAAGTCGCGCAGGCGCAAGCCCTCGGGCGGCATCTCGGGCGCGCGCGCTGGCTGCAACGTCTTGCTGGCGTGGTCGCGCTTGACGAAGCAATTGGCGTAGGCGTCGACGGGCTTGGCCATGCCGACCTTGCGTCCGATGTGCCAGACCTCGACCTTGCGCTCGGGACGCGTGGGATCGAAGCGCAGGGTGACGGTCTGTCCGACGAGCACGGCATCGACTTCATAGAGGCCACCGCGCAGGCTCACGGTGCGGTCGCGCGCGACTTTGCGCTTCTCCTCGAAAAGAAAGAGCGCGGCCAGATCGAGCCCCGGCTCGGGCAGGCGGACCTCGTCGCAGACCTGGGCCCAGCGATCGAGCGGCGTCTCGCCAGCTATACCCTTGTGCGGCCGATGGTGATATTCACCTTCGACCCAAGCCCACAGGCGACGATTGAGCGCCTCCAGGCTGGCGGTATCCTCGGTGCCGAGCAGCGGGAGAAACTGCATGCGTACCGTCCTGAAGAATCGCTCTATCTTTCCCCGCCCCTGCGGCACGTACGGCCGGCTGTGGATCAGCGTAATGCCGAGCTTGGCGCACACCAGTTCCAGGTGGTGCGAGCGGTACACGGCGCCGTTATCGACGTACAGGCGTTTGGACAATCCCCGTCGGCGAATGGCTTGCTCCAGGATGGGAAGAAAGGCCGCCGTGTTTTCCGCAAGAGCAAAGGCCGCGAAGGGCACCACCCTCGTCGCATCGTCAATGAAGGCGATCAAATACGTCTTGTGCCGACGCTTTCCCTCGACGGTTACCGACACCGCGTGCATCACGTCGCTCATCCACAGCTCGTTCGCCTTCTCGAAGGCGAAGTGCCGCCGATCTTTGCTTGTCGGCTCCTCGGGCCGCTTCGCCATCAGCCCTTGCC
>Ga0265342_10002762_pt1 | contig 14909 bp, 10 predicted proteins | sample 4CB327metaG_FD_203125 | JGI IMG/M metagenome (GOLD analysis project Ga0265342, IMG submission 203125) | Rhizosphere microbial communities from Carex aquatilis grown in University of Washington, Seatle, WA, United States - 4-CB3-27 metaG | ecosystem: Host-associated > Plants > Roots >...
AACAAATTTCTCCCGAAACGTTATCATAATTTTTTTTCGGAATATAGCATTAAACCTTACCCTCGGACTTCCTTTATTGATTATTTCATAAAAAAATCTTCTAACGTAAGCTCCGATAATTTATTGTAAATTCAATTTTAAGTAATTGTATTTATTTATATTATTGAAAATTATCTAAGAACGATCTTCAGAAGGTCCTCTGAATAAATGAGAGAATTATCATATTATCAATGGATGCTTACTTAATACACCGTCTCCAGTTTTCATTTACAATAATGTTTCATTATATATTTCCGCAGCTTACTATGGGGCTTGCGCTGCTAATTGTAATTCTGAAAATTCTGGCTGTGCGGAAAAATGACGAACATTACAATAAAGCCGCAAGGTTCTGGGCAAAGATATTCGCTCTGAACTTTGCAATCGGAGTTGTGACCGGCATTCCAATGGAATTTCAATTCGGCACAAACTGGGCGAAGTTCTCTGCATTCGCAGGCGGAGTGATAGGGCAAACGCTGGCAATGGAAGGCATGTTCGCTTTCTTCCTTGAATCGGCTTTCCTTGGATTATTTTTATTTGGCGAGAAAAAACTTGGCCCTAAGCTTCATCTTGTTTCAGCGTTTCTGGTTTTTCTGGGTTCATGGATATCAGGTTTTTTCATAATCGTAACAAATGCATGGATGCAGTTGCCTGTCGGATTTACCCGCGCGGCGGACGGAACATTTCAGCTAGCGAGTTTCAGCGAGCTGATGACGAACCCGTGGGTCTTCTGGCAATATGTGCATAACATGAGCGGCGCAGTCGTGACCGCATCATTTGTCATGGCATCGCTTGGCGCATATTATTTGCTTTCCAATAAACACACTGAATATGCAAAAACATTCATGAAGCTTGGGATAATTACCGGAGTAATTGTTTCAATATTTCAGGCATTCCCCAGCGGCGACGGGCAGGGAAAAAACGTTGCGCTTTACCAGCCATCAACGCTCTCTGCAATGGAAGGACTTTTCGAAACAGAGAATGGCGCATCACTTGTTATATTGGGCCAGCCTGACATCGAAAAACTCACCCTCGATAATCCAATAAAAATTCCAAACCTGTTAAGCTTCCTCACTTATAACAGATGGAAAGCTGAAGTAAAAGGGCTTAAAGAATACCCGCGTGACCATTGGCCGGATAATATTCCCCTGCTCTATTATAGCTATCATATAATGGTTGGATTGGGCACATTATTTATCGGGATTATGCTTATTGGCGCTTTTCTTTTGTGGCGTAAAAAACTTTTCACTGCCAGATGGTTTATGTGGATATTACTGTTAAGCTTCCCTTTCCCATATATTGCTAACACTGCCGGTTGGATGACCGCCGAGCTTGGCCGCCAGCCGTGGCTGATATACGGATTGCTCAGGACTTCGGAAGGCATGTCCACTCATGTAAGCTCCGGAAATGCGCTCTTCACATTGCTTGGATTTGCGGGGATATATTTGCTTCTGGGGATATTGTTTATAGTTCTTGTGATAAAAGAAATCAATCACGGTCCTGAAAACGGAAAGGAGCATGCTTAAATGGGAATATTCTGGTTTGCGGCGCTTGCTTTTATGATAGCTATGTATGTTGTACTGGATGGATTTGACCTGGGCGCAGAAATAATTTTTCTTAAAGCGGCTAAGACAGATGAAGAGAGAAGAATGATATTGAGCGCAATCGGACCGGTGTGGGACGGCAACGAAGTATGGCTTATTGCAGCCGGCGGAACGCTCTTCTTTGCATTCCCGCAATTATACGCTTCAAGCTTCAGCGGATTTTATCTGCCTTTAACTATGGTTCTATGGTTACTAATAGGCAGGGCTTTAGGCATAGAGCTAAGAAAGCACGTTGATAATTCTTTATGGAAATCTTTTTGGGACGCAGTGTTTTCAGCTTCAAGTATATTGCTTGTAGTTATATTCGGCGCAGCGCTTGGCAATATCATCCGCGGCGTACCAATTTATGAAAACGGCTATTTCTTCGAAGCTTTTTGGACGTCGTTTAAAGTCGTTCCTGAGGCAGGGATTCTGGATTGGTTCACTGTTCTAATGGCGCTTCTGGCTGTGTTTACACTTATTGCTCACGGGGCTAATTATATTGCTCTCAAAACTGAAAATGAACTGCAAAACCGCGCGCGGAAATTCTCTAAATCAGCTAACTGGGGAGCTTTATTATTATCAATTGCAGTGTTTGTTTCTATAAATATTATCCGACCGGAAGCGTTTGGTAATTTTACAAGAAATTTCTGGGGATACATATTCCCTGCTTTGGGATTGTCAGGATTAATTGGAATGGTCTATTTCAGAACTAAGAATAAAGATTTTAAAGCATTTTTATCATCATCGGTTTTTATTGCGGGGATGCTGGCCACTACCGCATTTGGCCTGTATCCTACTTTATTAGCCTCTTCTATCAAGCCTGAGTTCAGTTTAACTATTCAAAATTCCAAGGCTGGCGACTATGGACTTGGCGTTGGTATGATCTGGTGGATAATCGGATTAATTCTGGCATTTATATATTTTGCATATATGTTTTATACATTTAAAGGCAAAGTTAAAGAAGGCAATTATTAATTATTAATGACTAATTTTATGCCGCAGCCGTAATGTATTAACAACTATTCTAATTTTTTTAGAAATCACGTTTTCACAGTAACGCCGAAATAAATTATTATTAACTCTGACTTTCCATTCGTTTTTTCTCATCCATGGAAAATAACCGAAAATTATTTTTAGTATTTAAATATGAAACTCTTGACATCTGCAGAACATTATATTATATTTGACCATTCACTTATTTAATATGATTATGTAAATACCTTGCGAATCCTATTCATTATTTTGTGTTTATCGTAACCTTCACATTTATAAGTTAGTTCTTTTTAACTGGTCATTTTTTTTGCGTCTGCAAATCTTCGTTATTTGCGGCAATATGCTATTTCTGATTTTTAGTTCTCTTCATAAAGCTGGGAGGGGAGGGCTAAACTAAATAATTACCCGGCAAAAAAAGGAGTTAGTTATGAAAACAAGATTTATCTTAAAGTCATTCACGTTGTTTTTGGCTGTATTTGCTGTTTATTTTGCTCTTACAGGCGCTTCAGGTAGTACTGATAACAGCGGGAATAAAACAGTTACCTGTGATAAGATAGTTTGCGTCACAGATGCACATGGTAATCCCGTACCAAATCAAAGCATTCACGCTTATGACATCAACGGCACAGAGGTTGCAAGCGGCACTACCGGCAAAGATGGATGCGTCGATCTGATATATACCTTTAAAGATGGAGTTAAATATAGATTTTGCGACCTTAGCGTAGCGTGTGTCACAAATTGCAAAACCGTTACTGTAACCTGTTCAACGCCCGGAATCACAATGTTCGATTGCGGTAACTAAGAACGATGAAGCTTCAGGAATTTATGCAGGGCCTCAAACGGGGCCCTGTTATATGTTTTCATCAACTTCAGATGCCATACGTTCTTTGCGAGAATGCCCCATTTTGAAGCAATGGAACAGATTTGCTAATGTTTAATTCGCAAGCCAGCTCAACATCTTTTTCAAATCCACGTTCAATAAGCTCGGCGCCTGATACAGTATCTTTGATGACGCCAGGCAAGTCATCCTTAAACGTTTCGAAAACATTAAGGGCGATTTGGCTTTGTTGAGATAGTTCTCCATTCATAAAAGATATTATTGCGCCTGCGCCAATGAGATCTTCTATAGCATAACGCATTGAACCATCTTTCCATCTCTCACCTGCAGCTATAAAAGAAATATTCTTCCCTGAAACCATAGCAAACTGTGCTACAGATCCACAATTTCTGAGAGAACCACAAATAGTAATTATTTTTCCGGTGGCAAGCGATAATGCAGATCCGTTTGGGGAGGGCAAAACTAATTTTGCGCCATCAGGAATATCCAGCAATGATGAAGGAGATAATGTATAACCATTTATTATTTTTCTATCATGACTTGCGGTAACAGCTCCTAATTTACGGGCATATTCAGTAACAGTTTTATCTTTCCATTTGAAAGGATAGACCATCGCCCCTTTTAAAACGGCAATATCAACGCACGTGGAAAATGAAAGAACATCTACAATAATAAAAATATCTGTTTTGCCCGACAGCTTATTTATACCATCTAAACCCCATTCACAATTTATTATGGCTTGACTGTTCATATCTTGTCGTATTAAATAAAAGGGCGTTCTTTCGAACGCCCCTACAATATTTTTTTTTATTTCATAAGATGATGGGATTGCCGCGTCGTCCCGGGTTTCCCGGGACTCCTCGCAATATCTTATTTATCATTCTTCCCGTGACAGTTTTTGTATTTCTTACCGCTGCCGCATGGACAAGGATCGTTGCGCCCGATTTTTGGGCCGACTTTGATTGGAATTTTTTTCGTTTCAGTCGGATCCTGGTTCTGCATGTTGTCCGACTGTTCCGGGCTCATTTTAAATCCTGCGCCGGTTGCGGAGGCTTTTGTCGTCTGCAATCTCTGCATCGCCAGTGGTCGCTGTCTTGGCTGAACCTGCGCCTGCTGCTCGCCCTGTACTGTAAATTTAAATACAAAGTTAATTACATCCTTGCTTATATCTTCAAGCATCTGGACAAACAGCTCAAAGCCGTCGCGTTTATATTCAATAAGCGGATCTTTCTGGCCGTAAGCGCGGAAGTTAATGCCTTCCTTAAGGTCATCCATTTCCCTCAAATGTTCTTTCCACTTGTCATCAATAACAGTGAGCATCGCGAAACGTTCAATTTGAGCAATCAGGTCAGGCCCGTATTTATCTTCTTTGCGCTTGTAACTTTCTTCGATCAGGCCCATTATATGTTCCTCAAGACCTTTTTCACCCAGTTTCTGGAATTGCTCCGGGGTTACATCCATAAGAACAAGAAACGTTCTTTGCACTTCATCTCTCAGGCCCTCAATATCAGCCTCTTCATAGTACTTTACGCTGATCTTGCTTACATGGTTGCGCGCCATATCAAATATTTCATCCTTGATGCGTTCTCCCATCAGCGCCTGGCGGCGGCGATCATAAATAACTTCGCGCTGCTGATTCATTACGTTATCATATTCAAGCAGTCTTTTTCGTATTCCAAAGTTATTTTCTTCAACTTTCTTTTGAGCGCGTTCAACAGAGTTTGTGATCATCTTGTGCTCAATAGCCTCGCCCTCGCCCATCTTTAAGCGTTCCATTATCCGCGAGATTCTTTCGCTTCCAAAGAGACGCATCAGGTCATCTTCCAAAGAAAGGAAGAACTTGGATGAACCCGGATCTCCCTGGCGTCCGGCGCGGCCCCTTAACTGGCGGTCAATTCTGCGCGCTTCATGGCGCTCGGTGCCTATTATATGGAGTCCGCCAATATCGGCAATTCCGGGACCAAGCTTAATATCAGTTCCTCTGCCCGCCATGTTTGTGGCGATGGTAATAGAGCCCTTGAGTCCTGCATTTGCTATGATCTGGGCTTCACGCTGATGCTGCTTGGCGTTCAGAACTTCGTGCGGAATGCCTTTTCTTTTCAGCATCCTCGAAATCGTTTCTGATACATCAACTGAAGTAGTGCCTACAAGAACGGGCCTGCCGATCTTGCGCATGTTATCAATTTCTTCGATAACAGCGTTATATTTTTCACGCTTTGTTTTGTAGATAACGTCGTTAACGTCGTTGCGGATACAATCTTTATTTGTAGGGATTACAACTACATCCAGCTTATAAATATCGAGAAATTCGCCTGCTTCAGTCTCAGCAGTACCTGTCATACCTGCAAGCTTTTTATATAGCCTGAAATAGTTCTGTAAAGTAATTGTCGCCAGCGTCTGCGTGTCTTTTTCAACGTGAACGCCTTCTTTAGCTTCGATAGCCTGGTGCAAACCTTCGGAATATCTTCTGCCGGGAAGAACGCGTCCGGTGAACTCATCGACTATCATAACCTTGTTATCCTGGATAACATACTCAACGTCATTTTCATACAGCGCATAAGCTCTTAGGAGCTGCTGAACCGTGTGCAGACTGTCGCTTCGTTTTGAATATAACTCCGCAAGCTCGTCTTTTTTCCGCTGCTTTTCTTCGGCAGAAATTGTGTCGTCGTTTTCGAACTTGGCAATTTCAGAACCCATATCGGGCAGCACAAAGAAATCTTTATCTTCATTCCCCGATGTTAAAAACTCCCTGCCTTTTTCGGTAAGGTCAATTGTATGGTTCTTTTCATCGATTGCAAAGTAAAGCTCGTCGTCTATCTCATGCATTCTGCTGGCATTATCGCGCAGGTACTCTATCTCTGTACTTTGCATGAGCGTTTTATTTGAAGGCTCCGAAAAAAGCTTCATCAGCCTTTTATTTTTCGGGAAGCCGCGGTAAGCTCTCAGCACACAAACTCCCGCATAAGACATTTCGTCTTTTGTAGCTTCGCCGCCTTTGTTAATTATAGTTTCTGCTTCGCCCACCATCTTCGCGATCAGGTTCTTCTGGGCATCAACAATACGCTTAACGCGCGGGTTCATTTCGTCAAACTTATGCTCGCTTAGCTCAACAGGTCCTGAAATTATGAGCGGCGTTCTTGCTTCATCAATTAATACAGAATCAACTTCGTCGACAATCGCGAAATTATGCCCGCGCTGGACCATATAGTTCTTATCGACCACCATATTGTCTCTCAGGTAATCGAAACCGAATTCATTATTGGTGCCGTATGTGATATCACAGTTGTAAGCGTCGCGGCGCTTATCGTTATCCATGTCGTTGATTATACATCCTACTGTTAGTCCATGGAATTTAAATATTTCTCCCATCCATTCACTGTCACGTTTTGCGAGGTAATCGTTTACTGTAATAACATGGACGCCTTTTCCTGTAAGCGCATTTAAAAACATGGGAAGCGTACCGACAAGCGTCTTACCTTCGCCAGTCGCCATTTCAGCGATTTTACCCTGATGCAAAACAATACCGCCGATAAGCTGCACATCAAACGGGATCATTTCCCATTTTACTTTTGTGCCGGCGGCTGTCCACTCAGTTCCATACAGCCTGCGGCAGGTATCTTTTACGACCGCAAAAGCTTCCGGCAGAATTTCCCACAACAACGCTTCTTCAGTATCATGAAGTTCTTTATCTACATCCTCAAGCTCAGCATAGAGATCCTGTCTTTCCTGATGAGTCATTTCATTCTTTAGCTTATCCGAAAGCTCAAGAATTTTGTCTTCAAATTCCCGGGTTCTTTCTTTTATCTGGTCTTTAAACCCCTGGGTCTTTTTCTTAAATTCATCATCGGAAAGGTTTTTAAATTCTTCATAATACCCGTTAATTCCGTCAATTATGGGCCAAAGTTCCTTTACGTCCTTTTCGTGCTTAGACGGGAATAATTTTGTTATAAATTTAAACATTATATAATTTTAGACTGTATTTTGCTATAAACCTTTAAAATAACGATTTGTTTGACAGGTTACAATTCAAAAAAAATAGATTTTGTACCTTTTGGACATTAACGCGCCTAAGGCAGAAAGCTATTGCCTTTTCCATTTTATACTGCAACCCATAGACGGAATTATTTCGAAGTCGATTTCCTTACTTGCAAGAAGAAGGTCAATCGCCAGTCTTAACTCATTTCTGGTTACTTTAGTTTCATCTTTCCAGTTGTCATCGATTCTGCCGCGGTACTTCAAAACCCTGTTTTCATCGTACAGATAAATATCAGGCGTACACACAGCATCGTATGCTTTAGCAATTTCCTGGGACTCATCAAACAAATACGGGAATACATATCTTTCTTCTTTTGATCTAATAGCCATATTTTCAAACGAATCTTCTGGATATGTTTCAGGGTCATTGGAACTAATAGCAATCAGCGAAAACGATTTGCCGGAATAATCTTTGGCAATTTCATTTATCCTTTGTTGTACAGCTACAACATAAGGACAATGATTACACATAAATATCATACAAAGGACTTTCTTATCGTCGAATGAATTAAGCGAATAAGTTTTGCCGTCAACGCCTTTTAGCGCAAAGGGAATCGCTTTTGTCCCTATTTTTAAATCTTCTGGAGATACTGCCATAATATTTCAATTAACAATTAACAATTACAAATAAAAAAAATACGAATTAAATAACAGTAACTATTTACAAATAAAAAAACCTTAACAATTGTCAGTCTGAGCGGAGGCGAAGACCAAATTCCTTTTCAAATTTAGGGTGGTTATTTAAATCGTATTGGATTGTCTTCAATCCGATTTTTTCAGCGCCTACGCAGTTTTCTTTCAGGTCATCGATAAAAACACATTCTTCAGGCTTTGAATTAAATAGATCCATAGCTTTTAAATAGATCTCAGGTTCTGGCTTTAGAGATTTGAGTTTATATGAAAGAGCAAAATTATCCAGTAAATTTATATATTCGAATCTTGCTTTGATATATTCAAAATGCAGCGGACTCGTATTTGAAAGCAAATACAAATTGTATTTTCTTTCTGTCTTCAAATTTCTAACCAGTGAACTCATCGGTTTTATTTCTGCGAACATATCGTTAAACGCGTCTGCAAATTCAGAGCCGCTCATTTTCAATCCAAGTTCATTCACGCATTTATCTACAAATTGCCGGGTGTCAATCCTGCCTGCCTCATAACCGATGTTCCTGTAATTCCCTCCCGTAAAAAAACTATTATAAAGTTTTTCTTTTACGCCGTCCGTTTCAAGCTTATTTCTGAAATTAGCATAATTAACGTTCACTAATACATGGCCAAGGTCAAAGATAATGTTTTTTATCACTTAAATGGCATTCTCCAGTTTCAGCATTTTCCTTTTCAGGCTGATTCCTCCGCCAAACCCGCCAATACTGTTCTTTGCCAGAACGCGGTGGCATGGAATTACGATCGGAACAGGGTTCTTGCCGCAGGCTGAACCGGCTGCGCGGGTTGCATTCTTATTTCCTGCCCGTTTTGCAAGCTCAGAATAAGAAATTGTCTTGCCGTATTTTACTTTAGAGATCTCGACCCAAACTTTAGTCTGGAACGCTGTTCCTTTCAGGAACACTTTCATATCAAAATCTTTTCTTTTGCCTGCATAATACTGGCGTATTTGTTTTATTTCGGGAGCTAATTTGGATTTGGATTTCTTAACTTCATCATTCAAATAAGTCTTCAATATTTTCACAAACTTCTTTTCATCGTTAGAAAACTCAATGTTACAAACTCCTTTTTCATTTTTGGCAATGAGAAATGTTCTTTTGATCTCAGGAATTTCTAAGTTATAATAGTAAACCATGATAATTGTCCTTTCAAAAAAACAAACGTTCTAAAATAGCCATTTATTATTAGTTTTGACGATACATCCCGATAAAGTTTGCTGATACTGAAATTTAACATATATTGTCTTCATGTTTAAGACATAAAAAAAATCCACTCCGGAATTCCGAAGTGGATTTATATGAAAAAACTCAATTATTTTATTTGATCAATATCATTTTCTTAGTTGAAACATAGTCGTTTGCTATAAGCTTGTAGAAATATATACCGCTGGCATAACGCGATGCATCCCATGTAACCTTATACTGACCTGCTTTTACGTCCTGGTTCACAAGCGTTTCAACTTCCTGTCCCATAACATTGAATACTGCAACCTTTACGAAAGCTTCTTTAGGAATATCAAACCGGACAGTAGTTGTGGGGTTAAACGGATTTGGATAATTCTGAGCCAAAACGTAACTTTCAGGCAATTGAGTTGAGATCTGTTCGATTCCAACCAGGTTCGAATATCTTGTAGTATAAATAACTGTTGAAACCGGCGGATTATTATATCTCATTGAGCCAGTAACATAAACATGGTCTACATCAACAAAAGCGACCGCTGAAGCGTAATCATTTCCGTTGGCGCTGCCGTTCTCTCTCTTTCTCCATGATTCAACTCCGTTTGAACGGTACTTGATCGTAAGAAAATCTGTCCCGTTGGAACCGGCGCTAGTACCTGTCACATAAACAGAGCTTGTGTCGCCGACTACAATAGATACAGGGAAATCATCGCCCGCATCAGTTGTACGCGCAACCCACTGCTGAACCAGACTTGAATTGTATTTCAAAGTAGCATAATCAAAATTTGTTGATCCGCCATGGCTATAACCGGTGACGTAAACATTGTTGCTGGCGTCAATTGTCATTGCGGTCATAACTTCAATACTGTTAAGATTATTATCATAGAAAGCAATTCCAAGGCTGTCGCCGTTCATACTGTATTTGATAACAGCGTAATCCTGAACAGATGTAGGCCTGGTGCACGACCCGCCGACATACAGATTTGCGGCAGTGTTATCTAAAACCAAACCGATTGGAACATCATCAAGCGAAGAGCTGCCGTTGAATTTCTTAACCCATTGAATTGATCCTGAGCTGTTAATTCTCATCGTCATAAAATCAGCCCCCGGAGAATTTCCTGATTGTCCGGTAACATACACATTTCCGGACCCGTCTACTTTTACTGAACGCGCCTCATCAAAAGATGTAGATACTCCTCCGGTATATACAACCGGCCATCCTGAAGGAACGTTGCCATTTGCATCATATTTGAGTATAGTGAACTTCTGGCCTAATCCGCCTGCCACATCGCTTCTTCCGGCAGTATAAACATTGCCTGAATTATCTACAGCTACTGAAAAACCATAGTCTCCGCCGTTATTAGATCCATTGTACCTTTTTATCCATGTTGTATCGCCTGTGGTTGCATTATACTTAATGGTTATAATGTCTCTGCCCGGATTGAAAGTCCATCCGCATACAAAAACTGAACTATTATCGCATGTAATAGCCAGCGGCCTGTCTGATGAAGGACCCACCATCTTTTTAACCCACAGTGTATCCCCTGTTACGGGATTATATTTAATCGTTACTATATCTTCGGCGGTAGTTGCGCCTTTTGTCCACCCGGTAACGAAAACGTCGCCGTTCGAATTAACGCACATTGAAACGCAGGAGTCCTGTACATTACCGGAACCATTATATATTTTGTTCCAGTATGTATAGGGTATCTGGGCGTTAAGCCCTGAGAAACCAAAAACTAAGAACAAAAAAACGATTGCGAAAAGTTTAAAGTAATTGTTTTTCATCTAAGTAATAGAAGTTTGTTTTAATTTTACTGATCAATTTCAACTGTACTAAGTTAGCCGTCAATAGGTAGTGATACAATACCGAAATAACGGTATCCGGCACCTAGTACCTATCTTTATAATTGACTTGTAATAAATGATATAAACATAAAACACTTTAAATATAGCTTAAAATAGAATTTCTAACAATAACCTCACAAAAATAATTAGTAGTTTGTCACATACTAAAAAAATGGGAACTTCCCTAAGGGAAATTCCCATCATGCTGAATTATATTGAACTTAAGATCTCTTATTTAACAAGCGCCATTTTTTTAGTGTCGGTAAAGCCATTGGCCGTTATTCTGTAAAAATAGATACCGCTTGACAATGATGAAGCGTCAACAGAGTATTCATAAGAACCGGGGCTTAAAGAGCCGCTGTATGGATTTAATACCGTTTTCCCTTCGATATTATAAATCTGTATTCCAACGGTGGAAGATACAGGTAAATCAAATTTGATCTTCGTGGTAGGATTAAACGGATTTGGATAATTCTGCATAAGACTGAATTTTGTCGGCGTCTGGTTTGATACCGGCTGTATTCCAACCAGAGGCGAATACTTTACAGTTGCAAAGTCAAATCCTGATATCGTGCCCATACTTCTGCCGGTTACAAAAACATCCCCCTGATGATCGACGGCAATGGATGTAGCATAATCGCTGGAGTTTGCCGGGCCGTTATAAGTCCATGCCCAAAGTTTATCACCCATAGGGTCGTATTTAATAGTTGTATAATCGTTAGAGGTAGCCACTAAATTGCTTGAACCTGATACATAGACATTTCCCGCATCGTCAAGGCTAATAGCACGAGGCACGTCATTTGAACTTCCCGGGCCGAAATAAAACTGCACCCATTGAAATACTCCGTTTGTATTATATTTAACTGTGGCGTAATTTGAATCGTTTGCTATAACACTGGATGTTGAACCTGTTACATAAACATCGCCTGCGCTGGTGACCGCCATTGCATTTGCAAAATCGCCCCCATTATAAGAACTGTTATATCTCTGAACCCATTGCTGTACTCCGGCCGGGCTGTATTTTATTGTAGCATAATCGACGCCGGTAGAGCCGCCATCGCTTTGTCCTGTAACATATACATTACCCGAACCGTCTAGTTTCAGGTCATACGCAACATCACCGCCGTTGGCAGGACCGTTGTATGTATTAACCCACAGCGGAACGCCGTCTGAACTGTATTTAATCGTTACATAATCATAACCGCTTGTCGCGCCGATGCTGCCGCCTGTTAAATAAATATTCGAAGATCCATCTACCTGCATGGCAGTAGTAACGTCATAGCCGTTTCCCGGGCCGTTATATGTTTGCACCCATTGCTGTACGCCGGCTGAATTGTATTTTATCAGGACTATATCCTGGCTGTTTGAGACACTCATGCTTGAACCTGAAACATATACATTACCCGAATTATCCACCGCAATACATCTGGCTTCATCAAACGCATGCGCCGGCCCGTCATAAACCGCATTCCATAAAGGAACTCCGCTTGAGCTGTATGCAAGCGTAGTTATATCAGCGTTTGTAGCGCCCCCGTCGCATCTGCCCGTTACATAAATATTCCCGTTCATATCGCTGGCTATGGCAAAAGAATAATCGCCCCCATGGTTTGGACCGTCAAAAGTTCGGCTCCAAATCAAGTTCCCGCTGTTATCATATTTCACAGTCGTCATGTCTTTGCTGGTATTTGTATTTGTACTGTAGCCAGTTACAATTACATTTGAAGAAGGGTCAAGGGTGAGCGCATAAGAATAATCAGTTGAATTAGCTGTTCCGTTGAATCTTGAAACCCACTGCTGAGAAACATTTTGAGAAAAGACCTGGATAGTTAATAGCAGGAAAAACAGAATGAAAGTTAAAGCTTTCATAAAGACCCCCTTTATGTTTGCCCGAAGGCAAGAATGAAATTGTTTAAAACTAATTTTGGTCCCGTATGAAATAACCGAATAAATTAGTAAGAATTACTAGTTATTTCTGCCATCCTCTTGTAATAAACTTAACGTATTTAAGAGATGCCCGCAATAGCGTTTTCAGTGAATTAATTACATTCCATTTCTTAAATTGTGCATATTTCTTTTTATTTCATCAGAAAAAAAGGTAAATTTGTTAAACTGTGAATTTATTTATATTTTTTTATTATGAAAAAGGCAATCTTGGCTACTCTGGCATTCAGCATTTCGTTTTTACTTATTAATGGTTTCAGACCCTCCTCGCCCCTAAATAATTCGGGTATTCAATATCCATTTCAAACCTTAAATCCGGGTATAGACAAAACAGAAACTTCCGAAAGCGTTCGTGAGAAATTATTTTCCATGAGCCTCCGGGAAAAAATCGCGCAAATGGTTATATCAAGCGCTATACCCGATAATCTAAGCGAGAACTCGGCAGAATTTTTGAAACTTAAGAAGTTGAGCGCTGTTACTAAGGTAGGCGGATTCATTTTTTTTAAAGGAAGCTGTTCAGAATATGCGAAACTATCAAACAAACTGCAGGGATTTTCAGAAACACCGTTATTAATTTCTGCGGACTTTGAAAGAGGAACCGGAATGCGCGTAACAGACGCGGTACTCTTTCCTAACAACATGGCAATTGGCGCAACAAGGAATTATGAACTTGCTTATAAAATGGGACTGGAGATAGCGCGTGAATCAAGACTGCTTGGAATTGAACAGGACTATGCCCCGGTATGCGACGTAAATAATAATCCCGGTAACCCGATAATAAACGTGCGGTCATTCGGAGAGGACCCTGAGCTGGTTTCAAGAATGTCTGAAAGCGAAATAAAGGGGCTGCAGGACGGCAAAGTAATTGCCACCGCGAAGCATTTCCCCGGGCACGGGGATACAGATATTGATTCACATAAAGACCTCCCGGTTTTGAATTTTGATATGGACAGGCTGAACAAAACAGAGCTTGTGCCTTTCAAAAATGCGATAAGTAAAAATGTAATGTCGGTCATGATAGCGCATCTTTCATTTCCGGCTCTTGAATCTCAGGAACATATCCCGGCATCGCTATCCGCAAATATCGTCGATGGCCTTTTGATCGATAAGCTTGGTTTTGGCGGACTTGTAGTAACGGACGCGCTGAATATGAAAGGGATCACAAAATATTTTTCAATTTCCGAAGTAGCTTTGATGTGCGTTAATGCCGGCATAGACTTAATTCTGATGCCGATTGATGAAGAAACAACGATCAGCGCAATAGAAGACGCAGTGAATAAAGGAAGCATCAGCGAAGACAGGATCAATAGATCAGTTGAAAAAATTCTGAAAGCAAAAGAGTGGGCAGGCCTGTTTGAAACCAGAACAGTTAATACGGAAAACGTCAATAATTCAATTAACACAGACGAGGCAACGGACCTAAGCCAGCAAATAGCGGACCAATCAGTGACTCTTGTAAAAGACAATAACAATATTGTTCCTTTCAAAGGGAATATCAGTAAGACGCTTATCATTAACTTAAGCGACGGGTCGGATAACATTAATTCAGATTATTTTTCAACCAAAGCCTCAGAATATTTCAACGGCATTGATATAGTTAATGTTAATTCGGATAAGGTAAGCGCCGAACAAAGTTCTGCTATAGACGCCGCACAGAACTATGACTGCGTTTTAATAGGAGTATTTGCAAAAGTAAAACACGGCGCCGGTAAAATCTCAATTCCGGTTTCTCAAATCGGCATTATCAATTCCGTTGCTTCAAAAAATAAAAATACAGCAGTTATTTCTTTC
>Ga0265342_10002765_pt1 | contig 14875 bp, 11 predicted proteins | sample 4CB327metaG_FD_203125 | JGI IMG/M metagenome (GOLD analysis project Ga0265342, IMG submission 203125) | Rhizosphere microbial communities from Carex aquatilis grown in University of Washington, Seatle, WA, United States - 4-CB3-27 metaG | ecosystem: Host-associated > Plants > Roots >...
GTGGTGATCGCGCGAGTCGCGAGAGCCATAGGAAAGGCCGCCGTCTCCCTTCGGGGAGGTCGGCGGCCTTTTCATTCGTTTAGGAAATATCGCCCTATTTCCCTCAATTCGAGGGCTTGGCCTCTTTATCTTCCGGTCCCTTTGCCGGTTCCTTTACCTTCAGCTTCCCGTTGACGACATCCAGGACTTTCTTGCACAGGACCGAATAGCGCGGGGGGAGGCTGGCGCCGTCGGGACCGGCATACCTCGCCAAGAGCGCTTCCAATCCTTCCTTGGCTTCCGCGTAGCGCTTCTGCTTGTACGCGATGAAGGCGATTTCGTAATCGGCCGTAGTCTTGTACAGCGGATCGGTACCGAAACGCTCCTCGAGAGCCTTGTAATACACGACCGCGGCGTCGTAGTGGTAGGCGTCCGCGGCTTCCTGGGCGCGCTGCACGATCTCTCGCGCGCTCAAGTCCTCGGGGATGGATTTGGGAATATGCGAACAGGACGCGAGCAAGCAGGCGGCGATCGCCGCCGTAACGATGAATCCGATTTTCATGGAACCTTCCGTCAGTTCGAATAGAGCTCGTCGGTCGTGGGCAGGAGCTTGCGCAGGTCCTTCATGAACTCGTCGGCGTCGCCCATGTCCTCGTAAGAGTCGCAGGATTCGATATTGCGCCTCGCGACGGTGAAATACTTGTAGATCTTCTCGTCGCCAAGCTTCTTCCGCCATTTACCGGCGTCGCAGCGCACGCGAAGGCGATAGCTGCCCTCGGCGTCCGCGGGTGCCGGTACCAATTTACAGTGGATGCAATTCGCGCAGAACACCTTGCCCGCCGATTCGATCCCCTCCGCGTACTCTTGCGCGATGCCCGATTCGGTCGTACCGGCCGAAAGAGAGAGGTACTCGTAGCCTTCCATGCCCGCTTGCCTCCTCGTAGGGCGATTATGCTATACTCTAGTCGGCGCGGTCAAGCGCAACAGTAGTCGCGTGCGCAACAGTAGTCGCGTGCGCAACAGTAGTCGCGTGCGCAACAGTAGTCGCGTGCGCAACAGTAGTCGCGATGCGCCTCTAGGCGTAGCCCCAGCGCCATAATATCCGAACATCCACCGGAGTACTTGATGCTCGCTACCGTGATCAATGCCCTAGCGGTAATAATAGGCTCGATTATCGGCCTCCTTCTAAAAAAAGGTCTCTCCAAGCGCTTCGAGACGGCGATATTCACGGCCGCGGGAGTCACGACGATCGTCATCGGAATCCAGATGGCCCTCAAGACCAGCCACATACTCGCCTTCGCCCTCGCCCTCATCCTGGGCGGCCTCGTCGGCACGGCGATCAAGGTCGAAGACGCCGTGATGGGCCTCGGCGAAAGGCTGAAGAACCGATTCGCGCGAAGCGATGAAGACGGCAGCTTCGCCCTCGGCTTCCTGAACGCGTCGGTGCTCTATTGCTCGGGCGCCATGGCGATCATCGGAGCATTCAAGGCCGGCACGGAAGGGGACTACAGCATCCTCCTGACCAAGAGCATTCTCGACGGTACGCTTTCCATACTCTTCGCGAGCGCCATGGGCGTCGGCGTCGCATTCTCCGCCCTCTCCGTTTTCGCCTATCAGGGTCTTCTCACTCTCGTTTCGATCTGGATCAAGCCCTACGTAACGCCGCTCATGCTCGCGGAACTCACCGGCATCGGCGGCGCCTTCGTGCTGATGATCGGCCTAAATCTCCTCGACATCAAGAAACTGAAGACTGGCGATTTCCTTCCGGCCCTCCTATTCACCGTCCTCTTCGTATTCGCCATGCCTTATGTAACCTTCCTTTGAGTTTGAGGTTACAATTGTGTACGTTTGCCGTAAGGTGATACTCTCCATTGGAGGAAATAGACTGTTTTAACATCTATTGACATTTGTTTTCCTTTTCTATAGATTCGTCCTACTACGTCGCAGGGTAGAGCAGTTGGCAGCTCGTCGGGCTCATAACCCGGAGGTCGCAGGTTCGAGTCCTGTCCCTGCTAATAGGTCTTTGTAAGTCATCTAGTTCTACATCAATCAGGTTAAATCTTGATGAGGCCGAAAGTTGAGGCCCCGGAGCAATCCGGGGCCTTTGCTTTTTTCTAGCGCGCCTGAAAAGTCGGATTCATGAGGGGTTTTCGTCTTTTTGGCTACCCTGCTCGACACTGCTAATCCCCGCGCCTGGCCGAACCAAGGCAACGGGATTGAAGATAGGTATCGAAAACCGGGATTGGAGAGCCTAATGAGGAACCATTCCAGTTAAAGCACTATAATTCAGCCTGCCTGCGTTCAAGAGACTGTGCGCGCGTTCTTCTCCCCTTGTCTTTCGGGGGAATCGCCGGCCGAGCATCCATATTGTTCAGCCAGTGTTTATAGCCGCCTTTGCCTAGATTTGTTACTTTGCTAATCACGCGGGTGTTAGCAAATCCGGGAGGAATCGATGGAGCGAAATAGGGCTAATCGGCCCGTCGTCGACGCGATCGCGGTCGGCGTTGTCCTTTTACTGTTGTCCGGCGTAGTCCTAGGCTGTAAGGCCGGGAAAGCGTCATCGGCGCAGGGCGCGGTGACGGGAAAAGAAAAAGCGGCGGCGATATCCGTAGCCGTATCCAATCCCGAGACCGAGACCGTCCAGGGAGAGATCTCTTTCAATGGGACTCTCCACGCCGAGGACGAAGTCCAGGTCGTAGCCGAGACTTCCGGCAAAGTGACCGGCCTGTTCGTCAAAGTCGGCTCCCGCGTGGCGAAGGACGACGTCCTGGTGCAGATCGACGACGAGCTGAAGCGCGCCACCTTCGAGACCGCGCAGGCCGCCTACGACAAGAGCAAGGCCGACTGGGACCGTGCCCAGGACCTCTTCGCGCAGAAAGTTATCACCGACGTCGACAGGCAGGGCCTCAAGCTCGCCTTGGCGAGCGCGAACGCCCAGTTCGTCGGGGCCAAGCGCGACCTCGACAACGCGCGGGTCAGGGCTCCCCAGGCGGGCGTGATCACCAAGACTTCGGTCAGCGTCGGCTCTTTCCTGTCGTCCGGGACTAACGTCGCCTATATCGTGGATACGGCCAACCTGAAAATCACCATCCAGGTCAGCGAGCGCGACGTCCTCAAGATCAAGACCGGCATGAAAGTCGCGGTCGACTCGGATCTCTATCCCGGCGCGCCCTTCTCCGGCACCGTCTCCGGCGTCAGCCCGAAGGGCGACTCGGCCCTGACCTTCCCGGTCGAGATAAAGCTCAGGACCGATTCCTCGAAGCCCCTGTACGACGGCATGTCCGCCAAGGCGCGCATCAACCTCGGATCGAGGAGCATCCTCGCGATTCCGCGCTCCAGCCTCATCGGCACCTACCAGAACCCTCAGGCCTACGTGGTGAGGGGCGGCGTCGCCAAGCTCGTCGACATAAAGATCGGGGGCGAGTACGGCACGAGCCTGGAGATCCTCGGCGGCCTCGCGAAGTCCGACGACCTGGTCGTCGACGGCCAGAACAATCTCTATGACGGCGTCCCCGTGCTAGTCGCCAAGGGCGATAAATGAAGATCCTGGATCTGCCGCACGCGCGGCCCGTCGCCATAGCGATCATTTTCAGCCTCCTCGGATTCCTCGGGATCATCGAGTACACGAAGATGAAGTACGAGCTGACCCCGCCCATGTCTTTGCCTTACGTCATCATCCAGACGGTCTATCCCGGCGCCTCTCCCTCCGAGGTGGAGGACGCCGTCACGAAGAAGCTGGAGGACGCCGTATCGGGCACCGCCGGCGTCAAGCACGCAACCTCCCAGTCGATGGAGAACGTCAGTCTCATCCAGCTCGAGTTCATCGCGGGCACGAACATCGACATAGCCGCCCAGGACGTACAGCGCTCCGTGAACGCGAGCATGTCCAAGCTCCCGACCGACGCCAAGACGCCTTCCATCAGCAAGTTCTCACTAGACGACATGCCGATCATCGAGATCGCGATCAGCACGAATCTCACGCCCGGCCCCTTCTACGATTTCGTGGACCAGGTGGCGAAGAGCCGAATCGCCCGCGTAAACGGGGTCGGCCAGGTGACCGTGATCGGCGGCAACGAGCGCGAGATCGGCGTGAGCCTCTCGCAGTCCAAGCTCGAGGCCTACGGCATCCCCATACTCCTCGTCATCCAGAAGCTGAAGGCCGCCAACCTCGACTTCCCCGCGGGCACCATCAAGGACGCGGACGGCGAATACGTCGTGCGCATCGCCGGGAAGCTGAAGAACCTGGAGGAGATCAGGAGCCTCGCGCTCATCTCGCAATCAGGGGGAGGGACGATCCGGCTCGGGGACGTCGCGAAGGTCGAGGACATATTGTCCGACTCGTCCACGATATTCCGCTACGACGGCAAGGACACGATCGGCCTCTCGATCATCAAGCAGTCGGGCGCGAACGCCGTGGAGGTGAGCAAGAGCATCCGCGCCGAGACCGACAGGATGAAGGCGCAGTACACGGACTACGGCGCCGGCTTCACCTATGCCACCGACACTTCGGTTTTCACCCTCGACTCCGCCCGCGACGTCATCGTGGACATCATCCTCGCGATAGTCTTCGTCGGGATCATCATCCTCTTCTTCCTCCACGACCTGCGCAACGCCTTCGTCGTCATGATGGCCATCCCGGTGACCCTGCTCAGTACCTTCATCGGGATCGGGCAGGCCGACTTCACGCTCAACATGATGAGTCTCCTCGCCCTGAGCCTGGTCATCGGAATCCTGGTCGACGACTCCATCGTCGTCGTCGAGAACATCCACCGCCACAAAGGCCTGGGCTCGAGCGCCCTCGAGGCCTCTAGGATCGGCACGAGGGAGATAGCCTTCGCGGCGACGTCGGTGACTCTCGTCATCATCGTCGCCTTCCTCCCGGTCTCGCTCGCAGGCGGCTTCATCGGCGCCCTCCTCATCCAGTTCGGCATCACCCTCGTCATCGCGACGGCGATCAGCCTAGTGGTCTCCTTCTTCCTCACGCCGCTGCTCGCCTCCAAGCTCGGAGAGCGATCCAAGGAGGGCTCAGGTACCCTCATGGACCGCTTCGGGGCCTGGTTCGACGGCATTTTCGCGAGCGTGACCAAAGCCTTCCTCTCGGCCTTCGACTGGGCGGCGAAGCACAAGGTGGTCACGATAGTCCTCGCCGTCGGGCTCCTGTTCGGCAGCCTGTTCCTGATGGCCACGGGGCTCGTGGGGGCCGAGTTCGTGCCCCAGGTCGACCGCGGGGAGCTTTCGGTGAATATCCAGTTGCCGGAGCGCGTCTCCCTCGAGGAGAACGACCGCGTCGTGCGAGGCATCGAGAAGGAGCTCCTCGCGAGGAGCGACGTCCAGCACGTGTACGTCAAGATCGGCTACCAGCGCAGCGGCAACGCCAACAACAAGAGCGCCATCTCGGTAACCCTCGTGCCCAAGAACAAACGGGTGAAAGGCTCCTCCGCCATCGGCGTCGAGATCGAGGATTCCATCAAGAGGATCCCCGGCATCAAGGTTACCGTCCTCGAGGCCGGAATGTTCGGCTCGGGCCAGAACCCGATCATGTACTATATCTCCGGTCCCAACCACGAGGAGGACTCCGCGGCGGCCAGGAAGTGGGTCGCCATGATGCGCGGCATACCGGGCACGGGCGAGATCGACAGTTCCGAGGGGGAGGGCAGGCCCGAACTCCAGATAGTCATAGACCGCAGCAAGATGGCCGACCTGGGCCTCAGCCTCGACTCGGTCGGCGCGGCTTTGAGGACCGCCATCGCCGGCAACGAGGACCTGACCTATCAGGAGGGTGGGATCGACTACACAATCCGCATAGTCCTCGACAATTTCGACCGGAAGAACACGGCGCAGGTGCCCAAGCTCAGCTTCGCCAACTCGCAGGGCCGGCAGATCAGCCTCGACCAGTTCGCTTCGATCAAGAACGGCTTCGGCCCGACCGTGCTCACGCGCTACGACCGCGAGAGCGCCGTGCAGGTCTCGAGCCCCGCCATCGGCCGCACGGCCGGAGAGATCCACGGCGACATCATGAGGGCCGGGGCGGCGCTCCACCTGCCGAAGGAAGTGAAGGTGATCCCGACGGGCATGCTCGCCTTCCAGTCCGACGCGTTCGGGAGTATGGGCTTCTCCATGATCCTCTCCTTCATCTTCATCTATGCGATCCTGGCGATCCTCTTCAATTCCTTCCTCTATCCCCTCGCCGTCCTCGCCTGCCTTCCCTTCGCCATGGTGGGCGGCTTCTTCGCCCTCGCGATCGCCAGGCAGACTCTCAACATCTTCTCGATGCTGGCCATCATCCTCCTCCTCGGCCTCACGGCCAAGAACGCCATCCTCCTCGTGGATCGGGCCCTCAAGAACCGGGACGAGCGCGGGACGAACCCGGTAGAGTCCTTCAGGGAGGCCGTGGCCACGCGAATCAGGCCCATATTCATGACGACCCTCGCGATGGTCTTCGGCATGATGCCGGTCGCCTTCGGCCTCGGTTCCGGCGGCGAGATGAAGAGCGCCATGGGCGTCGTGCTCATCGGCGGCCTCCTCCTCGGCATGCTCGTCACGATGGTCATCGTGCCCGTGGCCTTCCTCTCCGTGGAGGGCCTCAAGCTCAAGTTCAATCGCTCCAAGGGGGCGACCTCGGAGAAAAACAATGCGATTAAATAGGAAGGCCCCGGCGATCGCCCTCGCGGCAGTCCTCCTCTCGACGGCGCCCTTCGGCCTCTCCGCCGAGCCGCTCGGCCTTGCCGAGCGCGCCCCCGATTCGATCACCGTGGGGAAGGCAGTCGAGGCCGCGCTCGCGAACAACCTCGCCGTCAGGTCGGCGACTATCGAGAGCCGCATCAAGAAGCGCTACGGCGATTGGAGCTTCAACAAATTCCTGCCGAGCGTGAGCGCTTCGGGAACATTGGTAAGGTCCAACCTCGAAAATCCCATGGCTTCCTATCCGGTGCAATCGGCGTCTTCCCCGACTGGGTATGCAGTGATTGGCGTCCCCATAAGCAGGAACACGGTCGCCCTCGGCCTCACGATCCAGGAAGTCTTCAGCGCGACCTTCTTCGGCCTCATGGACCAGGCGGCTATCGACTACCAGCGCAGCGCCATCTCGAGGGCACAGGCCGAGCGGAGCATGGCCGCCGCGGCGAAAAAGATCTTCTACCAGATCCTCGTGCAGGATCAGGCGATAGAGCTCACCCGCGCGAGGCTCGATTCGGCGAAGGAAAGGCAGCGCCAGGCTAAAGTCCTCTTCGACCTCGGCCAGGGCACCGAGCTCAACTACGACTATGCGACGATGAACGTGGAGAATCTGGCGCCCGACCTCCGCGCGATGGAGAGCGGGCGCGCCGTCGCCCTCACGTCCTTCCAGGAGCTCCTCGGCTACGACGCCAACCCCGCCATGAAGCTGGAGGGCAGCCTCGATGACGAGGCCGTCTCGGTCGACAACCTGCCCGTCTCCGAGGACGACCGCTTCGACGTGCGCCTCTCCCGCCAGAATGAGAAGCAGCTCGAGAGCGCGCTCAAGATCCAGCGCTTCGCCTACCTGCCCAACCTCGTCCTGCAATACAAGGCAGATCCCGCGATCAACGGGCCGGGGGAGACTATCCTGGGGCAGAAGGTCGACTTCTGGGACAAGAGCAACTGGAACCAGAGCTCGGGCGGCATCTCGATCACCCTCGCCTGGGACCTCAGCCCTATCCTGCCCTTCTCGAGCATCCGAGCGGGCAAGGCCGAAGTCGAGGACAGGCTCGAGCTCGCCCGTGCGGCCACCGCCCAGGCGAAAAGCACCGCCCGCGACGACGCGGTAAATCAGCTGCGCTCGATCAAGGACAGCGCCGACAAGATCGTCAGCCTGACGAAGGTCGTGGAGTCGAGCAAGCGGGCCTACGAATTGACGAACGCGGCCTACCAGCTCGGCACCGGCCGCATCCTCGACCTTCAGGACGCGGAGGTGGCTTGGCAGGGGGCGCGCATAGCGCTGCTCAACGAGAGGCTCAAGATAGCCTCCCTCGCCTTCGACTTCGAGGCGAAGTATAAGACCATGGAGATCAGCAAGCCGACGTCCAAGTAGGTCGTTCCGACGATCTCGAGTTCCGGGCTATACTGTCGAAGCCATGCTTCGTTACACGGGCCTCGGGATTCCCTTCGTCATGCCTCCGGAGGAGGGCGACGGGCTGGCCGACTGGCTGTCGAAGGCTTATCCCGACGAATTCTGCGCGAGCCTCTCCTTCGATCCCGATTTCCTGGACGAGCTCTGCGCGTCGGGCTTCATCCCCATGGCGATCAGGGACGGGGAGGTCGACGAGGTCCTCATCCCGAAGTTGCACACGGTTCGCGCGGTGATCGATCCCCGGGACGTCCTCGTAACGCGCACCGCCCGGCGCGAGAGCCGGCGCTACGATTTCGGCCTCGACCTTCGCTTCGAGGAGGTCCTCGAGGCATGCCTCGAGACGCATGGGGACGATTGGCTCCGGCCGCCGCTCTTGGAGTCGTGGCGCATCCTCTACGCGACGCGCGAAAGGCGGAGATCCCGATTCTCGTCCATGGAGCTCTACGAGGGCGGCAGGCTCGTCGCGGGCGAGGTCGGCGTCTTCGCGGGAGGATGCTACACGAGCCTCACCGGCTTCCGGCGCGAGTCGGGCTCGGGCACGGTCCAGCTCGTCGCCGCCGCGCGCTACCTCGAGGCGGTAGGATCGCCGCTCTGGGACCTCGGCATGCCCTTGGATTACAAGGCGACGCTGGGAGCGCGCAACGTGTCCCGCGAGGAGTTCCTCTCCCTTTTCCGCGCCGCGCGGGCGACCTCGATCCGAAGGCCAGACGCCGGTCCCAGGCCGGCGCGCGCCCTCATCGACCGCGCCTCGCTTTAACGCGCCCCGTCGCGATCGGCGGGCATCTAGTTCGGCGGCGGTCCGTCAGCGCACTCTCCAGCCGTTCACGAAGAGCGTCTCGACGCCGAAGGATGTCGCCCGCCAGGCTACGTCGCGCTCGAGGACCTTGCCGCTCGGCACTTCCAGGAGCCTCGAGACCGTCTCGGCGAGCGCTCCGATGGCGAGCTTACGCTCGAGGAGGACGTAGGTCGCTCCGGCCTTCTGGGCCGCCGCGACCGCGGCTGCGTCGTCCGGGAAGTCGGCCGGCCGACCCTCGTCGTAGAGCTTGAAGCGGGGATCAGAGATCGAGAGGAGGGCGAGGCGCTTGGCCTGGTTCTCGAGCTCGACGTGCGGGGGATTGGGCGGAGGTATCTTCGTAGGCTCGATGATGGCGTCGGCTTCGAGGCGCCGGGCCGTAGCCTCGCGGATGAAGTCGCTGAAGTCGATATTCCCGCGATTCTCCGGGTGCGGGGGGGCGTCGGTGACGAGGATCACCTGGCGCCTGTCGGCCTTCCAGTCGAATTCGGTAGCCGCGGAATAGAGCGCCTCGAACTCCGCCTCGGGGATGTCCCTGCCGCCGTAGACGGTGACGCCCTTCACGATCCTCATGAAGGCGTCGATATCCGAGGTGAAGGGGTACTTACGGGTGATGTACTCGTCGGGCCAGTAGTCCTTGAAGAGGACTACTCCGATGCGGAAGCTCTCGTAGCCCGCAGTTCGTTCGCGCAGGATCGGCTCGAGGTTCTTCTTGAGGTCGTCCATATAGGGGACCATGCTCTCCGTCGTGTCCAGGCATACGACGAGGTCGAGGCTCTTGCCTCCCTTCTCGATGAGGGCGCCGATCTTGGACGAGGTCCGGTCATCGGGAGGCGGGGGCGGTTCGACTTTCTGCGGCGCTTGGACTTCCGGCGGCGGCTCCTTGACGGAGATCGATATCTCATAGGGATTGTCGCGAAAGGCTCCCGAGTAATCCGCGTAGGGCTTCGCGAATGCGCGGATGTTGATGAACGTGCCCTTCCCGATGGATACGGTTCCCGACCGGCTCCAGGAATAGCCGTAGACTAGGACGGGCGGTATGAGGATATGGAATGCCTGCCCGAAGTCGGGATCGGCCTTCGGAGTCGAGGATATGAGCGAATAGAGCTTGCTCGCGGGGGAGAGCGGCTTTCCGTTCAGGAGGCGCTTCTCGTCGCCGTTCACGTCGTTGCGCGCCGCCGCCCGGTAGGCGAAGTTGTCCGCCTTCATCGCCGGATCCTTGGTCGATTCGGTGAGGAGGACCGACGCGATGCCGGGCTTCCCGCGCAGGAAGAGGTCGTAGCCGCCGTCGTCGCGGGGGACGAGGCGGAGGTCGGCGGGATCGACGGCGAGATCGGGGGACTGTGTCCCGCCGGGGCCGGCGGCGGCCTGCCCGGAAAGGGTCGAGGCCAGGGCGGCGAGGAGCGAGAGAGCGAATATCGCCGAGCGTCGTCGTTTGCTCACCCTTTGTTGATCGGCGCGCCTGGGCCCTTCGATAACCGCGCTTTACAGTGCCCGCGACTCCGCATATTATTCGACGGGGAATACCGAAGGAGGCGCGCGATGGCGGCTGTGGAGGAGTGGCGGTACGAGACTGTCGGCAAGTCTGCCTGCGAGGCCTTGAAGCGGAACGGCTTCGACGCCAGGTACGTCGGAACGGGCGGCGAGGCCCTGGAGATCGTAGCTTCCTTCATCAAGAGCGGGATGAACGTGGGCTTCGGCGGCTCCATGACCCTCCGCGCCATCGGCGCTCCCGAAAAAGCGAAGGCTCTCGGCGCCGTGATCCTGGACCACAACGCCCCCGGCCTCGCCCCGGAGAGGAAGCTCGAGATCCTGCGCGCCCAGCTCAGCTGCGATCTCTTCCTCTCGGGCTCCAACGCCGTGACCCTCGAGGGCGATATCGTCAACGTCGACGGCAACGGGAACCGCGTGGCGGCCCTCAGCTTCGGCCCGAGGAAGACTGTCGTCGTCGTGGGCGCGAACAAGATCGTGCGCGACCTGGACGAGGCCCTCGCGCGCCTCGAGACGGTCGCCTCGCCCATGAACAACAAGCGCCTGGACAGGCCCAACCCCTGCGTCAGGACGGGGACCTGCGAGGACTGCCGCGGGGAGTCGAGGATCTGCCGGGTCTACCAGATACTCAGGCGCAGGCCCTCGCTCTCGGACTTCACGGTCGTCGTCGCTGGAGAGGCCCTGGGATTCTAGGAGCTCGGCCCGGTACCGAAGGCGCTAGGCCTCAGTCCAGGATGGACGAGCCGGGAGCCTTGACGGCGGCTCCCGTGGCGAGCCGTCCGTCCGGGCCGACGTCGAGGACGGGAACGTCGTCGTACCTGCCCGCGTTGTTCCAGAAGCTGAGGCCGAGGTTGGCCGCGTCGCGGACTCCCGCGATCTCGCGCTTCACGTACTCGGGGCTGTAGTAGGCGCGGTCGTAGCTCACGTTGAGGAAGAATGCCTGCACATAGGGCCGTACTACCGCCTTCTTGCGCCCGATGTAGGCGTTGCGCAGGGTCCCGATCTTGTAGATACGGTAGGGCCTCATCTCGGCCGGGGCCTGGGCGAGGAAGCCCTGCTCGAAGTGCGAGGGATAGAGCATCGGGCAGATGACGTCGACGTACTTGGCGAGGAGCTCGACGTCCTGGCCCGTGCGCACGCCCGACCGATACCAGCCGTTCGCGCCGTAGATGTCGATGCTGATCGGGGCGGCTATGTTCTCGCGCGCGTAGTACAGGAAGGAGGCGAGGGCGCTCTCCTTGTCCATGCCCGCGTCCCTCCAGCGGTAGGAGGCCTTGCCGAGGTTCTCGCCGTCGGTCGGGAAGCGGATGTAGTCGAACTGGACCTCGTCGAAGCCCCGCGCGACGATCTCGTTGGCTATCGCGACGTTGTAGGCCCACACTTCCTCGCAGTAGGGGTCGACCCAGAATTCCTTGATGAGCGAATGCTCGGGCGCCGGCCCCTCCGGTAAATTCGCTGATGCCGGAGCGCGGGCGTCCTGCAAGGTCGAGGCGGCCGGGACGCGGACGTCCGGCGCCGGCGCCGCCGGCGCGGCGGAAACGGCGACCGCCGGAATAGCCGCGGGTAGAGCCGAGGCCGCGACGGCCGCGCTCGCCTTGTCGACGTTGTAGCCCTGCCAGGGCTCGGAGGCCTCCGAGTCCCAGACCGCGTACTTGCCGCCCGCGTAGCGATAGGCGACCTCGTCCTTGAATACCGGGATGCGCGCGATGAGGTAGCGGCCCTTGGCCTTCCATTCCTTCACGAAGGACTCGACGTCGAGGGGGCTGGATACCTTCCCGATCCCGCGGACGAAGGGATCGCGGGGCTCGAAGCGCAGGCGCCCGAAGTCGTCCTTCATGTCGACGACGACGGCGTCGAGGCGGCGGTTGTCCATGATCTTGTCGTACTTCGCCCGCGATTCGGGATGGACGACGAAACCGGTGGACAGATAGAGCGCCCGCCTGTTCTCGGCCTGGGCGCGGTAGGGCTTGCGGTCCTTGAACGAGACGAGCCAGAGCTCCGACAGGGAGGCCCGCCTGCCCCGCTCGGCCCAGGACACGCAGAGGCTCTGGAGCTCGGGCTTAGCCCGCGCGGCGGCGCGGACGACGATCGTGGCGCCCGCGTCGTTCTCCGCCTTGCCCGAGGCCGGATCGAGGCGGGCGACGTAGCCGTCGGCGACGAAGCGCAGCGAGCCGTCGGGCAGGAGGTCGAGGGATTCGGCGCAGCCGAAGTCGGATTTCTCGGACCAGAGGGTGACGAAGGTCTTCGTCTTGGCGTCGAAGCGATATACGCGGGGAAGGAAGCTGTTGGAGGCCCAGATCGAGCCGCCGCTCCCGGGGATGATGTCGGCCACTTCCTCGACCGTCGTCTTGTCGATCATCGTCATGCCCGCGTTGGCGTTCACCCAGCCCCCCGAGGAAAGCTTGCGGACGAAGAGACCCTTGATGGGGTGCGAGGCCCAGAGCGCCGGCTCGCCCGAGCCGGGGAAGGGCGCGAGGGCGATCGCCTTGAGCCCCGTCGTATCGGCGGGCGTGCCGTAGGACTTCCAGGACAGGCCCCCGTCCTTCGAAACGAAGGCGGCGTCCTTCGTGCAAGTGGCGAGAGTGAGGGGATCCGCCGGATCGAGCTCCAGATCCTTGAGATCCTGGGTCTCCGAGGAGAAGCTCTTCTTCCCGCCTTCGAAGCGCTTATAGGTCTTGATCGTGAGCCCTTTGGAACGGTCCTCGAAGACGCCGAGGTCCCTGCTGAACTCGATGCCGAGCGAGGTGAGGAGGTACCAGCCGTCGGGCGAACGGACGATCTTGCGCACTTCGCCGTCCAGCCAGAGAGGCGTGGCTCTGTCCCCGTCGCCCTCGATGCGGAAGAGCCCGCCGTCGTACCCGGCGAGGAAGTCCTGCGGCCTGCCCTGGGCGCGGGCCGCGGGCCCCCCGACGGCCGCGGCCGAGCAAAGGGCGAGAAGGGCGAAGCTGCGAAGTTTCATGCGTTCTCCGTACGGGGATGTGGGTTGATATAGTATCGGAGCGTCGGGGCTTTGATAAGACGCTTTCCGCTTTCGGGCTGCCCCGGGCTTGCGCTTTTTCTGCCATCGGGGATAGGAATAGAGCCATGGATTTATTCGATTGCATCGCGTTACGGCGCAGCGTACGCGCCTACGAATCGCGCCCCGTCGAGGAGGAGAAGCTCAATAGGCTCCTCATGGCCGCCCGTGCGGCTCCCACCGCCTGCAATCGGCAGCCCTTCCGCGTCCTCGTCCTGCGTACCGCCGGCCGCGAGGAGGAGCTCAAGAGGGTATACGGCCAAGCCTGGTTCGCCGCCGCGCCCCTGGTGATCCTCGTGTGCTCGGTGCCCGCTTCCGCCTGGTCCCGTCGCGACGGCAAGAACTACGCCGACGTCGACGCGACCATAGTCATGGACCATATCGTCCTGGCCGCCACCGCCCTCGGTCTCGGGACCTGCTGGGTCGGCGCCTTCGATCCGAAGGCGGCGCGGGAAATCCTCGACCTCGAGCCCGGCTGGGAGCCCCTCGCCTTTACGCCCCTCGGCTACGCCAGCGAATCGCCCGAAGCCCGGCCGCGCAAGGCGCTCGAGGAGCTCGTGTCGCGGTCTTAGTCCGATGGTTGCGGATCCAGGTTCCGTCCGTACAGCCGCGTTACTTCCGCCAGCTTCCGCGCGAGGGCGCCGGAAAATGCGCCTTCCTCCATGCGCCAGGTCCAGTTGCCGCCGAGGGTCGAGGGCGTATTCATCCGCGCTTCCGTTCCCAGGCCGAGGATGTCCTGCATCGGGACGACCGCCCAGGCGGCGATGGATTTCATGAGTTCGCGCACGAGGGCCTCGACGGGATCCGCGGGCGAGTAGCCGAGGTAGCGCGCTATATACTCGCGCTCTTCATCGCTGGCCTGCGCGTACCAGCCGGCGAGGGTATCGTTGTCATGGGTGCCGGTATAGGCGACGCAGCGCTGGACGTAGTTGTGGGGCAGGAAGGAGTTTTTCGGGTCGAAGGCGCTGCCGCTCTCGGAAGCATCGAAGGCGAACTGGAGGATGCGCATTCCCGGCAGGCCGAGGTCGTCTCGAAGGGCCTTCACTTCCTCGGTGATGAAGCCGAGATCCTCGGCGACGATGGGTATTTCGCTCCCGAACTCCGCCTTGACCGCCTCGAAGAGCTTTTCGCCCGGAGCCTTTCTCCATCGGCCTAGTCGGGCAGTCTTTTCGCCCGCGGGTACCGCCCAATAGGCCTCGAAGCCGCGGAAATGGTCGATCCGCACGACGTCGAAGCGGGCCAAGGCCGAGCGCAGCCTTCTTTTCCACCAGGCGAAGCCAGTGCGCTCATGCTCTTCCCACGCGTACAGGGGGTTGCCCCAGAGCTGGCCGTCATCGCTGAAGTAGTCGGGAGGGACTCCCGCCACTTCCCTGGGCCTGCCGTTCGCGTCCAGGTCGAAGAGCGAAGGCTCAGCCCATACGTCGGCCGAGTCTTCCGCCACGAAAATGGGCAGGTCCCCGACGAGGATCAGGCCCGCCGCGTTCGCGGCTCCCTTGAGGGCAGTCCACTG